>ERZ779894.861-NODE-861-length-33896-cov-4.444727_pt1 | contig 33896 bp, 28 predicted proteins | sample MGYA00511587_ERZ779894 | MGnify/ENA primary metagenome ERZ779894 (study PRJEB29588, sample SAMEA2160490) | human gut metagenome | biome: human gut; feature: human-associated habitat; material: faeces | place: Denmark | collected 2008/2010 ... | reverse complement strand
GAGGAAACCTTTCTCTAGAAAGGTTTCCTCTCCCCTCCCCGGACCCCCTCCTCTCACCTTCCCAAGATTTTCGACTGGTGGGGAGGCCGTGCAACGGCTTTCCCCTTTTTATTTGAACAATTATTGAATGCTATAAAGCTACCGCAGTCATGTGTCTGGGATATTGTTTTGATGGTTGGCGAGCCTTAGTGCGGCCCTATGCTTCATAGAGGTACAGGCTTCCGCCCGCACACAAAAGTTTTAGGGGGACAAGGGGGAAGGGAGCCCTTTTTCAAAAGGCCCCTTCCCCCTCCCAAATTCCTCCTTCCTTACCCTCAAACAAAAGGAATTGCTTATGACAACGTCACACTATCAGGCGGCCCGGGAAAACCTGTTCGGGCATGTGCCCTTTTTGCAGCGCAGGATGCCCGGCATGTTGATCCGGGATCTGGGCGGCGCGCTTCTTGTTGATTCGGGGCTGGGCTCGGATACCTTCAACAAGGTGCTCTGGGAATGCGGCGGAGACGGGCGGCCTTGCCGGGTTGAGCGGGGAGCGGAGGACGGCCTGTTGCAGGCCTCCAAGGACTGGTTCGCGGGCAAACGCCCCCGGGATCTGCTGGAGCTGCCGGGAATGGCCCTTCCCCCGGCGACGGAGCGACCGTTTACGGTGTGGGCCAGCGCCGAGGACGAAGGCGCGCTGAACCGCCAGCGTACGGCGTTCGGGCGGAACGGCTACGGGATAGGCGAGCTTGAAACGGGCATGGCTTTGCCTCTAAACCGCTGGACGCCGGAAGGACGTCCGCCGGAAGGCTTGCGGATCGTACAGGTCGGGACGTCCGCCGAACTGTCCGCCTACGCGGATGTCCTCGCCGCCAACTGGAACCCGCCGGATGAGGATGTGAAAAGGTTGTACAAAGCCGCCGAACAGGTGTTGTTTCAAGCTGTTGCGCCCATGCGTCTGTTTGTGGGCTTTGCCGGGGAGGTCCCTGTGGTCAGCGGGGAACTCTTCTTGAGTGAAAAAGGTAATACGGCGGGATTGCATATGATCAGCACTCGTGAAGCCTTTCGCAGAAGAGGCTTCGGCGGAGCCATGACGGCGGCGCTTTTGCGGGCCGGACAGGCTGCGGGAGCCTCTTTGGCGGTGCTGCAGGCTTCGAGCGAGGGGGAACCTGTATACAGGCGGCAAGGTTTTGAGCCGTGCGGTTTGTTTGTGGAATATGTTTTGAGCGAAGAAATCCTTTTTTAATAATATGTTATATTGTTTTTAGATGCCTAGGGCGTTCATTGAGCATTCAAGCAGGTAAAGAGAGGAAACATTCGTTTGTTTTTTCACGAAAGTGGGGGTGTTGGCGCCCGCTAAGGGGCGTCGGATCAGGCATTCCCCCCTTGACGGAGACTTTTTTTCACGATACCAGCTTGAGAAGCTAGGCACCTGTCTGAGAGCATATGGCATCATACTGCAATCAGACTGGTTTTGTTGTCAGGGGAAATGTTTCTTTTTCTATTTGCAAAGGACTGCCACCATGGAAAACGGTCGAAAACTGCTGCGTGGGATTGCGCTGGCGGCGATTGCCGTGATCGGTTTGGGTGGGATTGCGTTGTTTGCTTCACCGTCGCTGGCCGCCCAAACCCGTCCCGACGTGATCCGCATCGATGCCATAGGCCAGCTCAAGAAGCTGGAAATGCCTCCCGCCGTGTTTTTGCATGACGAACACACCAAGGCTCTCGCTGCCACGGGCCAAGACTGTTCTGTCTGTCATACGCCCACCGCGAACGGGCACACCGTCAAATTCCAGCGCAAGGAAGACGGCACCGACGCCAAGAAGCTGGAAAACATCTATCATAATGGTTGCATCGGTTGCCATGAGAACATGGCTTCCAACAACCAGAAGACGGGTCCGCTCGACGGCGAATGCCGCGCCTGTCACGACACGAAGCTTCCGTTCAAGGCTGAACAGAAGCCCGTCAAGATGGGCAGCAAATCGCTCCACTATCTGCACGTCAGCTCCAAAGCTATCGTCAACCCGGCCAACTCCGAAGAAAACTGCGGCGTTTGCCACCATGTGTATGACGAAAAGCTGAACAAGCTCGTATGGAAGAAGGGACAGGAAGACGCCTGCGCCGCCTGCCACGGCGAAAAGGCCGTTGGTTCCACGCCTTCTCTCCAGACCGCCGTGCACACCAAGTGCGTGTGGTGCCATGAAAACGTGGCCCAGTCCTCTCGTGCGTATCTGACCGCTCAGGTGGAAGCCAAGAAGGCCGCCGAGCCCAAGAGCACGAAGAAGCTTTCCGCCAAGGAAGTGCAGGCCGAGGCCGCCGCCGAAGCCGCCTCCATTGAGGCCGCGATTGTGACCGGCCCCACCACCTGCGCCGGTTGCCATACCGAAGAGGCCCAGTCCAAGTTCAAGCAGGTGAACCCGGTTCCCCGCCTGATGCGCGGTCAGCCCGACGCCACCGTGCTGTTGCCCGTCAACAACGCCAAGCGCCCCGTGGGCGCTCCCGAAGCCGGCATGAAGCCCGTGGTGTTCAACCACAAGGCGCATGAGGCTTCCGTGGACAGCTGCCGCACCTGCCATCATGTCCGCATCGAGTCCTGTACCGTCTGCCACACCGTCGACGGCAACAAGGACGGCAACTTCGTGAAGCTGGCCGACGCCATGCACGCGAAGACCTCGGACAGCAGCTGCGTGGGCTGCCATCAGCAGACCGTGATGCAGAAGAAGGAATGTGCCGGTTGCCACGGGGCGGTTCCGGTCATGCCCGCCGATTCCTGTGCCACCTGCCACAAGGACGTGAAGGGCATTACCTCCGCCCAGATCGCCGACGGTTCCGCCTTCGATCTCACGAAGGAACAGCTTGCCGACATCGCAGCCAAGGATCTGGCCGCCCAGCCCGCTCCGGCGAAGCCTTTCCCGGCCGTCGAAGTGCCTGAGACCGTGACCATCGGTGCTCTGTCCAACGATTTTGAACCGAGCGTGTTCCCGCACCGCAAGATCTACGAAGCCCTTGTGAAGGGTGCCGCCGACAGCGGGCTTGCCTCCGCGTTCCATACGTCGCCGACGGCCATGTGCGCCGCGTGCCACCACAACAGCCCCATCGCGGATCTGAAGACCCCGCCGAAGTGCGCCAGCTGCCACGGGATTGAGGCTGACAAGATGGCTACGAGCGTCAACAAGCCTTCGCTCAAGGCTGCGTATCATCAACAGTGCATGGCCTGCCACGATCGGATGAAGATCGAGAAGCCTGCCGCCACCGATTGCGCGGGTTGCCATACCCCGCGCGTGAAATAGGCGGAGGAGAAGATATGAACCGTAGATCATTTCTGACTCTGATGGGTGGGCTGGGTATCGGTTCGGCTCTGGGCGGCGCGAAATCCGCGTCCGCCGCGGGCGGAACCTTCCACGGCTACCCCGACAGCAAGGGTGTGCTTCACGACACCACGCTGTGCATCGGTTGCCGCAGGTGCGAACAGGCCTGCAACAAGGTCAACGATCTCCCCAAACCGGAGAAGCCCTTCACCGATCTCAACGTGCTTAACGAAAAGCGCCGCACGTCCGCCAAAGAGTGGACCGTGGTGAACAAGTACCGTCCCGCGAGCCTCGACAAGGACGTGTTCCGCAAGAGCCAGTGCATGCACTGCGAGGAACCCGCCTGCGCCAGTGCGTGCTTCGTGAAGGCGTTTACCAAGAACCCCGACGGTTCCGTGACCTACGATCCCACCCTCTGCGTGGGCTGCCGTTACTGCATGGTCGCGTGCCCGTTCAATATCCCCGGCTACACCTACGACCGCGCCCTCAATCCGCTGGTCCAGAAGTGCACGCTGTGCCACCCCCGCCTGCAGGAAGGCAAGCTTCCCGGCTGCGTGGAAGCCTGCCCCACCGGCGCGCTGGTGTTCGGCAAGCGCAAGGATCTGGTCAAGATCGCGTGGGATCGCATCACCGCTCATCCCGAACGCTACCAGAACCATGTGTACGGCGAGCACGAAATGGGCGGCACCGCGTGGATGACCATTTCCGGCGCTGAGTTCAAGGAAGTGGGCCTCAACGAGGATCTCGGCACCAAGGCCGCCGGCGAATATACGGCTGGAGCGCTCGGAGCCGTGCCCATGGTTGTGGGCATCTGGCCTGTCCTGCTTGGCGGCGCGTACGCGATCACCAAGCGTAAGGAACAGATCGCCAAGGAAGAGCAGAACGATGCCGTAAACGCCGCCGTCGCCCGTACCGAGGAAGAAGCCGCGAAGAAGCTGCAGGCCAGCCTCGATAAGGCCGCGAAGGAAGCCGCCAAGGAAAAGGATCGCGCCGTCGCTGATGAAGTGAAGAAGGCCGTGGCCGAAGCCGAAGAGGCTCTCCGGGCGCAGCTTGAGGCCGAAAAGGCCGAAGCCGTGGCGAAGGCTGCGGAAGAGGCTGCCGCGAAGGCCGCCGAAGAAGCCGCTGCCAAGGCTGCCGCCAAGCCTTCCAAGCCTGAAAAGGGCAAGAAGGGCAAGCACGACACCAACGGCGGGGAGGCGTAAGCAATGAAACTCTGGAAGAACCTCTCGAATCGTCTTGATGCCGTGGCTGACGTCATGGCCGCCAAGCCTTGTATGCAGGGTTGCGTTGGCAAGACGCTGCTGTCCATCCCCCGCACGCCCGGCAACCTGATCACGGCTGTGATCCTTGCCATCGGGCTGCTGATCACCATCGGCCGCTTCGGCTTCGGCCTTGGCGCGGTGACCAACCTGGACGACAACAACCCTTGGGGCATCTGGATCGCCTTTGACCTGCTGTGCGGCGTCGCACTGGCGGCGGGCGGCTATGTGACCTCTTCGGCCTGCTATCTCTTCGGCATGAAGCGGTATCATTCGGCCGTGCGCCCCGCCATCCTGACCGCCTTCCTCGGCTACGCCTTCGTGGTCGTCGCCCTGTTGTACGACGTGGGCCAGCCGTGGCGTCTGCCGTATCCTCTGCTCGTGTCGCAGGGCACCACGTCCCTGCTGTTCGAAGTGGGCCTGTGCGTGGGCATCTACCTGACCGTGCTGTTCATCGAATGGTCCCCCGTGGGCCTCGAATGGCTCCTCGGCATGAAGGACGCCCCCTGTTGGCTCGTCCGCCTGCGTCCCCGAATGCATACCATCCGCAAGGCCGTGCTGTGCTTCACCATCCCGCTGACCATCCTCGGCGTGGTGCTGTCCACGATGCACCAGTCCTCGCTGGGCGCGCTGTTCCTCATCGCCCCGAGCAAGATGCACCCCCTGTGGTACTCGCCATTCATGCCGGTGTTCTTCTTCATCTCCTCGATGGTGGCCGGTCTTTCGATGGTCATCTTCGAAGGCACGCTGTCCCACAAGGCACTGCACAACAAGATGGATGAAACCCACCTGCGTGAAGCCGACGGCGTTGTGTTCGGCTTCGGCCGCGCGGCTTCCTTCGTGCTGATCGGCTACTTCATCATCAAGGTGCTGGACACCACCATGGACAACGACTGGCACTATCTCGCTTCCGGTTACGGTGCGTGGTTCGCCGTCGAAATGGTCGGCTTCGTGCTCCTGCCCGCCTTCCTGTACGCCCTCGGCGTGCGCGAAAAGAACATCACGCTCATTCGTGTGGCGTCGGTGTTCGGCGTGCTCGGCATCGTCGTCAACCGCTTCAACGTGTGCCTCGTGGCCTTCAACTGGCAGCTGGACAGCGCGGATCGCTACTTCCCGAGCATCTCGGAAGTGTTCCTGTCCATCTTTATCGTAACCCTGATCGTGACGGCGTACCGCTTCGTGTGCTCGAAGATGCCGGTCCTGTACGAACACCCTGATTTCAAGGACGCCCACTAGGGCGCCGGGAGCGAAACATGGAAGATTTCCCCACGCTCTACTCGTTTATGATTTTCACCAAGGGCTGGACGTATGTCCTCATGGGCGTCGCGCTCGTGGGGTTCCTCGGATACTGGCGCTTCCTTTTTGGTCGCGACGAGCGAACCGGCAGACCCGAGTAATCCGCAAGGAGCTGTTGTATGTACGAATTCCTCACTGGTCCCATGTTGTGGGCTGCCTTTCTCATCTTCGTGATTGGCCTTGCCCGCCGTGTGGTCCTGTATATCCGGGGGTTGGATTGGCGGCTTGAACGTGTCGCCTACGGCCCCGGCCGTAAAATCGGTATGAAGGGCGCGATTTCTTCCGTCCTTCAGTGGCTGGTTCCTTTTGGGACGCACAGCTGGCGCAGGCAGCCGTATTTCACCATCGCCTTCTTCCTGTTCCATATCGGCGTGGTGATTGTGCCTCTGTTCCTTGCCGGTCACATGGTCATCATGCAGGAACGCTTCGGCTTCAGCCTGCCTTCGCTGCCCATGTGGTTCTCCGACGCCTTTACGGTGCTCGCCATCGTCGGTGCGTTTATGATGATCCTGCGCCGCGTCGCGTTGCCGGAAGTCCGCTTCCTGACGACGCTGGGCGACTGGGGTATCCTGTTGCTGGTGCTGTTCGTGCTCGTCGCCGGATTCCTCGCCCGTATGCAGGCCCCCGGTTATGAAAGCTGGCTCCTGTGGCATATCTTCGCGGCCGAGCTGGTGCTCATTCTGGCGCCGTTCACCAAGCTTTCCCACATCGTGCTGTACTTCATGTCGCGCGGTCAGCTTGGCATGGACTACGCCATCAAGCGTGGCGGCGCGTCGCGCGGCCCCGCTTTCCCCTGGTAATCCCCCGGGATTGCCAGCATATTGGAGGACAACATGCCTGAAGGCAAGTTTTGCAACAGACGGCCCATCAACACCGAGGAAGATCTGAAAGCGCTCCTCGGCGACAAGGGTGGGCAGCAGTATTATAAAGAAATGGAAATGCTGGAAGTGGACACGGTCGCTCTGTGGGAGACCCTGCAGAAGACCTGCAAGTCCCGCACCCGCACGTGGCTCGAGATTTGCGCCCACTGCGGCCTGTGCGCGAACAGCTGCTTCCTGTATACGGCGAACAACCGCGATCCCAAGCAGGTTCCGTCCTACAAGATCCAGTCCACGCTCGGCGAAATGCTTCGCCGCAAGGGGCAGGTCGACACGAAGTTCATGATCGATACGATGGAAGTGGCATGGGCGAAATGCACCTGCTGCAACCGTTGCGGCACGTACTGCCCGCACGGCATCGACATGGGCGTCATGTTCAGCTATCTGCGCGGCGTGTTGTATTCTCAGGGCTTCGTGCCGTGGGAACTCAAGATCGGTGCGGGTATGCACCGCGTATACGGCGCCCAGATGGACGTGACCACCGAAGACTGGGTGGACACCTGCGAATGGATGGCCGAAGAAAACGCGGAAGAGTGGCCGGGCCTCGAGATCCCGATCGACAAGGAAGACTGCGATGTCATGTACATCCTGAACGCCCGCGAACCCAAGCACTATCCTGAAGACGTGGCGCAGGCCGCCATCCTCTTCCATGTGGCCGGGGAAAAGTGGACCGTTCCTTCCGTGGGTTGGGAAAACACGTCCCTGTCCCTGTTTGCCGGTGACTGGGAAGCGTGCGCCAACAACGTGAAGCGTATCTACGGCGCGGTTGATCGTCTGCGCCCCAAGATGGTCGTAGGCACGGAATGCGGGCACGCGCACCGCGCCACGGTCGTGGAAGGCCCCTATTGGGCCGGACGCGAAGACGGCAAGCCGCCGGTCCCGTTCCTGCACTATGTGGAATGGCTGGCCGATGCGCTGCGCAAGGGCAAGATCAAGATCGATCCCGCCAAGCGCCTCAAGATGCCCGTGACCCTGCAGGACTCGTGCAACTACATCCGTAACCACGGCCTCGCCGAGCACACCCGCTACATCATGAGCCAGATCGCGGAAGACTTCCGCGAAATGAAGTGCAACCGCGAAGACAACTTCTGCTGCGGTGGCGGCGGCGGCTTCAACGGCATCGGCAAGTTCCGCCCGCAGCGTGACAAGGGCCTGTACATGAAGTTGCAGCAGATCCGCGAAACCGGCGCCAAGATGGTCATTTCGCCCTGCCACAACTGCTGGGACGCCATCCGCGACATGATGGAAGTGTACCATGTGCACGACATCAAGTGGAGCTTCCTCAAGCCCATCATCATCGACATGATGATCGTCCCCGATCACCTGAAGCCGCAGGATGATGAATAAGGAAGGAATAGAACGCGGGGAGGAGGGAACACCTTTTCAGGATTTCTTTCCTTCCCACGTCTCCCGTATTCACAATGGCTCGTGGTCCCAACCAGGCTTGCCTGAGTAACCGGGCCAATATTACGAGTATAAAAACCGCCCTGAATCGTTGATTCGGGGCGGTTTTTTATGCCGGGAGGAGGGGAGGGCCGATATGTACAGGCCGGGTTCTCTTACATCGGAGAAATCTTTTCCTCTTGGATAAGACTGGATTGAGGTTAACCCGCTCAGGTCATTTTCGTATCAGCCGATAGAATCGCAAGAGGTTTGTAGAAGAGTCGTCATCCTGTAAGGCTCTCCTCCGTTTTTTCTCCGGTTGCTTACGCATCCATCTTCTTCAACGATCTCCTGTAAATCTTTTCAATACGTTCAGGAGTTGCCGGGACAGGGGCGACGGAGAGAAGCAGCCCGAGGGACGGCGTGGTCCGGGTCAGTTCGCACAGGCGGGGGATGTCGTTCTCGGTGAACCCCTCGTCCTCCAGCTTCTGCGGTACGCCCATGTCGGCGAGCCACGTTTCAACGCCTCTGGCGGCCTTGTGAGCCTCGTCCGGGGTTCCTTTGAGGTCAGGCGTCAGCGGTCGTAAAATCGTGCCTAGCGTAGCGGAACAGGCGGGATAGCACTCTTCGATGATGGCGGGCAGGATCATGGAAAGGCCGAGGCCGTGCGCGAGTTCTGGCTTGATGCCGCTGAGGGGATGTTCCAGTGCGTGTGTGAAGTGGAGCAATCCGTTGTCGAATGCGGTCCCTGCGATCATGGAAGCGTAAGACAGGCAGTAACGGGCCTTGAGGTCTTCGGGGTTGGCGAGCGCCTTGGGCAGATATTCCGCCACAAGGCGGATAGTCTCTCCAGCCAGCAGGATGGACAGCGGGTTGGCTGTAACGGCAGTGGCCGCTTCGATGACGTGGTTTACAGAGTCGATGGACACATAGCGGGTCTGCTTAGGCGAGAGTTTGATCATCAAGCCCGGATCGTCGATGGAGAACAAGGGATAGAGGCAGTCATAGGCGATGGCTGGCTTGTGGTTGTGCTTCGTGATGCTGGCCACGGCGAAGCGGTTGACTTCGCTGCCCGTGCCGTGGGTCAGATTGACGACAACAATGGGGACAGCCTTTGTCGGCGTGAACGCGAAGGTATACAGCTCTTCCGCCGTCTTGCCTGGATTGGCAAGGATAATGGCCGCGCTTTTGCCCGCATCGATGGGGCTGCCGCCGCCGATGCAGAGTACGGCCTTGGCATCGGCGGATCTGCCGAGGGCCGCCGCCTCGTCTATGGAGTCGGTTGTGGGGTTGGGAGTCACCTTGTCGTACAGGGAGATGCGTATGCCGTGCTTGGCGCAGGCTGCGGTGACGTAATCCCATGCACCGGTAAGCTTGTAGGAATGCCCGCCGGTCACGCAAAGGATGGAGTCGATGCCTCTGGCCTTCAAATCGGCGGCGATGTCATCAATCTTGGCGATGGCTCCGACTCCAAGATAGGTCGTTGTCTTTGTGCGGATTTCCTTAACATCACGCTCATCGAATCGAGTATCCCACATGGCGGTCTCCTTTATGGAAAACAGATTAGATTGAGTAATCAAACAAATTGTTCTTTTATTCACAATTAAACCCGAATACAATGCCTGTCAAGAGGGATACTGTATTCTCAGCTCGAAAATCATGAAAAAGGCAACAACCTAGAGTTCGCTCATGAGGAAACTGTCATATACTCAATATGTTGGAGAGTGTATTGCGGCTGGAAAGAGGCGCTGAAAGACTCCTTTTCTGATTAAAGGATTCCCTTCCACTCTCGATCCAGCCGATCGAGCCAGCGTCTTAGGCCCGTTACGCGCAAGAGCCACTTGATGATCATCTTTATTCCTCAATAAAACGGAACGATCGGCAAGGTGTTTGTACGGCCAGTATAGGGGGATAATTGGTGGATGCTCTTATAATTTCACTATATTAAAAACGATATGTGAATCCAAGTGATAAAACAGGGTACCAAGTGTATTTATGTACTTTGTTTTTAATATTGTCTTCCTCTGCTTGTATTCTCCCAACGTAACGCTTGGGGATGGGGACATCCGGAAGCTGGAAAGAGACACGAGCTTTCCCCATATATAAGGCCCCAAGCGAGGCGTGCCATCCTAAAGACGATTCGGATTGTTGAGTACTTTCCCAACCAAGGCCAATATAAGGTGCGAGCCTTTCCCATGTCGCCTTTCCACTCGTCTGATTGATCAGCTCTTCATAAATGGGATTGATCGCATCTACCGACGTGGAAAGCGCGGTATCCAGCTTGAAATAATAAGCGCCAGCGGATATCCGGAAAGCATTTTTAAAGGGGAAGATGTCCAACAGTAAACCGACGCTGTGGCTGGAGTCTTCAGTCTTATACTGAATGCCTTTGAGTTTTATTTTTGTATCGAATGGTTGAGTAAAAGCACTTAACCTGTAGGCTATGAAACTGTTTTGTCGATAGCTGATGTCAACTCCAACCCCAAGTGTGCTCACAGAAGGTTGGATGGAAAGCGGAGATGCCGAAGCGATACATGGAAATAAAAGGACACAGCATAAGAGAAGAGAACGAATGGACATGATACACCTCACGAGAACGCCTTTCTCGCCATATAGGCATATCAAGAAATGAGTTGGCAACTATGAATTGTTTGAGCCGAGTGAGTATTTTGCGATGCCAGTGTAGATACGCGGGTATATGCTGATATTGTGTAGAGTCCATAAGAATAAGTGCGTATGATTTACGAGTGATGAAAGGCTGTTGTGCCTTAACGGGCTGCACAGGGGATGATTCCGTTAGGAATGAACGGAAAAGGGTAAATATGGTAGAGGGAACCTATTGCCAAGTATGGGGCGCAGGACTTTCAGAACCATGCCATCGCACAGAAAAAGGTCGTTTTCCATCTGGGTGGGTGGTGGGCCCTCTCCAAAGACAAGGTTTTAGATTGTAAAATCAATAAAAGCAGTACATAGGTGCTGAGAGGGTTGTCATTGCCCAATGTGAAACGGCTTCCAAGAGGGGAAAGGTGTGGTAAGGCATCTTTGGATCAGGGGAAACGGCAAGATTTGAAACAAGAGGTACGCGCCTATGGCGTTCTTCCTCTTTTCCCTCATGCTGAAACCGGGGCAGACTGGTACGGCGGTATGGGGGAGGGGGAATTGTTTCCCCTCGGAGTGTTCTATGCCGCAGCGTGTAAGGGGATTGGGGAAACGGATTTATGCCTTGTGGGGAGGACGAAGGGGGAATCTGCGCTCGCCTCCTATCGCTGCGCTGAAGCAGTTTTCCCTGTTGCCGGCATGGTCCTGCGGATACCCTACACGAAAGGAGGGCTTTCTATGGTGAGGAGTCTTGCGCGTCGGCTTCCGGCCTAATATGGTGGGCGTCTGACTGGCTATGGGCCTTATGGGCGGAACATGAAACCGCTCTTGAGCGGAGAGGGAGACAGTGGGCGGGGCTGTGTTGGCTTGGGTTATCGTGTTGATTGGTTCGTGGACGTGGAACCGGTGGGAGGCGAAGAGGGGCCCGCTGCCCCATGATATTTCGAGGACTACCCGAGCAGACGTATGTGTTTTGGGAGTCAACGCCCTTTTTCCGGACAATGTTACCCATATTCAGGACGCCAGGCGCAATACGCTTGGTGCCTCGCCGTCAGCCAAAGGCGGGCGGTTCTCCCTTCAACGCCGTTTCAACTGTTCCGGTGGGCCGTCAGGCGATGCCCGGTGATGCTCGAAAAGGTGGTACTACTATGAACGTAATCGCATATATCCGTAATGACTTTCAGGAAAAATTTGGTATTCCCCGGCAAAGCGGCGTCGTGGAGACGGCTCTGTCTGAGATTATTTTTGAACCGGACTACCGGAGTGCGGAGGCATTGCGGGGGTTGGAAGGTTTTTCCCATATCTGGCTGATCTGGGCGTTTTCCGCATCCGCAGGCAAAGGCTGGTCGCCCACGGTCCGGCCTCCGCGTTTGGGCGGCAATGCGCGGGTGGGCGTTTTTGCCTCGCGCTCGCCGTTCCGTCCAAATCCGCTGGGGCTGTCGGCGGTGAAGCTGGAAAATATTGTGCTTCAGTCCCCGGAAGGCCCGTTGTTACGGGTTTCTGGGGCCGACCTGCTGCACGGAACGCCGATTTTGGATATAAAACCCTACCTTCCCTACGCCGACTGTATCCCTCAGGCGACAGGCGGTTTTGCGGGAACGAAGCCGGAACCCCGGCTTGAGGTGAGTGCCGCGCGGGAAGCCCTGCAAGGACTTCCCGCAGGCAAATGGAAGACGCTGCGTGAGGTTCTGGCCCTTGATCCGCGACCATCCTATCAGGATGATCCCGAACGGATTTACGGATTTGCCTTTGCCGGACGCAATGTCAGGTTCCGGGTGAACGGTTCGACGCTTGAAGTCCTTTCCATTGATGCGGCAGGAGAAAAATTTCGTGATGGGGAAATCCCGACGGGAAGTTGCACAACCGTAACTAAAAGCCCCCGTCCATGAAGACCGGGAGCAATGGAACCGGTGGAAAGTGAAGAGGTCATGACGGTCGGGGGCGGCTGTACGGCGGGCGGTCTTGCCATGAGGAGAAGGACTGTACATTGTACCAGGCGTGGACCGGCGCTTCCAGGCGGAGATTACGATTTCAGTGGGCACTTCACTCTCCATATGGAAAAAGCAGGACAGGAGTGGAGCTGAACGGCCATGACGAAAAAGCCCTTCCGGCTGTTCACCGAAAGGGCTTGATTTCTTATGGAGCCTTTGTCCAGAATTGAACTGGAGACCTCATCCTTACCAAGGATGCGCTCTACCAACTGAGCTACAAAGGCATCTCTATGTGTCGCGCTTGTCGCTGTCGACGAAGAAGCTTTTAGCTTTATACAGCGTCGTCGTCAAGTTTTTTTTCAACATTTTTTTCGGCGGGACAGAGCCCGCGTTCGCTGCTGCGGACAAAATCCACAAACTCCATCACTTGAGGCAGATTTGCGTAGTCGTTCGCAAGCAGATCCAAGGCTTCGGAGCGGGGCATCTCACTGCGCCAAATGAGGCGGAAGGCCTGTTTGAAAGCGGAGATCGTCTCGCGGGAAGCCCCGGCGCGGCGCAGTCCCACAAGATTGGGGCCATGCACAAGCGCACGGCTGCCCGCTGCCAGCATCCACGGGGGAAGATCCTGCGCAACGCCCGTCATGCCGCCCACGAAAGCGTGCGTACCGACATGGCCGAACTGGTGCACTGCGGAAAGGCCGCCGATGATCGCAAAGTCGTCCACGCGTACATGCCCGCCGAGAGTGGCTCCGTTGGACATGACGATGTCATTGCCGAGCTGGCAGTCATGGGCGATGTGCGTGTAGGCCATGCACAGGTTGCGGCTGCCGATACGGGTAATCCCGCCTCCGCCTTCCGTGCCCCGGTGGAGCGTGGCGAATTCACGGATACGGTTATCGTCGCCGAGCTCCAGCCACGTCACTTCGCCCTGGAACTTGAGATCCTGCGGTTCGCCGCCGACCAGCGCGTGGGAGTGGATATGGTTGCCCACGCCCATCCTCGTGTAATCTTTGATGACGGCGTGGGCGTCGATGCGGCAGCGATCCCCGATGACGACATGCTCTTCGATGATCGCATAGGGGCCTATTTCCACATCCTTGCCGATCTGCGCATTGGCGTGCACGATAGCAGTGGGGTGGACTTGTTGAGAAGCCATACTGCAACCCATATTACATGTCTCCACGATCGGTCACGGCAGCGGTGATTTCCGCTTCGGCGGCGAGCACGCCGTCAACGTAAGCCCGACCTTCCATCTTCCACAGTTTCAGCTTGTGGCGGATGAGGCGGCATTCCAGATCCAGACGGTCGCCGGGGAAGACCGGACGCCGGAAGCGGACCTTTTCGAGCCCGGAGAAGAGGAAGAGCTTCCCGGCGGTCTCGCTCGGATCGAAACCATGCAGCACCAGCAGGCCGCCAGCCTGCGCCAGAGCTTCAATGATCAGCACGCCGGGCATCACCGGGACGCCGGGGAAATGCCCCTGAAAGAACGGTTCATTGAAGCTGACGCACTTATGCGCCTTGATGTATTCCCCGTCCACGATCTCGTTGACCCTGTCCACGAGCAGGAATGGATAACGGTGGGGGAGAAACTCCAGAATCTTGCGGATGTCAAACGAGGTAGGCTGGTCCATGCTGTGTATTCCTTGAGTCTGAATTGCAAAGAGCTAGGCGTCCGGCTTGCCGCCCTTGAGTTCTTCCAGTTCCTTTTCAAGCTTGGACAGGCGCTTGAAGAGTTCGGGGAAGCGGGGCATAAGGGCCAGCGTGCGCATGTAGGTACGCTGATCCACGGTGGGCGTGCCGCCCACGACGACGTCGCTGGGGATATCTTTGGCGACCCCCGACTGGGGGCCAATGGTGACGTTGTCGCCGATGTGCAGGTGCCCGGCGATACCGACCTGTCCGGCGAACGTGCAGTTGTCCCCGACCGTGGTGGAACCGGAAATGCCCACTTGTGAGACGACGAAGCCGTTACGGCCTATCTGCACATTATGCCCGATCTGAGCGAGATTGTCGATTTTTGTGCCGTCACCTATGCGGGTGGCATCGAGCACGGCCCGGTCAATGGCGGCGTTGGCCCCCACCTCGACGGCGTTGCCGATGGTGACTTTGCCGACTTGCGGGATTTTCTGGATGCCCGCAGGGGTCCGGGCGAAGCCGAAGCCGTCCGCGCCGAGCACGGAACCCGGATGCAGGATGCAGCCTTCGCCGACGTGCGTTCCGGCCATGAGCACGGCATTAGGATAGACGGTGGTGCCCTTGCCTATGCGGACGTTCTCGCCCACGTAGACGCCGGGGAAGAGCTTGACGCCGCTTCCCACCGTGGCATGGGGACCGATGTAAACGAAGGGATAAACGGTCACCCCGTCGCCGAGTTCGGCATCGGGATGAATGAAGGCCAACGGGCTGATTCCGGAAAAGCTGCCCTGCGGTGCGGCGAACAGCTCCAGAACGCGGCCGAAGTCCTGGTAGGGATTTTCGCTGATCAGGGCGCGTCTGACATCCCCGGCGTGTTCGGGACGGACTATGACGGCGCCAGCCCGCGTTGCCGCGAGCTGGTCAGCGTATTTGGGGTTTGCCAGAAAGCTCACTTCATCGGGCCCGGCCCCCTCCAAGGTGTTGACGCCGATGACTTCGGCATCGTCGCCTTGCAGGATCAAGCCAAGCTGGGCCGCGATTTCGGAGAGTTTACGGGCAACCATTTACTTCTTACCGGTATTGGGTTCCGGGAACTTGCTGCCGCCGGCCTTCCACAAACGGTTGACTTCAGCAAGGACGGGCTTGGTGATGTCGAGGCTGGGCGTGGCATACATCACGCTGCCGGCAGCGGCGTCGAGGATAAGATCAAGCTTCTGCTGCTTGGCGATCGTGGTGGCGGCGTCGTAGATCTGCTGAGCCATGCTCTGGCGGATCTGGTTTTCGGTGTTTTCCACCTTGCGGGCGAAGTTGCGGGACTTTTCTTCAAAGGCGCGGCGCAGGCGGAGGAATTCCATCTGCTTGTCTTCACGTTCCTTGGCGGACATTTTAGCGACCTGAGCCTGAAGGGCTTCACCCTTGGACTGCAGATCCTTGGCCTGCTTTTCAAGCTGCGTCTTCTCGGCGCCGAACTGCGACTGCAGCTTCTGCTGGGCGGCCTTGGCTGCGTCGCTGTCCATAGCAACGGCCTGGGAGTTGAACACGCCGATTTTCATGTCGGCGAAAGCGGAACCCGCCATCAGCAAACAAGCCACAAGAGCGAGGGACAATACTCTGAACATATTCTTCTCCTTGGATGTACAGACACTAGCGGGAACCCGGCCCGCAGATCGAAATGGATAGCCTTCAACGCGTGAGTCGTCAAGACATGTTCCGTTATGGGCATGAAAGCGGATAGAGAGCCCGGATTTCTGAAAAGATTTTTATATCCAGTTATTCCGGAAGATAAAGAAAGTTAGGATCCTTCAGGGATATTCCCGGTGCGGAGAAGGCTGAGTTTTTTTCTTCCGGCGGGTTTGTTTTACCGCAAAATATATTGCGAGGAGAGCGCTGTGAGCAGATAACTGCCCTCTGGGCAGCTCCCCTTGCAGGTTTGTTACTCAAGGAGAACAGAACAGCGTTTTCTCTTTTCCCGAAGCGCACGTGAAAGAGGCAGAGGGGAACAGGGCTGGGAAGGAAATGTTGCCAGACGGGGAAGAACGCGTAGCGGAACGGGATCAGCGCTTGTTCCCGTCGAGGCTGCCCAAATGGGCAAGGATGCCGGAAGCGATCCCTTCCGCCAACGCCTGCCGATACGTGGGGATCGCAAGGTTGGCGGCTTCCTGTGCGTTTGAGCAATAACCGACTTCAACCAAGATACCCGGAATATTCGCGCCGAGCAAGACCTTGAAGGGGCCGGACTTGACCCCTCCGTCCCGGACGGTGAAGGTCTTTTCCTTCATGACGGAGAGGGTACATTTTTGGACCGTGTCGGCGAGGCGGCGGGATTCCTGACTGCGAACCGACGACGAGGCGGCAGGGGATCCCGTATCTCCCTTATGTCCTCCGTTGGCGTTTTCCAGCCCGGCAAGCTTGCCCGCATCCGCGCTGCTTGAGGCTGTATCCGGGAAATACGTTTCCAGGCCGCAGGCGTTTTCATTGGGGCTGGCGTTGACGTGGATGGACAGCAGCACATCGGCGCGGGCCTGATTCGCCATATAGGAACGGGTGGACAACGAAACCCATGTATTGTCCGTTCGGGTGTAGTGCACCTGGATGCCTTTGCCCGCGAGGATGCTGCCCACACGTTTGGCGATGTCCAGCGTCACTTCACGTTCGATGACGCCGTTGTGCACGGTTCCGGGATCTTTGCCGCCGTGGCCGGGATCGATCATGATGGATCGGGTGGCGAACCGGAAAAGCGGATCGCTCGATTGCAGCCCTTGGCCGAACGAGATGCCGCGAGGCATGGCGGCGTCCGTGGCCGAGGTCGTGATGACGATACGGAACGGCGAGGATTCCGTTTTGACCATGAAGCGTTTGACCTGCCTGAAATCGAGCAAAAGCCGGGTTTTATCGGGAGCGGACAAGTCAAGGCGCATACGGCGGAGGGAACTGCCCTGCACTTTGATGCCGGGGCGGATCGTCGAAGCCGGATTGACGCCCATGAGATCCACAACCATCCTGTTGGGGATGTCGTTTTTTTTGCTGCCGCTTTGCGTGTCGATGGACCAGATGATGGGGCGATCGAACTCCAGCGTGATGACGGCCAGATTCTTCTGGTTTTCCCATTTCATGTCGGTCAGAAGCGCCGCCGTCTTTTTGCCCGGCGTGCTGCTCTTGGCCGCTTCCAGCGCCGCCTTGAGGCGCTGGGCGTAGAGCTTGGCTTCCGGTGCGACATCACCCCGGGGATATTGATTTTGGATGGTGTTGAGCGCTTCCTGCGCTCCGGAAAAATCGTTGAACCGTTCCGCCTTGATACGCGCAATGCCAAACAGCGCGTCGTCGGCCAGCACATGGCTGGCGTAGCTTTTGAGGAACACCCCATACCGATCGACAGCGGCCTGAGCGTCCTGCCGCAGCATGGAACGCTTGGCGAGCTCCTCCATCGCCAACGCCGAACGGAAGAGCGCCGCAGGGCGGTTCCGCCAGCGGGGATATTTTTCGTGGAGGTCGAAAAATGACTGGGCGAGTTTTTCCCACGGCTCACGCCAGCCGCCGCGTTTGGAGTCGCTCTTGAGGAACTCCATATCCTGCTTGGCCTTCTCGTACTGCTGTTCAAAGGAGGGAGCCGCGTGCGCGTCGGAAACCGCGGTCAGGAACAGGGCGAGGGCAAAGGCGACCAAAAGGGGTCTGAACAGACGCCCGATGGCGGGGGATGATCTGTGCGGAGTCTGAGAACCGATAAGAATCATGAAGGGGAAGCTGTCCTGATGGGCGGTCGTGCCGCGTCAAAGAAGCCCGCCCGCACAGAAGCGGGCAAAGCGGAAGGGGTGCGGGAAAGGTATTCTTTCCCGCACCCTTGTTTTTTAGAAGAACTGACCCATGGAGAACTCGAACCGTCCGCCGGGGCGGTCACCCTTGACGTTCTTGTCCAGCGGGAAGCCGTAGGCGAAGCGCAGGTCGCCCATGGGCGAACGCCAGCGCAGTTCGAGGCCGACCGACTTCTTCAGGTCGCTGAAGGGATCGGAATTCTGCTGGGAGTCGATGTTGTAGCCGATGTCGAAGAACGGCACGAGGGCGATGCCCATTTCCGGATGGAACGTCCAGATGTATTCGAAGTTCAGGAAGCCCATGCGGTCGCCGCCGATTTCGTCGTGGTACTTGGGATCGCGCGGGGCAAGGTCTTCCGAGTCATAACCACGGATGGAGTCGATGCCGCCGATGAAGAAGCGGTCGAATACGGGGACCGGCTTGTTGGAGTTTTCGAACACGCCGCCGACGCGACCACGCCAATGGAAGATGTGGTTCGGGTTGCGGAACAGGGTGTGGAACGACTGCAATTCACCGATAGGCTTGAAGAAGTTGTCGTTACCGCCGATACCGCCGCCGCCGTATTCCATAGAGACGCGGCCCACCACACCGGACGTGGGACGTTCGCGCGAGTCGGTGGAGTCGTAGGTGATGCTGGTGCTTACGACGCTCGAGAGGTTCTTGCCCTCGTATTCCTTGTAGGCGCGGGAGGCCGTGTCGGGAATGTCGAACAGGGTGTAGCGGTCGAGACGGTAGCCAACGGACACCGAGGTGTACTCGCCAATGGGATGGAAGAGGCGGATGGTATTACCGATGGTCTTCTTCTTGAAGTCATCCCATTCTTCCCAGATGGCGTAGCTGTTGTTGCTGAAACCGAAATCGGTATCGTAGATGCGCGGGTTGACGAAAGACAGGTCCAGATACGAGGACTTGCCGGACACGAAACCCTGCAGGCCGAGCGAGTAGCCGCGGCCGAACAGGTTGCGCTCCTGGATGCTGCCGCTCACGCCGAACTGGTAGAAGGTCGAGTAGCCCACGCCGCCCATGATGGCGCCGGTGCGGTCTTCCTTCAGGTTGACGCGGAGATCGACCTCATCGTCCTTGTCCGTGGGAACGATGGTGGTGTCGGCCTGGGTAAAGTAGCGGAGGCGGTTCAGGCGCTCGTTGGAGCGGCGCAGCTTGGAGCCGTCGAACTGGTCCCCGTCGGCAAGGCGCAATTCACGGAAGATGACGTTGTCGCGGGTACGGGTGTTGCCCTGCGTGACCACGCGGCGGATATGCACCTTCTGCTTCTTGTGCGGCACATAGAAGACGTTGATGATGCCTTCCTCATCGTTCTTCGGGGTGTCCACATCGACTTCGGCAAAGGCGTAGCCGTAATTGCCGTAGAAGTCGGTGAGGGCCTTGATGTCGTCCTGCAGGACGGTGAGGGAGAAATACCCGTTGGAATCTTTGTAGTCGTCAAGCTTGATCACTTCTTTCAGGCGCTCGTCGCTGTCGATGAGATCGCCTTTGAAGCCGATTTCGCCGAGTTTGTAGCGTTTGCCTTCATTGACGGTGAACGTGACGGTGATTCCGTCTTCGGAGTAGTCCACCTGCGGCGCGGCGACCTGAATGTCCACGTAGCCGTGGTTCATGGCGTAGGCCGTGATCGCCGCGGAGTCGCGCTCAAGGTATTCTTCGCGGAGCACGCCCGTTCCGGTAACCCATGACAGGATGCCGTGTTCTTGGAGCGCGAGTTCCTTCTTGAGATCTCCGGCGTCGATGCCCTGGAGCCCTTCGATCTTGATTTCCTTGATGTAGAGCTTCTTGCCTTCCTTCACGTCGAAGACCAGCACGGCGGAGGCGCTGTTGGCCTTCTGCTCGATGCGGTAGTTCACTTCGGCGAGGTAGAAGCCTTCCTTGCGGTACAGCTCGGTGACCTTCTGGATGTCTTCGGCAAGCAGGCGGTCGTTGAGGACGGAGCCCGTCTTGGAGCTCATGGCCGCCAGAATGTCTTCTTTTTTGACTTCGTCGGAACCGTTGACGATTACGTCGTCGATGCGGGGCTTTTCCTTGACCGTGAACACGAGCACGCGGCCCTGTCCGCCCTGTTCGATGTCGGCGTTCACGTCGCTGAAGTAGCCGAGATCCCAGATTCGCTTGATTTCTTCATTGAGCGTGGAGGGATCAACCACATCACCCTTGCGGGTGGACAGGCGCATCAGCACCACGTCGGGGTCGAGCACCTTGACGCCGCGGATCTGGATGTCCGTGATGGCGTTGCCCTTGACCGCGCCGCCGCCCATCTTGTCGACAAGTTCGTCGACGGCGGGAAGCAGTTCGATCATGTTTTGCTTCTGGACGAAATAGGGCTGCGCCCCCTGCTGTCCAGCGGCATCCACCATGCGGGCGTCGATGCTGAACGCGTCGCCGGTCTTGCTGAAGCTGCCGTACACGGCGTAGTTCGCCCCGGCCTGCCTGGCGATGGAGCGCGCGGTCGCCAGATTGAGCTGGCTGATCTGCTGGTTCTTGAGCAGGCGCAACGTATCCTTTGCCGGAATGACCTTGAATCCCTTTTGGGCCAGCCGCTGCTCAAACAGCTTGGGCAGCTCGTCGTTCAGGTAGTTGAGATCCGCCCCTCCATTGATCTGGAAGGGGAGCACAGCCACACGGACAGCATCCGAGGCCGCCTGTTTGGGCGCCGCCTGAGCCGTACCGTGGAACAACAGGTTACACAGCGCCAGCGCCAGCAGCGCGAGTACGCATCTCTTCATACAGTTCTCCAGATCGTAATTCGAGGCAGCGCCCGAGGGTTCCCGCCATTTCACGGTTATGGGTGACAATGACGAGGGTCATGCCGAGTGTGCGGTTCAGTTCCAGAAGCAATTCGGCGACGGAATCGCCGGTCCGCTGGTCCAAGTTGCCGGTCGGCTCGTCGGCCAGCAGCACGCGGGGCTCCAGCAGGATAGCCCGCGCAATGGCGGCGCGCTGACGCTCGCCGCCGGAAAGGGTGGTTACCCTGTGATCCTTCCTGTCGGAAAGCCCGACGCGTTCGAGGGCCTGCCGCGCCAGCCCCAGCGCCTTCGACCGGTTCATCCCGGCGATGAGCGCCTGCATGGCCACATTTTCCTCGGTGGAAAACTCGGGCAGCAGGTGGTGGAACTGGAAGACGAACCCAAGCTTTTTGTTGCGGAAATGGGCTTTTTCCACGGGCGTCATGTCCGGCAGGCTTTTGCCCTCGAACAATACCTTGCCCGCAGTCGGCGTGTCCAGCGCGCCGAGCAGGTGGAGGAGGGTGGATTTGCCCGATCCCGACGCTCCGACGATGGCGAGGGATTCGCCAGCGCGGACGGTCAGGTCCATATTTTTCAGAATGGTGATGCGCTCCGCAGGTCCCTCGCAGGACTTCTCGACGCCGGAAAGCTCGTAGAGCACCGGGGGCGCGGTCGCGTACGCTGTCTGTTCCATCATTCGAACCGCAGGGCTTCGGCGGGGTCAAGGCTCGAAGCCTGCCGCGCCGGGTAGATCGTGGCAAGGAAACACAAGGTCATGGCGGACACGCCGACCACGACGATATCAACCCAATTGAGCAGGATGGGCAGGTGATCCAGCGTATAAACCCCCGGTGGAAGTTTGATGAATTGGTATCGTTGGAGGAGGAGCGCCAGCCCTATGCCGAGCACATAACCGAGCAAGGTGCCCACCACGCCGATGATCGTGCCCTGAAGCATGAAGATCCGGCGGATCATCCCCTTGGTCGCGCCCATGGACATCAGGATGGCGATGTCGTGCGTTTTTTCCATGACCAGCATGACCAGCGTGGTGACGATAGAGAAGGAGCCGATGAGGACGACCATCGCCAGCAGGATGAACATGCCGATTTTTTCAAGTTTCAACGCAGCGAAGAGATTGGCGTTCATGTCCATCCATGTCCGGACGGAAGCCAGCGGGCCGAGCTCCTTTTGGAGGGCGGCGGCCACGGTATCGGCCTTGTATACGTCCTTGACGGTGACCTCGATGCCGGAAATCTGATCGGAAGGCAGGCCCAGCAGATCGCGCGCCGCCGCAAGGGAGATGAACCCGAGCGACGAATCGTATTCGAACATGCCGGTCTGGAAAATGCCCGCAACCCTGTAGGGACGGATGCGGGGCTGGAAACCGGCGGTGGTCTTTTGTCCGGAAGGCGAAAGGAGGTTGACGCGGCTGCCCACGACCAGGCCGAGGCGCTGCGCCAGTTCCTTGCCGATGAGCACGCCGGGCGGCGCGCCCTCCACGGAAGCGTTCAGGTCCGCGACGCTGCCGCTGCTCAGGTTGTCCAGCATGGTCAGGACGTCCGGCGCGGTCTTGGGGTCGATACCCCGCAGGACGACGCCTTTGACGCCTCTCGGGGAGGACAACATGCCTTCCGCGTAGAGGAAGGGGGTGGAGCCGACGACGCCGGGAGTGGCGTTGATGCGCCGGAGCACAGCCGCCATACCGGAGAGTTCGGGGGCTTCGCCGCCGCGCATTTTTTCGAAGTCCGCATCCGAAGGCGGCGCGGTGAGCGCCGCCAGCGGACCGGAAACGATGATGTGCGCGTTCGCGCCGAGGATTTTATCCCGGATGTCCGTCGTGAACCCGTTGTAGACGCCGAGAACCACGACCAGCGCGGCGACGCCTATGGCCACGCCAAGCACGGACATGGCTGAAATGATATAAATAAAGGCCTGCTTGCGCCGAGCAAAGAGGTAGCGCAAAGCTACGAAGAGTTCAAAACGCATAGAGTTTAGGATTCCTGCTTCAACAGCGGGAAGAAGATCACTTCACGAATGGACGGGGAGTCGGTCAGGAGCATGACCAGCCGGTCGATGCCGATGCCTTCGCCCGCGGCCGGGGGCATACCGTATTCCAGCGCGCGCAGGTAATCTTCGTCCATCGCGCAGGCTTCGTCGTCGCCGGCCGCCTTCTCGCGGACCTGCTGTTCAAAACGCATACGTTGGTCGATGGGATCGTTGAGTTCCGAGAACGCGTTGCCGTATTCGCGGCCCATGATGAAGAGCTCGAAACGGTCCGTAATGTCCGGGTTATCCTTGTTGCGGCGCGCCAGCGGAGAGATCTCCGTGGGGTAGTGGTAGATGAACGTGGGGGCGACGAGCTTGGGCTCGACGTCGAGGTCAAAGAGCTTGGCCTGCAGCTTGCCGAGCTTGTCCGTCTTGAGGATCTTTTCCCCGCGTTCGCGGACGTAGGCGAGTACCTTGTCGAAGTCGTTGTAGAATTCGGGGGAGTGCCCGCCGATCTTTTCCAGCGATTCGTGGAAGGTGAGGCGCTGCCACTTGCCGGGGGTCAGGTCGAGTTCCGTCCCCTGATAGGTGATGATCGGGCTGCCGCAGACTTCCGTGGCGATGGTGGAGAACAGTTCCTCGGTCAGGTCCATCAGATCATAAAACGTCGCATAGGCCCAGTAGAATTCGCACATGGTGAATTCGGGGTTGTGACGGATGGAGATGCCTTCATTGCGGAAGTTGCGGTTCAGCTCGAAAACTTTTTCAAAGCCGCCCACGAGGAGGCGCTTGAGGTACAGTTCGGGCGCGATGCGCATGTACAGTTCCATGTCCAGCGCATTATGGTGGGTGATGAACGGACGCGCCGCCGCGCCGCCCACCACGGGGTGGAGCATGGGGGTTTCCACTTCCACAAAGCCGCGTTCCTCAAGGAAGGCGCGGAAGGTACGGATGATTTTGCTGCGCTTGCGGAAAATGTCGCGGACCTTCGGATTGGTGATGAGGTCCACATACCGCTGGCGGTAGCGGATTTCGACGTTGGTGAGGCCCTTGTGCTTTTCAGGCAGGGACCGGAACGACTTGGTGAGCAGGGTGACCTGATCACAGGCGAGGGTCAGCTCGTCGGTCTTGGTGCGGAAAAGCTTCCCGTGCACGCCCACGATGTCGCCGATGTCGAACTTTTTGAAATGTTTGTAGGCTTCCTCACCCATGAGGTCTTTGGACGCATAGCACTGGATACGGCCGCTGCGATCCATAAGATGGAAAAACGCGACCTTGCCGAAGGAGCGGTGGGAGATGATGCGTCCGGCACAGGTGAACGACTCGTTCAGTTCTTCGAGTTCGGTGGCGGAGCAGGCTTCGTATTCGGCCCGGATGGCTCCGGCGTCATGCGTCTTCACGAATCCATTGAGATGAAGAGGGACCCCGGCATCCATGAGTTCGCAGGATTTGACCACGCAGTTTTTGACGACTTCGTTGAGCTCGTCTTTATCGGCGAGGCTTTGAAGCATGGGCATGAAATAGGATGCGTGGGCTGATTTGGTAGCAAGCTTGACGGGCTTGTGGTGCGTAGTTTCCGGGCTGCTCAAGGGAATCTCTCCATCAATTAAAATAGCGATTGGCGACCGGTGACAATTTTCCGCGTTTCCGGACGGCAAGAAACGCGGTCGTATCCGGCGGCGAGAACGGGGCTTTGGCGGACAGGCTTCCTGTTGCGGCGCGTGACCGATGCTACAAGAAAGCCGTGCAATGTTCCAACGGGTTAGAGACAGCGGGACCGTTTCTCCGTTCTCGCGTTGCCCTCCCGCCCGCGGCGGCGGGACCCCCCCTCCGGCCGTGGCGCCCTGTGGACCTGATCGCACAGTTTGTATCCGCAAAGCCGTAGTCCAATTGTGCTGTACAGTCAAGGACGTGCCGTGGGTCAAAAAGTTTTTTCAGAAAAAACGGAGAAAACGCTTGACGGAAGGAGGGCATTTCGATAGACCTCTTTTCGCACCAACGAGTGCCTCATTCCCCGGTGGCTCAATCGGCAGAGCGGGTGACTGTTAATCACTAGGTTGGCGGTTCAAGTCCGTCCCGGGGAGCCAGAAAGTACAAGGCCTTACAGCGAAAGCTGTAGGGCCTTTTCTGGTTCCGGAGCGTTGTTGCCCCCATTTTGTCCCCACTTCATCTGTGATGGAGAATGCCTCATCGTGGGGATGTATGCGGATTTACCTCATAACTTAAAGAAAGAACTCTCCCGAGTTTAAAGGCTCTCGTCCTCCTCTTGTCTCATTTCATCCAGCTTCTCTTCCGTGAATCCGAGAGCCGCCAATGTGCCGATACTCCCCACAATAATTCCACCGACGAAATACAGAAGCTTTTCCATAGGGACTCCTTTGGGACAAGGCAGGTGTAATACTCGCCTTGTCCTTTTAATCTATTAATATATAATGTTTTTTTCAACGAGGACATTTACATACATGGATTAGGTACATATCGAGGGCTTGTCCTATCTGGTTTCCCGTGAAAGCTCCGAACATGAGACCGGAGACAAGCCCTCTGTATTTTCCTGTGGTTGGTATCAGAGGAACGCCACAGGCACAGTACCCGACAAAACCTCCGATGATTCCACCTAGGGCGGTTCCAAGCCGTTCACCCAATCTGGTGAAATCAGGCTCACCCACATATCCGCATCTTGGGCACCTCCAGACGCGTCTTCCTATAAACATGACCTGCTCTTCCTTGTAAGAACGTCATGCAACAGCTCAAACAACATGGCAGGAAGTTCCTCCAGTCGGCAGATGACTCGGCTGGTGTCGGGTAGGAAGTTGCCGATGCTTCTATCCAGCATCCCCAGTCCGTACACTTTCAGACCTGTTTTGCTTGCTATTTCAACAGGTTTTTGAGTTGTATTCATGTCATGAGGCTGTCCATCCGTCAGAACCAACAGCATTTTTCTCTGTTCTCGGGCAAACAGAAGTTGTTTCATGATCCACCAGAGCGCGGGGGCCAGAGGCGTTCCTCCTCGGGGAGTGAGGTTGATGCGGGCATGAACGGGTTGTCCGGATTTTAAGGAGCGGATAGACCGAACACGCATCCCCTCTGTGGTTTCCGTTGAAGACTGTTATGGTGATATTGAGCCCTCTGATGCCGGAACAGGCCGATGCGATGGCATGGCAGGATGCCGTCGCCAGTTCCATGCGTTTGCCGTACATGCTGGCGGATGCGTCCAGCAGGATGTGGAGGCTTGTATTGATGGCAACGGCTTCCGTCTTTTGGATGAAGACCTTTGGGGTTCCTGTCTTGACTCTGAACAGCTTTGCCGTGTTGAGCCGCCCTCTTGTTGAAGGATAGGGAGCGGACGGGAAGAGCGACTGCATGAGTCCCTGAAGCCTGACGGACAAGCCTTTTGTAATCCGTTCTATGTTCCTCAGCGTATCCGGGGGAATGACGTCAGGTGTGATGTTCCGCAGTTTGGCGACAGTACAATATTCTGTCTCCGTATCCCTTGTCTGTGCGGAGAGTCTTTCCTTCAAAATCGTCCCCATCGTTTTGGGGAACATATCCTCAATATTGTTTCGTAGTTCCGTTTCTCCTCCTGAAATGATGCCTTGTGCAGCCTCTGGATCATCCTGATTTTCTGTTGGAGATGTACTTCCTTGTGGTTGTTCCGGTATCCATTTTTTGATGATGGATTGGAGTAACAACGCGTGGGCAATCGCATCCTGTGTCGTCCGTGTGTTCGCATGGATGGTTTCGAGACGGGCATTCAGTTCTTTTTCAATTCCCGAGCACGCCGTAACCATCTCTTTTCTTGAAGGTGTTCTATTCTTTTCCACTTCGGAACTATCCCAACTCATTACGGTTAAAAGGATGTACTCCAGAACAAAAAAGACCGGAGCGTTGCTTCCCGCCTTTTGTCTTTTCTTTCCAAAAAGATACGTGATGATAAAATCGAAGTTTTTTCTGCATCCCGGGAAGTGTTTTCCAAGCAGCGTTTCAACCCTCCAGCCTTCGATGATGTTGAAAAGTTGGAATTGCAATCTGGTGAGATTGGCCTGCTGAAGCAATTGAAAGTCTGTGTATCTAATATGTGCCGCTTATAGTGATAGGTAACCGTTTGAAGTCATCTCCGGGTTTTCCCCCACTTCACACCGTGCATGCAGCTTTTACTGCACACGGCGTTCCATCGATTAAGGTTTTCGGATGGCAATCATCATGTAACACAAAGGGAACTCTTAAAGAATGGGAGCAAGATGGGCTTGTTCCCGCAGCCTGTTCACTTTCATAAGCTGGCTGCTTTTCAGGTTGAGCAGTTGAAGACAGGCGGCTATTGTCGCCTCACTGGTTGCGTGGATAAGCCTGTGGATGTCCTTTTCGACAATTACCAGGTTCTTGTATTCATCCCCACCGCCAAGCGATTTCGGCTTTTTATGGTGACAATGAACCTGCCAGGCCGCCAGAAGTTCCCCGGTTATAAAGCAGCGTCCATACTGGCCCACGAACAGGGAGATGCGGTTATCATTGTATTCCACGCTACGTCCCTGTACCGGATGGGTCAGGAGGTGGCGCAGAGTTTCCGCTGATACCGCTTTCTGTTTCGCGTGTATGAACTGTCTGTCTTCTTCGACAAAGATGCTTTGCTCTTTGAACTGGAAGCATTTGACATGTCGAACATAGCTTATGGGCAATAACGGTTTGTCGTAGACGAAGCGAATTCGCCTGGATTTGCCGTACCGCTTTTCGATGTAGGCCGGGAGTGGCTCCTTTGGCTTCCGTCTTCGTGGAGTCAACCTGTTCTTGAGAGCTGAGCGACTACGAAAGGCGATTTCTGAGAAGTCCTTGCTGCACAGGGTTGCGCAACAGTAATACCCGTGTATGCCCATGACATAGGCATTGTAATCATTGACGAATACATGACCTTCATTGGCAACGGGTTTTTGCATCAACTTTGTGTGGCGTCTGACTTCATGCAATATCTTGCTCCTGGCCTTGTCAGCCAAGTGGGATGTTGCCACAAAACGGTCTTTCTTACTGTCTTTTCCAATCATTTTACCCTTGGGCCGGACTTTCATCTTGATTCCCAGAAACTCAGAATAACCTTTCCGGAGATTGGTTATTTTCGATTTTTCCGGACTGATTTCCAGACTCAATCTTTCCAGTAGCCATTTTTGCACGGCGGCAAAGATTCTTTTCGCGTGATTATGGTGTCGGCAGAAAATTTTAAAGTCGTCCGCGTAACGAACTATATAGACTTCTTTCAGCCGGGTCTTTTTCAGGGCATAGTACATACTGCTCATACTACCATCTTTTTTACCAGGCTGGTATGTATCCCGTGTAGGATGCCTTTCCCACTGGCTAGCTATCCACCAGTCCAGTTCGTTAAGAACCACGTTGGCCAACAGAGGAGAAAGAATTCCTCCCTGCGGCGTTCCCTTGGCAGGAACGCCAATGCCGTCGATTTCCGCCTTGAGCATTTTCGATATGACCCTGAGCAGGGATTTATCTTCAATGCCTAATGTCCATAACTGCTTGAGAAGCTTTCCGTGGTCGATATTGTCAAAGAAGCCCTTGATGTCGATATCAACCACATAATGCAGATGCGCCACCTGTGCGAGGAAGTATGCTCTGGCAATAGCATGTTTCGCAGACCGTAACGGTCTGAATCCATAGCTGTGCTTAAAGAACTTTGCCTCGCAGACTGGCTCCAGAACTTGCAGGATGCATTGCTGCACCAATCTGTCCTTGATGGTAGGAATGCCGAGAGGCCGCGTCCTTCCATCCAATTTGGGTATTTCTACCCGCCGTACCCGTTGGGGAAAGTAATTGTCCAGCTTGTTACGAACCATCGTTACCAGTTCCTCAGGATGCAGGCCGGAAAGATATGTGATGGTCTTTCCGTCAACTCCCTTGGTATGACTTCCCTTGTTTTTCTTGATATTTCTGTAGGCCAACAGGATGTTCTCTTCCTTGTGGATGAGTTCCATAAGATTACGAAAACATCTGCCATTGCAGCTTTCCGCATAGAGGTTATCAAGAACTGCTTGAAAGTCGTAGTATTCATTGTTCCGTAACACCTGTCTCTTCAGGAGTTTCTTCTTTTTACTCAGAGTCGGCGTCCTCCTTGATTGATTTCGCCTCTTTTAGTCATACTCGAACCTCTGAACTGATGATAGTTTTCCATTTTCCTTAATCAACTGGAGGCTGTTGCTCCGCTGCCGTTACAGCAACTTCGACGCTCGTGCCTCCACTCTCAGCCGGATGAAATGCCCTTAATCCATAATGGTTTTATACGGCATACCATTTCACTGTGTGTTATCACTCCATGTTCCAGCCTTTCCTTGTTCCGATGCCTCTATCTGTGCATGAAACCTTAGGTGCTTCCTATGAGCCTGCAAGCTGAATGCCGCCTGTAACGACATACGGATTTTCGTAACCACGATTTCTACTCCCCCGCACTTGCTCCCCGTTCCGGGGCAAAAGCATTTCTGCCATTTCCAACCGTTTAGACCCTTACATTCGGAAGTTCGTCGGTCCTCATTGGACATTCTCACCATAGCTTCTTTATAGACCCCCGGCCTATCAGATGCTCGGCCACCTCTGGCTCGCCGTTCCTCGTCATTACACGTTAGGGCATCCTCTCAGCCGGCTTCACCGGGCTTCAGACCATGAACAGATAACACTATCCATCGCCTGCCGGAGTATCAGGGAAGGCGTTTCAGGGCGTTACCCCATCATTCCACCTTTCAAGGCATCAGTTCATAACAACTAATGGTTATGGCTGACCTTTTTAGTCAGCAACAAGTCGCACCGTGGTCAACGTATCCCCTTGTCATATTGATATACATTTCATCAGTATCTATTTTAAGAGAGGGTATATGGATCGTTTTTCCATTCGTATAGGCTGTAGTTCCTCCTATTTCCACGGTGATGTTGTATTGCTTTCCCAGAATACAGGCCAACAAAGGCAGACAGGACATGATGTCTTTGGTCCTGAGCATGGCTCACCACAGTCCGATGTTGGGGATATTTGCGGAATGGTTTTGCGGGACGGACACAAAGGTACTTCTGTAGGGATGGCGGATTGTTGGCATACGGTGAACACGTCATTGGCGAGAAGCGCGTTCATGACGTCCTGAGGGGAGTGCCCTTCGATGAGCCTCTGGCTGTGTTGCAGCATTGAGGACGGATCACGGAACATGGAGACAACGCCCTGCAAAAGGATGAGTTCCTTTCCGGTGATGTTGCCCTTGGCGGGGATGCTGTTGATGGCCGTCTGGATGAGGCTGGCTACCGGAGCGACGTGAGGCTCGACGAACGTCAGCCCGCAGAGCTTTTGGTGCAGGGTCTTAAGCGGGGAAAGGGCCTTGTGGGTCACCGTATCCTTTCCGGCGTAGACCTTTTGCCATATCTCGTTGTCTAAATTGGCTATTTCGTTGAACAGCGTTCCGGCAAGCCCTTCCACTTCCTCATTCAGCCCGGATTCACATACGGCGTTGGGGTTGTCGTGTTCGGTGAGCGGTGTGACCTTGTAAAGCTGCCACGAGAAGGCAGCCTTGAACGGACGTAGTCCGGCCCTACCGTGGACTCCCTGATGATATTTCTCCACTTGCAGTGCTTGGCGATCCAGTTCTCAATGGACAGGTCGTAATAGGCGAGGAACGCTTCCTTTTCCTGAAGGAACGCCTCTCTGATCCGGATCAGTTCGTCGATGATGTCCCCAGCCTTATCTTCCGGGATGTCCCAGCCGGACATGAACCGGATGCCGTGTCTGTCCAGATAGTTGAAGGCTCTGGCCTTCAACGTGGTGAATATCTTGAGGCTGTCGGGAACGGCGATACGCTTGCTCCCCAAAGAGGCAAGGTCTTCCGGCGGAAGTTCCGCACCGCCAAAATCTTCAAGACACATCTTCTTTCGGGCGGACCATACGCTGATGTTGAGGTTCAGGGCCAGAAGGCTGTCGAGAATCCTGATGTCGGAACGAATGATGGTATTCATATTTTCCTCTTTCCGATTAGAATGTTACCGCAAAAATGCGGTGTACGAGTTCATGGAGCATTACTCTCGTTGACCGTGTGGCCTTGAACGTGAGAGCACGATCCAGCGCATAGGAAAGCGGCTCGATACCCTGATTGGCCAGCGGCTGGAACTTGAGGGCAAGATCGGCCCACCGGATGAGGGTTCTGGTGGAAAGCGTCACTTCGATGGTGTTTTCATAGGAATCGGCATCGCCCATGAAGAGTTTCCGAACTTCATTGGCGAAACTGACCATGTTCGAGGCGACGTGTCCGGGAAGGTTCGGGAACTGCCGGGACAGAAGTTACTTTTCCGTTTCAGGCGTGGGATAGCGCGACTTCGCAGGCCATGTACCTTCGAGCAGTGCAAGGTTTTGGCGAACGGCTCCCTGATAGAGCCCCGTGTCGTCACCGCCTCCGTTGGTGTTCGCGGTACATGCGATTCGGAACATTTCATGCGGGGAAATGACCTCTCCTCCATTCTCCGGCAGACACAAAGGCGCACCGTCCAGAACACCGTTGAGGCCAACGGCAACTTCAGGGGAAAGCAAATCCGCCTCGTTGATCAAAAGAATTCCTCCGTACCGCATGGCAAGCGGCAATGGTCCATACTTATAGGCCATGCTGCCTTTTTGCAGGGAAATATGGCCGCACAGATCGGCAAACTCCAATCGTCCATGCCCGGTGACTTCAAATGTGGGATAGTTCAGCCGTACGGCAAGCTGCTTGATGAGCGTCGTCTTTCCACATCCCGTGCCGATTCATGGAAAATGTAGGTAGGATCAACGGATGGGGTGTATGAACATGCTTCCTTGTAGCCTTTGACAGCCTTCCCAGCAGGATGGAAGACCCATCCTGATACTGGGGAAGAGTCTTCTTGGTTTCCTCCGAAGCGAAGTATTTCCAACAATCCTTCCGATCCCGTATTTACGATAGTCTCGCCCATCATTGTTCCTCCCTTGACTTGAATCAAAAACAGAAAGAGCTGCCCCCGTAAGGACAGCCCCTTCAACTATAAGGCATATTTCCACCATATTTTCCGTTGTGGGTTCCAATGAAACCCCGCCCCCGAAAGCAATTCTTTTTTCACCGCCGTGTTTCCAGTGGCGAGGATGCACTCCCGATCATCCTGTGCCGTTACAATTTCGTATGAAATTCCATCCAGATGGGGCAATTTTGAAAGCTCGTCTGACGTTCGATTTGAGGCGGATGAAATCTTTTTTACTTGCCCTGAATCATCCTGAGTCGTTTTGTCCCTCTGAGGGGCGTTTACGGCGTTTTTCTGTCTCTGAGGGCGGTTGAGCTTGTCTGAGTTAAACTCCTCGTCCGTATCTTCCTCCGTAACGATGCCAAGCATGGAGGAAAGCGCATACCTGCGCATATAGGTCATGCTGATACCTAGTCCCTGGGGATCGGCCTTGGGCAGAGGAACCACCGCAAGGCTCGATTGCCATTGTCCAGACTCCGCATGGGTGAGTTTCGTGACCAACCCGAGATATCCCGGTTCGGCAGGAACCGGATACTGACAAAGCCAGATGCCGTTGGAAAGCAAGGCGTCACGGCACGAGTCCATGACGCTGTTGAGGGTGGCGTACTTGCTCTTGGTAAACGGGGTGTTGGCATCCTTGGTTGCGGGTTGAAGCTGGCGTTGAACGTTGATGAGGGCCTTGACGATTTCCGAAATGTCTTCTGAATTGTACTCTTGCATTCTTATTCCAGAGAAAACACCCTTCTATCCAGCGTATTGTGGATAGAAGAGAGAAACGAAAAACTTTTCTGTTCTATACTGTAATATAGATTTAAATCAATTTGACGGACATACAGTTTCCATTTGTTTGTCTATGACCAACAGTTTTGTGGAAAGCAAAGAGAGTATATATCTTGTTACATCTTCATATTGTTGAGCAATTGAAAAACTATATCGCTCTTTGACGAGTCCCATGAGCATATACAACATGAATTGCGATTCGCAACAGTCCACGTCAGGCAAGGCGTGTGGAGCAAAAATGATGGCATCCGCTTCCAGGGCGGCTTTAACGATATGAAGACCAGAGAAGAATGTGCCGGGCAAAACATACTCGCTTGTCCGTGTGGGCCAGACAAGCATATTTGCATCAAAGGCATCGCATACACGTCTCAGCCCCGATGCCCTGGTGCAACGGGGCGTATCAAGGACACGGGCCACTTCAGCTCGGGCATTCAAACTTTGCAGAATGAGTTTCTGTACAATCTGGGGATCGGTATTCTGCCCGTATCCAATCGGCGGCAGGTAACGCATTGTGGGGCAAATGAGGACATTTCTCCCCTGTTGAAGCAAGCCTTTCGTTCCCTTAAGCGAGGATAAGCCAGCCCTGAGCGTGAGGACTGGCTTATCTTTGATTTCAATGGAAGGGAACGGGAAAGGACCTTGCGCAAAGGCCGTGAGAGGCGACACCCACCAATGCAGGGATGCAAGGGCCACCCTTTTGAGGAATCGGCGGCGTGTTATCGACATTCTGGGATCGGCAAAAAGCTTGAAACGGCATAGGGATCTGGCTTTTCTGCCAGTTCTTCCAGTCTTCGATGCTTCTTCATCCAAGCAAGAGTAAAAAAGATCGTTCGAGGCATAAGAACTCTCCTTACGGTTGCCCACTCCATAGTATCCAACAGGGCCTTCACATAGCGGATTTTGAGCATGTCCACCTGATTGGAGGTCGTGGGAATATCCGTATCTTTCAGCCCATACAGCATCTTGAGGTCAAAGAACCCTTCAGAGGCATAGTGCAGACTCAGTTTCAGCGAATGCAGGATCATCTCCCGATAGACCGGGTTTTCGGCTAGTTCCACATCCGTGGGTTGCGACATAGGCTGACGCATGAGGTATGTTTTATTATAGTTTATGTTAGTATTTTAGGATAAATTCTTTTTATACTTATTTTTACATCTCTGATTTTGCTTTGTGTCTACATATGAAAGTTGGTAACAGAGTTTATAGTCTCTAGTCTATTAACATTACTCGTTTTGTCTAAATATTGACAAAATTTTCTTATATTTTTTTGCCATAGATTTTGCTTTAATTCAATATTATCTACACATAAGTATATATGATACGTAACCAGTCA
>ERZ779894.860-NODE-860-length-33935-cov-13.518123_pt1 | contig 33935 bp, 27 predicted proteins | sample MGYA00511587_ERZ779894 | MGnify/ENA primary metagenome ERZ779894 (study PRJEB29588, sample SAMEA2160490) | human gut metagenome | biome: human gut; feature: human-associated habitat; material: faeces | place: Denmark | collected 2008/2010 ... | reverse complement strand
TTGAGTTCTCTTTGGAAGATATGGATATGTCCGAATTTCAGGATGGGGCAACCTACACCCAGATCAAAGACTATGTGCTGGAGCATAGCGGGTTAAAGGTATCCAACCTATATATCTCACAAATTAAGCGAAAATGTGGGATTGAAGTTGGCAAAAATTACAATCTGCCGAAGTCCGAGGATTCCAGACAGCCACAGTGCCCGCCGGAAAAAGAGAAAGCAATCCGAGAAGCTATGAAATATTTTGGGATGATCTAACATCCAGCAAAATGGAGGTTTCTTATGGACAGATTGATTTCTTGTGAGTTCAACATGGATAATGCCTGTGTGGAGCTGAAATTTTTAGATGGCAGCATGATTGCTATTGATACCATCGCAGTGGAGAATGAGGTTACTGACAATATGTACCAGCGATCCGAATTGGACTGGCTGATTTACAATAAGCCGCTGGAATATGTACAGCTCGTGCTTGGCGGTGATTTGGAACAGTATGTTCAAGGCACGCCGGAACATCGGTTGATGGATTAACTGAATAACATAGTACAGCCCACCGGTCAGCAATGATCAGTGGGCTGTGTTTCGTTGTTGGCTAATGAGTTATTTCCATAAATTGCTGATAAGTAAGAATGTTGTCCTCACCTACCAAAGTTATCAAAAATGCTCTGAATGCGGTTTCTATTGGGACAGTGACAAAAAGGAACAGCCGCTTTTTAGGTCTTGAGCAACAGACATAGAAAAGATTTCGGTTTCGTTCATACGATGCCTCTTTACCCTTAGGAATAGAAGAGTGCCCTGTTATCATAGGTGCATAGGTTTCAAATTGGTACTGATTCCATCCCTTACTGATAACAAAAACAACGTTATCGTATTCTTCACCTTTTACGCCATGTTCTGTTGAAAACTGTGCATCTGGATATAGGAAATCCCTAACAGCAATAAATTGTGCATAATCCAGTTGCAAAAACTGTTGGATTGTAGCCTTCGACGCATACATTTTTTCCGGAGAATCCTTATAAAGTCGGTACCATCCATCCACTTTGGGTGGAATGGGTATCAATTGACTATGAACAATCGTCTCCAAAACATCGATAGCTTTTTGGGTGCGAACTTCAGCCAACTGGTCATGCAGATTTTTCCATTTGATCTTTTCGGATTTTTTGGTTATTGGGTACCGCTTAATTCCGAGCGTGTCAAAAAGTAATTGGGTATTCGAGGTATCAAGCGCTTGGTATATCGGTTCAACCGTATCAGCAAAGAAAATAAGAAAAGGATCTTCTTTATCACGCAACCCATCGTCAAGTATGTCCAAAAGTTGCTCGTAGCCTTGTTGGGACGCAAGGACTTTGTGCGTAATCATCAGCACTTTAAGGCCTTCGTCAGCAGGTGTGCTCTGTTCAATTTTTTCTCTGATATTGTTAAGCCTTGATCTCAATTCGTCCGCCGGTAATTCATTTTTGAAATTACGGTCTGTGCGACGAACGCCAGAAAAGTCATCACATGTAATTACTAAAACTTCGCCGTCAAATCCATCAATCGCTGATTTTTGCGGCAACTCAGGGCGAATATCATTCAGAAGTTGAACAATCCTTGGTGCAGATCTGAAATTTGATCCCTTTTTTATTACCTCGATTTTATCGTGTTCAATTTCTCCACAGGCTTTGTTTGCTTGATAGATGGTCTGCCAAGCGTCACCGAAAAAGCCGAACTGAGGACCAATATCTTTTGCTATAAAAAACTCAACAAAGCGATCAATAATAGGCTTATAGGAGTCCTGATATTCATCGATCAGTATCAAAGGGTATTTATCTGCAAATACACGGCGAAACTTAGCATTATCCAGTAGCAAGCAGAATAGTTTTAGAACGTCGTCGTGATACAGGTACTGAATACCATTTTCCTTGTATCGGTGTCCCAAAGTATACGCAACTTCTGTAACTTTATAAAAATCGTCCTCATCTGGAAGAAAATCGGAATTCGCTGTGACAGCATCAATCAAAACGCTCTGATACTGCTTGATGGCATTCCAAGCAAAAGAATGGATTGTGGAAGGAATAATAAATGAATCTTTTGAAAGTCGCTCTGCAATCACATCTACTGCCGCATTTGTATAGGTAATACAGACTACATTTTGTTTTTTTCGGCTGTAATCAGACCATTTATTTGCCTGTATCCATTCAATAGTCCGATTCAGAGAGTAAGTCTTGCCAGAGCCTGCACCTGCTTCGACACGAAAACTGCGTCTGGATTTAAGCGTTTCAACAATCTTCTCGTCAACCTTATCAGCCTCAGCTTTTGCAAGGTTGTAGTTTGTACCGGTATACTCTCCGTCCATGAACTGGCACCTCCTTACTCCAGAACCCTTTGGTCATTCAACCATTTTAATCCGGACTTTATGTAATCAGGAATACAATAGTCGGAGCATTTGTATATCAAATCGAGCGCAAAATCTGTTTTGCTTTTGCCTGTGAATTCAAGTTTCTTCTCGCTTGTTCTCTTACCTAAATTATAATGCTTTCGATTGACATTACGAATTGCCTCTTCCAGAGAGTGTCCACATAATCCATTTTCGTTAGTTTGGAACTCGATATGGCATTTTCCTTTGGTTTTGTCATCTGATGTCATCGCAATGATATCCGAAAGGGCAATTTTTGAAGTATCATCGTCAGGAAGGCCTTTATTTCTACGAACCCACCATTTTATAGTTTCGTTTGATGTTGTTTCTCCCTGGCTAACCACTACCGACTTTTTTACGATCTTTCCGCCTTTCCCTTTTCGATCCGCTACTGAATCCAGATCAGTAAGAATTAGACATGGCGCTCCTAAAAAATCGATAAAAGGAATAAACTTGTGTGCATAGGCTCCACCGATTTCAATTACCGCATAGTACTGTGCAGATAATGGATACTTGCAGGCACCAAATATTCCGGAAGATTCACATTTCCCAATCATGTCTGGTAACAGCAAACGCTCAGATGCACCTTCAACGAAAATTGCTTTATCTGCGAAGAACAGATCGCATCTCGTCAAAGTCAAATACTTCCGGATAAAATCCACATTATCGGGGTTAGCTTCTGCAAAGGTATTCAAGTTTTTATAAATAACACCGGTATTAGACTTTTGCGCATACCGAACTTTTGCAAACTCCATAGTATTAGCTATATGAGCGGAATGCGAGGTTAGGAAAGTTTGAATTTTCACGTCAGAGAGCTTGTCAAGAAACTTTTCCAAATACGCAGCGAAAGCCGTCTGCATTTGTGGATGCATGTGAGATTCAGGCTCCTCAATAAAGAGAAGCGGCACACATGCAACACCACGTTTCTCAATATCCTTGGCAAATGCAGCAAGGAGGAACTCCATTTTGATCAGATTTTTGTATCCAAGGCCATTGTGAGAACTCGGCAAACTTTCGTTTGCTGTGCCGGATATATAAGATAGCTTAGTCTGATTCTTGATCTGATCGTCGATGCTGAGTTGCGTTGTAACTCCGAGCTTTAATTCCTCTATGTTGGGATAACCAAAGCCAATAGAATTGTTTACAACAGAACTTAGAATTTCATTACTCTGCTTTTGAACATCTTTATTGGTTTTTTCCACTATTGAGCGTAACCGTTTTATTTCTTCAGCAACATCTGGATCCAGTTCTGCTTCGCTCATATCAAAGAAGCTGGATATTAACGATCCAAGAGAACTATTATGTGCGTCATCTTCACCAAGAACTCGTTCAGCAGGAATTGCATGGAATGGGAACAGATCATGTAATTCCTTTTGGCTTTTTACCTGTTTGTCGTCCGGATTGTTCGGATTGATGGCATATACGGTTAGTCCAAACAATTTGCCGAAATTATCGGCAAGCACTTTATGAGCATCTTCGCTTGGCGAAAAGGCGCCATCCCTATAATAGTTGCTTTCTAAGAGTGTCCACAAGGTTTTTTCGTCGCTTTTTAGGCGATACTCTGCACGAATTAGAGCAGTTGTTGTGTCCACATCGACATCAATGATAAATGGCGACAAAGCTCCTAAGTTATCATCCGGATCATCCAACGAATAGTCCACCAGAAACTCTATGGAGATAATTTTAATTTGTTTACAAAGGTCTTCATAAGTGAGCTTTTTCTCCATAAACAGAGCAATTTTTGTATAGAAATCTTCTCGCCTTAATAGTGGGTAGTCATCGAAAGATACGGTTTCTCCATCCAGTACCTTTCCAATGCACGAAAAGCAGGATGTTTTGGCTGTGTTGTTTCTACCCACAATTAAAGTTGTCCTGGGATCAACTTCTAATTCGGCATCAATAAGCAATCTGTAGTTTTTAATTTTTATCTTTGATAATTGCATATTGCCTCCGTTTTTATCTGTAGTAAGCTGTCAATCGCTTGTAGCTATCGTATCGGTTTTTTCTTTTGAATCAAGATACGCTAAATACTGCTTATACTTCCGGCTCATCAGATTTTTGACGTACTGTTCCATATATTCGTAATCAAGAGCGCCGTCATCGGTAACAGGCAGCATGATTCTGGTATTAGCCATGCGTTCTGCGTTAAATTTATACAGATAGCCAAACTTACTTTTCTGTTGCAGAATGGCAACCTTCATAAACAGCAGTACAAACGCATTGTCCTCATGGTGCTTCAAGTGGAACCGCTTAACGTCATCAGAGAAAATGCACTCATACGGATGATAAAAACCAATGACCATACCATTTCCGTTGTAGTTTACGCCAAGTACGTTGCTATCCAAAGAAGCATTTTTATCACTTACAAAACGTGATATACCATTGCTGTTATCCAGTGCTCCGATGAAAGGCCTGTCCCCTGGAGCCGAATCTGAAGCTACAAGTCGTTTCCCAGGCAAAATATTGAATATGTCAGAGATTAAAAACGCTTCCCAATTTTTCTGACTAATTGATGGTATTTTAATGTGCTTCCCCAACTTAGCAATGCATTCTTCAGCATATGTACGATACTTTTCCTGTAAAGCTTTACGCTTCTGCTGGGTATACTCTGTCATATACTTGTAATCTGGTTCACCCTCAGCATTTACGGGTAACATTGTTTTCGTACTTAACAACCTACGGCCGGTCCAACTGTGCCCATGCGAGAAAATTGCTTTGTTTGAACTGAGACATCTTGCAATAAAAACACCATTATCCTCTGACAGTTCCGAATTATAACCACTCGATGTTTTACCGCTCATACCTATAAAATCCATAGGAATGTAATGAGCGAGACCCGCAGCGCCATCTCCCAATTGGACAAAAACTATAGCGTTCCCATCGGATACCCATTCTGGATGTTCCTTTGAACTGCACATAGAAGCAAAACCATTATTTGTTTTTGCTGCTGCAATATATGGAACGTCATCACCTTTCACTAGTTGTCCTGTTGTTTTTCCTTTAGTTGCTTTAATTTCACTAAATATATTCTCAACTGTAAACGCTATCCATTCCTTTTCATCAATCTTCACCATGGTTACAGCCACCTCCAAACAAATACTCTCTGTTCTGCATAACCATAGAAAATTCGAATGATAAATAGTCACCAATCGCTTTTTCAAAATCTGCATCTGTTGGAATTTCATCATTGAAGTAATAAAAAGAGTGTAGCCATTCATCTTCGGGTTTCACGGTAGATCCTACGCAAAACTTTGACGGTGCTTCAATCCGACCAGTCCAAACATCCAATAAATGCTGACGCTTGTCCTTAGCCGAATCGCCCTCAACAAGGCCAACGTGAGCACGTACTTCATATCCATCATCTCGGAAATCAATGAATTTACAAACTTTGTCATCTGGGTGAGGCTCATGGGCGGTAAAGACTGCGATAACAGGGTTAGTGCCTACGCCATAAAAGGTAGTTGTATTACAGGTAATAACGCCTTCCAATGTATGGTGCTTCATAATATTTTCTTTGAATGACTGTTCATCCTTTGTTTTGCCGGTCATAGAAGATTGTGGGACAATCACTGCTGCTTTTGCCCCTTCTGTGAGGGAAGCCAGCAGATGCTCTACAAACGACAGTTCATACTGAGAAGGATCCTCTTTACTACCTTGGGAGTACGGAGGGTTCATCATGCCGACTGTAGCACCTTTAAGCTGTACTTGTGCTGGATTCTGGCGAAGGAAATCTTCACACTTGATATTACTGTTGCCGTCATCACGGAGGATCATATTGGTAGCAGCAATAGCAAACATATTACTTTGGAGTTCAAACCCGTGCAACTGCTTCTTCTTAATGTTCTTTCGCCTGTTCTGATCAGTACCTGCCTTTTCAAGCATGTGATGCATCGCTGCAACAAGGAATCCTGCGGTACCACAACAGGGATCAAGTACAATGTCTGTAGCCTGAATATCCAGAAGGTCACAGAACAGGTCACAGATATGGCGAGGCGTGAGAACAATTCCCAGCGTCTGACCATCACCGCCGGAGTAGCTCATAAATTCGCCATAGAATCTTCCAATGAAATCCTCGCTGGAACTGCGGTATTTAATGTTGTCAAAGACATTCTTCTTCAAAAACTCAGTATAGAATTTCAGTGGGGTTTTGCCTAGCTTGGCATCAACTTCGTTCAAACGAGCACTTGTGCGGATGATAGAGAACTCGCTCATCAGCTTGTCACGCTTTGCATCAGGGCCAATATTGGATGCTTTAAGGCGACGCTTAATGGCATCATAAATCAACTGACCATCAGTGGTGGTTTCATCACCGAGCAAATCATCGGGTTTGAAAAACTTATCATCCAGTGCCAGAAGAATACCGGAGACCACCAAAGGCTTGTCCTGATCCTTCAGGGAGCCATAGGTGCGCAGATACTCGTGCAGTTCCGCCGCATCTTTCAGAATTTCCTCCGTAGTCTTTTCAACATCGGTCTTTTCTGCCAGAACATAACGAGTGTAGTATTCATCAATATTGGCAGCGGTGAAGGATGTAAAAGATTCGATATCAGGGAGCTGCTTATACCCCTCCCTGTCGTCTACATACAGCGGAGTGATTTTGTGATGCTTTTCATCGCCGGAAACGCCGATTGCAAAAATCTTATGGAAGCCACTACTTTGCGCAATGTGCTTTGCGTAGAAGTACGCTCCGTTTACAGCATAGTCAGCAATATCTTTCTGATCGGTAGATAAAATTCCAGTATCGGTCAGTTTCTGGTGTTTGGCCAGATCAGCTTTATCTTCAATAACGATGACAAAATCTTTCACAACAGCAACATACTCGGGGTAGCCAGCATTACCAGTACCACGCTTTGATGCGCTCTGTAAAGCGTCATTGATTTCCTTAACATCGCTACCTTGAGCATCATATTTAATTTTGGAGTCGTCGAGCTGGCGAGCAACCCATAAATCAGTTTTTATTTCTTTCTTAGCCATGGCCTATATTCCTTTCAAGGTCTATGCCTGTGTTTTAATTCTTCTTGTGTCTAATGGAACCACCACGGTAGCTCCAGCCACACATTATCCAACGCCAGTGCTTCCGTAGATCTTGCACGACTTTCAGATAGGTGGAAATGCTTTGCTGTTTCCGTCAGCGGGTGTTCAATATCATCGTCAAAACCAAAGCGGTATCGCAGATAGTATTCCTCTCTGGGTTCGATCATGTCCAACGCGTGGTGAATATCATCAATCCGTTCCTGCGCCAGATATATCTGTTCTGGTGTCTGTTTCGTTGGATCAGCAATATTTTCGTGTTTGCCTCTGTTCTCGTCTTTTACAATATCATCCAAACGAACGGTGTTGCCCAAATTCTTTACCTCAAAGGTGGGATTGTAGCTGCGTATGTAATCCACCATAGCATTGCGGATTGCCGGTGCTGCATAGGTCAGAAACTTATTGCCAGTGTCCGGTCGATAACCGGCGATGCAGTCCAACAAGCCCAAAGACCCTTCCTGCATCAGATCGTTGATCTCAATACCAAGAGCGGCGTTCAACTCCTGCTGTGCGCTCCACATTTCATAGGCCGTTCTTTTTATGAACCGCAGATTGTTTTCGATAAGGACATTTCTTGCTTCTGTATCGCCATCAAGGGCAGCGATACAGAGCCGCTCATTGGTCATTTGGTCCTTTTTCATGGCCTGTTACCGTGCCGGTCAATGTCAGGAACATCTGCTTGACCGCTTCTTTATCAATACCGGGCAAATCGGAAACAGATTTTGCAACCGCTTCCGCAACCTGATCTACTGTTATTTTCCTGTTTGACTTTTTCTGCCCTTTGGTCAATTCGGCATAAATTTTTTTCATTGCCTGAGAGGTCAGCTCTTTACTTGCAGACAGATCATTGCCAACTTCCTTCTTTATGGCTTGCACTGCACTCAAAAACGACCGTTGAATTGCTGCCAAATCAAACTGATATACCGGAACCTGCAAGTTCTTGACTTCTTCAACCGCTCTCGGTGCGCTGCCAAGCATTCCGGCGACTGTTGCATAAAGCTGATTCTGTGTTGCAAATCCATTGGCAAGTTCATCATCCAAATAGCGGGGAATCAGATTAGTGGTGTTTGCGAACTCCGGACTTTCAAGCAGTGCATTGACTATCTGCGGATTTACCTTGTGGGTATACAAGTTTCTCGCTGCCTGTACCGACAGCCCAAGTTCGGAAATATCGTAATTTATGCGGTCTGGAACATCAACTTCACCAAGTAGGAAATCCGTGGAGACATTGAACACACGGGCAATGCGGATAATATTTTCATTGCCGATTTTATCAGTGCTACCACTGATGAAACGGCTCAGAGTGCTTTCTGCCATTCCGATACGGATAGCCAGTTCTGCTTGTGTCATTTTTTTGGATTTCATCAAATCCTTGATACGATCACGGATTGTACCGGGTAAGAAAACTTGATCCATTGCAGCGCCTCCGATCATTTCAGTTTGTATTTCTTATTTACACCTCTACCAATGATGTCAATCAGTTCATTTTCGTGCATCTGTCTGGCAAGCAGATAAGCTCTCGTCTTCTTGATGTTCAGCAGTTCCTGCAGATCTTCGTCGGTCATTTCGCCGTACTCTGCCAGATAATCCATCACGGTTTTCATCTGGGGGGTGATGGCTGCGGTGGATTTGATAGTTATCGCCGGTGCGTCATCGCTTGCAGCATTCATATTCGGTAGTACGATTTTGAAAGCATTGGTCGTTGCCTCGATAGTGGGCTGTACAGGGCAGTTTTCATACAGCTTGAAAATACGGCGAATACCAGTGCCATAGCTTTCAATCAGACGCAGGCGGTGGAACACTTCCGCCAGCTTTTTATTTCTCGGCTGGGAAACGCCAATACGGATATCTTCGGTAGAAAGGCCGGGAAGAAGGCCGCCGAGAGAGATGAACTCCATCTTGCTGTCGTTGACATTGATGATGATGCTGCCGCTGAAGCCGTAGTCACGGTGCACAAGAGCATTGAGCAGGGCTTCACGGATGGCTTCTTCGGGATAATCTTTCTTATCTGTGCGGATAACTCCTTTAATTGTGGAAACGGTCTTGTTACACAAAGCAAGATAGTTTACAGAATCCTCGAACTGTTTGAATACCGAGCCGCCGAATTCTTTGCTGTCCCGAAACTCCGTGCAAAATTCATCATTGAACACGGCAATTTTAGTCGTGTGGTGGCACTGGTCAGAGAGCAGCAAGGCAAGGTTGGTGTAAATATCGTTCTGTGTGATCCCCAGCGCACGATATTTTTCAACAGAGAACTCAACTCCGTATCGTTGGAATGCAGTTTTAGCAGCATCAAAGGTTAATTCCTGTTCCATACAGCGTGAAGCCTCGAAATTGTCACCATCTGATTCTTTAATCATTTTTCTAATTTGGTCAGGAGATGCCTGCACACTGGATGCACCCTGTCTAACATAAACACCGGTGGGCTTCATACCCTTGGATTTAAGATAATAGGGTTTATAGCTGCCTTCTCCTACTTCAATCTGAATAACCTTGTTATCTTGGAGTAGGTATCGCACAAACATTGTAACATCCGGTGCGATCGCATCACGGATGCCGTTTGTGATACGGGTATAGGTTTCATCCACATTGTCAATTCCAGTTAAATTACCCTGATCGTCGATACCAATGTAAATCACGCCACCGTCACTGTTCGCAAAGGCAATGACTTCCCGATAAAGGTCATCGATCATCTGAGATTTATATTCGATGCGCTCACTTTCATATTGCATATTCGGCACCTCCAACATTTCTTGATTATATTATACTCATATTTTCACTTTTTTCAATGCCTTAAAGCGAAAATTCATTTTATTCACTTATTCTGTGAAAATTGCACCTTGTCATTCACTTTGTCCTTTTCTTCGATTGAGAAGCATGATTATATAGATCACTCAGTCCTCTTAGGTTTTGTATTTTTGCAAGATTGCAAGAGGGCTTTTTTGTTTTGTTGCAATAGTGCTTGATTTTTTCAATCCAAACCATTTTCCACGTATATTCAGGTGACAAAGAAATTTGTCAAAATAATTGGAAGGAGAAAAAATCTATGACTATCTACGAAGCCACTAAGGCAACAATCAGCGTGAAGCAAGCCGCCGAACACTACGGGCTGAATGTCAACCGCAATGGTATGGCTTGCTGCCCGTTCCACAACGACAGGCATCCGAGCTTGAAGCTGAACGAGGATTATTTCTTCTGCTTCGGCTGCGGAGCCAAGGGGGATGTAATCGACCTTGTGGCAAGACTGTTCGATCTGAGCAGTTATGAAGCAGCGCAAAAGCTGGCTGCGGACTTCGGGCTTGACCCGAAACCGCCCACTGCCGCAGCTATGGTCAAGCCAAAGCGTCCCTATATCCGTCAGTTCCGGGAGGATGAAATGCTGTGTTTCCGGGTGCTGACGGATTATCTGCATCTGCTGGAAGATTGGAAAGTACGATACGCACCCAAGACACCGGAAGATGCTCTGGATGACCGTTTTGTGGAAGCCTGCCAAATGCACTGCTATATCGAATATATGGCAGATGTGCTGACGGTGGGTGATCTGGAAGAACGGGTGGCATTGGTGGACAAGCTGATGCAGGACGACAAAATTGCTTTTCTGCAAGAGTATACCGCACGAAAGAAAAAGGAGGTGGCGCACCGTGGCGAAGAACCGGAAAACGCCTAATATGAATTTTCCTGTCTGGTTTGACGGGCAGAACATCAACGAAGCTCTGTTTTGTGAAGAATTTCTGCATGAGCGCAGAATCATCTTCGCAAACGGAGCTTTTTTCACGCCCGATGGTCGAGTGACGGATGACCTTCCTCTGCGTGGGGAGATTTACGACAAGCTGAAATTTTGTGCCGTGAACAACATCCCACGGAAGATCACCAACATTCTGGAAGTGCTGAAACTGGAAGCGCAGGTGTCTGACTTCCCTCCGGAGCAGGATCGCATCCATGTTGCCAACGGTACGCTGCTCTTGAACGGCACTTTCACCGAAGGCAGACCGGCTATCGTGCGAAGCCGTCTGCCTGTCGGCTATAATCCCGATGCTCCTGCACCGGTGATCTGGCTGAACTTTCTGGATGGGTTGCTTTACGCCGAGGACATTCCAACTTTGCAGGAGTTTATCGGCTATTGCCTGATTCCCTCCAACAAGGGGCAGCGCATGATGGTGATTAAAGGCAACGGTGGCGAGGGTAAATCTCAAATCGGTGCGGTGCTGTCCACCATCTTCGGCACGAATATGAAAGACGGCAGCATCGGGAAGATTTCTGAAAACCGTTTTGCCCGTGCCGATCTGGAACACATCCTGCTGTGCGTGGATGATGATATGCGGATGGAAGCTCTGCGTCAGACCAACTATGTAAAATCCATCGTGACTGCACAGGGCAAAATGGACTTGGAACGCAAGGGCAAGCAGAGTTATCAGGGCTGGATGTTTGCCCGGTTGCTGGCATTCAGCAATGGTGATCTGCAAGCCCTATATGATCGCAGCGATGGTTTTTACCGCAGACAGCTTGTGCTGACCACCAAAGAAAAGCCCATGGACAGCGCCGATGATCCTGACCTTGCAGAGAAGATGAAAGCTGAAGCCGAGGGTATCTTCCTGTGGGCATTTGAAGGCTTGCAGCGGCTTGTTGCCAACAACTTTAAGTTTACGGAGAGTGACCGTATCCGGGAAAACCGGGAAGCGGTCAAGCGTGACAACAACAATATCTTTGATTTCATGGAGTCGGAGGGATACATCCGATTGAAAGCGGATGCTTCCATCAGCTCTAAGGATTTCTATGAAATCTACCGGATGTGGTGTGAGGAAAACTCCCTTGCACCGCTGAAAGCCCGTAGCTTCAGCGATGCCATGATTGCCAATGCCGGGAGATTCAATCTGGAGCATTGCAACAACATCACCAACTCTGCCGGACGGCGGGTGTGGGGCTTTATGGGCGTGGAAGCTGTGGCAAGACCTCATATAAATGGATTTTACGATGTTTCGCCGTGTACGTACGTACCGGAGGACTGGCGGGATTGATTTTGCCAGTCATGCTCTGTACGTATGTACGCAGCATTTACCCCTGTTTTCTTCCGTTATAGGAAACAGCAGCTTTCAAAGCTGACCTGTTTTCGGGCATTAAAAATCAATGGTAATGGAAACAGCAAAGTTTTTGACCGCAGGACGAAACTATTTCACGAAATCGTGCTTCTCTGAACCGTGTACCCTGTTCACGGAACAATGGGTGTTTTCACTGTTCCAGACCAAACCACACAAAACGGCAAAGTGGGATATGGTCATATATGGACAGGACATCACAAGCGAAATTCTGAACGGATTTCGGAGATTGCAGATTTTTCACTGTTCGGTGCATCCACTCCACCTTGGAGCGCAGAGGTTGCACCGACACATGAACTGAATTATGGAGGATTTTATCAATATGAATATACGCAACGAAATAAAGGCACAGATCATCCGTGCCGGGATGACCATGCAGGAAGTTGTTGACCTGCTCTCGGACGAGTACGGATGGAGCGACAGCGTTTCCAACCTGTCCGCAAAATTACAGCGGGAAAGTATACGATACAAGGAAGTATTGGAGCTTGCCGCTGTGCTTGGTTACGACATCGTATGGCAGAAAAGACGGGAGAAGTGATACCCCGGCAACAGCCCTCCGCATCTCCCGTCCCCATAGGCGCACCGCAGTGCTGCCCATGGACAGGCAGTGAAAGATACGGTTTTCGCTGCCATCGTCTGCAAGAAATGTTCCGCAGAACAGCTTCATGCAGACGGGCTGACCAAGGTAAAAGGCGCAGACATTTTGCCTTGGTCAGCAGAGGTCACCGCAGTGACCGCATTCCCCCTCGGGAGAGCCCTCGGAGAGCCCACGGCACTTTGTAGCCAGCATGGATGAAAGTGTAATAGTGGGTTATTACACTTTGAAAAAGTGCCGTTCCTCAGCCCTCCGCTGTCTGCAAATCTTAAAGAAAGGACAAAAATCTATGGCAAGAAATGATGGAATTGATCGTACCTTAGCCAGAAATCAGGACTTGGAAACTCCGGATGATGTGACAAAAGTACAGGAACACAATGAGCGTGAAAAAGACCGTTATTCCAATGTGGACATCGTGCCGGAACGTACTGCGCTGAATGTTCACTTCAAGTCTCCCACTGACGATTATGTAAAAATGTTTGAGCAGATGGAGCAGGACAAGATCATCTCCACCAGAGGGCTGAAACCGGATGCCGTCAAATATGGCGAGTTGGTTTTCGATGTGAACTCCGCTTATTTCTACAACCACGGCGGCTATGAGTTTGCAAAACAGTTTTATGCCGATGCCTATAAAGCCGCCGTGGAGATCGTGGGCGGTGAGCAGTATATCCTCTCCGCTGTAATGCATGCCGACGAGCGCAACCGGGCAATGTCGGAAGCTCTGGGTGAGGATGTGTACCACTATCACCTTCATGTGGTTTATATCCCGGTGGTGGAGAAACAAATCCTGTGGTCGAAGCGATGCAAGGATGAATCCCTCCGGGGAACGGTAAAGGAAACGATCACACAGGTCAGCCGCAGTAAGAAGTGGGAATCCAAACCCGTTCTTGATGAAAACGGAAATCCTATGTTGAACGCAAAAGGGAAAAAGATTTTGAAGTCGTCCTACAGTGTGCTGCAGGATGACTTTTTCAATTTCATGCGAAACGCTGGTTATACCGATGTAGAGCGTGGAGAATGTGGCAGCACCGAAGAACATCTGACGGTGACACAGTTCAAGGTACAGGCCGAACAGCAGCGTTTGGAAGCTGTGACCGGACAGGTGGCACAGGCCGAGCAGAGCTTAGCGGATGCCAAAGCTGCCACGGAGAAGCAGAAAAAGAAACTGGAAGCTCTGAAAAAGGAAACTCAGGCTGCTAAGTCTGTTGCTATGACTGCACATGAGATTGAGTCGATGGGCAAGAAAAATCCCATTACGGGAAATGTTACCATGACGGCGGATGAGTGCCGCACGCTAAAGGATTATGCGGTCAGCAGCTTTGCGGAAAAGTCTGAGAAGCTGAAATACAAGCAGAAATTCGAGCAGGCAGATAAAAACGCAAAGATATGGAAAGACCGTTTTGAAAAACTGAACAAAGACTATGAGGAGCTGAAACAAAAAGCCCAGCCTTTCCTGGATGCGATTGAGATTGCATCTGAAAAGGTCTGGGCTTTTATCAATGCCATCCTCGCCAGGGGAAAGGAACTGTATGAACACAAACACCCTGCCCGCAATCGTGGACAGGACATGGAAATTTAAGAAAGGAACTATTTGCCTATGAAGAAAACCGTAGATGAAATTAACAAGATGATTATGGAAGATGCCCCGATGGAAGAAATCAACGATGCCATCGGCTATATTGATATTTGCTCCTGCTTCGATCCGATTTTTGAGCCGCCTATTGATTTTCTGGAAGAATGCCGCAAGCGTTGGGAAGCGGCACAGTCCTCTTTCTGCAAAACCATTGAGTGCAAGATCGGAAACACATGGTATGTGATTGAAACGGAGTGTGATGGAAATGAGCCACTTACCGACAAGGTAAAACGGCTCATTTTTTCTGACAAGGGGGTGATTTGTTAATGACTGCGACACAAAAGCATGATATAATTCCAATATGCACAACGGTACTGTCGGCTGACCAACCACCGAAGGAGGATATTATGTTGGATCAGCAGAAAATTACCATTCTCTATTGCCGTCTGAGCAACGAGGATGCCCAGGAAGGCGAGAGTAACAGTATCGCAAATCAGAGAGAGTATTTAACCCGATATGCCCGTGACCACGGGTATACAAACCTGAAAATTCTGGTGGATGACGGTTATACGGGGACGAACTTCAATCGTCCCGGTGTGCAGGAAGGCTTTGAGCTTGTCAAGCAGGGGCTTGTGGGCTGCTGGCTGGTCAAAGACCTCAGCCGCTTTGGTCGTGACTATCTGACTGTTGGACAATATACGGATATTATCTTTCCGAGTTATGATGTCCGCTTTATCGCTATAAATGATGGCGTAGACAGCAACCGGGGAGACAGCGAGGGCTTCGCCGCAATCCGTAATCTGTTCAACGAGTGGTATCCCCGTGATACCAGCAAGAAAGTCCGTTTCAGTTTGCGGCAGAGAGGAACCAGTGGGAAGCACATGGGCAAACCGCCCTACGGATACCGCTGTGACCCGGAGGACAAGGATCACTGGATTCTGGATGAAGAAGCGGCTCCGGTAGTCAAGCTCATCTTCGACCTTTGCATTGACGGCAAAGGCCCGGAGCAGATTGCAAGGATTCTGGAAGAAAAGCAGATTATGACCGCAAAGGCACTCTATGCCAAGCGAAAGAAAAAGCCGATGCCGGAAAGACCGTACCACTGGGGCAACCAGTCCATTGCAGGGATTTTGGAACGGCAGGAGTACACAGGCTGTACCTGCAACTTCAAGACTTATTCCAAGTCCTACAAGCTGAAAAAGCGGATTCCCAATGAGCCGGAGAATATGTTTTATCTGCCGGACACACAGGAAGCGATTGTATCTCAGGCACAGTTTGACAGGGTGCAGGAACTGAGGAAAAACAAACGCCGCCCCGCAAAAGCGGAACGGCAGGGATTGTTCTCCGGGCTTCTGTTTTGTGCCGATTGCGGCGGCAAGCTCCACTTTGCCACAAGCAAAAGCTTTGAGGGCAAGCAGGATCACTACGTCTGCAACAACTACAAGAGCAACCGTGGTACTTGTACTGCCCACTATATCCGGGAAAATGTGCTTCGTGAAATCGTTCTGGAACGCATCCGGGCAGTCAATGAGTATATCCGAAGCGATGTGGACGGTTTTCAGGAGGAATGGCTGCAATGCCGCAGGACTGACCAGGAGCGCAGCATCCGGGATGACAAAAAGAAGCTGGAACAGGCAAAGAAACGCCTTGCCGATCTGGATGTCATCATCGCCCGGCTGTACGAGGACTATGTTCTTGGAAATCTCAATCAGGACAGATACAGAAAGATGTCTGCGGACTATGAAGCGGAGCAGGAACGGTTAAAGCTCGAAATTGAAGTTATCGAAGAATGGGTGGAACAGCGGGAAGAAATGAACGACGGTCTGGATGCCTTTATCGCCCTGACACAGAAATATGTGGATGTGGAGGAGCTGACACAGACCATCGTGAACGAGTATATCAAGAAAATCATCGTCTATGCCCCGGACAAATCCAGCGGCAAGCGCAAGCAGAAAGTGAAGATTTTCTTCAACTTCGTGGACGATGTAGATATTCCCGTTATTTCCGAGCCTATCATCACGCAAACAACCTATGAACACAGAAAAACGGCGTGACCTTCGGGTCACACCGTTCTCTGCGACAAAATAGTTACTTGTCACTATTAAGCCTTCGGTTTCAAGGTTTTTCGTGGTGGAGATTATTTATACCCGCAGGGTTTTCGGCTTACCTGCTGCGGCGCAGGACCTCGCACACCAGCTCGTAGACGCGCTCGGTGGAGGGCACGCTCAGCCGCTCGCGCACGGAATGAACGTCGTGCAGCTCGGGCCCGAGGGAGACTGCGTCGAGGCCGGGGAGCTTCTCGATGAAAAGCCCGCACTCCAAGCCGCCGTGCGTCGCCTCGAGCTTGCCCTCCGTGCCGGTAAGGTCGCGGTAGACGTCAAGCACCAGCTCGCGGAGCTTGGAATCGCGTGCGTACTGCCAGCCGGGATAATTGCCGCGCTCGGAGACCGTGCCGCCCGCAAACTCCACGATGGCGTGGACGCGCTGAGCAAGCATCGCCTTCTGCGAGGCGATGCAGGAGCGGATGGAGTAGGAGAAATGCAGTCCGTCCTCCGTCAAATGCATCACGCCGAGGTTGAGGGAGGTCTGCACCAGACCGGGGAAGTCCGCGCTCATCTCCTCCACGCCCTGCGGCAGCGCAAGGAGCGTGTGGAGCATCACAGAGGTGGTCTCCGCGCTGACGGCGGACGCCGCCTCGGTCTTGGCACATTCGAGCGTCACGCCCGCGTCGCAGCCGGCGTACTCATTTTTGAGCGTCGCGTCAAAGCCGCGGATGAACTGCTCAAGGTCCGCCTCCTTCCCCGCGGGGACGGCGATGACCGCGTCGCAGCGCGAGCAGATCACGTTGTCGAACCTGCCGCCCTGTATTGCCGCGAGGCGCAGGCCGGGGAGCTGCTCCATCGCGGAATAGAGCACGCGGCCCATCAGCGCGTTCGCGCTGCCGCGGCCCTTGTCAATGTCGCCGCCGGAGTGGCCGCCCTGCAAGCCGGAGAGCGTCACGGCGTAGCAGCTCTCGCCGCCGAGCGGCTCCCGCTTGCCGGGAAGCGTGCAATCCGCGCGCATACCGCCTGCGCAGGACACGGTGAAGATGCCCTCCTCCTCGGAGTCGAGATTCAGGAGCTTTCTGCCCTTGAGGTCGGAGCAGTCGAGCGCAAACGCGCCGTCCATACCGACCTCCTCATCGACGGTGAAAACCGCCTCAAGCGGCGGATGGGGGAGCGTATCGTCGGCAAGGATGGCGAGGATCATCGCCACGGCGATGCCGTTGTCGCCGCCGAGCGAGGTCTGATCCGCCCAGACCCACTCGCCGTCCGTGCGCAGGTCAAGCCCCTCCGCCGCCATGTCCTTCGCGCACTCGTCCGTCTTGGCGCAGACCATGTCGATGTGACCTTGTAAAATGATCGGCTCGGACTGCTCATAGCCCGCGGAGCCGTCCTTCCAGATGATAAGGTTGTTGCACGCCTCTTGGCGGTACCTCAGCCCAAGCTCCTTGGCAAAGCCCGCGCACAGGTCGCTGATGATCTTCGTGTTGCCGCTGCCGTGCGGCACGGAGCAGAGCTTCTCAAAATATTCAAATACCTTCTCGGGCTTCAGCCCGTTTAATGCAGCCATGCTGCCTTCCTCCTTTTCAGTGCGCACACAGCCCATGCGGAAGGCATGGGCTGTGCGGCGCTTGTTCGGTTAGCCGGCGGGTACCTCGTCCATCGTCATATCGTCCATGCCGAAGTCGTCGCCGGAGGGGGTGTCCTCCTCGACGATCTCCGCGTCGGGCGACGGGATGAACTCCGTCAGATAGGCGTCCTCACCCAGTCCCGCGAGATAGGCGGGCAGATTGATGATGATGCCGTCCATATTCTTGGGCAGGGGGATCGTGTAGGTCTGCGTCGTCTCGCTGCCGCCCTTCTTCTCGGTGATCTCGAGCGTCACCGTGAACTTCTGGCCGATGCAGGTCGCGCTGCCGCGCTCGCGGTCATAGAGCTTGGCGACCTGCTCGCCGTCCACAAGGACGACGACCTTGTACGGCGTGTCGTAGCTCTTTCCGTTGTACTCTAACTTCTTGTTGTCGAGATACACGGTGTGGCCGCGGCCGATGATCGTCATGGCGTAGGCGATGACAATGAGCACGACGACTGCCGCGAGCTGGAAGATCAGTCTGCGATTGGAGGTCTTATTCTTCATTTTGCCTTCGCCTCCTCTTCTGCCAGCTGGTCGGCTGCAAGCTGCAAGCCTGCCGCGCTCTTTGCCTTGCGCTTTTTCGCCTCATACATGACCAACGCGATGGTGATGACCGCGTAGGACACGAACACGCGGAAATATTCGCCGATCATCGAGTCGCCGGTGATGACCGTGCCGGTGCGCGGCGCCACGATGAACATGGTGTGGAACAGGATAACGCCGAGGAACACGTTCTTGATGCTCGCCTTCTCCACGCTCGCACCACCGACGAGCAGCGCCGCGATGGAGAACATACCGATCTGGGTATGGGCGGTATAGGTGGGGAAGTTGCCGACGTTCTGCAAATAAATGATCATGCCGAAGCCCGCGAACACGGTGGAGATGACCATAGAGATCACGCGGGTGCGCTCGACGTTGATGCCCGCGTCGCGCGCGACCTCCATATCCTGACCGACCGCGCGCATATCCTGACCGAGCTTGGTGCGGCGGAACCAGAGGATAAAGAGGCAGGCGGCGGCAATGATAATGAGCGTGAGCACGGGGATCTTCACTCCGCCGACGCTGACCGCCAGCAGGTTATCCAAGCTCTGGCGCATATTCAGCAGGCTCACCGTATTCCGGATACCGTAGCCGCGCGGGAGCTTGAGCGTATTGTGGATGATGGGAATGACGGGACCCATCATAAAGAGCACAAAGAACTGGTACACACCGTCCATGGCGAAGGCGATCATGTAGCTCGTGATCATCTCGCGACCCTTGGCGCGGTTGAGGAGCTTGCCGATCATGATGCCGAGCAGAACGGAGATGGGAATGGAGATGATCGCCGCGAGGATCAGTCCGGGGATGCCCCAGACCTGCCAGTCGGCAGCAAAGATCAATCCGATCTGGCCTGCCATCGCGCCGAGCGTCATGCCGAAGTTCATACCCATGCCCGCCATAACGGGGATGAGCAGGCTCAGGATGAGGAAAGCGTTGCGGCCCAGACGGGTCATGCCCTCATTGAGCAGATAGTTCCACGAGAGGTCCGCGCGCGGGATGCAGTAGGCGCAGATCAGAACGAACATGATGGGCACGATGTTGTCGCTCAGGAACCTGCGCAGCGCGCGGCCCCATTCGGCGCCGCCGCGAGGAAGATTGTTGTTGATCTTTTTCATACTTACTTCTTCCCTCCCATCTTACGGGTCAGCGCGTAGACGATCATGCCGTTGGAGACGATGATACGAATGATCTCGCTGATGTCAAGGTGGATCAAGGAGTTGATGACCGTCGGCGTCATGGTGACAAGACCCTGATAGAGGAACGTGCCGATGATGACATTGGCGATGCTCGCCTTGTTGACGCTCGCGCCGCCGATGAGGATGGCGGCGACCGCCGGGAATGCCATCTTGAGCGGGGCGGTGTAGATCTGGATGAAGCCGAACCCCTGCTCATAGACGAGGATGCCGACCGCGCCCAGCCAGGTGGAAAGGACGACGGAAATGAGGCGCATCTTGTCGATGCTGACGCCCGCTGCCTTGGCAAAGGAAGGGTTGGAGCCGACGGCGGTCATCGCGGTGCCGGTCTTGGTGTGCAGGAATGCCCACATTAGGAAAGCAAGGATCGCGAAGAAGATCAGGCTGCCGGTCGGAATGACGAGGTTGATGCCGATCGGGTTGAGGTCGATGGAGAGAATGTCCGCCAGCACGCGGTCATAGAAGCCCTCAAGGGAGATGGTGGTACGAAGGCCGGAGCCGGAGAAGCCCCACACCATCTCGGGCTTCTTGTACGGCAGCAGCAGCCACATCATGCACATGAAGGAGACGGAGGAGAAGCCGACATAGGTCGCGACCATCATCTCGCCGCCCTTGATCTTGTTGAGCAGCCAGCCGTAGCCGCCGCCGAGCAGCAGCGCGAACGGCGTTGCGATGACGATGGCCATGACGAAGCTCATCGGACCCGTGAAGCCAAGCTCGATGGACAGCGTCGCGCCCAGAAGGCCCGAGATGATACCGAGCGGCAGGCCGAAGTTGAGGCCGCAGCCGGAGTGGACCATCGGGACCATTGCCAGCACCATGATGGCGTTCCAGCTAAAGCGGTTGATAACGTTGCTGATCTGCGTTGCGAAATCCACGCCCGCGAACGGCACGAGCACGAACATCAGCAGCAGAAAGCCGGTGATGATCATGCGGGGGACGCCGTAGCTGTCGATCATTTGGCGGAGCCTGCTCTTTTCGGCAAGGCTGTTTGTTGTATTATCCATATCTGCCCTCCTTATTTGACCTGACTGACCATCAGCATACCGAACGCCTCGGAGGATTCGGTCGCCGGCAGGATGCCGGCGATCCGGCCGCCGGAGACGATGGCGATGCGGTCGCAGGTCATGCGCAGCTCCTCCAGCTCAGATGAGATCATCACAACGGTGATCCCGCTCTCGCGGTTGAACCTCTTGAGCGCGTCGAGCACGAGAGATTTCGCGCCGACGTCGATGCCGCGGGTCGGCTCGGAGACAAAGAGAAACTTCGGCTCGAGCGCGAACGCCTTGGCAAGGCAAACCTTCTGCTGGTTGCCGCCGGAGAGCTCCTTGGCCTTCTGCTTCGAGCTGGTGCACTTGATCTTCAGCTCGTCAATATAGCGGTCGGTCACGGCGCGGATGGCCTTTTCATCGCGCCATTTCACAAGACCGCCGAGGAAGTCCTTGAGGAATTTGTTGTGGATCTGCATGGCGGGGAAGGCGACGTTCCACTCCAGCGACTCGTCGAGCAGCAGTCCCACGCCGCGGCGGTCCTCCGACACAAAGGCAAGCTGCGCGTCGAGACAGCGGCGGGGCGCGTTGAGCGGAATGGGCTTGCCGTCGAACTCGACCGTGCCGCCCGCCTCATAAAGGCCCATAACGCCGTTCGGGATGCCGAGCTTGCCCTGACCGGCGAGGCCGCCGATGCCGAGGATCTCGCCCTCCATGATGTCGAGATCGACGTTGCGCACGATCTCGCCGGGCATATCGACCCAGAGCTTGCGGATGGACATGATGGTCTTGGCGCCGGAGTGATCGACTACATCCTGTGCAGCGGAGAGCTCCACGCTGCGGCCGACCATCCACCTTGTGATGTCGGAAACGTTCGTTTCCTTCGCCGGGGTATCCTTCACCACATGGCCGTCGCGCATGACGATGACCTTGTTGCAAACATCAAGGATCTCCTGCAAACGGTGCGTGATGAAGATGACCGCGATGCCGCGCGCCGACATGCTGCGGATGGAATCGAGCAGCGCCGCGGCCTCCTTTTCCGTTAGAACGGCGGTCGGCTCGTCGAGAATAAGCAGCTTGAGATGCTCCTTGCTCAGCTCGCGCGCGATCTCCGTGAACTGCTTATGGCCGACCGGCATATCGCTGATGACCATGTTGGCGTCGATGTGGACGCCCATTTTTTCAATGGCTGCCGCTGCACTGCGGTCCATTTCCTTATAATCGAGCGTGTTCAGGCGGCTGCCGAACACCTCGGAGATGACGTTTTTCTTCTGGGGCTCACGGTTGAGCAGAATGTTCTCCGTTGCCGTGAAGCCGGGAATGAGAGAAAATTCCTGATGCACCATGCCGATACCGGCTGCCAGTGCGTCAAAGGGCGTATTAAAGGTGACCTTTTCACCGTTGATGAGAACATCTCCGCCGTAGCCGCCGGTCTCGCGGATGACGTCCATGCCGAAGAGGATCTTCATCAGCGTGCTCTTGCCCGCACCGTTTTCACCGACAAGCCCGAGCACCTCGCCCTCGCGGAGCGTAAAGCTGATATCCGTGAGGACCTGATTGCCGAAGAAGTCCTTTTTGATGCTGCGCATCTCCAACAGAGGAGCGTTGTTATTTTCCATAAGCTATACCCTACCTAAAAGAAGCAGGGGGGAGGATTCTCCTCCCCCCTGTTTTTTTGATGTTCGTCAGTGAGCCGAAGGCTTACTTAACGGTGAAGTACTTTTCGGGGACCTCGACCTCGGTGGCGTGCATGAACCAGCCCGGATCGCCCATGATGTAGGTATCCTGATAGACAAGGAAGGTGTTGTCGGCCTTGACGCCGGTGGTGGCGTTGGTGTAGTTGGAGCCGTTCCAGGAGGCGTCGGGGGAGAACTGGTGATAGGCCTTGGCGATATCGTCGATGTCGGCAAGCTCGCTCTCGCCCTTGATGACGTTCATGGCGTGCTGGGCAAGGCCGGCGGAGGTGACGTAGCCGTAGGAGTACGCCCAGGTGCCGAAGCGGCCCGCGCCGCCCTTTTCGCAGATGGCGGCCTCGACCTTGGCAAGGATCTTCTGGAAGTCGCCCGCCTCAGCGGTCAGGTCGATGCCCAGAGCGCCAGGATAGCCCATCAGCGGGGAGGGCAGGTCGGCCTCAATGAAGTAGCCGCCGTACTCGAGCAGCTGCTTGAGCAGAGGCTCGGTATGCGCGTCGTTGGTGCAGAAGTAAGCGGCCTTCTCGCCGTACTTGCTCGCCCACTCGGGAACCTTCTCGAGGATGTAAGCCTGCGCACCGGCAACGCCGACGTCAGAGGTGGGGTCGGGAGCGGTCTCCATCTCGAACTTCATGCCGAACTCCTCGCAGGCCGCCTTCATGACGGCGATACGACGGCTCATGGTCTCGTAAGCGAGGTGGCGCGGGAAGGAGATGTGAACGAAGGTGTCGCAGCCAAGCTCGTGCGCGGTGCGGATGATGAGGTAGCCGCGGGCAACGAAGTCGTTGTTGCACACAAGGTCGGCAGCGGAGCCGATCTCGGGCAGGTCCTCATGCGCCTCACCGGCGATGCAGAGGATGTCGGGGCGGCGCTCCTTGATCTTGCGGAAGGCCTCGGTCGTGCCGGGGACGGACTGGTTGACGATGATCGCCTTCATGTCGGGGTCGTCGGACAGGTTGACGATGCACTGGATGGTGGTCTCCAGCTCTTCGGTGAAGTTATCGGGATAGGTCACGAGGGTGACGTTCTCCTCACCGTAGAGCTGCTGGAAGGCCTCGGCGCCGCGGCGGTCGTCCTCAGACTGAGAAACGGAACCGGTCACGATACCGATGTGGATGGTCTCCTCCTGCTTGTCGGGAGTGTCGGGGGTGTCGGGCGTGTCAGGGGTCTTCTTGTCGCCGCAGGCCACGAGCGAAAGCACCATGACCATAGCGAGCAGGATACTCAGGAATCTTTTCATGCGGAACCTCCAATTTCATTTTTACGATGTATTGCCAGGGTGTCTTATTACTATATACAAAAATATTCACCTTGTCAATGACAGAAATTAAACAATATAGCGAAAAGCGGTGCAAAAAGGACTGCGGCACCTGCGGAGACGGGGCCATTCCGCACTCAAATGGAGAACCGAGCTTGAAAAATCCGAATGAGGTACACAGTGTCCACGGCATGAAAGAAAAAATTATCGCATACCCTCTACCAAAATAAAATGGGGAGGATATGCGGATGTTTTTGTATTTTAAGCGGAGAGAGAAGCGCGGGAAGAGGGAGGCGCCGCGGCCGCGATTTCTTGTCCTGCGGCGCAAAACACTGACAGTTGGCGCTGCGCTGCTGGCTGCGGCAGCCATTTTCGGTGCTGTGAATGCGCCCGCTGCCGTGCGGGCGTCAGTTGCGACGCGCCAGCTGCCCATCTACTGCGTGGAACGCGATCAGAAGGTGTGCAGCATTTCCTTTGATGCCGCATGGGGGGGCGGACAACACGCAGAAGATCCTGGATGTACTCGCGGACTACGGCGTCAAGGCGACCTTTTTCGTGGTCGGCAACTGGGCGGACCAGTATCCGGAGCAGGCCAAGGCCATCGTAGACAGCGGCTGTGAGCTGATGAACCATTCCAACGCACACGACCACTACAATTCTCTGACGGCGGAGCAGATCATCAAAGATGTGAATACCTGCAACGATAAGCTCGAGGCGCTCACAGGGGTTCGTCCGACGCTTATTCGCTGCCCCTTCGGCGAGTATGACGACCATGTGATCTCCGCCATTCGCTCCATCGGCATGGAGCCGATCCAGTGGGATGTGGAGCGATACCATGCAGCTCAAGCCCCTGCCGGGGCTTGCCTTCGGGAGCCTGACGGGCAGCGGAGCGTCCGGAGCAGTTGGGCAGCCGATCCTCAATGACAACGCAGCCATTACGGAAAATGTGAATCAGGCTGCCTTTGCGATCAATCAGATTCTCGGAGAGGGCATTGAGAATGTGCAGGAGCGCATCGCCAATGATTTTGCCGGAACAGACGGAGATCACTATGAAGTAGTCAATCCCTATGAGGGGGATCTCATCAGCAATGCCAACCTGTTTATCTCTCAATACTGTGCGGCGAAAAATCTGGACTTTGCCGCCATCTCCCTCACCGACATGGAGCAGATCCTGCGTGCGGGCCTCACGCACCTTTACAGCTTCAGCCGAACGATGGAGGTGCGTACTGTCCCTGCGGAGGAGGACGGCGAGGAAGATACGGCGGAGACATGGTACATCTACACGATCCGCTATAATGGTGAAGCCTATTTTGCGGACAGCATTTTTGCATTGACTGACGAACAGAAAGGTCTGGCAGAAAATTATGCGGAAAATCTCAGCCTGTTTCTTGGCGACGGCCTGTTCCAATACGCTCCCTCCACCAACACCATTACAGCTCTTGGCGATGTGCGCTTTACCGATGGGGAAACGGAGGTCATCTACTTCAACCAGCTGGATGAACGCTATGCCAATCAGCCTTATGGCACTGACCATATTGGGGGGTATGGCTGCGGGCCAACTTCCATGGCTATTGTGGTTTCCTCGCTGACCAGTGAGACGGTTGACCCGGTCCAAATGGCACGGTGGGCCTATGAGCATGGCTATTGGTGCAGCAAAAGCGGCTCCTACCACACTTTGATCCCCGGCGCAGCACAGGCGTGGGGACTTTCCGTTGAAGGGTGTACCGCTTCGGAACCGCAGCGCATTCTGGATGCCCTGGCAGACGGAAAGCTGGTCGTGGCTCTGATGACCAAGGGGCATTTTACAAAGTCCGGACATTTCATCGTGCTGCGGGGCGTACAGGACGAGAAAATCCTTGTGGCTGATCCCGCCAGCTACCGGCGCAGTCAAAAAGTCTGGGACTTGTCCATCATTCTGAACGAGGCCAGCAGACGAGCGGGTGCCGGCGGGCCGTTTTGGATCATCGGCTGAAACTGCTGACAAATATAGCAAGAGACACCTCATCTCTGAGGTGCCTCTCTAACAATGCCACGATGAAATAATCTAATCAGCGTTCATTTTCGTTCAGGATTTCCAGCATCTCTTTTGGCGTCACCACATAGGGCTTGACCGGGAAATGCTTGATGCTGCCGGTTACAAGATAAGCGTCGGTAGTTTCTCTTGCTTCCATAACCACCTCATAGAAAATTGCATCATCGGGGTCGGGGACATAGTCCTCAATCGTGGCAGCATCCAAAAAGATACCTCGCTTAATCAAGCCTGTCAGCGCAATTTCGATGTCCCGGCGGTCAAACTTAAATTTAGGGCGGTGCAGAACATCGTTGTATTCGTCCAGAATATCCTCATGCAGCAGAGGAATTACACGCCCCGCAAGAGCTTCTTGCAGAATCATACCGGGAACGGAGGAAATGTTAAACAGAGCAGAAACCACTACATTCGTATCAAGTACAACATAGTATTTCATGGTTACGCTCCGTTCCGAGCATTTCTTGACGCACGGTCAGCCCGGGACGCTGCAATTTCAGCATTGATCTCATCCAGCGACATATCGGCCGTGCCGTTCTGCTGTGCGGCTTCACTCAGGCTTTGCACGGCGCGGATCGCCCGCTCAGCTCTGTATTCCTGCTTGGGCAGCGTCATGGAAAAGGGAACGCCATTTACCACGACAGAGCGTTTCAAAAACATTCGGATAGCGGTGGGAAGGTCGATGCCGAGTTCATCGTAGACAGCGGCAGCCTTGGCGCGGAGATCATCGTCAATACGCACCTGCATAACACTTGTAGACATAAAAGCACTCCTTTCAAATATAATTGTATTGGTTTATAATGCAATTATATTCTATTATACGCAAAAAGTCAAGCGTTAGTCCTTGCGTATTCCCTAATGCGTTTTAATGCGCACAAAAGAAGCAGATTAGGGTAAAGTAAACCGTGGAGGGCTGTGCCGCATAATTGATTTCCTTCGTGAACGGGGGGTCATCATCTCTCTGGACGAGGTGGAGGAACTGGCGGGTAACGCTGTAATTGCCCGCCCCCATTTCGCTCAGGTGATGGCGCGCCACGGCTATGTCTCGACCAACCGAGAGACCTTTGATCGGTATTTGGACACAGACGAATATCAAAAGATAGAGCGTTTCAAGGTTTCCGCCCGGGACTGCATCGCCGCCATCCGTTCCGATGGCGGTCGCGCTGCTTTGGCCCACCCCTATCAGTTGGGGCTGGATGATGAGCGGTTAGAGGCCCTTATCCGTCAGCTAAAGGACAGCGGCTTGGAGGCCATTGAATGCTTTTACCCACGCCATACGCCAGAGCAGACCGCGTTTTATCTGGAGCTGGCGCGGAGATACGACCTCCACGTCACTGGCGGCAGTGACTTCCACGGGGAACGAGTCAAGCCGGACATCACACTCAAGCGGTGGGAGCTGAATCTGACTTGGCTGCTGAACTAAAAAAAGACGATCAAGACCATGCTGACGGCGGAGTAGAAATGCAGCGGATGTCAAGACGAGGGGCTGTTACGAACAGGGAATTAGGGCTGAGGAATATATGAGGTGTATTATGATATTCTATGGGATAACGGCCCGCCTTTCCTATCAGACAATGCAGATAGGATTTTTAGGATGGCACCAAGGCGGTCGACATCGGCGGGGCGTGACAAGGCATCTACCACTAATAAAAGAAATTGCAAAGAATTTGTAATTCAACACAAAAACAGCTTTGTGCAATTTGCCATAGACATGAAAAAACCTTGAAACCATTGCGGCTTCAAGGTTTTTCGTGGTGGAGATTAGCGGGATCGAACCGCTGACCTCTTGACTGCCAGTCAAGCGCTCTCCCGGTTAGTGCGGTTACATACCCCCTAAACCGGGTCAAAAGAGTGCTTCAATACGCGGGCAACCCAAAAACACACCCTGAATGTTTTTCATTATAGTCAAGGAAAGCCCGTATATCAAGGAAAATAATTTTTTCTGCTTTGCGTCTCCCCACGGCATGATAAAGTTTTATTACGGCAGAATTTCTTTGTGTGCTAAAACAAATTCCCGTCTTATCGTTTCCATCATTTGGGGAGAGGGATAAATTGTTCTGTCCGGGAAATCCATTGTAGCATACTCTTTGGCATAATACTGGGGTAATCGATTATGCCAATCTATCATGAGGTAAATTTCTCGTTTCTGTTCTTCTGTTTCTGGATTAGCAGCATTCATAACGTGCAGTACATTTTTATCAATGACTTGTAATAGTGCTATTCCATGTTTTTTAGCATATTCATACGCTCCAATTTGAAAGCCACAGGTGGAGATCATAATTCCTTTGTGGGCACCAAGGCTCTTTACCTTATCGGCTAATACGGCAACTTTTTCACGAGAAACAGGAGAAGAGTATCTCTTACACTCAGTTATGACCTTAAACTCAACTCCCATGGCAATAAATCTTGCGTAGACATCTATTTGGTATGTGCCATCGTCAGCCGGAATAAAAACATTATGTTGAATGGAGAAGTCTGACAAATGCTCAGCCTCTGCATAGTTCTTCAATATTTCTAAACAAAGTACTTCAAATTCCGTTGGGGATATACCTGCAACGAACTCTCGATAAGGATTGAGTGTCCCCATTATACTTCCTCCACAAATGCTTTTCTTTCATTATAGCATCAGGTTCTGGTATTTTCCACAAAATAATTACCGTTCAACAGGACAACGGACGGTAATTTGATATATGCCCTCCAGATAGAGGGCTTCCTCATGCGGGCCAGTCTGCGGACTGGCTTTTTTCATGCCACGAAAAGGAGGTTTGCAAATGGCAGATGATAAGAAAAACATTCCCGATGTAGCCCCATCTACTGAGGCATCCGCTCCCACGGCAGAAACTGCTACTGTGCCGGAGCCACCTGTTCCCGAGCCTGTGCTGACTGATGCGGAGACGCTCATGCTGGAACAGGAGGGGCAGGCGGCGCTCTTTGAAATGGGCGAGGCCGTGTCTGATCCCGCCGACGCTGTTACCCACGCAGAGGTGGATGAGCCTGCCACTCCCGAAGTCCCCAAAACCGAAAAGGAGCAGGCGCAGCCGCCCACTCCCGGCAAGGACGCCCCAGCCCCGGCACATTCCGGCAAGGTGGTGGATTTTGCCGCTGCCCGTGACGAGGCAGCCAAGGAGGAGAAAAAGGCGATCAAGCAGAAGCCGCCCAAGGAAAAGGGCAAGGCCACCAAACCCGGCAAAGGCCGTCCGCCCAAGACAGAAAAGACAGCCCCGGAGCAGACCAAGCCACCCAAGGCTGGCAAAACCCATGCAGCCCCCGAGGAAAAGGCAGCACCTCCGGCCCCGGAAGTGCCGCCTACACCCCGCGACGCTACCCGCGCCGAAAAAGAGGAAATCGTCTATCTTAACCTTTCCGACCTGCACCCGTTCAAGGATCATCCTTTTGGTGTCCGTGACGATGCGGAAATGAAATCTCTGGTGGAGAGCGTCCGCAACGGCGGCGTCAACCAGCCCGCGCTGGTGCGTCCCCGTGAGGGCGGCGGTTATGAGATTATCGCGGGCCACCGCCGCCAGATGGCCAGCCAGCTTGCCGGGTATCGCAATATGCCCTGTATCGTCCGCAATATGACGGATGACGAGGCCATTCTCGCTATGACGGATGACAACCTCCGTCAGCGCGAAACGATTTTGCCCAGCGAAAAGGCTATGTCCCTGAAAATGCAGTATGAGGCCATCAAGCATCAGGGGGCGCGCGGCGACAGCGCCGAGGCCGGAAAGCTCTCACTTGAAAGCGTGGGCCAACGCAACGGCATGAGCGTAAAAACCGTACAGCGGTATATCTGGCTCAATGACCTTGTGCCGGAGTTGAAGCAGACGATGGATGACGGAAAGTTGTCTTTCACCCCGGCTGTGGAAATTTCCCGTGTGCGCCCCAAGCACCAGAAGTATATTGCCGTGTCCATTGAGGGCCAGCAGGCTTCGCCCTCCAAGGGTCAGGCAAAGCGGCTCCGTGAGCTGGACAAGGAAAACAACTCCCCGGACGTGATCGACGGTATTTTGTGTGAAGAAAAGAAAAAGGAGGATCATGACGTGATTATTACTGGCGCTGAACTGGAAAAGTTTTTTGGTAAGGAGGCCACGCCCCGGCAGATGAAAGACCAGATCATGACGCTGCTGGAGGACTGGAAAGAGCGGCAGCCGCCCGAGCTTGCCAAGCCCGACAAGAAAATGGATATGGAGAAGTAACGACCTCTGGCCACCATGACCAGAGGCTTTTTGCTGCCCCGAAAGGATGTGGCTCTTGCGGTTATATCCCCCGTCGCCGCCCGTAATCGAGCACAGGCGGGAGTGGGCTGTCAAGGGGGCTTTGCCCCGCCGTATGCGGCGGCTTTGCCCTTGACCGCCTGCCCCGGCTGTGCTTTTTCTCCGGCAAGCGGCGGGGGTATATCCTCCAGAGCCGCCCCCTTTTCCAAGATTGGAAAAGGGCGGGGGAAAAAGGTTGCCCCACTACATTATAAAAATGGAGGTTTTCAAAATGAAACGACCCCTTGCGTATATCACCGCCGCGTGGAGCGGCGATCCCTGTGAGGCGACGGAGCAGGCCGCCAAGTATTGCCGCGCTGTCTATGAGGCGGGCTTTTCGCCCATCTGCCCCACGCTCTATCAGCCCCTTTTCCTGAACGACGCCGTTCCCGAGGAGCATAAGAGCGGCATCGACATGGGCCGTGACCTGCTCCGCCGCTCTCATGTGCTGGTGGTGTGCGGCAGTATCTCCACGGAAAGCATGAAAAACGATGTGGCCGTTGCCCAGCGGCTGGGGATCACGGCGACCACGCTGGACGGCATCCTGACCGTAAAGCGTCAGGGCTGCCGCTGATATGTCATCCCTGTTTGAAGCCTACATTACCAACCTCGGCAAATACAACGAGGGGCGTCTTGTAGGTGAAACGCTGAAATTCCCGGCCACCACGGAGGAGGTGCAGGCCCTTTTGAAGCGCATCGGCGTGGATGGGGTACGGTATGAGGAAATCTTCATTACCTCATTCGACGGTGATGTGCTGGGCCTGTATGACCATTTGGGCGAGTACGAAAGCATTGACGAGCTGAACCATCTGGCTCATGTGCTGTCTGACCTCGACCAGAGCGACATTGAAAAGTTCGAGGCCGTCATTGACAGCGGCGAATACACGGGCAGCGTCCATGACCTGATCAACCTCGCGCAAAATCTGGATTGCTATGACTTCTACCCCGGTATCGACAGTGAGGAGGCGCTGGGCCGGGCCTATATCGAGGAAATGGAAATGCTGGATGTACCGGACAATGTGCTGCCCTACTTCGACTTTGAAGCCTACGGGCGGGACGCACGGATCAACGACGGCGGCCATTTTGCCCCTGGCGGCTATGTGTTCAATAACGGCGGCAGCTTTGTGGAGCGGTATCACGGAATGGAGAATATTCCCCCGGAGCACCGCATCTTTGCCTATCCCAAGCTGAATATCCGGGAGCAGATGGCGGCGTATCAGGAGGTCATAGACCGTTCGGCGCTGAACGAGGAAAAGCTGCGGCTTCCCACCAGCCGCGAGGACAGATAGGCCGCTTCTGGTCACGGTGGCCAGAGGACAAAGGAGGTGTAAGCTATCGTCGGAGATGAAGTGTCCCGGCAGACTATTGCCGTCAGCGTCAAGGCGTCCAAGCTGACCGCCCGTGCGCTGGCCTATGTGGTGGCCGCCGTGGGCCGGAAAATTGCCAAGGAGCACCGCAAGGCGCAGACACCCCACGGCAAACAGAGTGTGCGAAAGCTCATGGGCCACGGTGGGGACACCAACGCTATTGAGGTGGATACGCCCAAGCTGTTTGACAAGGTTGCCCGGAAATGGGGTGTGGACTACGCCATCCGCCGTGTGGGGGATCAAAAATATCTGCTTCTGTTCAAGGCACGGCAGGCCGACGCCATCACAGGCTGCTTTGCCGAGTATTCCCGGTTGGAACTAAAACGGGCCAAATCCCGGCAGACACCGATCCGGGAGCAACTCCGGCAGGCGGAGGAACAGGTGAAAAAGCAGCCCCAGCGGGAATTGACAAAGGAGGCGGCGCATGGCGACAGATAAAATCAGGAAGTATGTTCTTCCGAATATCCCGTACCTGTTCATCGGCTGGTTTTGCCTGAAAATCGGCACGGCGTACCGTCTGGCCGCTGGTGCGGGCTTCGGGGAAAAGCTGCTGGGGCTGGGCCAGACCATCGGCGCGGCCTTTGCCAGCTTTGCCCCCGGCCTTGCCCCGTTGGATTGGCTTGTCGGCATTGTGGGCGCAGTCGGCTTCCGGCTACTGATCTACTGCAAGGCAAAAGAAGCAAAGAAATTTCGCCATGATGCCGAGTACGGCACGGCCCGCTGGGGAACAGAAAAGGACATCAAGCCGTTCATTGATTCCAAGTTTGAAAACAATATGCTGCTGACCGCCACGGAACGGCTTACCATGAACACCCGCCCCAAAAATCCAGCCAACGCCCGCAACCTCAATTTTTGCGGTATCGGCTCGTCCGGCTCGGGCAAGACCCGCTTTTGGCTCACGCCCCAGCTTTTGCAGGCACATTCTTCCTATGTGGTGGTAGACCCCAAGGGCGGTGTGCTGGGGCAGGTCGGGGCCTTTCTCCAGCGCCGAGGCTATCAGATCAAGGTGTTCAACAGCATAGATTTTTCTAAATCCATGCACTACAACCCTTTATCGTATATCCGCAACGAGGCCGACATCCTGAAATTCGTGAACGCCCTGATCACCAACACCAAGGGCGAGGGCAAGGAGGGCGATCCGTTCTGGACGAAAGCGGAAACGCTTCTGTACTGCGCCCTGATTGCCTATATCATTTTTGAGGGGCCTGCTGAGGATCGGAATATGAATACGCTGGTGGACATGATCTCCGGCATGGAGGTCAAGGAGGATGACGAAAACTATAAGAACGCCGTGGATTATATGTTTGACGGCCTTGCCAAACGCAAGCCGGATTGCTTCGCCGTGAAGCAATACCGTAAATTCAAGCTAAGCAGCGGCAAGACCGCGAAAAGCATCCTCATTTCCTGCGGCGCACGTCTGGCCCCCTTTGACATTCCCCAGCTTCGGGAGATCATGTCCTATGATGAACTGGAGCTTGACCGCATGGGAGATCGCCGGACGGCAACATTCTTCTGCATCAGCGACATGGACAGTACCTACAATTTTCTTGTGGCGCTGGCCTTTTCGCAGATGTTCAACCTCTTATGTGAACGGGCGGACAATGTTCACGGCGGACGGCTGCCCCATCATGTGCGGGTACTGTGGGACGAGGCGGCCAACACGGGACAGGTACCCCAGCTTGAAAAGCTGGTGGCCGTCATCCGTTCCCGTGAGATCAGCCTGTGTCTGCTGTATCAGCAGCTTGCCCAATGCAAGGCCATCTACGACAAGAACGCGGAAACCATCCTCGGCAACATGGATAGTGTGCTGTTCCTCGGTGGACGCGAAAGCTCCACCATCAAGGAAATATCCGAGAACTGGCTGGGTAAGGCCACCATCTCCATGCAGACCGAGGGACGCTCACGGGGCCAATCCGAAAGCTACAGCCAAAATACCCAGCGGCTGGGCCGGGAGCTGATGACCCCAAGTGAGCTTGCCACCATGCCCGGAGATCGGTGCATTTTGCAGCTTCGGGGCCTGCCGCCGTTCTACTCCAAGAAGTACGATTTGAAGCAGCATCCAAACTACAAATACACCGCCGAGGCCGACAAGGTGAAGAACGCTTTTGACCTCAACAGCCTTGTGACACGGCGAATGGACAAGCTCAACCCCAACGAAACCTATACCGTTTACAAGGTGGACGTGCCGGACGAGGCGCTCACAGGCGAGGACGAGGACATCCTCAACTATGACGACCTCGACGACCCGGATGCTTTTGTA
>ERZ779894.848-NODE-848-length-34092-cov-9.878603_pt1 | contig 34092 bp, 25 predicted proteins | sample MGYA00511587_ERZ779894 | MGnify/ENA primary metagenome ERZ779894 (study PRJEB29588, sample SAMEA2160490) | human gut metagenome | biome: human gut; feature: human-associated habitat; material: faeces | place: Denmark | collected 2008/2010 ... | reverse complement strand
CGGCGGACGGTTCGCGCGGCATGCGAGGCTTCGTCACCGATGTGCTTGCGGACGGATGTACGGATTATGATTACGTGTATGCCTGCGGCCCCATGCCGATGCTCCGTGCGCTGTCGGGGGCCATTCGGGTGCCGGGGCAGTTCAGCTTCGAGGAGCGGATGGGATGCGGTTTCGGCGGCTGCATGGGATGCACCTGCCATACGCGTAACGGCAACAAGCGTATCTGCAAGGAGGGCCCGGTGCTGACGACGGACGAAATCATATGGGAGGAACGATGAAGATGGAAGGAATGGATACGGCGTGCCGCCCGGATATGTCGGTGGAGCTCAGTGGACTCCGGCTCGACAATCCGGTGATACCCGCGAGCGGCACGTTCGGTTTCGGTGCGGAGTTCGCCGAGTTTTACGACCTGGACATACTCGGTTCGTTCTCTTTCAAGGGGACGACGCGGGAGGCGCGTTTCGGGAATCCGACGCCCCGCATCGCGGAGTGCCGCGAGGGAATGATAAATGCCGTCGGGCTTCAGAATCCCGGCGTCGAGACTGTGATAGCGGAGGAGCTGCCGCATATCGCGAAGATATTCCACAAACCGGTGGTGGCCAATATCAGCGGGTTTTCGGTGGAGGATTACGCCTACTGCTGCGAGAAAATCGATGCGCAGGAGCAGGTGGGTATCATTGAGGTGAACATCAGTTGCCCGAACGTAAAGCACGGCGGGATGAGTTTCGGCACGGTGCCCGAAAGCGCCTATGAAGTGACCAGGGCCGTGAAGGCCGTCACGACAAAGCCCGTATATATGAAACTGAGTCCCAACGTGACCGATATCGTGTCCATCGCCAAGGCGTGCGAGGAGGGTGGAGCGGACGGGCTGACGCTCATCAATACGCTGCTGGGCATGCGGATCGATCCCGGAAAAAGACGTCCGATTCTGGCCAATACATTTGGGGGACTCTCTGGGGACGCGATTTTCCCGATTGCCCTCAGAATGGTATATCAGGTCTGCAGCGCCGTAAAGATCCCGGTCATCGGTATGGGCGGCATTTCGTCCGCGGAGGGCGTTCTTGAGATGATGGAAGCGGGCGCATCCGCCGTGCAGATCGGGGCGGCAAATCTGATCGATCCTTACGTCTGCAGAAATATCATTCGGGATCTGCCGGCTGTAATGGACCGGTATCATATACAGAATTTAAGCGATATTATCGGAGGTGCTCTTTAAAAATGGCGAAAGACGTAATCATTGCGTGCGACTTCTCATCGGAAGAAGAAACGCTGAACTTTTTAAATAAGCTTGGCAGCCGCAGGCCGTTTATCAAAATCGGCATGGAGCTTTTCTACAGTGCCGGTCCTCAGATGGTACGGCGGATTGCAGAGCAGGGCAGCAAAATCTTTCTGGATCTGAAGCTGCACGATATCCCCAATACGGTTCGGAAGGCGATGGCAAATCTCGCCGGGCTTGGCGTTCATATGTGCAACGTCCACGCGGCGGGAGGGATCAAAATGATGCAGGCCGCGCGCGAGGGGCTTCTGGAGGGTGCAGCGCGCACCGGCAGAGCCGTTCCGCTGCTGATTGCGGTAACGCAGCTTACCTCCACGGATGATGAGATGCTCAGAGACGAGCTTCTGATCCAAGCATCGATGAACGATACCATATTAAAATACGCAGAAAACGCGTATGCCGCATCCCTCGACGGCGTCGTATGCTCGCCTCTTGAAAGCGGTATGCTGCACAGACATTTTTTAGAGAAGGGCGCCGCGTTCCTGACGGTCACCGCGAGCGCCGCGTGCACGGCGCCGTTCGTCGGCTCGGCCGTCACGATCCTTTTTCTGCGAAGACTTATTCGTCTTGGCTGATTTTTCGCTCTGTTCGGCTTTGTTGTCACTCGTGCCGAGGAAGAATCCGATGATGCGCTTAAAGAGCGACTTCTTCGGTTCAACGGGCTGGAGCTGCTTCACGCGGCCGGCATTTGCCTTTTGTTCGGCTTTCTTGCTTTCTGCAGTCTGCACCGGCGCAGGATCGCGTTCAATCAAATTCTTAATGACCGGGACCTGCTTGGGGCGAAGCGGTTTTTCTTCCTGAGACTTCTGCGCATACGGGTCGTCAGCGACCGTCTCAATGGTTTCTGCCAATTTGAAGCTCGGTTCCTGCACTTCGAGGCGCTCGTCGTCCTGACGGATGCGCTCAATGTGATAGTGCGGCGTTTCCAGGCTGGTATTCGGCACCAGCACGATGGGCACACGGTGCCGTGCTTCGAGTTTGGTGATGTCGTTGCGTTTTTCATTCAAAAGGAATGTCGCAACGTCAACAGGCACCTGAGCACGGACAGAACCCGTGCCTTCCTTCATCGCTTCTTCCTGCAGAATGCGGAGCACTTGAATGGCGCAGGACTCCGTATCTCGAATGACGCCTACGCCGTTGCAGCGCGGGCAGGTGATGTGGCTGCCTTCCGAGAGGGAAGGACGCAGACGCTGACGCGAAAGCTCCATCAGGCCGAAACGGCTGATTTTGGCCGTCTGTACGCGAGCGCGGTCATAGCGGATGGCATCTTTGAGACGCTGCTCCACGGCACGCTGGTTCTTCGCTTCAGCCATGTCGATGAAGTCGATCACGATCAGACCGCCCAGATCGCGCAGACGCATCTGGCGGGCCACTTCGTCGGCAGCTTCACAATTGGTCTTGAAGGCCGTTTCTTCAATATCCGCGCCGCGGGTTGCACGGGCAGAGTTCACGTCAATGGCGACGAGCGCTTCAGTGTGGTCAATCACAATAGCGCCGCCGGACGGCAGCGGCACCGTGCGGGAATAGGCTGTTTCGATCTGCTGCTCAATCTGAAAGCGCGTGAAGAGCGGGATGTCGTCGCGGTAGCGCTTGACGCGGTCAACCATATCGGGCATGACGTGCGCCATGAACTGACGAGCCTGTTCGTAGATATCGTCTGTATCGACCAGAATTTCGCCGATCTCAGGCTGGAAGTAATCACGAATGGCACGAACAACAAGGTTCGATTCTTCAACAATCAAGAAAGGTGCGGGGTTGGCGCGCTTGCCTTTCTTGCCGTTGATCTGAGCTTCCGGCAGCAGCTTGGTATGGCCGTTTTCAGTCGGATATTCGTAGACCGGACGAGCTGCGTCAGTAATGGCTTCCCAGAGTTTGAGCAGATAGTTGAGATCCCACTGAAGCTCTTCGGTCGTGCGGCCGATGCCGGCAGTACGGGCAATGGTCGACATGCCGTTAGGAAGCTTGAGGCGATCCATCGCTTCCCGAAGTTCCTGACGTTCTTCGCCCTCAATGCGGCGGGAGACACCGCCGGCACGCGGGTTGTTCGGCATCAGAACGAGATATCGGCCGGCGAGACTGATGAAGGTCGTAAGCGCAGCGCCTTTATTGCCGCGCTCTTCCTTTTCGACCTGAACGATCAGCTCTTGGCCTTCATGAATCGCTTCCTTAATGGTTGCAAGGCGAACATCCACACCTTCAGCAAAGTAGCTCCGGGAGATCTCCTTGAACGGAAGGAAGCCGTGGCGTTCTTCGCCGTAATCGATGAAACACGCTTCAAGCGAGGGCTCGATACGGGTTACAACGCCCATGTAAATGTTGGACTTGCGGGCTTCTCGGCCGGCAGTTTCAATATCGATGTCGATGAGCTTCTGGCCATCGACGATGCCAACGCGGGTTTCTTCCGGATGCGTGGCGTTAAAAAGCATGCGCTTCATGAGGTGCAAACTCCCTGCGGTGAGCTGGAGCCGTGGTCCTCGAAGTCTTCGCTGCGACCAGAGCCGCAAAGACGTTTTTCGCTTCTCGTTCAGGGACCTAATGAAGGCGTGCCTGCCGGAGGAGCGTGTTCGCGAAGCGCTTCATCTTCTGGGGAGTTCAATGGCGCTGGGATGCGCCGTTGAAGAGGCTGAGCGAGTTTGAAGCTTTCGCTCGGCCCGCAGTACTCTCCAAATGAGGAGCACACTGCGCCGCCGTCCGGCAGATGTGCTGCACACTTCGCTCATCAAGGTTAGACGAGCAGGTGCTTTGGGGAGAGTCACGGCTTAGCGCAGAAAGACCGTCAAGCTGCATGGTTTGAAGCTTGTCGGTTCCGGCGCCAAGGGCTCAATCCCTCACGGTCTGCCGGCAGTCAACTTTTAGTCCGTCCGCTCCCTGACGATTCGCGGGAACGCCTTCAGCCGCGCTGCAGCGGGAGTCGAATCAAGCGTCTCCTTATGGCTGCGCGCCTTTAAGCACTTCATTTCGGCGGATGAGTATTCATACAGAGTGAGTTCCTGATCTCTGGGCACTTCTATTCCAACCCGTCGGCTGACGACGGGAAGTCTTGAGGCCCAGTGAAAGCACTTTGGAAATCATTAAAGACGGCCATTTGCAGTCAACGTGCATCATCATCCGCAGAAACGCCGCGCTGATAATGCGGCATTTACTGCAGAGATCCGCCGCGGAGCTCGACCGCATGGCGTACACACGGGAGCTGCCTATTCGTCGAGCCGTCTCCGTAAGAGAGGGAGCCCGCGAAAGCGGCGGATGCATTCTGCACGCTGCAAAAGGCTGCTTCAGGCGTTTCCGATGCGTTCTCAGAGCTTCAAAATGCCGCCGAGCATCGTTGGGTGCTGAGCGGGAGAAGGCGTGAGACGGAAGTCTTCCTGCTGAACATCTCGCAGTCCTTCCGCGTGAAGCCTCTTACAAGCGCACGTCGCAAGGGGAACGCTCGCAGAGCGATCCGAGGACGGCGGGAGGCGTCATCGCGTCCGAAAGGGAAGCGGATGGCGAACAAAAAACTTTTGCCTTTGCAGCTTCGGTCGATGCGAATCCCGGAGGGTTTTGAATCGGCCTGCAGCTGAAGAACGCCGCCTTCTGCCGCACTGAGGCTGCTGAGGGGTTCATAAACCCTCTGCAGCAGGCTGCGTGCCGGCAGAATGGCGTCGTCCGTTAAATTTTCATCACCCGACGAGCCGATAACCTCAACCCAGCAGAGATTCGGTGCTTCCACAAAGCGTGTCCGAATGCTGAGTTTTGGCTGCCGTTTCGACGGTCCAAATTCAATCCAAACATGAGAAAATTACGTTTTGCGCGCTTTTTTGGAAATGCCCATCGAAAGCGCAGCGACACGTCTCATGTCAATCCACACCGATCGTCTCCTGAGAGTCGTATCGGCGATAAGCGGAAATTATATCGAATGTCAATCAGTCTCATTGGGGAAATCACACCAACACCGTCAGCTGAATTGAAGACGGTGCCTGCTGATCGTGTGTCCTACGTGCTGATCGGCGAGGATGCAGACGGTCAGCGCTTAGACAATTTTTTGTTTCGTATTGCTAAAGGCGTTCCCAAAGGACATGTTTACCGCGTGATTCGTGCCGGGGAAGTGCGCGTCTCCAAAAAGCGCGCCAAAGCCGAAACCAAACTCATGCTGGGCGATGTTGTGCGGATTCCGCCGATGCGCGTTGCGCAAAAACCAGCGGGCACGCCGCCTGCTGCGCCGCTCGCTCAAGGAGTGCTCCCCGTACTTTACGAGGACCGGCATATCCTTATCGTGCTCAAACCCGCCGGCATTGCAGCTCACGGCGGTTCGGGCATTTCATATGGACTGATTGAACGCCTTCGCGCTACCCGTCCTGAAGAGCCGATGCTTGAACTGTGTCATCGCCTCGATAAGGAAACGAGCGGCGCAATTGTGATTGCCAAGACACGCAAAGCACTCGTGCGTATGCACGACCTCATGAAAGAGGGCGGCGTCGAAAAACATTACAAACTGTTGGTAAAAGGCGATTGGGTAAACGAACGCCAGCATGTGAAGGTGCCGTTAGAGCGCTATCTTCTTCCTTCAGGAGAGCGCAGAGTGCGCGCTTCGTCTGAAGGAATGTCGGCGCATACGATTTTTACGGTGCTCGAGCGTTTCGGTTCTGTGACTTATCTTGATGCCGAATTGAAAACCGGACGGACGCACCAGATTCGCGTGCATGCGCTTTCTCAGGGCTTTCCGCTCGTCGGAGACGACAAGTACGGCGACTTTGCCTTCAACCGCGAATGTACGCACGGGCTGTTGGGGGCGCCGCTCAAACGCATGTTTCTGCATGCCTGGAAGCTCCGGTTTGCACATCCCGTCACCGGGGAGCCGGTGGACATTACTGCACCGCTCCCAGAAGAACTCTCGGCCGTAATTTCGGCGCTTGAATCTAAAAAGGCCGCTCAATGACGCAGACTCAGCAAATTAAGACTTTTCATCCGAAACTCGTCGTGTTCGATTGGGACGGTACGATTCTCGATACCACTGCAGCAATTGCTTTGAGCATTCAGTACGCCTGTGAAAAGATTGGCCTTCCAGTACCCTCAACAAGTCTGGCGAAATCCGTTATCGGTCTCGGTTGGCGGGATGCAATCCGAATCGTTGCTCCGACCTGCCCGGAAGAGGATTATTCGACTTTTGGGAGCTTTTACACTGAGCGCTATAGACCGGCTGAGACTGAAGTCCATCTTTTCCCGGGTATTGTTGAACTGCTGCAAAAATTAAAAAATTCCGGGATTGAGCTTGCTGTGGCTACAGGCAAGAGCCGCCGCGGTCTCAACCGAGTACTGGCCCAAACGGGACTTGCGGACTGCTTTTCGACTACCGAAACCGTCGATGAGAATCCCTCAAAACCCAACCCGGCAATGCTGGAAGCCATCAGCGTCGCTATGGGACGGTCTGCAGAAGAAATGGTCATGGTGGGCGACACAACGCATGACATTTACATGGCGCATGCTTTCGGTTGTCCATGCATTGCCGTGAGCTACGGCGCAATGACGACGAAGATGCTCGAACCGGCTCAGCCGGATGCTATCTGTGCGAGTGTGGCCGAACTTGCTCAAAGTTTAGGCATGTAATGAAGCCATTTGAGCGGCAGTCTTTACTCATAACTTGGCTGCGGCAAATGTTTTGATGCCTGCGGATCACAACATGCTTTCTTAATCCATACCTTAGGTATGAATTACTACTCTCGCGTGAGGGTAGTGCGTTTTTTTGCCTTCTTCGACAATCCCTTTATTCCTAAAGGGGTTGTGCCTGACAACGGGCATAGGAGAAGGAAAATGAAGCAAGTATGGAAGTTCACAGCGGCAGCGGCGGCAGTTTTATGTTTTTCTGGCGGTGCGCTTGCTGCAGATCACGTAATGGATGCCGATATCGTCATTGTTGGGGCTGGAGCGGGAGGCATGACCGCTGGAGCCGCTGCCGTTGATAACGGTCTGAAGACGATTGTGCTCGAAAAAAATGCCGTTGTCGGCGGCGGCGGCAACTACATGGAAGGCACTTTTGCTGTTGGGTCGACGCTGCAGAAAGCGGACAATATTGGCATTAATCCAGAGCGTCAGTTCAAACGGGTGATGGACTTCCATCATTGGCGCATTAATGCCAAGGCACTCAACCACTGGCTGAAACAGACCGGCCCAACGATGGATTGGCTTGCCGATCACAATATCCACTTCGAAGCGGTGAAGACGGCTTTTATTGATGGTACGCGTACTTGGCACATGTATAAAGGCGGCCATGGCACTGTACTGATTCAAGAATTCACGAAGCAGATTAAGGAAAAAGGCGGGCAAATACTGACTTCAACCCCCACAACTGAGCTCATTATCGATAACGGCATCATTAAAGGCGTTCGTGCACGTACAGCTGACGGAAGTACACTGACGATTAATGCCTCCGCAACGATCATTGCCACCGGCGGGTTTTCCGGCAATAAGGAAATGGTGCAGAAATATTTGCCTTACGCCGGCTATGAAAGTGCCGGATCACCAGGACGCACCGGCGACGGCGTCAAGATGCTCGAGAGCGCTGGAGCAAAGCTCGTCAACATGAATGTATGCATGCAGGCTGGTCTGTGGCTCAAAGATGTTCCGACAGATTTGCAGTTCGGCAAGGACGGAGTGACCAATGCTCATTATGTACGATTGCTTGCAGCGCTCTTCCAGCCGTACCTCAAAACATCATTGCGCGGAGATCGAGTTGCTGCTGAAACGCTTCCGCTGGAATACATCTCCAATGCTTATGAAGAAGTCGGAGGAGAAGGCTTTGCGGTTTTTGACAATGCCACTCGGGAAGAGATGATTAATGAGGGACTGGTGCGCGGCTATTTCGGCATGGTGACTCCAGGAACGAAATTCTCGAATTTTGATGAGCTTTTCGCTCGGGGCGAAAAAGACGGGTTCTGTTTTAAGGCAGCTACGCTCGAAGAGCTTGCTGCGAAGACTGGCATGGATCCTCAACGCCTCACGGCTACAGCTTCGCGCATGAACGAACTGGTAAAACTCGGAAAGGACGAGGACTTTTATAAAGATGCGCAGTGGCTGCGTGAAGTCAAGACAGGACCTTTCTACGCCATTAAAGGCAGTCTTCGTATGTATGCCACGACGGGCGGTGCAAGTGTTAATGAGAACTTTCAGCCGCTCAATGCGGATGGTGAGCCGATCCCAGGCATCTATGCCATTGGTCAGGATGCAGGGGGACTTTATTCCGACTCATACGATATGCACATTGCTGAAGGCACAGCTTCATCGTGGGCCATTAACGGCGGAAAACTCGCTGTTGAGCATTTCGTGAAGACGCGCAAATAAATCAATAAGGCGTGCTCCGGCGCCCCTTAGCAGTCTTTATGGACAAGCGGTTGGTTGGATCGTTTCCAATCAGCCGCTTTTGCAGTTATTGTGAGGTGATGACCCCACGCTTTGCTGAGCAAGGTCACCAAAGCACTTTTTTGTGAATACATATCTCAGATTTTCCGTTGTTATGTCTTCCCTTAACTTGCTGCCGGTTTGTCCTTGGTTTGTACCGGCCGCACCAGCATCACTGCGGCTCGGTGTGGAAGCACTTCGTTCTGAGATCGAACTTTATGCGCCGCGGCAAATCGTTCAACGCGAAGAGGAACCGTACTCTGAAATTCGGGTAGTGCACTCGGGGCTCTTGAGTCAAGCGGTTATTAATCGTCGTCTCTCTAAGCCTCTGGCTATGAATCTTTATGCCGAAGGTTCCATGATGGGATTTTTAAATCTTTTCACTGGAGTGCAGGCTCCGCGGCTTGTGACGTGTGAAAAGCGTGCAAAAGCGACCGTCGTCAATCGACAGCTGGTTTTGGTTGCTGTGAAAACGAATTCGCAGTTTCTTTTGGAATTTTCTGCGTACTGTGAGATTGCTGCCAAATCTGAATTGATAGGCATGGAGGCACTTTTTTCTCTTCCTCTTGAAGAGCGGCTGCAGCTTTTTTATGCTGCGGCGCTTCTGCGAAGCGGCGCTCATCCGCTGGAGAGCTCTGCAGAATATTTGAGAATGCCCTATCCAATCACACGCGCTGCACTCGAGCGGGTGATTTATGTTTCACGAGCCAGTCTTGATCGACTGCTCGCAGCGGCTTCAAAGTCCGGAATGATTTTGCTTCAAGGCGGAGAGAGATTTGTTCGCCGACGCGATATAGCCGCCATGACGGAATGGATACTTGAACGGTGATCCATCATCATTCTGGGTGAAAACACCATCGGAAGATGTTCCTAAGCGATTGAATATAGGCCTTAAGACAAGCTCCTCAGTCTGCCTGCGAAGCAACAACAAGCTTTCAAAAGTTGTCTGTCAAGATCTTTTCCTCATCGCGGGCATGCTGCTTGCTTGTTCAATAATCAACTGCATACAGCTCGAGCCAGCTGCTTTCCGGCTGGTCGACCGGTGCAATGTCCTATGCGTAAGGAAAAGATCATGGCTATTCAACGACGCCGCATGCTTACTGCCGCTCTGGGCGGTGCTTTCTCTGCTTCTGTGCTGACGGCTGGCCGTGTCGATGCGGCGCCGGCGCCGGTCTTTGAGAAGCCCACAGCAGACAATCCCATCATCGCCTGCTACAACGAAAATCCGTTGGGACTTTCCGCCGCGGCTCGCAAAGCCGTGGCAGATTCGGCTGCGGTCGCCAATCGATATCCCTTTGTGCGTTGCGAAGTGCTTCGCAAGGCCTGTGCACAGCTGATAGGCGGCAAGCCCGAAGAAATCGTGCTGTCGCAGGGGTCCGCTGAAGCCATCCGTGCTTCGGTTGAAGCTCATAATGGTCCGGGGGCCAGTCTTGTAACGGCAGAACTGACCTACAGCGACGGCCAAATGGCAGCTGTGCGCAACAATATTCCCGTCATCAAGGTCAAGATGGGACCGAATTGGTCGATGGATATTCCTGCGATGAAGGCCGCGGCCGCTGAAGCGGCAAAGAAGGGAATAGCTATTGTCTACTTCGTGAATCCGAACAATCCGACCTCCACGATTGCGGATACCAACGCACTCTTTGACTGGATTCGCGGCAAGCCCGCCAATACCGTTTTCATCCTTGACGAGGCCTATGCCGAATTTGTGGAGGATAAGTCTTACCGCTCAGCTGCCGAACTTGTTCGCGAAGGTCTCGACAACGTCATTGTGCTGAAAACCTTCTCCAAGATTTTTGCGATGGCGGGCCTCCGTCTCGGCTTTGCCTATGCAGCGCCCGAGCGTGTGAAGAAGGTGCATGACCACATTGCTTACGATTTCTTCCAGAATACGCCGGCCATTGAAGCGGCTTTGGCTGAAATGAACGATAAGGCGTTTCTCAAACAGTCGCTCGAAGAAACGCTTGAGAGCCGCCGCATCATGGAAGAGGTGTTGAAGGAACTTCAGCTCGAATACTTGCCGAGTCAGACCAATTTCGTTTTCTTCAATCTCAAAAAGCCTCTCAAAGTTTTTGCCGATGCAATGAAGGCCGAGCACATCATGGTCGGCCGTCCCTTCCCGCCGGCTACAACATGGTGCCGCGTTTCATACGTTCGCCCGGCAGAGATGAAGTACGTGGCTGATGTGATGCGTGCGCTTCGCACAAAAGGCGTCATTTGATCGGAAGTATATGAGCGGCAGACTTTCTGCCGCTTTAGAGACTCCTTAATATGGAGTACTGCTGAGGCCCGAAAGCATAAGGCTGCGTCTTTGCTTTCGGGTTTTTCATTGTGTTTTCTGGTTTTTATCCCGAGTGAATGCCATGCAGGCCATACCTTTTGATCCTCTTGATTATCCTCATCCATCCCGCCGCACGGTGGTCTATGCCCGAAACGGCATGACTTGTGCGGGGAATCCTACGGCTGCGTCGGTTGGTCTGCAGGTGCTTTTGAAGGGCGGGAACGCCGTCGACGCCGCGGTGGCGATGGCTGCGGTCATGCCGCTCGCGGAGCCTACCGGCAACGGTTTGGGGTCCGACGCCTTCGTGATGGTATGGAAGGACGGGAAGCTTTATGGTCTGAATGGTTCCGGTCCTTCACCTAAATCAGCCTCGATCGAGGCTCTCCGAGCCAAAGGATGTGAAAAGATTCCGGCATACGGCGTTCTTGCGTCAGATGTCCCGGGAGCTGTTGGTGCTTGGGCTGCTGTGCATGAACGTTTCGGTCAGCTGCAGTTTGCTGATGTGCTCGCTCCTGCCATTGAATATGCAGAAAACGGGTTCCCCGTTTCGCCGACGGTAGCCGATCTTTGGGGGCGTGCCGTCAAACTCTACTCGGGAATGCGCAGCGATGCGCAGTTTGAACCATGGTTTACGCACTTTGCGCCGCAAAACCGAGCACCAGAACCCGGTGAAATCTTCCGTTCTTCTGATATTGCAGCAACGCTGAAACGCATTGCAGAAACGAAGGGCGAGGCTTTTTACCGCGGTGAGATAGCCGAGAAGATCGCCGCATTTTTTGCTGCTCACGGGGGCTTACTGACTGCAGACGACTTGGCATCATGGCGGCCGGAGTGGGTGGAGCCTTTGAGCGTCAACTACCGGGGCTACGATGTTTGGGAGATGCCGCCCAATGGTCACGGCATTACTGTGCTGATGGCTTTAAAGACGCTCTCGGGCATGCAGCTCGGCGCGCCGCTTACAGCAGAGACGATGCACCAGCAGATTGAAGCGATGAAGCTCGCAATGAGTGATACGGCTGAGCATGTCACAGAACCTTCTGCTATGCGCGTGACGACCGACGAACTGCTTTCGGACGAGTATGCCGCAAAGCGCCGCGCTTTAATCGGTGAGCAGGCTTTGCTGCCTAAAGCCGGCGACCCGCGCGGCAGTTCCACGGTTTATTTCTGTACGGCCGATCGCGACGGCATGATGGTTTCCTTCATTCAGAGCAACTATCGTGGTTTCGGCTCAGGCATTGTCATTCCGGGAACCGGCATTTCGATGAACGATCGCATGGAAAACTTCCGTTTTGATCCGGCCCACGCCAATTGTCTTGAGGGCGGCAAACGTCCGTATCACACGATCATTCCGGGTTTCCTCTCCAAAGAGGGCAAAGCCGTCGGACCATTTGGCATCATGGGCGGCTTCATGCAGCCTCAGGCTCATGTGCAGGTTGTGGAAAATCTGATTGATTGGCATCTTAATCCGCAGCAGGCACTGGATTCCCCGCGTTGGCAGTGGATTGGCGGCAAAAAGATCGATATCGAAGCCGATGTACCGCCCGCTGAAGTGCTTAAGCTCATTCGCCGCGGGCATGAAGTTACCGTAAAAGCAGATCTCACAGCGATGGGACGCGGACAGATGATTCTTCGGGCGCCCGACGGCACGCTTTGCGGCGCGACGGAAAAACGATCTGACGGTCAAATCATGTCTTATTGATGTGCGTGACTGGTGCGAACCGCACTGCAGCGGTGCGGTTCGCACAGGCATGTATTTGCGGTTTTTGTTTTTTCACTCTCTATTGACGATTGAGGGGTTGCTTTTTCGGCACTGTTTTTGCTTGCCATCACTCTGGAAAAGAGGGTTTATCGGCTGATCTCCGACTTTAGTCAGCGGGGCGGCCGAGATGACGTCTGGAGGATGACATGATGTTTGTGAGTGAATTCATAACAGATGCTCCAAGCGCGATGCCGGCAGAAGCATCTGTGCTGCCGCTTGAACCAATCAAGGTAGACGAAGTGGTCCGCCGCATTGCGGTCGGCATTGTTTTCACCATCGGTGTCGGCGCAGTGCTCACGATTGCCGCAGCTTTCGCAATGAGACCCTAAAGATGGAAGCCGCGGCCGCATCAGTTCGCTCTTTGGGCGCAATGCTCCTCACGCAAAGCGCCCAAACAGCATGAAGACGGGCCGCGCATTCCTCATAAAGACTCACGCATCAAACGTTTCGTCCTTCAAGTCATGATCAACCATGGCGGCAACACAGCTGTCGGACCACACGTTGAGAGCAGTTTCAATGGCGTCGACCACTGCGTAGAAGGGCAGAATCACGCCCATAAGCAGAATCGGCACATTCATGCCCGCAAGGAGCGAGGCTGAGAGAAAAAAGCACCCCATGGGCACGCCGGCATTGCCGACGGCGGCCAGCGTGGAGATGAGAATCCAGACGATGAGTGTGCCAAGCGTGATGTCAGCGCCCGCATTCTGCATGAGATAAACGACCGTCAGCAAAATAAAGGCTGCGCAGCCATTCATATTGATTGTTGTACAGATCGGGAGCACAAATCGAGAGACGGGGCGGCGCACGCCAAGGCGATTTTCTGCCGAGGCCATGGTGACGGGAAGCGTTCCGGCCGAAGACTTTGAGAAGAAGGCAACGGTGAGGGCCGGCAGCATGGCTTTAGCGACTTTGAGCGGATTGAGGCCGCGAGCCAGCAGCACGAGCGGGAGAATCACCAGCATCTGCACAAAATTCGCCGTGAGAACGGCAGCAAAGTAAACGCCAAGTCCGCCAAGCTCTACGCCGGATGCAAGGTCAGCAGCCAGCACGGAGAAAAATCCGAATATGCCGATCGGCAGTACCTTGATGATCCAGCTCACAATGCGAAAGAGGACTTCCTGCAGGCCGGCGAAAAGACTGACCAAGGTTTCCTGTGCCTTGGAGGGCTTCATTTGGGCAAGCGCAATGCCGACAGCAGCAGAAATGAGGAGCACCGAGAGGACATTCGCGGAGAGGAACGGTGCCAGGATGTTGTCCGGAATCACCGATTCGATGTACTTCAGATAACCCGCGCCGCCTGCATTAGCAACGCTCGAAAGCGGTGCTGCGGCAGCACCGGAAATCGATGCGGAGACGTTTTCCGGTGAAAAGACTTCGTAGAGCAGAGCGGCGAGCGTTGCCGCCAAAATCGTCGTGAAGAGCGTGTAAAAGATCGTGTGCCGGAAGATGCGGCCTGAACTGCGCGATTTAGAGATGGATGAGAGGGTTGAGATGATGGATACGGCAATGATCGGAATCGCAACGAACTTGAAAAGCCGGATAAACATCGTGGCGATGAAGTCTGCAAAGGACTGCGTCGCCGACGATCCCCAGATGCCGTTCACAATACCGAGAACGATGGCGATGAGGTAGAAAATGGCGAGCATTCGGCCGCTGATGCCGGATTGCTGCGACTTCGCTGCCAAGGCTTCAGAGGCGGGAGCGTCGTTATTGGGTGTGGTGGACATGAATGAATTCCTATGCGGCGGCGCTCGCTGCGGAGCGCCGGAATATGCTGCATGGATTATTTCATTGAGCCGTTCTGTTTGCAGTCAGGAGATGTTCGACACCGCAATATGGGAGCGCTCGGGCTGCATTGCAGATCGTGCAGGTGGGGTCACCCGCCGTTGGTTTCTGTTTCCGTATTGTTGGCGTCAAGCTGCGGATCGGCCGATGCCTGCTGATGGGACGTCTGGGCCGGTGTCTCGGCGCGTTGAACGGCCGGAGCAGTTTGGGATGGCGCAAGTGCTTCTGCCGCTGCATTTTTGCCGGCGAGACGGCCGAAAACGATGGCGCCGATAAGACCAAAATTGTCAAAGCGAACGCGGCCGTAAATACCGCCGACAGTGTCGCCCGCAGCGAAAATCTTTGGAATGACTCGCCCCTGGCGGTCAAGGACATGTGCATTTGCATCCACACGAATGCCGCCCAAAGACCCATGAATGGCCGGGCGGATGCGAATAGCAAAATAGGGCGGCGTAACGAATTTAGTGGCCGGAAGCGGGCGGGCAAACGGGCCGCTGGTAGCGCCGGTAATGCGGCAGTATTCCAGTGTTTCGCCCAAATCGGAGAGGTCAATATTTAAGGAATCGGCCAAACGGGCAATGGAGTATTCGCGGGTAATGCTGGCCGTTGCCGTGAGACGTTCAAAAAGAACGCTGTCAAAATGAGAAGAATCGCCAATCAGCCATGCCCAGCCGCCAGGCTGAGCTAGAACGGCGCGCGCGACATTTTCAGGAACGTCGAGTTCATTGGTAAAGCGCTTGCCCTTGCTGTTGACTAGAATTGCACCGGCCTTGCGCAGCGGTTTGGAAATAAGCGTGCCGGTAAGCGCATGCGTTGTGGGATGAAGCATGACGGCGTCACGGTCGACGATCGCTGCGCCGAGATTTTCAGCAAGCCAAATACCGTCGCCTGTAGCGCCGGCAACATTGGTGGTGAGCAGCTGCGGACAGTTCGGACAGTTGCGGCGGACAACGTCAAGACTGCCCGCATAACCGCCTGTCGCAAGGATGACCGTTTTAGCATGCACTTTGATGCGGCGGCCGGACATTGTCAGCGCTTCGAGATCAATGTGCATGCTCGGTTCTTGGGTGAGCTGCACGACTCGAGCGTTGGTGATGACGGGAACCCCCGCGACCTCTGCCCGAGCCAGCAGCTCTCCGATCACTTCGCTTCCGAGGGAAAGCCCTTCTTTAGCGCGGTATTCACGCACGTGGCGGGAGCCCGGACGTGTCTCTGATGTTTCAAGGTCACAGCCAATCGATTGAAGCCACTGCACGGCGGCGAGGGAATCGTCGATAAGTTCTTCGTCAAGCTCGGCATTGATGGTGCGGCCGCGGCGGCGCATCTCGGCAAGCAAGGCATGTTTTTCGGCCAGGATCTCGCGCTTGGCGTCATCAGACCATTGCTTGCCGCGCTGGTCGTCCACAGCGGTTAGGGCATCTTCGGCGAGAATGCTGTTGCCGCCCACCATGCGCATCTTCTCGAGCACCAGCACTCGAGCGCCTGTCTGAGCGGCGGTCACTGCAGCAGTCAAACCGGCTGCGCCAGCTCCCACTACGGCCACATCGCAGTAAAAAGGGCAAAAGCCCGTTGAATCTGCGTCGGCAGTGGCGTCGGCCCGCACTTCGCGCGGCAGCAAAACCGCAGCGGATGCGGTGCCTGCAGCCGTTGCCAACAGCATTGAGCGAATAAGCAATGAGCGACGAGTGGACATCAGGCAATGAAGCATAAGGTTTAGGCGTAGGGAAGCGGTCTTATTTATGCGTTATTCAGAAACGGTAGAGCCCATCTTTGTGAATAGACTACGCTCTTTCCTGAAGGGGAAAACCCTGATTTAATCAAAGAATAGCAAATTGCGGATTCGCCTTCCATTCAGGGAAAACAGGCTTGAGCTTGCTCCACCTTGAAGCGGCAAGGAAAACGGGCCGAAAGCGAAAATTCGAATCAGAGACTGTGTTTTCATCGCCACACACATTTATTGATTTGAATCAATTTAGGTAAAGCAGTTATGCGGGTGCGGCTTGGTCTCGCTATTCACATATGGAATAGCACCCGCCCATTCTGCCAGTGGGCAATGCACTGCCAAATTAATCCCATATGTACCCATATAGAGATATTGAAGAGTAGATAGAAAGGCCGAGGTATACATTAACCATTCGACCGAAATGCTTCTGCGAGAGGCTAATAGCTCTTGAGTGCGGGCTTGTGGAGAATCGCTTCAATGAGGTTTGGAACAGGTTGACCCCTGAGGGTGACCCACTCCAATCCCCATTCATAAAAGACCCTCCGGCCTGCTCTTTTTTGAGGCAGCACCCGGCATACAACGAACTCCCCCCAGGAGAACTCAATGGAACTTTCTCGCAGAAGCTTCCTCAAGCGCGGCCTGATTCTCGGTACGACTCCGGTCGCTGCTGGTCTGGCCAGTACTGCAGCAATGGCTGCATCAAGCACCAAAAAGCCCTATAAGCTCGCGAATGTGCAGGAATATTTCAATATTTGCTGCTACTGTGCCGGCGGCTGCGGCACGATCGTGTCAAACCGCAATGGCGAACTTATCAATATTGAGGGCGACCCTGATCATCCGGTCAATCTCGGCGGCTTGTGCCCGAAAGGCGCAACGCTGTGGGGGCTGCGTCAGGTGGTGACGCCGGACCGCAAGGTCAAGCCTAACCCCAACCGTTTCCTCTATCCGATGGTGCGCCGTCCTGGCTCCAAGGAGTGGGAGCGCATCAGCTGGGATGAAGCTTTTGACGGGATTGCTCGCCACGTCAAGAAGACCCGCGATGAAACCTTTGTACAGACCGAAGACGGCTACACCGTTAATCGCACTGAAGGCTTCGCGTTTCTTGGCGGATCTCAGATCAACAATGAAGAATGCTGGCTGCTGCAGAAGTTCTGCCGTACGCTCGGCTCTATCGCGATTGACAACCAGACGCGTGTTTGCCACTCGTCAACGGTTGCGGGTCTTGGACCGTCGTTTGGACGCGGCTCAATGACGTCTCATTGGTGCGACTTTGCCAATGCAGATGTGATTCTCACGGCAGGTTCGAACAACGTTGAAAACCATCCGCTTTCCTCACGCTGGGTTCAGCGTGCTCAGGATAAGGGCGCCACTTGGATCGTGATCGATCCGCGCTTTACTCGTTCGGCCAAGAACGCTGATATCTACGGCCGCATCCGTCCGGGCACCGACATCGCCTTCTGGGGCGGGCTTATCAGCTACATCATCAACAATAAGCTCTATCAGGAAGAGTACGTTCTCAACTACACGAACGCGGCCTGCATTCTGACGAAGGACTATGACTTTGATCCGAAGACAGGACTCTTTACGGGTTTCGATGAAGCATCAAAGAGCTACTCGGCTGAGTCGTGGGGCTACGATGTTGAACGCTTCGAACAGTGGGATACGACGCCGACGGGCAAGTACGCCTGGGTGAAAAAGCCCGGCACGCCGAACTTTGTGCCGCCGGAATTGGAAATTCTCAAGCGCGATATGACGCTTGAAAATCCGCTCTGCGTGCTCAACGTCATGAAGCGCCACTATGACCGCTACACGCCCGAAATGGTCGCCAAGGTGACGGGCATGGATCCGGACGTGATGATGAAGATCTGGCAGGTGTACGCCGGTACGGGCAAGCCCGGCAAGGCCGGTGCGCTCCTCTATGCGCTTGGTCAGACGCAGCACACTTACGGCGGTCAGAACTGCCGTGCGATGTCGATCGTCCAGCTTCTGCTCGGCAACATCGGTGTTCCCGGCGGCGGCTTGAACGCCATGCGCGGCGAACCGAACGTGCAGGGTGCGACCGACGTTGCCTGCACGGTGCCCGATCTTCCGGGCTACCTCAAGTGGCCGACTGCCAAGAAGCATCGTCATCTTGCCGATTATCTCCACGCAGAAACCTACGCCGACGGCTACTACTCGAATAAGCCTAAGTTCATGGTTTCGTTCCTCAAGGAGTTCTTCGGCGAAAACGCGACAGTGGAAAACGACTACGGCTATGAAATGCTGCCGAAGATCGGTCCGCGTCTCCCGGCTTCCGCTTGGACGACGATGGGCACTTTCCATATGATGCGTGACGGCCGCATTAAGGGCTACTTTGCCTGGGGCATGAATCCTGCGCATTCAACGCCGAATGCCAAGTTTGCCCGCAATGCGATGGCTAATCTGGATTGGCTCGTCTGTGCTGACTGGTTCCCGACGGAAACCGCTACCTTCTGGAAGGCCCCGGACATGGATCCCGCCAAGATCCAGACGGAGGTGTACTTCCTCCCGGCTGCGCTGATTTACGAAAAGATCGGTTCGATCTCTAATTCCGGCCGTTGGGTGCAGTGGCGTCAGCAGGGCGTGCTGCCGCCGGGTGAAGCCAAGTCTGACTTTGAAATCATTGAGGTACTCTTTGACCGCATCCGTTCGCTCTACCAGAAGGAAGGCGGCGTCTATCCGGATCCGATCCTCAAAGCCAACATGGACTATAAGGTCGACGGCAAGTACGACCTGCGCGCTGTGTGCTGGGCGATCAACGGCTACACGGTCCAGGACGGCAAGCTCCTGCCGGGCTACGCTCAGCTTCAGGCTGACGGTTCGACTGCCTGCGGCATGTGGATCTACTCGGGCTACTACAACAACGAAGCCGACAAGCTCGATCCGATGAAGCAGCCGACGGCCCGCCGCTCTAAGGAAGATCCGTCCGGCATGGGGCTCTTCTCGGGCTGGTCCTTCGCGTGGCCTGCCAACCGCCGCGTGCTCTACAACCGCGCTTCCTGCGATATGAAGGGCCGTCCGTGGAATCCGGAAAAGGTTTTCGTCGAATGGAAGGGCGACAAGTGGCTTCAGTATGACGTGGGCGACTTTGTTACTGCCAATCCGCCCGACAATAAGGCCTTCTTCATGACGTGGGAGCAGAACGCTCGGCTCTTCTCCTATGCCATGGCCGACGGTCCGATGCCCGAACACTATGAGCCGTTTGAATCACCGACGAAGAATCTGCTCAACGACAGCGTTCAGGCTCCCTGTGCACTTTTCACGGAGGACAAGGACAACCGCCGCGGCACGACGCAGGACTACCCCTATGTCTGCACGACCTACTCGGTTACCGAGCAGTGGCAGACCGGTGCGCAGACCCGATCGATTCCCTGGCTCAATGAGCTCATCAGCTGCAACTTTATTGAACTTTCCGAAGAACTCGCTAAGGAAAAAGGCATCAAGAACGGCGATACGGTCCGTGTGTGGAACAACCGCGGTTCGGTCAAGGTTCGGGCAATGGTCACGATTCGCATGCAACCCATGCAGATCAACGGCAAGCTCACGCACGTGGTCGGCATGCCGCACCACTTCTCGTGGGCGGGTTCCTTTGCCACCGGCGACAACGTCAACGATCTGACCCCGAATGTGGGCGATCCGGTGAGCTTCATTCCCGAATACAAGGCCTTCCTTGTCAACATTGAGAAGGCTGCCTGAAGCACCGGCGACCATAAATCCAGGAGACAAATAAATGGCTGATAACAAAGAAGTCGCTATGCTGTTCGACTCCTCGCACTGCACTGGCTGCCGCGGCTGCCAGGTGGCGTGCAAGCAGTGGAATGTGCTGCCGGCAAGTCTTGAACTCAACGCCAATGAGAAGAACTTCAACGGTACCTATCAGGGCCCGCTGGATCTCAACGGCGACACCCGTCTCATCATGACTTTTGATGAGAAGCCTTCGGGCGACAAGTTCCATCCGGTGAACTGGTCCATTGGTCGGCGTTCCTGCTACCACTGCACGGATGCGGGCTGCGTGAAAGCCTGCTCGTCCGGCGCGCTCAGCAAGGATGAGCGCGGCGTAGTGAAGCTCGACACCGATAAGTGCAACGGCTGCACGTTCTGTCAGGCGGCCTGCCCGTTCGACGTGCCGCGTTTCCGCCCGATGGACGGCCGTATCGACAAGTGCACGCTCTGCATTGATCGTCTCGACAACGGCGGCATTCCTGCCTGCGTCAAGACCTGCCAGCCTGAAGCGCTGCGCTTCGGGCCGCGTGAAGAGATGCTCAAGAAGGCTCACGAACGTGTGGAGTTCCTCAAGAAGAAGGGCTTCACGAAGGCGGAGGTCTATGGTGAAAATGAATGCGGCGGCTTGCACGTGATTCACGTCTGCGCTTACGGTCATGAAGCCTATGGCCTGCCGACGGATCCGAAGCCCAAAGCAGTGCTCAACGGCATTGACATCATCAAGCCGGTTACCGCTGTGGGTACGGCCGCCGTCATCGGTGCCTTGGCCGTCTCGTTCCTCGCCAATCTCGGCTACCGCCGCAAGGAGGTCACCCTTGAGGAAGCGAAAGCACATTGGACGCCCGAACAGCGCGCCCTCGCGGAGCGGGAAGCCCGCGAAGCGCTCAAAAAGGTTCAATCCGGCAAAGACGCCCATTAAGGAGACATCATGACTCGCTACATTCAGCGCCATTCGCTCTTGACGCGCGTCACGCACGGCGTCGCGGCGATCACCTGCATCCTGCTTGCCGTTACGGGCCTCTTCGTGTTCTGGCCCGAGCTCGGCGGCTCGATTATGGGGGGAGAGTTCACCTATTGGATGCGCATGCTTCACCGCGTGTTCGCTATCCCGTTCATTCTTGTTCCGCTCTATGCGGTGTTTAAATCCCCGAAGGGAGCTGCACACCTCTTTAAGGAAGATATTTTCGGCAAGTGGGACAAGGACGACTACAAGTGGGCGATGCTCTTTCCGTTCTATCTCTTTGCACCGTCAAAAATCCATATGCCTCCGCAGCACCATGTCAAATCGGCGCAGCGTCTGGCTGACGGCGCATTGGTGTTCTTCTGCATCATCATGGCGCTTACCGGTTTGGTGCTGTGGCTCAATACGGGCCTGCTCCCTAACGGCGGCATGAAGGTTGCGTTCAGCGATGAGGTCCTCCTCTGGGCCCGTATGCTCCACGATATCTTCTTCTGCCTCACGGTGATCGTCGGCATTGCACACATCTATCTCGGTGCGGGTATTTTCCAGCCCTACCGCGGCACTGCCCGAATCATGTTCGGCGACGGCAAGGTGAGTGAATCGGACGCCCTCTACCACTGGGGTTACTGGGCCAACGAAGAGCTCACCACCGGTAAGAACGTGACGATTGAAAAGAGAGCGGAGTAAACGCGCTCTTGATGAGAACTCAAAAGTGCATTCCAGTTCCCCCTCGGCCCTGGTTCGAGGGGGAGAGAAGTGAAGAGTGCTTCGAGTTGTTTATAGACCACTGATTCCGAGCCGTCTTGAAAAGCTTTCCATAGTCTTCTCGAGACGGCTGCGGAGTCCGTAAAAGTCTGCGGCGGCAGCAAAGAACCTTCCTGCAAACAGGGTTGGATCAAATCCTGATCTGGAAATGCCTGCAAAAAGTTTCTATTCGGCATGAAGCCGCATACTCTTGCGCAATGACAAAAATTGTTCTGTAACGCGCAAAGACCCCCGAAGAAAAAAGAAGGAATTGAAATCCATGAACCCGAAGTCGATCGAACGCGCTCTTGACCGCTACCGCGCTTTTAAGGATGAAGACGTCCGACGCCGCCTCGCCATTTTCGGTCCGCTCATTCTGGAAGCGGCCGCGATCAGCAACGAGCTCGACGATGAGGATGTCGTGGTCGAGCGCGAACCCACGGCCGACGAAACGATCGCAGCGAGCAAGCCCAACGGCACGCCGCTTCTGCGTGCAGGTTTTGTGCGCATCAATGCAGATTCTTTCTGCCGCTGCGCCAAGCATCTCGGGTCGGTACTGCTCAAGAGCCTCGAATTAGACGAAAAACTCGGCAGCGCAGCACAGCATTTTGACTTCGCGCCTTACTGTACCGAAGCGCTTGTTCGCACGGCCAGTGAAAATCCGCACGGTTATCTGGAAGCGGTGGTTAAGCTTTGGGATTCTGGCGATGCAGATGAGGCACTCCTCGATATTTTCGTTTTGCCCGTCCTCGGCGAAACGCTGCGTGCCTATCTCACGCGCTTTGCAGAAAAGGCTTCCGGACTGCTTGAACGCTCGGAAGAGCAAAAGCCCTCTTATAGCCGCACCAATACTTGCTTTTGCTGCGGATCGGAGCCCGATATCGCTGCGGTCGTTGAAACGACGCTTCGCGGCAACGTCAAGAAACTCTTCTGCAGCACCTGCGGCGCCTCGTGGCTTTATGAACGCATTCGCTGTGTTCGCTGCGGCAACGACGTTGTTTCAGAGCTGACCTATATCAGCGACGAAGCTGATGATATGCACCGTATGCATGTCTGCTCGAAGTGCGGCGGCGCCATGCCGACGCTTTTCGCGATGGGCGATGAACTGACCTTCAGCGCCGATATTGAAGCGATTGTGCTGACTGGTCTTGAAGAGGCTTACGATGCCGCCGTTCGGGAAGGTACAGTGCCTAAACCCATTCTGAAGCCTGTCGATTCGACCCAGGTGGGCCGCGCTCCAGGGCGGCAAAATTAACCCCCTTAGAGCTGAGCAAAGACATCTTCCAACCATCGTTCACAGGATTCATGTGAGATGACGAAAATGATTCCGACAGACAATGCTGCTTTTCTGAACGCCTTCGGCATGATTGTCGGCGGTGATACGGGGCTCAACGCCAGCGCTCGCCGCGTTGAAATCGTGCGCATTGCTCAGTCGACCTCGGGTTCGGATGTGGACTACGTTGCTGAGGAAGTGCCTATTGCACTGGTCTACAACGGCATTTCGCATGCGGTGATGATGGCAACGCCCGCCCAGCTCGAAGAGTTTGGCATCGGCTTCTCTCTGGCCGAAGGGATTGTTGCCGATCTTTCTGAAATCTACGGGATTGAAGTGACCGAGGGCTGCCGCGGCGGCAAGAACATTGAACTGACGATCGCCTCGGAAAACTTCTGGAAGCTTAAGGAGTACCGGCGTTCGATGACCGGGCGAACGGGCTGCGGCATCTGCGGCGTGGAGTCTTTAGAGGGCGCGGTTCGTCCGACGCCTCGTGTTCCCTTTACACAGACTTTTGACCTTCAGCACTATGAAAGAGCGCTCAACTACCTCCACGAGATCGAGGAGCTTGGCCGACTCACGGGTGCGACGCACGCTGCCGCTTGGGTGAATGTCGACGGATCGCTTGCGGGCGGCGCCGAAGATGTCGGCCGTCATGTGGCGCTCGATAAACTTCTGGGACTGCGTGCCAAGCAGGGCTGGACCGAAGGGGCGCTGGTGATCAGCTCCCGCGCCTCCTACGAGATGGTACAGAAGGCCGCGATGACGGGCGTCGAAATCATCTTCGCAGTATCGGCGCCGACGGCACTCGCCATCGAGGTCGCTCAAAAGGCCGGGATTACGCTTGCAGCTTTCTGCCGACGCGGACGAGCCAATGTCTATACGCATCCTGAACGGCTCATTGGATTGGGCGAACAAGCTTGATTCAGCACGAGGGGCTTCAAGCATCATTAGACGGGGCGGCATACGAAAGAGATGTCGCCTTTTTTATGTTGACTCAGCAAAAACACCGGCTGGAGCCGCGCCTGCTTATTTCAGTCGGGCAGCGACGCAGGATGTGAGTACTATGCGTTTATGGAATGAACCCAGTACTTACACAAGAGTTGATACATGCCTTCATCCGTAGATGCACCTGTCGAGAAACGACGAGCCGTGCGTATTTTTCATACCTCAGACTGGCACCTGGGGCGGCAAACTGCAGATGTGGATCGAACGGAAGATTTCCGTTCGTTTCTTACGTGGCTGCTCGGTCAGATCAGCGAGCGTCGTCCGGATGTACTCCTCATCGCCGGCGACATCTTTGATACGACGATGCCGTCCTCGGACGCTCAGCGTCTTTACTATGATTTTCTGACGAAGGCTTCGCAGACAGCGCTTCGTGCGGTTGTAGTAACGGCAGGCAATCATGATTCCCTGCGTTTTTTGCGGGCGCCTGAAGTTTTGCTTTCCACGATCCGTACGATTGTTGCCGGGAATACGCCGGAAACGGAGGCGGTTGTCATCCGGGATGCCGCGGGAGTCCCCATGCTGGGGATTGCGGCGGTGCCCTATCTGCGCGAAGGGGATGTGCGGCTCTCCGGGGTTTCAGATTCCGAAACGGACCGCCGCCGCGCATGGGAGAACGGGGTGCGGGCTCATTACGATGCCGTGCACCAAAAGCTCGTTGAATGGGTTGGTCCTGAAGTGCCGTTGGTCGCTATGGGTCACCTCTTCGTAGCCGGCAGTTCCGTGGGCGGGGCGGCAGAAAGCGTTTCAGCTTCGTCCGATGAGGCAGATGCTTCGGTATATGTAGGGTCACTTCGCAATGTTTCTGCGGCCGCTTTTGGCGAAGGCTGGAGGTACATCGCGCTGGGGCATATTCATCGCCCGCAGGCGGCGGGGTCAAACGGCACCGCGTGGTACTGCGGTTCGCCGTTGATGCTCGACTTTGGCGCGATTTCTGACAAGCAGCAGATTCTGGAGGTGGTCATCACGGACCATGGCGTTGAGAAGCATGCCATTCATGTACCGCAGCCGCGCATTCTCACTCGTATTTCCGGCACGCTCGAAGCGCTTCAGCTGCGTTTGCTGGAAGTGGGCCGTGAGGCGCCAGGCGCCGTTGTCGAGGTGTTTTTTACGGGCGCGGCAACGGATGCGAACACGGTCGTGCAAACACTTCAGCGATCGGCTGAACATGCCGGCGTGCATCTGGCTGCCGTGCGCATCGGCACTCCGGAAGGTCTCAGAGGCTGGGACATGCCCGAAAGGCGGCTCGATGACATTACGCCCGAAGAAGTTTTCCGGTCGGTTTTAGAAAGAAGCGGCGCGGACGACATCGTTCGAGAAGAGTTGGAGCCCCTCTTTGCCGAAGCGCTGGAGGCCGGTCGTGAGCTCATGCGTGAGGCAGACGCCCGCCGCGCAGAAATTGTGTCGGATCTGGCCGGCCGAGGCGCTCATCAAGACAACGAAATCGATGCAAAGGAGACCGGCCATGCGGCTCTTGAAACTCAGAATTGAAAATATCAATTCGCTCGCCGGCCGCTATGAGATCGATTTCACAAATCGCGACTATGTTGAAAGCGGCATCTTCGCGATTGTCGGCCCCACCGGAAGCGGAAAGACGACGATTTTGGATGCTGTCACACTGGCGCTTTTTGGCAAAACGCCACGCATGGAGACCAGAACGTCGACCTCGAAGAAAACCGATCGCGGCTGTATGGTTCTGACCGAAGGCCGCAAACAATGCTCAGCGTCTGTTGTCTTCGAATCCATGGGAAAGTTCTGGCGGTCGCGCTGGAGCGTTAGGCTTAAGCGCACGGGCGAGCCGCGTGATGCTCAAGTGGAATTGGTGCGTTTGCCCGATGGCAGTGCGGAAACGGGGGAAATTGTTGCAGAGCAGAAACTCGCTTGGAACGCAAAAGTGCCTGAAGTGCTCGGGATGGACTATGAAACCTTCACGCGCAGCGCGCTTCTCGCTCAGGGTGCCTTTACGGAGCTTTTGCGTGCCCAGGTCGATGATCGTGCGGCGATTCTTGAAAAAATCACCGGCACAAAGCTTTACAGCACAATTGGCCAATGGGTGTTTGAGCGCTGCCGCGATGAGAACAATAAGGTCAAGCGCCTTTTGGTTCATCTTGAAGGGGCGGAAATGCTCGCTGAGGATGCCCGCAAGGCCTTGGAAACCGCCCTCGAAACGACTGCAGACGAAGCCCAGCATGTCGCAGTGAACTCGAAGCGGATCTCCGCTGGATACGTCAGGCAACAGCCGCCCGCGCACGTCTGAAGGACGCTGAGCAGTCATTCGTTCAGGCCGAAAAAGCGGCGCAGGCGTCTCAAGCATTGAAGCGTGAAGCCGCTGCCGCTCGCTCGGCTGTGGAGCCTCTTGCGGAACGCCGACGGATGCTCGACTGCGCAGCCTCCGCTGAAGCGCATCGCCGGGAAGCAGCGCAATATGAGGCGGCTCAAGTGCAGGCGCAGGCGCATCAAGCGCAGGCTCAGGCAGCCGCTGACGTAGCACGGCAGGCTGCATTGCAGGCTGCCGAGGATGAGGCGAAAACGATTCCTGAGCTCGAGCAGATGGAAGAAAAGGACAAATGTCTGGCTATTGCGGACGCAGAAGCCCAAGCGAGCAGTGCGGCGCTTGCGGATGCCCAGGCGCGCAGTTTGCGGGCGGATGCCGAGGTGCAAAAGTGCGCAGCAGCGCTGAAGTCTGCAGAAGATGAGCGCCGCAGAGCACTGGGTGCGCTGGAGATGCTTCAGGGCGATCGTGAGCTTGCGGAGCATCTGCCGGCGGCCGCGGCCGCAGCAGAGGCTTATGCCGACGCCAAAAAAAATAGTCTGAATGCAAAGTCCGCCGCCGCGCTTGGTGAAAAGAAAATCGCTGCTGACAAAGTGAAAGCGGATGAAGCTCACGATGCTGCAGTCAAAGCACAAGCCGTAATGGAAGCGGCTGCCCAGCGGCTTCAAGATGCGCAGCGTCTTCAGGCTGCGGTTTATCAAGAGGGATCGCTTGAGGTCAAACTCGTTGAAATGCGCCGATTTACCGGTCGAGCATGGGCGGCGCAGTGGTTCCTCGAATGCGGCGAACTGCTCGGCCTACTGTCTGAAATGCCTTCTGGAGACAAGACATCACGCATGCGCGAAGTGCTCACTCATCGCATTGAAGCGCTGCGCAGTGCCTATCCGCAGGATTTTGCAGAGGCATTGACGCCGCAAAGGGCTGCAGGCTTCAATGCGGTGCTCGACGCCATTGAAGCATGGTCGAAAAATGCCGAAGCGGCGGATAAAGGGCTGGCGCTCGTGCGTGCAGAAGAGATCAAGGCGGTGAACGCCTTTCATGAGGCTCAGGCGGCAGACGTTCGAGCGTCGGCTCGCCTTCGGGCCGCTCAGGAGAGTCTCGAGCAGCTTCAGGCACAGCAGCGCGAGAGCGCCGAGCGTTTGCAGGTACGGCGTGACGCTTTTCTGCTTGCCGCGAAACATTGTTTCGCTGCCGACACCGATTCAAAGGCGGTGCTCGCCGAGCCGCAGTCTTTCCTTAATGAGGCCGAGGCACGCCGCCAGCGTTATGCGGCTGCGGATGCCTCTGCTCAAAAAGCGCAAGAAAAGTTAACTGCGGCCTCAGCGGCAGCAAATGCAGCGGCTGCGCAGAAACGCGGCGCTGACGAAGCGCAGACTGCCGCGAGTGAGCGTGCGCAAGCGGCGCATCAGGCCGCTCAGGATGTCCGCAAAGATCGTGAAAACAAGTTTGGCAAGCGTTCAGCACAGGCTGAACGCCGCGAGCTCGCTCACCGAGTGCGGACGTCGCGCGAAAAAGAGCGTAATGCCGCACAGGCAAGTGCCCAGGCGGCGCAACACCTGAAGACGATCGAGGCAACACTATCGGCAGAAAAAAAGGCGGCGCAAGAGTTTGCACAGAAAACGGAAGATGCCAAGGCGCGGTTCAGCGAGCTTCTGGCAAACGCAGCGTTTGCCGATGAAGCCGCGCTGCTCGCGGCCGAACGCGATCCCGCCCGAATTAAGGAGCTCGAACAAACCGCAGAGGCTGCCGGCCAGGCCTATGCAGCGGCCGAGTCGAACCGAGCGACGGCTCAAAGAGACCTGGAAGCGCTTTTGCAAACGCCTCACCGTGACGTTCAAGAGGCAGAAGCGGCCGCGGAACTGGCCCAAACCGACGAGAGGGCCAGTGAGGCAGAGCGTCGTCTCGGCAGCCTTCGCCAGCAGCTCGAAGCCGATGATGCTGTTCGCCGGAAAGCCGCCCTGATTGAGGCTGAGCTTAAGACCGCCCGAACCTCAGCCGACAAATGGGCAAAGCTTTCAGGGCTGATCGGCAGTGCGGACGGCAAAACCTTCCGTCTGGCTGCTCAGAGCCTCACTTTTGCGCTTTTGCTGCACGAAGCCAATGTGATTCTCTCGCGTATGCAAAGTCGTTATCAGCTGATTCCGGCCGGTTCGCAAAAACTCGATCTTGCAGTCCGAGACTTGGAACTCGCGGGGCTCGAGCGGACCTCCTTTAATTTGTCGGGCGGTGAGACGTTCTTGGTTTCGCTTGCTTTGGCGCTTGCCCTTTCGCGCGTGAGTTCAAGCCGTATGCAGGTCGATACGCTCTTTTTGGATGAAGGCTTTGGCACGCTCGATCCCGATACGCTCGAAAAAGCTTTGAATGCCTTAGAGATGCTCCAGCAAAAGACTGGGAAGCTCATCGGCATCATCAGCCATGTGCGAGCAGTGCGCGAGCGCGTAGGGGTGCATATTGTGGTGAAACCCCGAGGCACATCCGGAGAAAGTGAAGTGTCTGGGCCTGGCGTTCGTTTTGAAGCTCAGCCAGCTGCATAAATGGAGCGGCGCTCCTGATTGTTGATTCGGGAGCGCCAATATTCCCCTGAGAACCTTGGGCTTCAGGGAGGGTTTTTGACAGGCTGTTGCCGGCGGGCAGCAAAAACTTAATGTCGCTTTTCTTCGCCGATCAGATGCGTACTGTCGAATTCCCGCTGGTTGCGATGATGCTTCAGAATCACCTGCGCCATGGAAACCATCACGAAGCCGCCGAAAGTGAGCATCGTGGCGGGAACGGACAAGTCAAATTTGATGAGCAGAGAATAGACGCCCAGCATGGTGAGAATGGAGAGGTTCTCATTAAAGTTCTGCACGGCAATGGAACGGCCGGCACTCATCAGTACATGGCCGCGATGCTGTAAAAGCGCATTCATCGGCACGACGAAGAACCCCGCGCAGATGCCGACGGCAATCATGCCGATGCTGGCAATGATGACGGCCCATGAGAGACTTTGACCGAAAATCTCGATGCCGCCCGCCGGTGCGTCGGCACGAGTAAAAAAGGCCATGCACATGACGAGCGCGCCCATGATGATGCCCATCGGCAGCACGGAGAGCGACTTCACGAGCGGCACTCGGGCGGCCGCAAGCACAGCACCGACGGCAATGCCGAGACTGACCACGGCCTGCATGACGGCGCCCTCTGAGAGGGTCATGCCGAGCGCATGATCGCACCACTTGAGAACGAGGAACTGCAGGACAGCGCCCGCCCCCCAGAAAAGCGTCGTGACGGAAAGTGAGATTTGCCCAAGACGGTCGTGCCAAAGCAGCCGGCAGCTTGTCATGAAGCCGCGGATCGAATCAATCGGATCAAATTTCTGCTTGGGGTACCGTGCTCCGGTATCCGGGATCGCCAGATTGACGATGGAAGCGGCTACATAAACGAAGGTAATGGCAAAAATTGCCGCTTCGGCAAACGACGTGAGGCCGATGGCATTGAGGTGAAACAGAGAAAGAATCGGGGAAGCGATTTCAGGCTTAATCAGCACGCCGCCCAGTACGACGCCGAGAATAATGGATCCGACCGTGAGCCCTTCAATCCAGCCATTGGCGATGACCAGTTTTTCGGCAGGAAGCAGTTCCGTGAGAATGCCGTATTTGGCGGGAGAATAGGCGGCAGCGCCAATGCCGACAATGGCGTAGGCGAGCAGCGGATGGCCGCCGAAAAGCATCAGCAGACAGCCGACGGCTTTGAGAAAGTTCGTGAGGAACATGACTCGGCCCTTGGGCATCGAGTCGGCAAAGATGCCCACCCAGGCTGCCAGAAGGACGTAGCTCACGACGAAGAATAGTTTGAGGAGCGGCGTCTGCCATTCTGGGGCGCCCAGACTCGCAAGGAGCGCAATGGCGGCGATGAGGAGTGCGTTATCTGCCAGAGACGACAGAAACTGCGCCGCCATAATGGTGTAAAAGCCGCGTTTCAACCTGTTCTCCTTATGCCTGAAACTGGGCGGCCGTCCGCGCTTGAGCGAAGACGGCGCATTGGGAAACTGCAATTTTAGCCAAGTGAAAGAGGAGAACTGCAATGCAGTGCGCAAAATATACTTCCTTGAGCAGGGAGAAACACAGATGCGGATTTCGCAACACTCCGTTGCAGGCCGGCGACGCATGTATTCCCGGATGATGAGAAAATGTCAAATTCTGCGCGCGGCGCCTCTCTTTGACCTTCATTGAGTCGCAGACAGGACTTTTCAGAAAAACGGCTGCGTGCTCTTCAGACAAGCTAATCGGGGAGAAACTGCGCAGATGCCGCGTCCCATATCCGCAGAAATTGATCTTGAAGCGCTTCGCCATAATCTCGGCGTCATGCGTTCGAAAGCCGCAGGCCGGGCGCTCTGGGCGGTAGTGAAGGCCAATGCATACGGTCACGGTCTCGACAATGCGGTGACAGCTTTTGCCGATGCAGACGGCTTGGCTACGATCGATCTTTGCGATGCTGAAATTGTCCGCCGCTGCGGCTGGCAGAAGCGGATTTTGCTGCTTGAAGGTTTTTTCGATGCCGCAGACATTGAACCCCTGCAGACGCTCAAAGTTGAGACGGTGGTACATTCACCTTGGCAAATCGCCATCCTTCGTGCTGCCAAGCCTAAGGATGTCCGTGTGCATGTCAAAGTCAACAGCGGCATGAACCGCCTGGGTTTCCGTCCCGCCGAAGCGCCTGCTGCTGCAGCTCAGCTGGCCGCGATTCCCGGTGTCCGCGTCATGGATTATGTGACTCATTTCGCCAATGCCGAACAGTCTGTCGTGCATGCGCCCGTGACGGTGGCCGACCAGCTTGCGGCCATGGGTGGTCTGGCGCGGGAGCAGGCCTGTCTGGCCAATACCGGTGCCATTTTGTTTCACCCAGAAGTTCAGGGACAGGCTGTTCGAGCCGGTGTTGCACTTTACGGCGTCTCTCCGGACGAAGCGGTGACCTCAGAGGCGCTCAGCCTTATTCCCGCCATGACGCTCGGCGCTGAAATCATCGCTCTCCAGCAAGTCCGCCCCGGCGAATCCGTGGGCTACGGTTCCCGCTGGACGGCGCAGCGGCCCTCACGGATTGCCGTAGTTGCCTGCGGGTACGCAGACGGGTATCCGCGTTCGATGCCCGACGGCGCGCCGGTTTGGGTGGAAGGCTCTCAGGCGCCGCTTGCCGGAGCTGTTTCGATGGATATGCTTACCATTGACGTTACCGATATCCCGGAAGCTGATGTGGGTTCGAAGGTAGAGCTTTGGGGGCGGCATATCGCCGTGAATGATCTTGCCCGACGGTGCGGCACGATCGGCTACGAACTTCTCTGTGCGCTCGCCCGACGAGTGCCGCTTGTATTGAAAGGCTGACCGCATGGCCAAAAAGGACCGTATCGAATTTGTCTGCTCCGAGTGCGGCGGCACCACGGCCAAATGGATGGGACAGTGTCCGCATTGCAAGGCGTGGAATACATTGAAGGAATTCAGAGTAGCCACTGGCGCCGCGGCCCGCTACGGTGCGGATTCACGCTCCGGCCGCGGCTTCGTCGATACGACGGGCGCTCTGCAGGATCTTTCCGATGTGGCAGCAGAGGATGCTCCGCGCATCGTTACGGGGCTCTCCGAATTCGACCGCGTCATGGGCGGCGGTCTTGTCAAGGGCGGCGTTTCTCTGATTGGCGGCGATCCGGGGATCGGCAAGTCGACGCTTCTGCTGCAGGTGATGGCTCGCCTGGCGGCTGCGGGGCTCAGCTGCATTTACGTTTCCGGTGAAGAGAGTGCCGCGCAGATTGCGCTTCGCGCTCAGCGGCTGCAGCTGCCGACGGCGGGTCTCAAGCTGATGAGTGAAATTGAGCTTGAGCACATCGAAGCGGTCATCAATGAAAAACGCCCGGAATTCGTCGTCATAGATTCGATTCAAACACTTTTTTCCGGCGCGCTCGACAGCGCTCCGGGCTCCGTGTCGCAAGTGCGCGAATGCGCTGCCAGACTTACCCGTGCGGCCAAGACTTCCGGCGCTTCGCTCTTTTTTGTGGGGCACGTCACCAAAGAAGGCTCGCTCGCTGGGCCGCGAGTGCTCGAACACATCGTGGATACGGTGCTTTATTTTGAGGGCGATACGCATTCGAACTTTCGACTCGTCAGAGCCTTCAAAAATCGATTTGGCGCGGTCAACGAACTTGGCGTCTTTGCCATGACTGATCATGGTCTGCGCGGCGTGACGAATCCATCCGCTATTTTCCTCTCTGAATACAAATCGAACGTTCCGGGATCCACCGTTCTCGTCACTCAGGAAGGTACGCGGCCGCTTTTGGTCGAAGTGCAGGCGCTCGTCGATGAGACGCATCTGCCCGCTCCCAGACGCCTTGCTGTCGGCTTTGACGGGCAGCGTCTGGCAATGCTCTTAGCTGTGCTGCATCGACACGCTGGCGTTGCACTTTTTGACCAAGATGTATTTGTCAATGCTGTGGGCGGCGTGAAAATCTCGGAGACGGCAGCGGACTTGGCCATTCTGGCGGCTATCTGCTCGAGCTGGCGGAATCGGCCGCTCGAACGCGGGCTTGTCGTTTTCGGCGAGGTGGGTTTGGCCGGTGAAATTCGTCCTGCTGCTCGAGGTCAGGAGCGTCTGCGTGAGGCTGCTAAGCTCGGCTTCTCTAAAGCACTGATCCCTCGTGCGAATATGCCTCGGCAGCCTGTTGAAGGACTGGAAATTATTCCGGTAGATCGACTGTCAGACGCGCTCGAGGGGGTGCTTGGCGGATAAATTAGAAATCGGCATTTGTTTTCAGATTCGAGCAGGGACTGAACAATATAAAGATTTCAAAGTTTGGCAGATACTTCATAAAGCAAAATAACTATCAGCGATTGGTTCCCGATACCATAAAATAAAGCAGCTTTCATTTTTTCGGATGTGCTGCTCCCCGCAACTGCAGCACATCCTGATAACAGGATTAAATAGATATGTCCACGCTTACGAAGCTTTTGCCGGCCAACGCCGCTCCCGCTCAGACCCTGCTTGACAAGGCTCATGCACTGCCGCTCACATCCGCTCAGCGTGCAGAGCTTCCTCAGGTCATTCATACGCCGGAAGGCGAAGTTGAACTTGGCGTTCCTGCCGATCAGCTTCGTCCGGTTGAAGTCAATGATGTATTCGTTGATGAAAAAGGCGGCTTCTGGGCAGTTCGTCCGGCAGTTGAAAAGGTGCTCAACGTGACGGGCGACGTGAATGTGCTGCGTGAAGCTGCTGGTGCGCTGGTTAACCGCGGCGTTCGTATTGCGCAGATCGAAGAGGGTTTTGCTGTTCTGCCGCTGCCCAATCTGGCCAAGATGCTTCAGATGGTAGGACTTGAGGTCACGGAAGCTGAATCGCCCTTTGACCCGATCCAGTTCAAGGCTGCGCATGGCGGCTGCGGCTGTCACGACGATGAAGATTCCTGCGGCTGCGGTCATCACCATCACCACCACGATCATGACGGCGAATGCTGCTGCGGCGGACACGGCCATGAGCACAAGCACGGCGAAGGCGAGTGCTGCTGCGGTCACGACCATCATGAGCACGATCATGAGGAAGGTGAATGCTGCTGCGGCGGACACGGCCATGAGCATAAGCACGGCGAAGGCGAGTGCTGCTGCGGTCACGACCATCATGAGCACGATCATGAGGAAGGTGAATGCTGCTGCGGAGGGCACGGCCATGAGCATAAGCACGGCGAAGGCGAGTGCTGCTGCGGTCACGATCATCATGAGCACGATCATGAGGAAGGCGAATGCTGCTGCGGTGGGCACGGCCATGAGCATAAGCACGGCGAAGGCGAAGGCTGCTGCGGCCATCATCACGAGAGCAACGAGGAAAAGAAGCAGGACGGCTGCGGCTGCGGTTGCGGCGGCAAGCACTAAGCTTTCTTTAGTGCTCGGTCA
>ERZ779894.839-NODE-839-length-34238-cov-5.724512_pt1 | contig 34238 bp, 32 predicted proteins | sample MGYA00511587_ERZ779894 | MGnify/ENA primary metagenome ERZ779894 (study PRJEB29588, sample SAMEA2160490) | human gut metagenome | biome: human gut; feature: human-associated habitat; material: faeces | place: Denmark | collected 2008/2010 ... | reverse complement strand
ATTCCGTCACGGGGGCGTTCCGGGGCAGCGGGGGCATCGCGGCGGAGCGGCCCTTCCGCGCGCCCCATCACAGCGCCTCGCTGCCCTCCCTGGTAGGCGGCGGACCGAAAGCCCAGCCCGGGGAAATCAGCCTGGCCCATGGGGGCGTGCTGTTTTTGGACGAGCTGCCGGAGTTTTCCCGGGATGTCCTGGAGGCCCTGCGCCAGCCCCTGGAGGATCGGGAGGTCACCATCACCCGGGCGTCCTTCCGGGCTACCTATCCGGCGGACTTTATGCTGGTGGCGGCTATGAACCCATGTCCCTGTGGGTATTACGGCGGCCGGACCAGCCGGTGCAGGTGCACGCCGGTGCAGGTGGAGCGGTATCGAAATAGATTGTCCGGGCCCTTTTTAGACCGGATCGACCTGCAAGTAGAGATGACGGAGGTGGGGTATGAGGAGATCACCGGCCGGAGTACCGGGGAGCCCAGCGTGCAGATCCGGCAGCGGGTAGAGGCGGCCCGGCAGCGGCAGCGGGAGCGGTACCGGGAGGAGGGCATCCTGTTCAACGCCCAGCTTGCCGGCGAGCAGATCAACCGCTATTGCCCCCTGACAGCCCGTGCCCAGGCCATGGTGAAGAAGGCCTTCGATACCATGTATATGAGCGGGCGGGGTTACGGGCGGATCCGAAAGGTGGCCCGGACCATTGCGGACCTGGCGGGAGAGGAGATCATCGACGCCGTGCATGTGGCGGAAGCGTTGCAATACCGTAGTCTGGACAAAAAGTATTGGGGAGGATAAAATGGAACAGCGGGCACGACGGTACCGGCTATGGTTATGCTTTGCCCTGGGGCAGGCCCACAGCCGCATCGCAGCCCTTTTGGCCCACTACCAGGAGGATGCGGAAGCGGTTTTCCGGGACGCAAAGCACCATTGCCTGCCCGAATTGAATCAACGGGACGCCGGCCTGAACCGGCAGCTATACGAAAAGGCGGAGGAAGGGTACATCGATCGTTGCCTGGCGTATATGGAGCGGCATAAGATCCAGGGGGTGCTGCTGGGAGACGCCAATTACCCAAAATTATTGACCCAGATCCATCGCCCGCCTACCTGCTTATATGTGCGGGGCAGGCTGCCGGAGGTCATTCATTTGCCCATCGCCATGATCGGTTCCCGGAATTGCTCGGAATATGGGAAACGGGTCGCCATGACCATGGCCCGGGACTTTTCCAGCGTAGGGGTATGCGTGGTATCCGGCCTGGCCCATGGCATCGACGGGCTGTGCGCCAAGGGGGCCCTGGCGGCGGTGGATAATTCCTTTCCCACCATCGCGGTGTTGGGCTGCGGGGTGGACGTGGTATATCCCCCTCAGAATCGGGAGCTGTATGAGCAGGTGGTGGAACGGGGGGCCGTGGTATCGGAATTTCTTCCGGGGGAAAAGCCGCTTCCTGCCTATTTCCCCCAGCGGAATCGGATCATCAGCGGGCTGAGCAAAGGGGTTGTGGTGGTAGAAGCCGCCTTGCACAGCGGCACCAATATTACCGTGGAGTTCGCCCTGGAACAGAACCGGGATGTATTTGCCATCCCAGGAAGGCCCAGCGATGAAAAGAGCAAGGGGACCAACCGGCTTATAAAAGAGGGCAACGCAAAGTCTGTGACCGATGTATGGGACGTGCTGGAGGAGTACGACATCCAGCCAGGGCAAAGAGCGGCTCCCAAATGGATCGACGAAAGCCGGCTGAGTTTGGAGCAGACCCTTTTGGTGCGGCTGCTCCAGGCAGGGGAACGAAATATCGATGAATTGTGCGAATTGACGGGCTACAATGCCCCAGAGATAAATTTAGCCTTGACAGATATGGAATTATCGGGAATAATTAAGCAATCGCCGGGTAGATTGTTCAGCTTGGAATAATGGGAACACCGCAGCTTATATCCCATCCCTGACAAAAGGGCCCTCGTCCCACTAGGGATCATTTACCCGGTGCATAGAATGCTGCAACCAATCTGCTTCATGTAGGGCCAAGGGCATTTTGGCCGCATTTGTCTTGGCGCAAGGCGGGCTTGGCTGCCAGGCGGGGTCCTCCCGTCAGGGGTCGGCTAGCACAGCGCCCGGATAAATGCGGCCTAAAAGGGCGTAGGGCTTTTGCGCTGCGCCTTTTTGAGGGGCTCTTTCATTTATTATGTATCGCCTGTTTGCGCACCAATGGGGCCACAAAACAGGCATGCGCCTAGGGGCGCCAAATAAGCAAAGAAAGAATACGTAGAACATTTGGAGGTACGCGCTTTCATGGCGGAGACATTGGTCATCGTGGAATCGCCTGCTAAGGCAAAGACGATCGGGAAATTTTTAGGGAGCAAATATAAGGTCATCGCTTCCAACGGGCATGTGCGGGATCTGCCGAAGAGCCAGTTGGGAGTAGATGTGGAGCATAATTTTACCCCGAAGTATATCACCTTGCGGGGACGGGGGGATGTGTTGGAGACCATCCGCCGAGAGGCAAAGAACGCCAAGAAGATCTATCTGGCCACCGACCCGGATATGGAAGGGGAAGCCATCAGCTGGCATCTGGCCCAGATCCTGAAGCTGGATATCGACTCCAAATGCCGCATTGAGTTTAACGAGATCACCGCCAATACGGTAAAGAATTCCGTCAAAGCCGCCCGGGCCATCGACATGAACCTGGTGGACGCCCAACAGGCCCGCCGGGTATTGGACCGTTTGGTGGGATATAAGATCAGCCCCATCCTCTGGGCCAAGGTGCGCCGGGGATTAAGCGCGGGTCGGGTCCAGTCCGTGGCCTGTAGGATCCTGTGCGACCGGGAAAAGGAGATCATGGACTTTGTCCCGGAGGAGTATTGGCTCATTAGCGCCCAGCTGAAGATCAAGGGCAGCCGCAAGCATCTGCCGGCCAAATTTTACGGCTACGGGGATAAGCGCACGGAGCTCCATACCCAGGCGGAGGCCGAAAAGGTGGTGGAGGCCTCTAGCGGCGTGCCGTTTCAGGTAACGGACATCAAGGTGGGAGAGCGTACCCGCCATGCGCCGCCGCCCTTTACCACCAGCAGCCTGCAGCAGGAGGCCAGCCGGAAGCTGGGTTTTACCACCAAGCTTACCATGCTTATCGCCCAGCAGCTTTATGAGGGCGTGGAGATTCAGGGCCAGGGGGTAACGGGCTTGATCACCTATATCCGTACCGACTCGGTACGGGTGGCGGAGGAGGCCCAGGCCCAGGCCCGGGATTATATCGCCGAAACCTATGGCCAGCCCTATGTGCCGGCGAAGCCCAACGTATATAAGGGTCGCAAGGGCGCCCAGGACGCCCATGAGGCCATCCGTCCTGCCAGCCTGTTGAATCGGCCCCAGGATGTGAAGGCGTCCTTGAACAACAACCAATATAAGCTGTATAAGCTGATTTTCGAGCGGTTTTTGGCCAGCCAGATGACGGAGGCCCGCTACGAGGTGAGCACCGTTACCCTGGATGCCAATGGTTGCACCTATAGGACCACCGGTTCCCGCACCTTGTTTGACGGATATACGGTATTGTATACCGAGGGAAAGGACGAAGCGGAAGAGGCGGAGCCCACCCTGCCCAAGCTGACGGTAGGGGAGGAATTACAGGCTGCCTCCATCGACAAGGAACAGAAATTCACCCAGGCGCCCCCCCGGTATACGGAGGCTTCCCTGGTGAAGCTGCTGGAGGAAAAAGGAATCGGCCGGCCTAGCACCTATGCGCCCACCATTTCCACCATCATCGAGCGGGGCTACGTCCAGCGGGAAAAGAAGCAGCTGGTGCCCACGGAGCTGGGGTTTGTGGTGACCCAGCTGATGAAGGACAATTTTAAGGACATCGTGGATGTGAAGTTCACGGCGGACATGGAGAGCAAGCTGGATAAGGTCAAGGACGGGGAACAGGAATGGACCGCGGTGATCAACGATTTTTATGGACCCTTTGAAAAGACCGTGGAAAAGGCGTCCCAAAGCATTGAAAAGATCGTGATCCAGGACGAGGTATCGGACGTGCCTTGCGATAAGTGCGGGGCCATGATGGTGTATAAGATGGGCCGGTTCGGCCGGTTCCTAGCCTGTCCCAATTTCCCGGCCTGCCGCAATACCAAGGCCATCGTAGAAAAGATCGACGTACCCTGCCCCAAGTGCGGCGCCGCATTGATCAAGCGCAAGTCCAAGCGAGGCAAGGTCTTTTACGGCTGCGAGCGGTATCCGGAATGCGATTTCGTGTCCTGGGACCGGCCCACCAAGGAAAAATGCCCCAAGTGCGGCGGCATGATGGTACATAAGATGGGACAAAACGGCGGCTATACCCTATGCACGGATAAGGCCTGCGGCTATGTGGTACGGCCCCAGAAAAAAGACAAGGAAGAAAAGGAAAACGATGGCTGATACCGTAAGCGTCATAGGGGCCGGCCTCGCCGGCTGCGAAGCCGCGTTCCAGTTGGCGGAACGCGGCTTACTGGTGCGCCTGTATGAGATGAAGCCCCATAGGCGGCAGCCCGCCCATAAGGCGGACACCTTCGGGGAGCTGGTGTGTTCCAATTCCCTGCGTTCCGACCGGCTGCAAAACGGGGCCGGATTGATGAAGGAGGAGATGCGCCGGCTGCATTCCCTGATCATCTGGGCGGCGGACGAGACCCGGGTGCCTGCGGGGGGCGCCCTGGCGGTGGACCGGGAGGGATTTACCCGGCTGATCACGGACCGGATCTTAGCCCATCCCAACATTACCGTCATCCATCAGGAGGTCACCGCCCTGCCGGAGCCCCCTGCCATCGTGGCCACTGGGCCTCTCACCGACGGGCCCATTTTGGAGAATATCCAGCAGCTCTTTGGCCCGGGCCTGCATTTTTACGATGCGGCGGCTCCCATCGTGGCGGCGGATTCCCTGGAAATGGATAAAGTCTTTCGCGCCTCCCGGTATGAGCGGGGCAGCGATTACTTGAATTGCCCCATGGACCGGGCGGAATACCTTGCGTTCGTCCGGGAGCTGGTCCAGGCTGAGACCGCGCCCCTCCATGCATTTGAAACGCCCCGGGTGTTCGAGGGGTGTATGCCTGTGGAGGTCATGGCCAAGCGGGGGGAGATGACCTTGGCCTTTGGCCCCCTGAAGCCCGTGGGGTTGGTGGACCCCCATACCGGGAAAAAACCCTTTGCCGTGGTGCAGCTCCGCCAGGACGACGCGGAGGGAGCCATGTACAACATCGTAGGGTTCCAGACCAACCTGAAGTTCCCGGAACAGCGACGGGTATTCGGCATGATCCCCGGCCTTGCCCACGCGGAGTTTTTGCGCTATGGGGTCATGCATCGGAATACCTTCCTGCCTTCCCCTGGGAAGTTGGATTACCGCTATAGCGTCATCGAGCGGCCCAACCTGTATTTTGCAGGCCAGATCACCGGGGTGGAGGGCTATGTGGAAAGCGCCGGCTCCGGCCTTGTGGCGGGGATCAATTTGGCCCATAGCCTCCTGGGAAAACCGCCGGTGGATTTTACCAGGGAAACCGCCCTTGGGGCCATGGCCCATTATGTATCCGGCTATTGCGGCAAGGATTTCCAGCCGATGAATATCAACTTTGGCATCATGGCAGAGCTGCCAGAGGAGCGCCGGCCCAGGAAAAAGACGGAACGGTATGAGGCCATTTCCCGGCGCGCGCTCCAGGCACTAGATGGCATAATTGCGAATAAACTGTAAAGGTATGGCTTCTTTGGCCCCATAGGCCGGGAAGTTGTGGTATGATACTTATATAATTTGGGCCGTATATGGCTTTGTGGAAGAATGCGAGGGAACAGATATGGCATTACAGGGGACGACCATTGTGGCTGTGCAGCGGAATGGGGTTTGCGCCATTGCCGGCGATGGGCAGGTCACCATGGGGGAGCGTACCATCATGAAAGGTACCGCGAAAAAGGTGCGCAGGCTTTACCACGATCAGGTGGTGGTGGGGTTTGCCGGCTCCGTGGCGGACGCCTTTTCCCTGTGCGAATGGTTTGAGGCCAAACTTACCCAATACGGCGGCAGCCTGCGCCGGGCGGCAGTGAGCCTGGCCAAGGATTGGCGCAGCGACAAGGCCCTTCGGCATCTAGAGGCGCTGCTGATCGCTGCGGATCGAGAGGATCTATTGGTCATCTCCGGCAGCGGGGAGGTCATCGATCCGGACGACGGCATTGCCGCCATTGGTTCCGGCGGCAATTACGCCCTGGCGGCTGCTAAGGCCCTGAAGGAAAACACAGACCTGCCTGCCCGGGAGATCGCCCGCAAGGCCATCGAAATCGCCTCGGAGATCTGCGTATTTACAAATGGCCATATCACCTTGGAGGAAGTATGAGCATCATGACCCCACGGGAAACCGTTGAAGCGCTGGATAAATACATCGTAGGCCAGAACGAGGCCAAGCGGGCGGTGGCCATCGCCCTGCGCAACCGATATCGCAGGAGCCGGCTCCCCCAGGAGCTGCGGGAGGAGATCACCCCGAAAAACATCATTATGATGGGCCCCACCGGGGTGGGGAAAACCGAGATCGCCCGGCGGCTGGCCAAGCTGGTGGACGCCCCCCTGGTAAAGGTGGAGGCCACCAAGTTTACCGAGGTGGGCTATGTGGGCCGGGATGTGGACAGCATGGTGCGGGATCTGGTGGAAGCCTCCATCCGCCTGTGCAAGGAGCGCAAGGCCCAGGTGGTGCGCTTGAGCGCGGAGGCGGCGGCGGAGCAGCGGCTGATCGAGTTGCTGTTGCCGGATCAAAAGAAAAAAGCAGAAAGCCCTGTGAATCCCTTACAGCTGTTATTGGGCGCAGGCAAGGCCAGCGAGCCGGAGCCCACAGAGGAAGAAAAGGCCCAACGAGCCACCCTGCGGGATCAGGTGGCGGCCAGGCTACGGGCCGGGCAGCTGGAAGAGGAACTGGTGGAGGTGGAAGTGGAGCAGCAGACGGCGGGAAACGCCATGCTGGCCATGGGCATCGACATCGACCTGAACGAGATGATGGGGGGCCTGATCCCTCCCAAAAAGAAAAAACGCCGGCTGCCCGTTAAGGATGCCCGCCGGATCCTGATCCAGGATGAAACGGATAAGCGCATCGACATGGATGAGGTGATCCGGGAGGCGGTGGAAAAGGCGGAGCAGGACGGCATCATCTTCATCGACGAGATCGACAAGATCGCCGGCAAGGAGCAGATGGGCGGCCCGGACGTATCCCGGGAAGGGGTCCAGCGGGACATTTTGCCCATTGTGGAAGGGTGCACGGTGAATACCAAGTATGGGCCGGTGAAAACGGACTTTATGCTGTTTATCGCAGCGGGGGCGTTCCATGTTTCCAAGGTGACGGACCTGATCCCGGAGCTACAGGGCCGCTTCCCCATCCGGGTGGAGCTTTCCGCCTTGACGGTGGAGGATTATAAGCGCATCCTGACCCAGCCGGAGCACGCCATCACCAAGCAATATGCCGCCCTGCTGAAAACGGATAATATCTTGCTTCAATTTACGGATGATGCCCTTACGGCCATCGCCCAATATGCCTATCAGGCAAACGAGACCAGCGAGAACATTGGCGCCAGGCGGCTGCATACCATAATGGAGAACCTGCTGGAGGATATTTCCTTCAATGCAGGGGGGGACTATCCCCTTACGAAAGTGGAGGTGGATGAAGCATACGTACGAGAACATGTATCCAAGGCTTACAAGGACGAAGACCTACAAAGGTTCATTTTGTGATGAGCGGGAAAGGCACGATTAAGCTCCTGGGCATTCTTGCGGGCGCATTCATGTTGACGGGATGCGCTGCAGCTGCAACAACGGCCAATGTGGCCCAGGAGGAAGAAGTTTCTTCTGCGATTGCATCGGTCCATGGGGAGAGTATTCCCTTGGCAAAGGCGGCTGCAGACGATGCCGTCACGGTGGAACCCACCCAGTCGCCGGACGCCCATGTGGTAGAGATCACTTTGCCGCCGGCTACGCCGGCCTATATGGTGGTGACATCGCCGCAGGCCTCCAGCCAGACGCAACCAGCGGCGACCCCGGAAGCCAGCCCGGCAGCAACCCCTAATCCGACTCCAACCGCTACACCGGAAGCTACCCCCAGCTATACGGTGGAGGAGCTGGAGGAATATGTGGACGGCTATGTGCTGGCGGCCACAGTTAATCTGCGAGCCGGCCCGGGGACCGGGTACGATGTGCTGGGGGAATATGAACGCTACGATACCCTGTTGGTGACCGGCACCTGCGAGGAATGGTATCGGGTAAAGCTGGACGGCCTGCGGGGCTATATGCTCAAGGAGTTTGTAGCCATGGGGGATGTGCCAGAACCTACGCCGGCTTATACGGTGGAGGAGTTGGACGAATATGTAGACGGCTATGTGAACGCCAAGACCATCAATCTGCGGGCAGGCCCTGGGACTGGATATGATGTGCTAGGGGAATACGAGCGCTACGACACCTTGCTGGTGACGGGCAAATGTGAGGAATGGTACCGGGTAAAGCTGGATGGCCTGCGGGGCTATATGCTCAAAGAGTATGTGACCATCGGCCAGGTGAAGGAAGCGGAGCCCACCCCGGCGCCTACGCCCACACCGGAGCAATCCATCCCAGTGGTAGAGGAAACGCCTACGACTACCCCCTCCACGAGCATTTCTCAGGCGGACGAGCTGTATCTGGCTGCCCAGGTGGTGCAAAAAGAAGGGGATATGGAAAGCTATGTGGCTGTTGCCAACGTAATTTATAACCGGGTCCATAGCAGCAGCTTCCCCAACACCATCGAGGAGGTCCTGTACCAGAAAAACCAGTTTTCCACCAGTAACCTGAAGGCGCCTTCCACCGCGGCTTTGGCGGCGGTCCAGCAGATCTTCATTGACGGCAACCTGATCCTGCCAGCGGAGGTAATGTATTTCCAAGCGGCAAGCCGGGGTACGGACCGCAGCGGATATACCTATTATGGCACCTACGGTGGAAACGTATTTTTCTACCGCTAGACTGGGAGAAACCCTAATAAAATGCCGGGTACCGGCAAAGAATAATACCGCAATTCTATCTGGAAAGGCGGTATTTTTTTATGCAGGCAGTCATCATGGCCGGCGGACATGGCAAGCGGCTGCGCCCCTTGACCTGCACCATGCCCAAACCAATGGTGCCACTTTTAAACAAGCCGGTGATCGATTATTGCGTGGAGCTGCTTACAGCCCATGGGATCACGGACATTGCAGCCACCCTACATTACTTGCCGGATATGATCCGAGAGCATTTGGGGGATGGGCGGGCATTTGGGGCGGAGATTCGTTATAGCGTAGAAGACAAGCCCTTGGGTACCGCCGGCAGCGTGGCGGCGGTGGCCCGGCCTGGAAAGCCTGTGCTGGTAATGAGCGGCGATGCCATAACGGATGTAGACCTGGGCGCGCTGATCCGGGCCCACGCGGACAGCGGCGCGGCGGCCACCATTGTGCTCAAACGGGTGCAGGTCCCTACGGAATACGGCGTGGCTTTGATGGATGAAACTGGCCGCATAAGCCGCTTTTTAGAGAAGCCCCAGCTTTCCCAGGTGTTTAGCGACCTGGCCAATACGGGGATCTATTTGCTCTCCCCGGAAGCGGTGGAAATGATCCCCAAGGATCAAGCCTACGATTTCAGCATGGATCTTTTTCCCAAGATGCTGGCGGCAAACATGCCCATCATGGGTCATGTCACAGAAAGCTATTGGTGTGATATTGGGGACCTTAGGGCCTATGTACAAGCCCAGCGGGATATGCTGGCAGGGAAGTGCGCCTTTGAGACCTTGGCGGTGGAGCGGGATGGCATTTTTATGGAGCATGACGCCAAGGTATCCCCGGAGGCGGCGCTGGTTGCCCCCTGCTACATTGGCCGGGATGCGGAGGTGGCAGGAGGCGCCCTGCTGGCGGACGGTACGGTGCTGTGCAGCGGCGTTCGGATCGGGGCGGGCAGCAGCATCAAGCGGAGCATTTTGCTGCAAGGCGCCCGGGTACGGGAGCATGGGGAGATCCGGGGTGCGGTCATCGCGGAAGGCGCCCAGGTGGACGACCATGCCCGTATCTTTGCCGGTACCGCCCTGGGGGCTGGAAGCCATGTGGGAAAAGGGGCTTCTATAACCGCCGGGGCTTGCCTGTGGCCCAACAAACAGGTGGAGGATGGGGCGACCTGCCAGGAGGATGTGATCTGGGATGGGGGCCTGCACAAGAACAACCTGGATACGGTGGTAAAAGGCTATACGGATGGGGACCTTGGGCCGGAGCGAGCTGCACGGATTGGGGCGGCCTATGTAAAAAGTCAGAAAGGCGCTCAAAAGGAATTGGCCATTGCCACAGATGGGAGCCAGCAGGCGGTTATGCTCAAGCACGGGGCCATGGCGGGGATGGTGTCCCAGGGCGGGGACGTATATGATCTGGGCCATTGCAGCTATTCCGCCTTTACCCATGGGATTCGCAGCTACGGCCTACAGGGCGGCATCTATGTACAGCGAGATGGCACAGGGCCCCATGGAGCGGAATTGGCTCTATGCGATGGGCAGGGCTGCCGGTTGACGGGCGGGAGCTTCCGTTCCTTCCGGCAGGAGTTGCTCAGCGGGCCACATCCGCCTTTGACGGCCCAGCGGCTGGGCATCATCCAGCAGCTGGGGGGCGCGGCCAAAGGCTATGAAGCCAGGCTGGGGGATATCTTGGAGCCGGGGGTCCAGGCCGGTGGGTATAAGATCATCCTCAGCGGGGATGGGGACCTGTATGATACCGCGGCCCGGGTGCTTTTACCGGCTGGATATAGCGTGCTATTCATGGCGGAACGCCAGGCGAGCCGCTTGCATGGCAGCATGATCCAACAGGGGGCAGAGTTAGGGTTCTTCGTGGACGAAACAGGGGAGATGACCTGTATCTTTCGGGATCAATACCTTGGCGAAAGCCAGCGGATCGTTTTACTGATCCAATGCGCTCTGGCGGAAGGGCGGCTTCGGGGCCATACAGGGCTGCCGGTTGGGATCAGCGAAACCTATGCGGAATATTTGGAGGGCTTGGGATGCAAAGTACATCGATGCCCAGAGGACCGGGAAAAATGGAAGAAACAGGCATTGACCCACGGCTGTTATCTTCCAGAGCTATTTGAAACGGAGGCAGCGGTGGTGCGGTTAAGCCAAATGGGACGGCAGGGACGGCTTGCCGGCTACGTGGAGCAGTTGCCCAAGACCTATGAAGCGGAGGGCAGCGTGGGCTGCTCCTGGAAGGAGATGGGGCGGGTAATGCGAAGCTTGGTGGAGACCGAGCGCAGCGACCGGGTGGAGCTGATGGACGGGGTGAAGGTGCGCAGCGACAAAGGCTGGGTGTTGATCCGGCCGAACGGGGATCTGACAGCCTACCGGGTGGTGGCTGGGAGCTTCAATGGGGAATATGCGCAGGAGCTGACAGACCTGTATTTGGATAAGGTCCGGCAGATTGCCCAAGACAAAGGGGAAGAATCGTGATACAATGGACGGAGCTTGAATTTTCCACATGAAAAGGAGGCCCGTCCATGTTTCATATCGTTTTGGTGGAGCCGGAGATCCCGCAAAATACCGGCAACATTTCCCGCACCTGCGCGGTAACGGGGACGGTCCTGCATATGGTGCGTCCTTTCGGGTTCAGCTTGGAGGACAAGTACCTGAAACGTGCGGGGTTGGATTATTGGGATAGCTTGGAGGTGCATTATTACGACGCCTTTGAGGAGGTGGAGGCCGCCTATCCTACGGCCCGGTTCTTTCTCACCTCCACCCATGCCACCCGCTCCTATGGGGATGTACGGTACCAGGATGGGGACTTTTTGGTGTTTGGCAAGGAGACGGCCGGATTGGGCCCAGCTTTATTGCAGCGGCGTGGGAAAGATGCCATTCGCATCCCCATGCGGCCGGGCCAACGGTCTTTGAACTTATCCAATTCGGCGGCCATCGTGCTGTACGAGGCCCTGCGGCAGACCGGTTTCCCGGGCTTGGTTTGACCCCTAGCCCCTCGGCGCCGGACACTGGAAAAAAAGTTGGATTTTCAGGAAAAAAACCCTGGATTTCAGCCTGTTTGGGCTTGACAGGGCGGCATAATTTGGGTAGAATATCACTTGTGTGTTCGTTAGGATCGGTATTTGCGGCCACAGCCCCGGAAGCAAGGTACCTCCCCATGGATGCAACGCGATTTTATTATCACTACTGCTTTTAGGAGGACAGCCATGAAGACCTATATGGCCAAGGGCGAAGCCGTAGAACGTAAGTGGTACGTGGTGGATGCAGAAGGTATGGTGCTCGGCCGTCTCGCATCCCAGGTAGCCGCTATTCTGCGTGGCAAGCATAAGCCCATATATACCCCCCATGTGGACACTGGTGATCATGTCATCATCATCAATGCGGACAAGGTCACCCTTACCGGCAAAAAGTTCACCGACAAAAAGTATTATCGGCATACCGGTTATCCCGGTGGCATTCGCGAGACCTCTTATGGCGAGCTGTTGGATAAGAAGCCTGAGTTTGCCGTATATGAAGCCATTCGCCGGATGATGCCCAAGGGCCCCCTGGGCCGCAAGATGCTCAAGAAGGTCCGCATTTATGCGGGCAGCCAGCATCAGCATGCCGCCCAGACGCCCGAAGTGCTCGTGCTCAAATAAGAGACAGGAGGAACAAGAAAATGGCAAGCATTACCCAATATCTCGGCACCGGCCGTCGTAAGAAGTCCATTGCCCGCGTTCGCCTGCTCCCCGGCACCGGCAACATCACCATCAATCAGCGGGATCTGGACGATTATTTCGGCTACGAGACCCTGAAGATGATCGTCCGTGCGCCGTTGGCCCTCACCGGCACCCAGAGCAAGTTTGACGTAAAGGTCAACGTATGCGGCGGCGGCACCACCGGCCAGGCTGGCGCCATTCGTCACGGTATTGCCCGCGCCCTCATCGCTGCGGAGCCCGAACTCCGGGGCGCCCTGAAGAAGGCCGGCTTCCTCACCCGTGACCCCCGCATGAAGGAGCGTAAAAAGTACGGCCTCAAGGCTGCCCGTCGCGCTCCCCAGTTCAGCAAGCGTTAACTTTATTCCCAAACGCATACAAAGCCCCGGAACCGATATGTTCCGGGGCTTTTTCTTGGTCGTCCTTCTTTGGCCCAGCCTGGGGGCCAAAGCGAAGCCACGGACATGGATTGGGCGAGAAGCTATGGGCGGGCCGGCAGGGAGGATACAAGAAGCCCGGGTTGGTTCCTGCCCTATCGCTGCAATGCTGGATGGGTCGGTCGCGGCATGGGATCCCGGACAGAGGCCGTCATAAATAGCATCGTATTTGACGCAACCCTGTAAAGAAGGTTGTCCGCAGGGGATACCCGTCGCCATATCCCGAAACGGCGGCTGCTTGCACGGCCCGGCCCCATCTCCAGGGGATGCTGTCGTTGCCGCACAGCAGACGGGATGTTAGCATGGAGGGATGATATGGAGTATTTATCAAAACGGGAATTTTATAAGAAGTACGCAACGAAGAAGGACAAAAGCAACATCAAAAGCGCGGCTATCTTCGCCTATATCTGTGCAGGAGTAAGCTTGGGGTTGGGGCTTTTGCAGCAGAACTACAGCGTGATCATCGACGTGGCGCTGATCGCTGGCCTCGGGTTGGGGATACATTTGCTAAGAAGCCGGGTATGCGCCAGCTTGTTGCTGCTGTATGGCTTTGCAAATTCCATCTTCGGCTTGCTTTCCACAGGCAGAATACAAGGCTGGTGGCTTATCTTGGCGGGATTCATGGCCGTGCAGGCTACCTTTCATTTCCATAAGGCTTACCGGCTGTTCCGCACCCAGGATATTCTCCCCCAGGAAGAGCCTATGCCGGAACCTTCTATGGAACATGCGCCGCAACAAACGGAAAAAAAGCATAGCAAAAAGGAAATTTTATTTACATCCTTTCCTTTTTTAGGCCTGGTGGTATCCCTGCTGCTGCTGTGGTATTCCGTGAGCCCTGCCCTGTACAACATGCGCTTTTCCCAGACCCAAACCCCTGTAGCGCTGCTCATGGGCTACGAAAGCTGGTATAAGGACATCCTCCTGGCATGGAGCATCGGGCTCCTGGTGGTGTTGGCGGCAGTGGCGGTGGCGGCCTGGAAAGGGGTGCGCACCGGCAAAACCATTTCCCTGATGGTGGTTTGCCTGGCATTCCCGGTATTTTTAGGCTGGTTTATGATTGGGCAGGAGGGGGTGCCCACATTGCTGAATCAGGCCCAGGCGGATATCGCCCAGATCCAAAATGGTCAATTGCAGGAGGCCACCGTTTGGTTTAGCCCCAAACTTCGCCCGGCCCGGCTTCCCGGCCCATTCAGCCAGGGACAGCCGGAACCGGTGACCCGCTATGGGGGTATCGGCGAGGATACCGGAGGCGAATGGATGTCGTTTTATGTGCCGAACCTTTTGGACTTTACGCTGGATCAGGACGCCTTGTACAACGAGAACCAAAGCATTGCCTGGAACCAGGAAAACGCCCGGCAATACCGAATCCGGTATACGGATAACTTCTATCTGGTGGTAGATGTGGAGCCGCTGGATTAAGGGAAAGGCTGCGACGAGGCTTGCCGCCCTGGAAAGGGACGGCGGGCCTTTTTTCTTGGGGGCGGACAGAGAAGGCCGCGCAGGGGAACGCGTTGCAAAAGGCGGGATGCCTAGCGTATAATATATAGGGAAGAAAACCCCATGACAAATTATTGGGTGGGAGGATGGAAATGGGAACGAGATTGTTTGGGACGGACGGCGTCCGAGGGATCGCCAATGAGGATTTAAGCTGCGAATTGGCTATGCAGATCGGCATGGCAGGGGCCCAGGTGCTTACCAGCGAGGTACACAATCCCCGCATTTTGGTGGGCCGGGATACCCGGCGCTCCGGCGATATGTTGGCGGCGGCGCTGATGGCGGGCATCTGCTCTGTGGGGGGGGATGTGATCGACGTGGGGGTCATCCCAACGCCGGCCATGGCATACTTGGTGCGTTTGTATGAAGCGGACGCAGCGGTGATGGTCAGCGCCAGCCACAATCCCATGGAATACAACGGGGTCAAATGGTTCAACGGCCAAGGTTTCAAGCTATCCGACGCCCTGGAGGATGAGATCGAACGGCTGATCAAGGCTCCGGCCTTTCAGCGGCCGGTGGGGGAGGAGGTCGGCCATATCATCAATGCCCGGCGGGCGCGGGAGGAATATAAGGAATTTCTCATCTCCTCCGCCACCACCCGGTTTGACGGCATTACGGTGGTGCTGGATTGCGCCAACGGAGCCTCCTCGGGGATCGCGGCGGAAGTATTTTCCGCATTGGGAGCCAATGTGATCCCCCGGGCGGATGAGCCGGACGGCAGCAATATCAATGACGGCTGCGGTTCCACCCATCCGGAACGGCTCCAAGAGCTGGTGACGGAAAGCGGGGCGGACGTGGGCTTTGCCTTTGACGGGGACGCGGACCGGGTCATCGCCACGGACGAACGGGGCAACATCGTGGATGGGGACCGGATCTTAGGCATGTGCGCCAAGGTCATGCATGACGCAGGCAGCCTCCATGGGGATACCCTGGTGGTGACGGTGATGAGCAACATCGGCCTGAAACAGTATATGCGCAACATCGGCATCCATGTGGCGGAGACTGCGGTGGGAGACCGATATGTGCTGGAATGCATGCTGGAAGGCGGCTATAGCCTGGGGGGCGAACAATCCGGCCATGTGATCTTTTTGGATCAGAACACCACCGGGGATGGGATGCTTACCGCCATCCAGGTTTTGAACATCTTAAAGACCTCCGGCAAGCGCATGTCCGCCTTGGCGGGGGATGTGCCCATTTATCCCCAGATCCTGGTGAACGTGCTGGTGGAGAACAGCCGTAAGGCTGAGGCTATGCAGGACGAGGAATTGCAGGAAAAGATCCGGCAGATCGGAGAGCATTTAGGGAATAGCGGTCGGATCTTGGTGCGGGCCAGCGGTACGGAGCCTTTGATCCGCATTATGCTGGAAGGCCAGAACGAGGATGAACTGGAGGAGCTGGCCGCGCAGACAGCTAGGATCCTGCGCAAAAAATATAACGGGAAGATCAAAATATAAAATGGATTTGACGGGTTCCCAGCATAGGCGGGGAGGCAATGCTTGTGCCGGCGCCGGCAGAGAAGCGCCCAAAGGCGCCCGCATGCTTGCCATTTTGGGGCCGGGAGGACAAATAGGAAGCCCTTGCCGCCCGAGTAGCCCGGCATGAAAGGGAAGGGAGCGCAGGGATGAAACAGGAAAAGGTATTTCAGATGCCCTTTTCAAACATATATCCGCTGCTGGTAAACAAGGCGGTGAGGAAGGGGCGAAGCCAGGCGGAGGTAGATGCTGTTATCGCCTGGCTTACGGGCTACGACCAGGCAACGATCCACCAGCTGGCTGATAGCCAAATCGCCTATGGTGCGTTTTTTACCCAAGCGCCCGCCATGAACCCGGCCCGCAAGAATATCAAAGGGACGATCTGCGGCATGCGGGTGGAAGCGATCCAGGAGCCCCTTATGCAGGATATCCGGTACTTGGATAAGCTGGTGGATGAGCTGGCCAAAGGAAAGCCTTTAGAAAAGATCCTGCGCTTGGGCCAACCTGATCCGCCGGCGGATGGGGACACCAACAAATAAAAGGAAACGGCCTGGGGCATGGGCCCAGTTGCAGGCGCTTTTCCGTGCGGCGATAAAAACGCCCCCATATTCTTGGAATATGGGGGCGTTTTATGGGCGGATGAAACGGGCTTAGAAATCCGTCTTTTCCAGGATGTAGCTTTCCAGCTGGCAGATGGGCAGACGGATCTGCTCCATGGTATCCCGGTCCCGCACGGTGACGGTCTCATCCTCCAGGGTGTCGAAGTCGATGGTGATGCACAGGGGCGTACCGATCTCATCTTCCCGGCGGTAGCGCTTGCCGATCTGACCGGCGTCGTCGTAATCCACCATGAAGTGGCGGGCTAGCATACTATGGACTTCCTTTGCCTTTTCCCCCAGCTTGTTCTTTTGCAGGGGCAACACGGCGGCTTTGAAGGGAGCCAGGGCGGGATGCAGCCGCAGCACGTTGCGCACATCGCCGTTTTCCAGGGTCTCCTCGTCGTAGGCGTCGCACAGGAAAGCCAAGGCTACCCGGTCCGCGCCCAGGGAGGGCTCCACACAGTAAGGAATGTAGCGCTCGTTGGTGAAGGGGTCCAAATAATCCATGGAAGCGCCGCTGTGGTTGGCATGGGCCTTCAGGTCGAAATCGGTACGGCTGGCAATGCCCCACAATTCGCCCCAGCCAAAGGGGAAGAGGAACTCGATATCCGTAGTGCCGTTGCTGTAGTGGGAGAGCTCCGCAGGGTCATGCTCCCGCATACGCATGTGCTCCGGGGTCATGCCCAGGGATAGGAGCCAATTCTTGCAGAAGTCCTTCCAGTAGGCGTACCAATCCATCTCCGAGCCGGGGGCGCAGAAAAATTCCAGTTCCATCTGCTCAAACTCCCGGGTGCGGAAGGTGAAGTTGCCGGGGGTGATCTCGTTGCGGAAGGATTTGCCGATCTGGGCGATGCCGAAGGGGATCTTCTTGCGGGTGGTGCGCTGCACGTTCCGGAAGTTGACGAAGATGCCCTGGGCGGTCTCCGGCCGCAGATAGATCTGGCTGGCGGTATCTTCATTGACCCCCTGGAAGGTCTTGAACATCATGTTGAATTTGCGGATGCCGGTAAAGTCGGTTTTTCCGCACTCGGGGCAGGTGATGCCCTGCTCTTTAATGTAGTCTGCCATTTCCTCATGGCTCCAGCCATCGGGATGTACGTCCAGGCCATGGGCTTTGGCATAGTCCTCGATCAGCTTGTCCGCCCGGAAGCGGGCTTTACAGCTTTTGCAGTCCATCAGCGGATCGTTGAAGTTCACCACATGGCCGGAGGCTACCCAGGTTTCAGGGTTCATCAGGATAGCGGCATCCATCCCTACATTGTAGGGGCTTTCCTGCACGAATTTACGCCACCAGGCTTTTTTGACGTTGTTTTTGAACTCCACGCCCAGGGGACCGTAATCCCACGTATTGGCTAAGCCGCCGTAGATCTCGGAACCGGCGAAGATGAATCCACGGTTTTTGCAGAGGGCTACGATCTTATCCATGCTAAAATTTGCCATATGCTTCGCTCCTTTTGGAAACTGGATTTCTCCAGCATATTTTCCCTATCATACCATAGCCTGACACCCACTTCAAGGGAGCCTTATCTATAAATGTTGGGTTTAGCGGCAAAAAAATGCGAGAATAAGCACAAATCCTGCCTGATTCGCGTACTATATCGTAGCAAGAGCGCAGTGCGCTTATCAAACAAGGAGGCAAACATATGTGGAATTGCGGTAACGGTTGCGGGAATAATTGCTGGTGGATCATCATCCTGCTGCTCCTGATCTGCGGCTGTGGTTGCGACAATGGCTGCGGCAATGGCTGTGGCTGCGACAATGGCTGCGGTGGAAACAACTGCTGGTGGATCATTATCCTGCTGCTCCTCTTCTGCAATGGCTGCGGCTGTGACAATGGCTGCACCTGCGGAAACACTGGCAACAATACCTGCGGTTGCAGCTGCGGCTGCTAACAAGGAATGCGCCGGGGGCAAAGCAAATTGCCTCCGGCGGCTCATATTTGGGAAGATCAGGTCAATTGCCCTGGGAAAAGGCTTGGATCAAGGCCAGCTTTTCAGCCCGGGATAATTTTTTCAGGGCGCATTCTCCCGCCATGGCGGCGGAGCGGGTGGGGAAGGGCTGGTAATATACCAGGGATACCGGCAAGCGGCTGCGGGTATATTTGGCGCCTTTGCCCTGGTTGTGAACGGCTACCCGCTTGGACAAGTCGTCGGTATAGCCGGCGTATAAGGTATCGTCGGCGCAGCGTAAAAGATAGGCGTAATACATCAGTAGCCTAGATCCGCGTCCACCAGGATCAAGTGCAGGGCGTCCAGCCAAAGGGGTTTGTATTCGATGATGCTGGTCACCCGGCATATCCGCTGGGGGGCGCTGCAATCGTGACACCGGCCGTCCAGGGTGCAGGGGGTCTGCTTGTGGAGCCGCCGGGCGTTCAGGGGCGCGGCCACATTGCGGGCCCGGTCCAAGCCTGCAACAAGATCCTGGGCCAGCTTATTCCGGCCGATGATCAGGCATACCTGCTTGGGCCCGGCAAACATGCCGGCCACCCGGTTGCCCACCCCGTCGATGTTGATCAGCATCCCGTCCAGGGTGATGGCGTTGGAGGAAGCAAGGTACCAGTCCGCCGAATTTTCCTTTTGAAAGATATCCGGATCCTGGGATTGAGGGGTCACCGCGTGGCTGTATACGGTCAGGCCTGCGTCGCATAGGGCCTCGTACATGCCCAGGGCGGCGAGGGTCACGGAGCCGCCCAGGCCCACGCTCTTTCCCTGGCGGATCAGCGCCACGGCCGTATCTCGGGCCTCTTGGGGCGTAGCGGCAAAATGGGGGGTATAGCCCCGCTGTTCCAAGGTCTTACGCAGCCGGGGAAAATCATCACAAAACATTAAATCGCGCCTCCTGTTCCATCAAGTCTGTATTTCCATCATACCACGAGTCTTGCAATTTGTCCCGGTTTCCGCTATGATTCATTATGGATTCTTTTGTATCCCTCCTTGGGCTGCCGCCGGGGAAAATGGCGGCGGATTTATACCGGTTCCAGTGCGGTATCGGGGCGGGAATACCATCATGCGCGGAGGAGATCATGGCATACGATCAAAAATATATTCGGAATTTTTGCATCATTGCCCACATCGATCACGGGAAATCCACCCTGGCGGATCGGATGATGGAGCTCACGGACACTGTGGCCCTGCGGGATATGGAGGACCAGCTCCTGGATACCATGGAGATCGAGCGGGAGCGGGGCATCACCATCAAAGCAACGGCGGTGCGGATGTTTTATACCCACACCGATGGCAATACCTATATGTTCAACCTGATCGACACCCCAGGGCACGTGGACTTCACCTATGAGGTGTCCCGGGCGCTGGCCGCCTGTGAAGGGGCGGTGCTGGTGGTAGACGCTACCCAGGGCATCGAGGCCCAGACCCTGGCCAACGTATATCTGGCCCTGGACAACAACCTGGAGATCGTACCGGTGATCAATAAGATCGATCTGCCCAGCGCCCAGCCGGATTTCGTGGTGAAGGAGATCGAGGATGTGATCGGCCTGCCGGCGGAGGACGCCCCCCGGATCTCCGCCAAAAGCGGCCAGAACGTGGAGCAGGTTTTAGGCCAGATCGTGGAGCTGATCCCGCCGCCCCAGGGGGATGAGGAGGCTCCGTTACAGGCCCTGATCTTCGATAGCATTTACGACAATTATAAGGGCGCCCTAAGCTATGTGCGGGTGAAAAACGGCCGGGTGAAGCCAGGGATGCGGATCCGCTCCATGGCCACGGGCCGGGAATTTGACGTGACGGAGGTGGGGGTGTTTACCCCTGCCCTCAGGCCCACGGATTCCCTGGGGGCCGGGGAAGTGGGCTATGTGGCGGCCTCCATAAAAAGCGTGGCGGAGACCAAGGTGGGCGATACCATCACCGACGCTTCAAACCCCGCCAAAGAAGCCCTGCCCGGCTATAAGCAGGTGCAGCCCATGGTATTCTGCGGCATCTATCCAGCGGACGGGGCGGATTATGAAAACCTCAAGGACGCCCTGGACAAGCTGGTGCTCAACGACGCTTCCCTGTCCTACGAGCCGGAGACCTCCCTGGCGCTGGGGTTTGGGTTCCGGTGCGGCTTCCTGGGGCTGCTGCATATGGAGATCATCCAGGAGCGGTTGGAGCGGGAATTCGACCTGGATCTGGTCACCACCGCCCCCAGCGTCATCTATAAGGTGACCAAGCTGGACGGCACCAAACTCTCCATCGACAACCCCAGCAATTTGCCCCCACCGGCGGAGATCGCCTATATGGAAGAACCCATGGTGGAGGCCCATATCATGACCCCTTCGGATTACGTGGGCACCATTATGGAGCTGTGCCAGGAAAAGCGCGGGGTGTTCATCGACATGACCTATATGGAGGAGACCCGGGTCAATATTAAGTACGAGCTGCCCCTCAACGAGATCATCTACGATTTCTTCGACCAGCTTAAATCCAGGAGCCGGGGTTATGCCTCCTTCGACTATGAGCTCAAGGAGTACCGCCGCAGCGACCTGGTGAAGCTGGACTTCCTGCTCAACGGGGATGTGTGCGACGCCCTGTCCACCATCGTCCATAAGGACCGGGCCTATGCCAAGGGCCGGGCCGTGGCGGAAAAGCTCCAGGAGGTCATCCCCAGGCAGCAGTTTGAGGTGCCCATCCAGGCGGCCATCGGCTCCAAGATCATCGCCCGGGAGACGGTGCGGGCCCTGCGCAAGGACGTGCTGGCCAAATGCTATGGCGGCGACATCACCCGCAAGAAAAAGCTGCTGGAAAAACAAAAGGAAGGAAAGAAGCGGATGCGCCAGGTGGGCACGGTAAGCGTGCCCAGCGAGGCCTTCATGAGCGTGCTTCGGATCAATTGATATGGCTGGGCTCTATGTGCATATCCCCTTTTGCGTAAGGAAGTGCGCCTATTGCGACTTCCTGTCGTTCCCGTGCCAGGAACCCCCGGCAGAATACCTGGAGGCCCTGCTCCAGGAGATCCGCTTGGCGGGCCGGCTATTCCCGGGCCAACGCTATGAAACCCTGTTTATTGGGGGCGGCACGCCCTCTTTGCTGTCCGGCCAGGCCATGGCCAAGCTGCTGGAGGCGCTGGCCGGGGCATTTACACTGGGGGAAGGGGCGGAGGTGACCGTGGAGTGCAACCCCGGCACCGTGGATGGGGAAAAGCTGGCGGCGTACCACGCTGCCGGCGTCAACCGGCTGTCCTTTGGCCTGCAAAGCGCCAACGACCGGCTGCTGCAAACCATCGGCCGGATCCATACCTTCCGGCACTTCCTAGATGGGTTTTTGCTGGCCCAGCAGGCGGGATTTACCAACATCAATGTGGATCTGATGTACGGTTTGCCTGGCCAGCATGTGGTAGACTATTTGGATACCATCCAAAAGGTCGCGGCCCTGGCGCCTACCCATATCAGCGCCTATAGCCTGATCCTGGAGCCGGAAACTCCCCTGTATGACCAGGTAAGGGCTGGGACGGTGGCCCTGCCGGAGGAGGACCGGGTGTGGGAGATGCAGGAGGCGGGCCGGGCAGCCCTGGAGGCTCTGGGCTATCGCCGCTATGAGATCTCCAACTATGCTAGGCCAACTTTCCAATGCCGCCACAATTTGAATTATTGGAAAAACGGCGCCTATCTAGGGCTGGGCCTTGGCGCCCACTCCGCCATGGCGCTGGGGGGCTGGCGGCGGTGGAACAACGCAACCGCCTTGGACGCCTATTACGCCGCCCTCAAGGCTGGGGCGCTGCCCATCGAAACCCAGGAGAAGATCCCGCAAAAAGAAGAAATGTTTGAATGCGTGATGCTGGGCCTGCGCATGCTAAAGGGTGTGGACCGGGCGGCCTTTCTGGCCCGGTTTGGACAGGATGTATGCAGCGTATATCCCGAGGCAGTGGAAGCCCTGGTGGCCCTGGATTGGGCCTGTGTCAGCCCGGATTCCCTGAGGCTGACAGAGGCGGGACTGGATATGGAAAACAGCGCTCTGCTGTATTTTATGGAGGATTAAAGCCCTTTTTTTGACCCGGGGAATGTTTCATCCTCATGTTTCCGTTTGTTCACATTGCACGGCGCCGATTCCCTTGACAGAAAGGGGCTTCGGTGCTATTTTTATTCATAGTGATTAGCACTCAAATGTAAAGAGTGCTAACAGCCCGAAAAGGAGGCGGGAAAGCATGGATCTGGATATGCGAAAGATGCGCATCCTGCAGGCCATCATCGATGATTACATCCTGACGGCTACGCCGGTAGGATCCAGAACGATATCAAAGCTGCCGGACATTTCCCTTTCCTCCGCCACCATCCGTAATGAGATGAGCGACCTGGAAGAGATGGGCTATCTGGAACAGCCCCATACCTCCGCCGGCCGGATCCCCAGCGAAAAAGCATACCGGCTGTATGTGAATTCCATCATGCAGCGGGCGGATCTGACCGAGGCGGAAAAGCGGTTCATCAAAACCTGCTATTCCAACACCCTGGATGGGGTGGACGAGGTGGTACGGCAAACTGCCTGGGTATTATCCAGCATGAGCAAATACACCTCCATGGTCCTCAAGCCCGCCCTGCGGGCGGTGAAGGTCAAGCATATCCAGCTGGTGCCGGTTTCCGAAGGCCGGGCGCTGGCGGTGGTGGTGACGGATATGGGCGTCACCCGGGATACCTTGATCAGCATTCCCCGGGGTATGGGGTATCAGCAGCTGGAACGGATCTCCCGGATCCTGACGGCCCGGCTGCAAGGCTGCCCGTTGCAGGATGTGAGTACGGTAAGCATACCGGAATTGCAGGCGGATCTGGAAAGCCAGCGGGCTTTCCTCAACGAGACCATGGCTGCTTTACACCGCACCTTGGATGCGGGGCCCGGCGGGGTCCAGCTGGCCGGGGCTACCAATATCCTAAACTACCCGGAATACAGCGATATGGCAAAGGCCAAGAACTTCTTGGCTACCATAGAAGCCAAGGATGTCCTCTATAAGATCCTTTCCGAAGCGGCGGACGTGGAGTTTTCCATTAAGATCGGCCGGGAAAACCAGGATAAGGATATGCAGGATTGCTCCGTGGTGACCGCCACCTATAAGGTAGGCGGCGCCGCAGTGGGGACGCTGGGGGTGATCGGCCCGGTGCGGATGGATTACGCCAGGGTGTTAGCCCTGATGCGGCACATAGGAAGAAGCATGAGCGACGTGCTCACCAATATGATGGAGGAGGAGCGATAAGCTTTGAACAATAAGGAAAAGGAGGCCGGGAAGGCCCCGGCCCAGCAGGATAAGGAAAAGAAAGCCGGGAAGGCCCCGACGCAGCAGGCTAAGCAAACGGAACCGGGAAAGGGCCAGGCTCAGGAACCGGAGGCCCAGCAGGAGCCCCTGCCCCAGGAGGAAAAGACGGTGGAGGAAAACAGCCTGCCGGAGGTGATCCAGCTAAAGCGGGAGGAATTCCTGGAGGTGAAGAACCACATCGCAGGCCTGGAAAAGGAACGGGACGAGATGAAAGCCCTGGCCCAGCGGGTCCAGGCGGACTTCGATAACTTCCGCCGCCGCAACGCCACCGTAATGACGGATTGCCGGGAGGAGGGCGTCCGCAGCTGCATCAAGGAGTTGCTGCCCGTATTGGACAATTTCGACCGGGCCATGGAAAGCGCCAAGGGCGTACAGAACGATTGGCTGGAAGGCGTGCGGCTGGTACAGCGGCAGCTGATAGAAACCCTGGGCAAATGCGGGCTCAAGGAGGTCCCGGCGGAGGGGATGTTCGATCCCAACCTTCACGAGGCCGTGATGCAGGAAGCCACCGAGGGGGCGGAATCCGGCGCCATCCTGGCGGTGTTCCAGAAGGGCTATCAGGTAAACGACCGGATCATTCGCCATAGTATGGTGAAGGTCGCGCAATAAATAATAATAAAATAAGATTGAAAAGTTTTAGGAGGATATAGATCATGTCTAAGATCATCGGTATTGACTTGGGAACCACGAACTCTTGCGTAGCCGTATTGGAAGGTGGCGAACCCGTCGTCATCCCCAATGCGGAAGGCGCGCGTACCACCCCTTCTGTGGTGGCGTTTAAGGATAATGAACGTATGGTGGGCCAGGTGGCAAAGCGCCAGGCCATCACCAACCCGGATAAGACCATCAGCTCCATCAAACGGGAGATGGGCACTAGCTATAAGAAGAACATCGACGGCAAGGATTATACGCCCCAGGAGATCAGCGCCATGATCCTGCAAAAGCTCAAGCATGACGCGGAAGCCTATCTGGGCGAGACTGTGACCCAGGCGGTCATTACGGTGCCCGCTTACTTTAGCGACAGCCAGCGGCAGGCCACCAAGGATGCGGGTCGGATCGCGGGCCTGGAGGTGCTGCGGATCATCAACGAGCCTACGGCGGCAGCCCTTGCCTACGGCATGGATAAGGAAAACAACCAAAAGATCCTGGTTTACGACCTGGGCGGCGGTACCTTCGATGTATCCATCCTGGAGATCGGCGACGGCGTATTCGAAGTGCTGGCCACCAACGGCAACAACCGGCTGGGCGGCGACGACTTCGACCAGCGGCTGATGGACTACATCGTAGCGGAATTCAAGAAGGACAGCGGCATCGACCTTTCCAAGGACCGGATGGCCCTGCAGCGGCTGAAGGAAGCGGCGGAAAAGGCGAAGATCGAGCTTTCTTCCATGGCCCAGACCAATGTAAACCTGCCCTTTATCACCGCGGACGCTTCCGGCCCCAAGCATTTGGATATCACCATCAGCCGGGCCAAGTTCAACGAGCTGATCTCCGACCTGATCGATAAGACCCGGGATTGCATGAACATCGCCATGAAGGATGCGGGCCTGTCCAACGATCAGATCGACAAGGTGATCCTGGTGGGCGGCTCCACCCGTGTGCCCGCCGTGCAGGAGCTGGTGAAGAAGGTCACCGGCAAGGAGCCCTTCAAGGGCATCAACCCGGACGAGTGCGTGGCCATTGGCGCTGCCATCCAGGGCGGCGTGCTGGGCGGCGAGGTGAAGGACGTATTGCTGCTGGATGTAACGCCGCTGTCCCTGGGCATTGAGACCGTGGGCGGCGTGTTCACCCGGTTGATCGACCGGAATACCACCATCCCCACCAAGAAGAGCCAGATCTTCTCCACCGCCGCCGACGGGCAGACCAGCGTAGAGGTCCATGTGCTCCAGGGCGAGCGTGAGCTGGCCCAGTACAATAAGACCCTGGGCCGGTTCCAGCTGGCGGGCATCGCGCCGGCGCCTCGGGGCGTGCCCCAGATCGAGGTCAGCTTCGACATCGACGCCAACGGCATCGTCCATGTATCCGCCAAGGATCTGGGCACCGGCAACGAGCAGAAGGTCACCATCACCGCTTCCACCAACCTGAGCGAGGATGAAATCAACAAGGCGGTGCAGGATGCGGAGAAGTTCGCCGCCGAGGATAAGGCCCGCAAAGAGGAAGTGGAAGTGCGCAACCATGCTGACAGCATGGTGTATTCCACCGAAAAGACCCTCAAGGAGCTGGGCGATAAGATCAGCGCCGAGGATAAGGCGAAGATCGAAGCCGAGGTTGCCAACGTGAAGAAGGCCCTGGAGGGCACGGACAACGCGGCCATTAAGGCGGCCAGCGAGAAGCTCACGGAGGTATCCTACGAGGCCTTCGGCAAGATCTACCAGCAGCAGGCCCAGGAGGCGGCCCAGCAACAGCAGCAGGCAGGCGGCAGCAGCGCGCCCCATGACGACAACGTGGTAGACGCGGACTACGAAGTGGTAGACGACAATAAATAATTTGAAATGGCCCTGGAAAAACGGTGTAAAGCCGTGCTCCCAGGAGCCATCTAGGGGAATGCAAAGGCTGCTGCAAATGCGTCTTGCAGCCGGATGCGTGAGAAGAATAGAAAACCATCCTTCGGGGCCGCCCCCATTTTGGAGCAGCCCCGAAATGGCGTAGATAGGAGCGTTGGGAATTTGGCAAAAGCGGATTATTATGAAATATTGGGCGTAAACCGGGACGCTTCCGATGCGGACATCAAAAGCGCCTTCCGAAAGCTGGCCAAGCAATATCATCCAGATCTGCATCCAAACGACAAAGAGGCGGAGAAGAAATTCAAGGACATCAACGAAGCCTATGAGGTGCTGTCCGATGAAAAGAAGCGAGCCCAGTATGACCAGTTTGGCCATGCGGCTTTTGATCCGTCCGCCGCGTCCGGCGGCAGCTATGGCGGCGGCTTTGGGTTTGAAGATATTTTTTCCGCCTTCACAGGCGGCGGGTTTGGCGGGTTCGGCGGGTTTTCCCAAAATCGAAACGGCCCTGTACAAGGCCGGGATCTTCGCTATAACCTGACCATCACCTTTGAGGAGTCCGCCTTTGGGGTTAAGAAGGAGATCCTGATCCCTCGGGAGGAAAATTGTAAGACCTGCGGCGGCACCGGCGCCAAGCCCGGCACCACCCCGGTAACCTGTACCACTTGCGGCGGCACCGGCCAGGTGCGGGTGCAGCAGAACACCATGTTCGGCTCCTTTGCCACGGTGCGCACTTGCGACGCCTGTAACGGCACCGGCAAGATCGTAAAGGAAGCATGCCCGGATTGCCGGGGTAGAGGCCGGGTAAACAAGTCCAAGCGGATCGTGGTGAACGTGCCGGCAGGCATCGATAACGGCCAGACCCTGAATATGCGGGGGGAAGGCGAAGCAGGGCTTCGGGGCGGTCCGGCAGGGGATCTATATATCACCATCACCGTCAAGCCCCATAAGCTGTTTACCCGCAGGGGCACGGACCTGTATCTGGATATGAACATCCCCATGACCGTGGCCACCCTAGGCGGGGAGATCCAGGTACCCACCCTGCGAGGCACGGTGAAATATACCGTGCCGGAGGGGACCCAGCCCGGCACCACCTTCCGGTTGAAGGAACAGGGGATGCCGCGGCTCAATTCCAATACCAAAGGGGACCTGCTGGTACGCACCAATGTGACCATCCCCAAACGGTTGTCGGATGAACAGCGGGACCTGATGAAGCGGTTGGCGGTTTCTTTGGGAGACAAGATATCGGACGCCAGGCCGGCTAAAAAGAATATCTTCTCCAAGATCAAGGACGCCATGGATTGATGCGAAAAGGAGGTAAGCCTTGACCACAAAACAATGCAAGGGGATCGGGTTGCTCCTGCTCGGCATTCTATTTTGCCTGGTGGAATCCGGACCGACCCATTGGCGGCTGTTGGACTTTTTGCCCTTGACCCTGTGCGGCTTAGCCCTGGGGATCGTGGGGATCATATGGATTTGGCAGGAAAAGTAGCCAAAGCATGTTATGAACAAATAAACAAAGCCGCTTCCATCGGCAAGCCTACCGTTGGAAGCGGCCATTTTTTTATGGGGGGAACCAGGATCAGCCGGCCGGCCAGGCGAATTCCCTGCCGCCCATCAGGTGCATATGCAGATGCTGCACGCTCTGGCCGCCGTCCTTGCCGGTGTTGATCACCAGCCGGAAGCCGGTTTCCGCCACCCCCAGCTGTTGGGCGATCTTCTGGGCGGCGGCGGTCATGGCGGGCAGGGGGCTGTCCTTGCCGCAGGGAACGGCAAGAATGCTGTCGTAATGGGCCTTGGGGATGATCAGCACGTGGACCGGGGCCTGGGGATCCAGGTCGTAAAAAGCCAGCACCTGGTCGTCCTCATATACCTTGTTGGAAGGGATCTCGCCGTTGGCGATTTTGCAGAAAATGCAGTTTTCCATGGATGAACCTCCTCATGCAATTGCTGGGCGGGACGTTCCCGCCTATTCTATAAGCCGGCCGGTCAATCGGCCGGTTTCCGCCTGCTGTATCTGTACCTGCACCAATTGGCCCAACGCCTGTTGGCCCCCCGGGACCCAGACCCGCACATAGGTGTCGGTATAGCCCTCCACGCCCCCGTCCTTCTCCTCCTCGAATAGGACGGCCTGACAGGTGCCCACCTGCTGGGCCAGATATTCCGCTTCCAGGCGATCCGCCAACTGGGCTAGGATGTGGGCCCGTTGGGATTTTACCGCCTTGGAAAGCTGGCCTAGCATACGGGCGGCCGGGGTGCCGGAACGGGGGGAATAGGGGAACACATGGACGCGGCATAGCTTGACCTGCTCCACAAAATCCAGCGTTTGTTGAAATTCCGCTTCCGTTTCCCCGGGGAAGCCCACGATCACGTCGGTGGTGATAGCGCAGCCGGGCATGGCGGCCCGCAGCCGGGCAACCCATTGGGCGTATTCGTCCGGGGTATAGCGCCGGGCCATACGCCGTAAAACGGTGGCGCTGCCGCTTTGCAGGGAGAGATGAAATTGACGGCAAATTTTTGGATTCTCTGCCAGCGCCTGTACAAACGCATCGGAAAGAAGCTGAGGCTCCAGGGAACCAAGACGGATCCGCTGGATCCCCGGGATATCTTGGCCCTGCCGGATGGCGTCCAGCAGGTTGGTGCCGTCCCCCAGATCCTTACCATAGCTCATCAGGTGAATGCCGGTCAACACCACCTCGGAATAGCCGTTTTCCCCCAGCCGGGCCAGCTGGCTGTGGATATCGGAAAGGGAGCGGGAACGCAAAGGCCCCCGGGCATAAGGAATGACGCAATAGGTGCAATACCGGTCGCAGCCCTCCTGGATCTTTAGCTGGGCCCGGGTACGGCTCTCCTGGACGGCCTGGAGGTTTTCAAAGGCCGTGGCCTTTTCCAGATCCTCTACCGCGCACAAGAAGGGCTGGGCAGGGGAGAGGCTTTCCACCAGTTCCACCACCCGAAGCCGGTCCTGGGAACCTAGGATCAGGCTGACCCCAGGGAGCTTTTGGATCTCCTCCGGGGCGCGCTGAGCATAGCAGCCCGCTACGATGATCTTTGCGTCTGGGTTTTTGCTGTGTGCCCGGGAGATCATCTGCCGGGATTTTTGATCCCCGGTGGCGGTGACGGTACAGGTGTTGATCAGATACACGTCCGCCACTTGGTCAAAATCCACAGTTTCATAGCCGGCCTGGGAAAAAAGCTCCCGCATAGCCTCCGTATCGAATTGATTCACCTTGCAACCAAGGGTATAAAACGCAGCCCGTTTGCCCATCACATATCCCCCAATTCATATAGGATCATGGCCAGGGCAGCCATGCCCGCAGTTTCCGTCCGCAGGACCCGGGGGCCCAGGCTCAGGCAATGCCCCCCTGCGGCGGTCAGGGCGGCCACCTCGCTCCGCTCCAGCCCGCCCTCCGGACCGATTACCAAGCCAATGTCCAGGGCGTCCCCGTGGCTTTGGAGGATGGCTTTCAAGGAGACGGCCTCCTCTTCCTCGTCGGCGATCAGCAATAGGTCATGCCGGGCCAGGACAGCGTCGGAAAAGGCGGCCAACGGGCGTACCTGGGGCACCATGCCCCGGCGGGCCTGCTTGGCCGCTTCATAGGCGACCCGCTGGTAGCGGACCCGTTTCTTTTCAAATTCCTTGGGGGTGAGCTTGACCACGCTGCGTTGGGCCAGGACCGGCACCAGGGAATACAGGCCCAGTTCCACGGATTTTTGCAGGATCAGCTCCATTTTACCCGCCTTAGGCAGCCCCTGGTACAGGGTGACCCGATGGGCAGGCTCCCCTCGGGAAGGCCGAGAGGAAAGCACATCCAGCAGGATTTCCTCCTTGCCCAGGGAGCGGAGCCGGGCTTCATAATCCATGCCGGCCCCGTCGCACAGGGTGACCAGATCCCCGGCCCGCAGCCGAAGGACCCGGCTCATATGGGCCATATCCTCGCCGGTTATACGGGCGGTTTGCCCTGTAAGTTGCTGGGGGCCTATGAAAAACCGATGCATATCCCTATGTCCTCTTGGCCAATATGGCCCGCCAATCTTCCCCTTCTTGGATGGAGAGCGTCTGGAAGCCATGGGCTTCCAAGGCGTGCAAAACGTCGGGCAGCCGTTCCTTGATGATGCCGCTCATGATGAACAGGCCGTCCTGCTTTAAGAAACGAGGCACTACTGGACAAAGGCCGATGATCACATCCGCCACGATGTTGGCGACAACAATGTCATAGGTAGACTGGGCCAGCCGGTTTACCAGGTCCCCGTCGGTCAGCACATCCCCGCATAAAACCGTATACCGATCCCCTTGCACGCCGTTGAGGGCGGCGTTTTCCCCGGCGATCCGCTCGGCCACCGGGTCAATGTCCACGCCGACCGCATGGGCGGCCCCCAAGAGGACGCCGGCGATGGAAAGGATGCCGCTGCCGCAGCCCAGGTCCAGCAGGGTGTCCCCCGGGCGCACGTGGGCTTCCAGCAGCTCCACGATGCGCTGCAGCATGGCGTCAAGGTCTTCGTCCCCCATCAGCAGCTTGCTGAGCACCACATTGTAGCTGGTGGTGCTGGCCGCGATGCGGCGTCCGGCGCTGTCCACGATGTCGCCGCGGGCAGCGGTGACGGTAAAGTTATAATCGGTGGTGTTGGTCGCCTGCGCCTTGAAGCTGTCGCTGTTGACGAGCTGCAAAAATATCAGCCGCAGCACATACACGGCGATGAGCACCGAGGCAGCAGCGATGAGTCCAGCCATCCGGCGCACCACGATCTTGTGTTCGTCTTGATTCATCCGTTTTCCTCCCGGCAGGGTCTGGCATCACACCACGCCGTTGTCTATCTTGAATTCCGTGCTGATGCGCCGCACTGCACGGTGGAGCAGCCAGCTCCCCGGGGCCGTCATCAAGGCCGACGGCAGCACGACCCAGAGAAAACGCTCCCCTGCGCCCGCATAGCCCGGCATATAGTAGAAAAACAGCCAGTCCGCCGACAGCACCAGCAGGGCGCAGACCACGGCCAGCAGCACGAAGTTGGAGGGGGTATCCTTCAGATAAAGCTGCACGACCACCGACACGCCGAAACAGAGGATCATCAGCTCCAGCGCCAGCATCCCCACGGTGCGGCCGGCGGTGTAGTCCCACATCAGCCGCACACCGCGCCAAAGATGGCCCCGGCGAATTCGCCCTCTGCGGCAGACACAGCCAGACAGAGCGGCAGCAGCCAGAGCGGCTTCGCGGCCCCGAACTGGAACAGCCCCGGCATGGTCTGCAAAACCGTACACACCACCAGCAGAAGGATATAGCAGCCCCATTTCAGCCTCTGGCTGCGGCTGCGCTTGCGGCGAGATTCCATCTCCGGCCCTCCTCAGTAGTTGGTGATGATGAACACATGGCGCACCGTGCGGGGGTCTGCGCCCGGCTGGATGACGGCCAGCGTCGATTTGCCGCTGGCCTCGGGGGTCAGCTCCTTGATGACGCCCACCAGCACGTCCGGCGGGAACACCCCGCCCAGACCCGTGGTGATGACCTGGTCCCCCTCTCTGCTCAGGGTGCTGCGGGCGAGGTTCGAGAGGATGCACAGGCCGTCGGCGGCGTAGTCGGCGCTGCCGGTGATGATGCCGTTGTCCCGGGTGCGGGACACGACGCCCGCCGCATTGAAGCTGGGGTGCAGGATGGTCATGACCTTGCAGCTGGTGATGTCAGCTTCCCGCACCACGCCCAGCAGATAGCCCTCGTCGCTGATGACAGCATCATTGACGGCCACACCGTCCAGTGTGCCTCTGTCCAGCGTGAAGCCCCAGAAGGAGTCCAGCGGGTCGCGGCCGATGACGAAAGAGGACGTGTAGCTCATCTCAGGGTGCTGCTCCTGAATGTTGGCCAGCGCCTTGTAGGCCTCGTTCTCGGCCTTGAGCTTGTCGTAGTCCACCATCTGGGAGCGCAGAGAGGCATTTTCCTCGCTGAGCTGCTGGTTTTCTTCCAGAATGGCGTCGATGTTGGCGTAGTTCTCCCACAGGGAGGCCACGCCGCTGCTCACTGCTGCTGCTGCCCGCTGGAACGGGGCTACGGCCACGCTCAGCAGCTCCTGCGGAGCAGCGGTCAGGCGTCCGTTCGCGCCTGCATAAGCCATGATGCCCACGAGGAAGACCGCGATGGCAATGAGTATCTTAAATTTCCATGTGTCAAAAAAATCCTTCAAGGCGGGTTCCTCCCGAATCTGCAAAAAAGCGCGGACAGCCGTGCCATCCGCGCTCAAAACTCATCTTCTGCGGCGCAGCAGCGCAAAGGTCCTCCCTCAGCGTACCGCCGCAAATGGCACAGCCGAGGCTTACATATGACCGCCGTCGGTATCCAGAACGTCGTGCAGGACATCCACATGGTCCAGCACAGCACCGGCACCCTTGGCCACGCAGTCCAGCGGGTCTTCCGCAATGTGTACGTCGATGCCGGTCTCGCTTTGGATCAGCTGATCCAGACCGCGCAGCAGTGCGCCGCCGCCGGTCAGGGTGATGCCGCGGTCGATGATATCCGCACTCAGCTCCGGCGGGGTGCGCTCCAGCGTTTCCTTGATGGCGCTGGTGATCTTGACCAGGCATTCCAGCAGAGCTTCGCGCACATCCTCCGAGTGGACGACGATGTTCTTGGGCAGGCCGTCCACGAGGTTACGGCCCTTGATCTCCATGGTCATTTCGGGGTCCAGCGCATAGGCGGAGCCGATCTCGATCTTGATCTGCTCTGCCGTGCGCTCACCGACCAGCAGGTTGTATTTGCGCTTGATGAAAGCGATGATGCTCTGGTCCAGTGCGTCGCCCGCGCAGCGCACGCTGCGGCTGGCGACGATGCCCGACAGGCTGATGACCGCGCCCCCCGCCGTGCCGCCGCCGATGTCCACGATCATGCTGCCGGTGGGCTCGCTGATGGGCAGGCCCGCACCGATGGCAGCGGCCATGGGCTCCTCGATGACCGACACCTGACGGGCACCGGCCTTCAGGGTAGCCTCGCGCACAGCGCGGCGCTCCACCTCGGTAACGCCCGAGGGGATGCAGATGACCACGCGGGGGCGGGAGAACATGCTGTTGCCGCATGCCTTCTTGAGGAAATTTTCCAGCATGTTGGTGGTGATGTCAAAGTCAGCGATCACGCCATCCTTCAGCGGACGCACAGCCACGATGCTGCCGGGGGTACGGCCAATGACAGCCTTTGCCTCGGCACCCACACAGCGCACCTCGTCGGTCTTGGTATCCACAGCCACGACCGAAGGCTCCCGCATGATGATGCCCTTGCCCTTCATATATACCAGAGTATTTGCGGTACCCAGATCGATACCTACATCTTTAGAAAACAGGCCCATTGTAAAAATTCTCCTTATGCTTCCCATTTTATCTATAGCGCCAGAACATCCGGCAGCCCTTTTGTGCCGCCTTTGCGCAGAATAACACGGTTCTATTATAGCCGCAAGGCAATGATTTCTCAAGCGTTTGCGCAAGTTTTCTTCGTTTTTTCCAGTTTTATCACACAAAATGTGCCAGCAGCTGTACGGTGCGGCTCACCGGCAGACCCATGATGGTGTAGTAGTCGCCCTCAATACGGTCCAGCCAGAGGGCCGCCCGTCCCTGAATGGCATAGGCACCGGCTTTATCGTAGGGTTCGGCGGTGGAAGCGTAGAAGTCGATCTCCTCTTCACCCAGCGGGAAGAAGGTAACGCGGCAGCTGTCCACAAAGCTTTCAGTGCGCGCACCGTCCGAGATGCACACGCCGGTGTGCACCTCGTGGGTGGCACCGGAAAGGGCGCGCAGCATCCGCTTTGCGTCCTCTTCGCTGTGGGGCTTGCCGAACACCTCGCCGTTCACATCCACCCAGTCCACATCGTCGCGCAGGTGGAAG
>ERZ779894.835-NODE-835-length-34338-cov-4.402124_pt1 | contig 34338 bp, 30 predicted proteins | sample MGYA00511587_ERZ779894 | MGnify/ENA primary metagenome ERZ779894 (study PRJEB29588, sample SAMEA2160490) | human gut metagenome | biome: human gut; feature: human-associated habitat; material: faeces | place: Denmark | collected 2008/2010 ... | reverse complement strand
CACCAACGGGGCCCAGCAGGTCTTTTGCAACTTCGCCGACAACGCCTGTTGCGCCGCTGACGGAGCCTTTGTCATAGATACCCATAGCAGCTGCAGCCCAGATCATAGCGATCAGACCTTCTAGAATCATCATCCAGTAGAATGTGAAACGACCTTCTTTTTCGGAAGTAACGCTGCGGCCAATCAGTGTACACTGTGTGGAGTGGAAACCGGATGTGATACCGCAGGCAACGGTTACGAAGAATACAGGGATGAAAGGTGTGCCCGCGCCAGTGTTACCGGCTGCATCCCACAGAGGATATACGTTGAAGATACCGCTCAGACCATGGGAGAAGTCAATGTTCATCAGTTCATAGCCCTTGAAGAAGATGCCGAAGAATACGCCAACTGCGGACAGCAGCAGGATGGCACCGAAGATAGGGTAGATTCTGCCGATGATTTTATCGATGGGGAACAGTGTTGCGATCAGGTAGTAAGCCAGGATCACAGCATAGATAACCCATGTCCAGACGTTGACCCCTTCGATACCAACGATCTGGTTTGCGAACAAGTCGCCGGGTGTGTAGGTAAATACGGCACCTACCAGCAGCATCAGGATGCACAGGAAGATGTTGTATACCTGGAATGTTTTGTTGCCCAGGAATTTACGAACGATACCGGGCATCTGTGCGCCGTCCTGACGCAGAGACATCATACCACTCAGGTAGTCATGGGTTGCACCACTGATGACGCAGCCGATGGGAATGGTGATGAATGCGATGGGCCCGAACAAAATGCCCTGAATGGGGCCGAAGATAGGGCCGGTACCTGCGATGTTCAGCAGGTTGATGAGGGCGTTTTTGAATTTGCTCATGGGAACAAAGTCAACACCGTCCTGTTTCCGTACGGCAGGTGTCTGCCGGTCGTCGGGGTGGAAAATGTGTTCTACGAATTTTCCGTATACGGCACCCCCAACAATTAAAAGTACAAGTCCGATTATAAATGTTGTCATAAAATAATACCTCCTCTCCGAACTTGTGTGTAGTTTCTTCCTTTTCTGGAATAGACTGGAAAAAAACTACGTCTGTCATTATATGAAGTTCATGCATGAAAAACAATACAATATCTATTTTCTTAACGGAAAATTGGCAAAAAAAGGAAAATTACACGATGAAAATTCATTTTGAAACATTTTTTTGTGAAAAAAGCATCTACTTTTTTATTGGATATTGTTTTTTGTATAAGGTATCTTGTATTTTGTTTTCCTTAGTGGTATGCTGAAGGCAGGCAAAGGGGAACGGTATAGATGTACGGTTCCCTTTTCCTTTTGGAAAGAAAGAAGGGATTTGATGAAATCCGATGTAACCATTATGGATTTTACAGGCATTTATGAGAAGGAGCGTTTTTACCGGGGCGTCCATGTGCATTGGATTGACTGCCGGGATATACAGGGCACCAATTGCTACTGTGACGAAGAAGGGGAGCAGGCCTTACGCCGGAAGATTGCCCCTTATTCCGCGGAAGCCATCCATTTCATAGACTCCGGTAATTACCATTATATGACGAAGCTGTGGACGGAAAAGCTGCGGGAACCTTTTGTGCTGGCTGTGGCTGACCATCACCCGGACATGCAGCCGCCTTTGTTTCAGGAATTGCTGTCCTGTGGCTGTTGGGTGAATGGGGTGCTGGAGGAAAATCCTTATGTACAAAAAGTGGTGCTGCTGGGGGCTGACAAGGAACTGGTGGCAGCTGTGCCGGAGCCTTACCGCAGCCGCATGGTGGCCTATGAGGAAAACCAGATTGCGGAAGGCGACCGTTGGGAAAGCTGTTTCCCTAAGGATTTGCCTGTCTATCTGTCCATTGATAAGGATATCCTTTCGCCTTCTCAGGTACATACCAATTGGCAGCAGGGCACACTGACTTTTTCCCAGCTCCAGAACGTGATTCTGGAATTGTTCCACCGTTGTCGGGTGCTGGGGGCGGATATCTGCGGCGAATGTGCCGATGCGCTCTTTCATGCTGCCGACGATAAAGTGATTTTGCAGGATGATTCCGTAAATGGCAGACTGCTTCATATCCTCATGGCATTGGGAAAGGCAGGAAAAGCCTGATTTTTCAGGCTTTTTTTAATTACAAAAAATTTTTTAAAAAAAATTAGCACTCACCCCTTGACAGTGCTAACAAATGGTGCTAAGATACAGTCGAACAAAGGAAAGGTACTAAAAGAAAAAAGGCACCTGTGCCCGCGTCCGAAAAGAGAACAACAACACCCTCGGAATTCTCCGACCGTGCTGATTCAAACATGTAAATGTCTTTTATGAAGGGAGATATGACTTATGATGATGATGCATAACTTTTTTGGAGATAACCTGTTTGACAACGAAAACTGGCCCGATACCTCTTTCGACAGAGAATTTTTCGCAAAAATGAATCCTTTGTACGGCAAACACGCAAAAGATGTCATGCTGACAGATGTAAGAAGAACAGATGACAAATATGAAGTGGTTATGGATTTGCCCGGCTTCAAAAAAGAAGACGTACAGATTAATCTGAATAAAGGTTACCTGACCATTTCCGCTACGAAAAAAGAAGAAAAGAAAGAAGAAGATGGCATTTATCTGCGTCAGGAACGTTACGCAGGCTCTATGCGCCGTACCTTCTATGTAGGTGACCATATGACACCTGACGATGTACAGGCAAAATATGAAGACGGCGTTTTGACACTGACACTGCCTAGAAAAGAAGCACCTCAGGTAGAACATGACGGCAGAATCGCCATTGAAGGCTGATGAGGAAACCATCAGCAAGAGATAAATAATCAGCAAGCACGGCACCGAAAGGTGCCGTGCTTTTTTTCTTTCAAAAAAGAAGAAAGCTGGAATCCTTTGCAGGATTTCAGCTTTCTTTGTTTTCTTATCTTATGAAGATGCCCCGAAGGGTATCCGGCTTTTGATGTGCCGGAAAATTTATGCCTGTTTGAAAGATACGCTGCCGTTGGCTGCTTTTGTCAGCTGATAATTCAGTGTCTGGCTGTAGCCGTTGGGTGCGTTGAATACCACTTTCAAAGTATGGTTGCCTGCTGTCAGTGTGGAAGTATCCAGCTGGCAGTTGTAAGGCACGGTTTTCTGTGTGCCGACCCATTTGCCGTCTACGGAATAGGTTACGGTGACGGTCTGACCGATGACATCACAGTATGCACGCAGTGTCACAACACCGTTTGCGCCAGTTACCTGAGACAGAGGCTTGAAGGACTGTGTCACTGTCTGGCTGGGGCTGGACATGAGTGTGGGATTTGCTTTCAGTGCACTGTTGTATGCCGCCTGTACGGTAGCGTTGTTCTGCAGAGAATAATCATAGCCACTGCCGCTGCGGTCAAAGTGGATGATGGCTTTTACCTGAGGATATACCATGTTCAGTGTGGTATATGCTTCACGGATACGGTCTGCGGCAAATGTGGTTGTGTCAGCATTGCCGTACAGATAACCGCTGCCCCCTTCGGTGATGATGATGGGTTTGTTGTATTTCTTCGCCAAATCTGCTGTATGGCTCAGGTTTTTCACAGGGTCTGCATAATCACCGATACCAAAGTACATTTCGTTGTTGTCCACGCCCTTGGTGGGGTTGGAAGCAGACTGATATTTGTTGTTATACAGGGAAGTGCCTACCCAGTCTACCAGAGAAGCATCCGGGAAGTAAGGTTCCATGCTGCCGCCAAAAGGAGAGGTGTAGTTGGTGGAGAATACCAGTGCCACGTTCGGGCAGATGGTTCTTGCCTGTTTTGCAATGCGGGTATAAGCTGCTTTGAAAGCATCTCCTGTGGTGGCATTTGTCCAGATGTTCATTTCACCGCCGATACGCAGCAGAACGGGCGCATCGATGGTTGCCAGATACTGGAGTGTCTGCTGGATGTTGCTGTCATAAGAGCCGCTGTTGATGGCACTTACGGTGCTGCCTTCGCCGGGGAAGTTCCAAGCGATGTGGATTACATGGTCGCCGCCTTCATAAGGCTCAATGAACCGTTCATAGTCTGCGGCGTTCTGTCCCATTTCAATATAGAAAGAAACGATGGCTTCGTTCTGGGCAGCGCTGTCATTCTGTTCTGTCCATACACGGCCGTATAATGTACCGTTTTTGGGTTCGTGTTTTGCACCATAGTAAGGCGCAGAAGTGTTTGTCAGCGCGTAAACCTGTGCATTGGGAGAAATTTTCCGCATGCGTTCGTTTGCCATGGTCACTGCGTCTTTAAAGCCTAGATAATTGCCGTTGGTGGCTACCTGCTGCAAGGCTTCTTTTGCTTTGGTGTAATTGCCCTGTTTTTCATAAATCGGGTAATTTGCGTAGTTGACGTTGTAACGGATGGAAGCGACATCGCTGTCCAGTGGCAGGTTCTGATAATACTGCAGCAGTTTATTGCCGGTTGTAATCATCTGTGCCTGATTGTTGGCTGTCTTTGCGTTGTTGAACGCGGACAGGTAGGGCCAATATCCTTTCGGGTGGGCAGCCAAAGCGGTGCTGCTCATCAAAAGGGAGAGGGAGAGTCCCAGAGCCCCAATGATTTTCCATTGTCTTTTCATAGTATCTACCCCTTTCTCATATTTCCATGCCGCTTGGAAAAGTCCCCCACACGGCAGTGGTAACTGCTTTTGTTCATTTTATATAGATAAAACGAATAAATCAGCAAAATAATTATCGTAAAATTTATAATTTCTCATGAAATTCTCATGAAAAACGGTTTCATACGAATAAATATATCACTTTCCATAGGAAAAAACAAGGATGTATTATGAAAAAATACCAAAACAGAAAAAATCTGCCTGTAAAAAATCATTGCTTTTTGGTAGGAAAAATACGGTTTTTTCTGGAAAAAGCGGGGAAAAGACCATTTTATCAGGGAAAATCATATGGAAAAATGTCATAAAGCTTATGAGAACCAGCCCCCATTCATATCCTGCGCCTTGCCCGCATATAGATAATCAAGAATATCTCAGGGGAGTGCTTTTGTTTGAAAAGCTATATTGAAGAACGGGCGGTGGCAGTGGCACAGTTCATGATTCATACCAACGCCACCGTGCGGGAAACGGCGAAGAAATTTGGCATCAGCAAATCCACCGTACATAAAGACATCACAGACCGGGTGGAGAAAATCGACCCGGAACTGGCCAAGTCCGTGCGGCGGGTGCTGGAGGTCAATAAGGCAGAACGCCATATTCGGGGCGGTATGGCAACGAAAGAAAAATACCTTCATCGGATGCAGTGACCAATCTCCTTCATGAGGAGATGTTTTTATCTGACAGGAGAAACAAAGGATATGGAAATACAAAAAAGAGGACTCGGAGCTGGCTCCCTGAAGAATTCTTTTTGCCGGGGGCTGCTTGGGCTGTCTTTTGCAGAAAATCATTCCGATACAAATAAAATAGCTGGTATCCCAAAGCAAATTCCCCTTAAGAAAACATTGTTTTTTCCTTGCTTTCTTAAGGGGAATTGCGTCGGCCGCCTTCAGAAGAAAACGCAACAAATAAAATCTTAATAAAATAAGAAAGCCGAAATCCTTTGTCATCATGAGGATTTTGGCTTTCTTTGTTTTCTTATGAAGGAGCCCCCAAAAAGGATTCCAGCTATTTTTGTTTTCTGATAAAGAAATTCTTTTTACATGGGATAGAGATGGACTTGTCTGCCGTTCACATCCACCAGACCGTCTGCTTTCATTTTCCGCAGTTCTCTTGTCATGGCGCTGCGGTCGACGCAGAGATAATTGGCAAGGGCACTGAAAGAAAAGGGGATGAGGATTTCGTCTTTTCCCGTTTTCATGCTTTGCAGGCGGAAATAACACAGGAGTTTTTCCCGGATGGAACGGTGGGAAAGAATCTCCACTTTTTCGCTGAGCTGCTGCACTTTTTCCGTCATAAGGGACAGGAGGTTTTCCACCACCTGACTGTGGTGATGACAGGCGCGGCTGCATCGTTTGGTGATGTGGCAGGTGTCGATGAATACGATGGAGCAGGCTTTTTCGCAGATGGCAATGATTTCGCCCCCGTCAAACAGGGAGAAGAAAGAGCCGAAGATACCCCCGTCTGTGAGGTATTCCAGCATGTCCAGATTGCCGTCAGCCCCAAGGCGGTTCAGGGAAACGCTGCCCGAAAGGAGGATGCCCACTTTGCCTTCCATGGGAATCTCCTCTTTTTCCCGAAATGTGCGGTTTTCCATTTCAAAACAGGTTTTCATTTGATCCAGTTCTTCCGGAAGGATGCCGGTAAAGAGAGGATTTTCCAATAAATTCATAAAAAAACCTCTTTTCTGTTGCATTTGCAACATAAATTTTACTGGTTTTATGGTATCATAAGCCCATAGAAAAGTCAAAGGAAAGAACCTCAGAAATGAGGATAATTTAGATATGTAAAGGGTATTTTATAACACAAGGAGGTATGCAACATGAAGGCACCTAGATTTTTTATCTGCAAACACTGTAAAAACATCATCACTATGGTAGAAGACAAAGGCGTACCCGTCGTATGCTGCGGCGAAAAAATGACAGAACTGAAAGCCAACACATCTGACGGCGCAGGCGAAAAACACGTTCCTGTTGTTCAGGTAGAAGGCAGCAAAGTAACTGTAAAAGTTGGCGAAGTAACACATCCCATGCTGGAAGAACACCACATCGCATGGATTTATCTGGAAACCAGCCAGGGCGGCCAGATCAAATATCTGGATCACACAGGCGCTCCCGAAGCAGTCTTTGCACTGGCAGAAGGCGAACAGGCAGTAGCTGCTTATGAATACTGCAACCTGCACGGTCTGTGGAAAGCAGAAATCTAAGCGTACAAAATAAATAGAAGAAAATGTAACAGGGAAAACTGGGTACGGGCGTGTGCCCGCCCGGTTTTCTTTTCAAAATATTTGTGAAAAAAAAGACATAAATCATCAAGGAGGCGGAAACACCAATGAAAGCAATGCAATTGAAACCTGATTTTTACTGGACCGGCGTTCTGGACAAGGACCTGCGTGTATTCGACATCATCATGATGACAGAATTTGGTACCACTTATAACTCTTATCTGCTCAAATGCGGCGACAAGACCGTACTGTTTGAAACAGCAAAAGAAAAATTCTTCGACGATTATCTGGAAACACTTTCTCAGATCACAGACGTTTCCACCATTGACTATATCGTTGTAAACCATACAGAACCCGACCACGTGGGCAGCATCAAACGGATTCTGGACATCTGCCCCAGAGCCAAAGTGGTTGCAACACCTGTTGCCATCGGTTTCCTGAAACACATCATCAACGGTGATTTCTACAGCATTGCCATCAAAGACGGCGACGAACTGAAGATTGGCGACAAAACACTGCAGTTCCGTGTGTTCCCCAACCTGCATTGGCCTGATACCATGTACACCTACATCGTAGAGGACAAAACACTGGTAACATGTGACTCCTTCGGTTCTCACTATGCACATGAAGGCATCCTGCGCAGCACTGTGACCGATACAGAAGGTTATATGCGCGCGACAAAATACTATTTCGACAACATTCTGGGCCCCTTCAAACAGCCCTATATGACAAACGCACTGGCAGCCGTACGTCAGATGGATATCGACATGATCTGCCCCGGCCACGGCCCCGTTCTGGACAGCCATCTGTCTGAACTGATGGATATTTACGAAGAATGGTGCAAAGTGCCTGTAAGTGACCGTAAAAAAGTTGTGATCCCTTATGTAAGCGCTTATGGCTACACAGGCCAGCTGGCAGAACAGATTGCAAAAGGCATTCAGGATAACGACGAAATCATCGACGTAAAACTGTACGATATGGTTACAGCAGATCAGGCAGAAGTTCTGGGCGAAATCGCAACAGCTGATGGTATCCTGTTCGGTACTCCTACCATCCTGGGTGAAGCCCTGAAACCTATCTGGGATCTGACAACACTCATGTTCCCTCCTATCCATGGCGGCAAACTGGCAAGTGCTTTCGGCAGCTACGGCTGGAGCGGTGAAGGCGTGCCTCACATCATTGAAAGATTGAAACAGATTCGTCTGAAAGTGGTAGACGGTTTCAAAGTACGTCTGAAACCTTCTGAAAACGAACTGCTGGACGCTTATGAATATGGTTATCGTTTCGCAGATACTCTGCTGAAGAAAGACGAAAAGAAAGCCAGCGCAAGAAGCGGTCTGGTAAGATGTCTGGTTTGCGGCGAAATCTTCGACGCATCCATGGAAACCTGCCCTGTCTGCGGCGTAGGCAAAGAAAACTTTGTACCTGTTGATCTGGATGAAGTAACACACCGCATGGATACCATGGAAAAATTCGTTGTACTGGGCGGCGGCACAGCAGCACTCAATGCGGCAAAAGCTATCCGGGAAAGAAACCAGACTGCAAGCATCATCATGGTTTCCGAAGAAAACGAACTGCCTTATGACAGACCCATGCTCACAAAGAACATGTTTGGTGCCATCAGCGGCGGCGCCATCGCAAGCAAAGAAGCTGCATGGTATGAAGATAACTGCATCGACCTGCGTCTGGGCGTGAAAGCAGAAGCGATGGATCTGGGCAGAAGAGAAATCCACCTGTCCGACGGCACTGTCCTGCCTTACGACAAATGCGTATACGCACTGGGTTCTTATAGCTTCATTCCTCCTATTAAGGGCGCAGATCTGGAAGGCGTAACACCTGTCCGCACCATTGCTGACGTAGAAAAGATCAACCACATGGCACTGAAAGCAAAACATGCGGTCGTTATCGGCGGCGGCGTGCTGGGTCTGGAAAGCGCATGGGAACTGCGTAAAGAAAAACTGGAAGTGACTGTACTGGAAGGCGCTCCTGAACTGCTGCTGGGCAAAATGGACGCAGTAGGCGCAGAAATGCTGAAGAAAATCGCAGCGAAAAACGGCGTAAACATCGTTGTTGGCGCGAAGATTGCAGAAATCGTCGGCGACGGCAAAGTAGAAGGCGTTATGCTGGCAGACGGCACAACAATTCCCGCGGATATCGTTATCATGTCCACAGGTGTACGTGCCAATAAAGAACTGGCAGAAGAAGCAGGCATCCTGACAAACCGTGCTGTTATCGTCAGCGACAAAATGCAGACCAGCGACAGCAATGTATTTGCCGGCGGTGACTGTGCAGAATTCGACGGCGCAAACATCGCAATCTGGCCTGTAGCAATGGAAATGGGCCGCATTGCCGGTGCAAACGCAGCTGGCGACAGCCTGCCTTATGTGCCTCAGACACTGGGCATGACACTGAACGCCCTGAACACATCCGTATATTCCATGGGTGACGTTGGCACAAAAGAAGACGTCACATACAAAACACTGGAAATCCGTGACGATAAGAAACTGACACTGGAAAAATACTATTTCCGTAACAATGCCCTGTGCGGCGTCATCCTCATCGGCGACACAAGCAAGATGGCAAGCGTGACAGAAGCCGTACAGCAGAAAAAAGCATTCAACGAAATTTTCTGATAAAATACCCTTACACAAGCTTTCGTGAGAAAGCAAAAAAAGAGAAAGGAAAAGCAGATTCCTCATGGGAAAACATTGCTTTTCCTTTTTCTCTTTTCTAAGGTAAAATCATGGTAAAAATAAAAAGCTGAAAGCCTTGATATGACAAGGTTTTCAGCTTTTTTTGTTTTCTTTACACAGCCAGCGCAGGGCCTTGGCTTTCTGCGATTCTGCGATTCAGTTTCCGCATTTCCGGCAGGATGAACAGTGCCACAATAACGGCGGAGCCGATGTCCGCGCAGGGGCCGGCGTAAAGCAGACCATTCAGACCGAAGAACAAAGGCAGAATCAGCAGCAGGGGAATCAGCAGGATGAGCTGACGGAGCATGGAAAGCAGAGAAGCTTTCAAAGGCTGACCTGTTGCCTGGAAATAGTTGGTGGATACAATCTGGAAGCCGGCACAGAAAATACCGCCCAGATAAATCCGCAGACAGCGCACAGCAAAGTCTGTAAATGTCTGATTTTCTTTCCCGAACAGGCTCAGCACCAGATGAGGCGCCAGCTGGCATACAGCCCAGCCAATGAGGATGGAGCCTGTGGCAATGGATACGGCAAGGAGATAGGTGTGACGCACACGGGCGTATTTTTTCGCACCCAGATTGAAGCCCAGAATAGGCTGGGCACCGATACCGAAGCCGATACATACGGACGCCAGAATCATGGCAATTTTCATGACGATACCCATAGCACTGAGGGCAACGTCACCGGTGATTTCTGTCTGGTTGCCGTAGTAAACCAGAGAGTTGTTCATGACCACCTGCATGATGCAGGCAACCAAAGAAGTGATACCGGAGGAAATGCCCAGAGAGAAGATTTTATACCAGACACGACCTACGGGTTTCATGTATCTGCGGGTAAAACGCATGTTTCCTTTTCTCAGGAAGTAGTAACACAGCACCACCGTAGACACGAACTGCGCGGTGATGGTAGCAATGGCAGCGCCTTTCACGCCCCAATCCAGTACGAAAATATAAATGGGGTCCAGAACGGTGTTCAGAGCAGCGCCGATGAGGATGCCATACATGGACATACGGGGGTGTCCGTCTGTACGCGCCATGTTGGACAGTGCAATACTGATGACACTGAAAGGTACGCCCATAAGGACGATGGATGTATAGTCGATGGCGTAGGGCATGGTGGTTTCCGTTGCGCCGAACAGTGTCAGAATAGGTTTCAGGAAAATCAGACCAGTTGCCGCCAGCAGGATACCCAGACCAATGGCAATGACCAGCAGGTTATTCAATGTCAGAAGGGCTTCCCGTTTTCTGCCTTCCCCCAGTCTTAAAGCGGCGTAAGCGCTGCCGCCGGAGCCGATGAGGGTAGCAAAAGCCATGATGATGGTCATCAGAGGGAAAGCAATGGTGGTAGCGGCGTTCCCCAGATAGCCCACACCTTGGCCGATGAAAATCTGGTCTACGATGTTATACACGGAGTTGACCAGACAGGAAATGATGGCAGGGATGGAAAAAGAGAATAACAGTCCTTTCACAGGGCGTACACCCAAAGGGTTTTCTCCGTCCATTGTCAGTGTTCTTTGTTGCATGTGATTTCCTCCTCCTTTTTGGCAATGTAGGTTTGGGCATTTTGTACCATTTGTTTCATGAGTTTATTGATGAGCAGACATTCTTCGTCTGTCATGCCTTCTGTCAGTGCACAATTCCATTCTTCTCTGGCATTCAGCAGCGTTTCGATGATGGGTGCAGCGGCTGGGGTGACGAATAATTTCCGGCATCGTCTGTCGTTTTCGTCGGTGATAACGGTGATGTAGCCGGCTTCTTCCAGTTTTTGTACGCCGCGGCTGACGGTGCCTTTGTCAAAAAAGCCCAGCTGTGCCAGACCGTTCAGAGGAATGCCGGGGTTTTCGTAGATGCGCAGCAGGAAAAACTGCTGTCCGCTGCTGATGGGAAGATGCCGCAGACAAAGGTCGAAATTCCGGTTGGCATACCGGCTGATGGCTGACGCGTTGATGGAATAACGCAGATTTTTTTTCTCCATGAGTACCTCCTGTGGGTAGTGGCGGTGGAAATGTGGATAACATCAAACAGAAATGGCTGCCGCCTCAGCATGTTCTGTGGATAAGTCAAAATTAGTTGCGTCTGCAACAAATACAGTATACTTCTAAATTCGTTGCGCTGTCAACTATTTGCATGCAATATAAAGAAATTGATAAGATTTTTCCAAAACCTATTGAAAAAGAACGCCTTTTTTGGAAAAAATTCCGGAAAAACATCCTTTTGGGGATGGTTTATCAGGACACAAAAAAACGCCGGAATTTAGGGACATTTTCATAAGAAAACAAAGAAAGCCAAAATCCTTATCATAACAAAGGATTTTGGCTTTCTTATTTTGTTCGAATTTAATTTGTTATGTTTTCTTATGAAGACAGCTGTCGCAATTCCCCTTAAGAAATCCCTGTTTTTTATTTCCAGTTTTCCATAAGAGAAACGCCTTGCGCCCGCAGTTCTTCGTAAAGGGCAGTCAAAGGTAGACCCACCACGTTGAAATAATCGCCTTCCATCCGTTCCACCAGCAGGGAACCTTTGCCCTGTATGCCGTAAGCGCCGGCCTTGTCCATGGGCTCTCCTGTGGCAATGTACGCTTCTATTTCTGCTTCCGTCAAAGGGCGGAATACCACTTTTGTGCCGATGGTCTGGGCGTGTACCGTTTCTTTGCCCTCCGCGTCTTTGTAAATGACGCATAAGCCCGTGTAGACCATGTGGCTTTTGCCGGAAAGATGGGTGAGGATGGCTTTGGCGTCGGCTTTGTCCTTGGGTTTGTGGAGGATGGTGTCCCCATCAGCCACCATAGTATCGGCGGCAATGATGATGGAATTTGCAGGAGCGGTGCGGCTTACGTCTGTGCCTTTGGCTTCCGCCATAAATGCCGCCTGTTCCGCAGGAGTGCGGCAGATGCCGGCTTTTCTGTCTGCTTCCTCCAATGCCCGCTCGTCCACATGGCTTTCCTGCACAGTGAAGGGCACAGAAAGCATGGACAGCAGTTCTTTTCTCCGGGGAGAATTGGATGCCAATATGATTTGCTGCATAAAAACAGTCCTTTCCATAAAAATTGTGTACGGGTAGATTGTACGAAAAGCCTGCATTTTTTGCAAGGGAAAAGCCATATTTTTGCCAAGGGAAAGGCAGATTCCATAAAAACAACGGCATTTTCCAAGAAAAAACACGGGATTTTCCTCCTTGACGGGAGAAGGGCAGGTGACTATAATCATACAGGATTTGGAAAGAAGAAAGGAAGAAGCATCATGCCAAAAAAAGAAAAGGTATTCACCATGCCTGTCATTGCTTTGATTTTACTGAGTTTTGCACTGGGCACCAGCGAATTTATCATTGTGGGGATATTGCCGGATATTTCCGAAGGGTTGTCTGTATCTCTCACCACTGCTGGTTCTCTGGTTTCCATGTTTGCCTTTGTTTATGCTGTGGGAACGCCATTCACAGCGGCTCTGGCAGGGCGGTTCCATCGTTTCGCCCTCATCATTTCCCTGACGGTGGTATTTGTGGTGGGGAATTTTCTCTGCGCCATTGCCCCCAGTTATCCTTTGCTGGCGGCGGCGAGAATCCTCCTGTCCATCGTTTCCGGTACCCTCATTTCCGTTTCCATGACATTTGTGCCGGATATTTCCTCTTTGGAACATCGGGCAACGGTGGTTTCCTGGGTGTTTGCGGGATTTTCTCTGGCGTCTATTTTCGGCGTGCCCATTGGTACCACCATCAGCCATGTGCTTAGCTGGCGGGCGGCTTTTGTGGGCATTACATTGTGCAGCATTTTGGTATTGGCACTCATGTTCGTTTCTCTGCCCAGAAAACATGAAAAAGTACCCTCCGGCATCATGCAGCAGTTTGTCCTGCTGAAAGACAGCCGCATCCTGCTGAGTATCCTGACGGTATTTTTTGGCGCTTCTGCTTCTTATGTGTTATATACGTATCTGACCCCTGTATTTGAGGATTATGTGGGGATTCCTGCCCAGTACATCAGTTTTGTGTTACTGCTCTTTGGGGTCATGGTGCTGTTCAGTAACCTCATTTCCGGCCGTATGGCATTGAAAAATGGTATTTATAAACTGCGGTTTACTTATGTTGCTTTGGCGGCGTGCATGTTCCTCCTGCCTGTGGCATTGGGGAACGCTGTGGCAGGGATGGCAGTGATTTTTGCCATTGGTCTGCTTATGTACCTGCAAAATTCTCCCATACAGGTCAATGTGCTGAACATTGCCACGGCGGAATATCCCGGTGCCATCACATTGGCAGCGTCCACCAACTCTTTTTCCTTTAACTTCGGCATTGCTTTCGGCTCTGTCTGCGGCAGTGCCATCGTGGAAAAACTGGATATGCGCCTGTTGGGGCTGGGCGGCGGCGTGCTGGCACTCTGCGCTTTGGCCTGCGCATGGATGCTCCATAACAAAGTACAGAAAAAAACGACGGTATAAATACCGTCGTTTTTTTAGTGTTCTATGAAAAATTGGGATAAGAGAGTATCAAGGTTTTTAGAATTAGTAGTTTCTTGCTTCAATCTGGAAGTAAGCCTGAGGGTGTTCGCAAACGGGGCAAACCTGAGGAGCCTGTTTGCCAACGTGGATGTGGCCGCAGTTGGAGCACTGCCAGATCATGTCGCCATCTCTGGAGAATACCAGACCGCCTTCAACGTTTTCCAGCAGTTTGCGGTAACGTTCTTCGTGATGTTTTTCAATCTGACCTACTGCTTCAAACAGGTATGCAATGCGGTCGAAGCCTTCTTCTCTTGCTTCTTTTGCGAATGTAGCGTACATGTCTGTCCATTCGTAGTTTTCGCCCTGTGCAGCGTCCAGCAGGTTTTCAGCTGTGGAAGGAACAGCGCCGTCATGGAGCAGTTTGAACCAGATTTTTGCGTGTTCTTTTTCGTTGTTGGCTGTTTCCAGGAACAGAGCTGCGATCTGTTCATAGCCTTCTTTTTTTGCTTTGCTTGCGTAATATGTGTATTTGTTTCTAGCTTCGGATTCACCTGCGAATGCAGTTCTCAGGTTGGCTTCAGTTTTTGTACCTTTCAGATTCATCATAATATTTTCCTCCTTACACAATATAACTTTTCCTAATTGATAATAATTATCATCTACTACTTGATATCATTATAACAGAACTTTGGCGTTTGTCAACGAATTTTTTCTAATTTTTCCAAAAAAAATAAAAAACCCTGCAAAATGCAGGGAAATAGGCGCAAATGCCGTCATTTCGGGCATACAACACACAAAAAACCACCGGAAACATATTGTTTCCGGTGGTTTTGGTTTCTTATTTATTAGTCTGCCATCAGTTTTACCAGAATCGCTTTCTGTGCGTGCAGACGGTTTTCTGCTTCGTCGAAGATTTCATCAGCGTGTGCTTCGAATACTTCCGCTGTGATTTCTTCGCCTCTGTGAGCGGGCAGGCAATGCTGTACCATGCAGCCTTCGTTTGTCACTGCCATCAGTTCGTCGTTTACCTGGAAGCCAGCGAAAGCAGCTTCTCTGATTTTCTGTTCGCTTTCCTGACCCATGGAAGCCCAAACGTCTGTCAGTACAACGTCAGCGTTTTTGGCAGCTTCCAGAGGGCTTTCTGTCATCTGGAATTTATCGCCGTACTGTGCCGCAAAGTCCAGAACGTCTTTATGAGGCTGATAATCTTTGGGGCAGGCAATGCTTACGGACATGCCAACTTTCAGGCCGCCAACGATGAGGGAGTTTGCCATGTTGTTGCCGTCACCGATGTAGCACATTTTCAGGCCTTCCAGTTTGCCTTTGTGTTCCCGAATGGTCTGCAGGTCAGCCATGACTTGGCAGGGATGGCAGAAGTCTGTCAGACCGTTGATGATGGGGATAGAGCCGTATTTTGCCAGTGTTTCCACTTCTTCCTGTTCAAAAGTACGGATCATGATGCCGTCCAGATAACGGGACAGCACTCTTGCGGTGTCTTCTGTGGGTTCGCCACGACCGATCTGTGCGTCTTTGGAGCTGATGAACAGCGCGTGGCCGCCCAGCTGATACATGCCTGTTTCAAAGGATACACGGGTTCTGGTAGAGGATTTTTCAAAAATCATGCCCAGTGTTTTGCCTTTGAGGATAGGGTGTTCAATGCCCTGTTTTTTCTGTAATTTCAGCTGGTCTGCCAGGTCCAGCAGTTCCAGGATTTCTTCTGTTGTCAGGTCTAAAAGTTTCAGAAAATGTTTCATTATCGTATCTTCCTTTCTCAATCAAAGTGAAGCCAGTGTCTGTTCCAAAATGGTAAGTCCTTTGTCCAGTTCCTCCTGTGTGATGGTCAGAGGAGGCAGCAGACGGATTTTGGTCTTTGCGGAAAGTACCAGAAGTCCTGCTTCCAGCAAAGCATTGATGACGGGTTTTGCTTCCACATCCAACTGGATGCCCAGCATCATGCCCAGGCCTGCTACGTTCTGTACGTGTGGCATTTTTTCGATTTTTTCTTTCAGATATGCGCCTTTTTTCTGTACGTCCTGCAAAAAGGCTTCGTCCATGGTGTTCAGGATATGTACCGCGCCGGCACAAACAACGGGGTTGCCGCCGAATGTGGAACCGTGGTCACCGGGAACGAATACGGTTTCTGTTTTTTCGCCGAACAGCACCGCGCCGATGGGAAGGCCGCCGCCCAGACCCTTTGCACAGGATACCAGGTCAGGCTGGATGCCAAACTGCTGGTAGCTGAACAGGGAGCCTGTTCTGCCCATGCCTGTCTGTACTTCGTCCACAATGAGCAGGATGTCTTTTTCCTTGCAGGCTTTGGCTACTGCCTGGACATATTCTTTGTCCAGAGGAACCACGCCGCCTTCGCCCTGTACCGTTTCCAGCATGACTGCGCAAACATCGTCAGTCATTTTGGAAAGGATGTCGGCAAAGTCATTTGCTTTGGCAAATACGAAGCCGTCCACGAAGGGGAAGAAGAAATTGTGGTAAGCGTCCTGTCCTGTAGCGGAAAGGGCTGCCATGGTTCTGCCATGGAAAGAGTTCTGCAGGGCAATGATTTTGTTTCTGCTTGCGCCATATTTCAAAAAGCTGTATTTTCTTGCGGCTTTGATAACACCTTCGTTGGCTTCCGCGCCGCTGTTGCCGAAAAATACTTTTTTCATGCCGCTTTTTTCACAGAGGAGTTTCGCTGCCTGAATGCAGGGTTCTGTGTAGTACAGGTTGGAAGTGTGCTGCAAGGTTTGCAGCTGTGCGCTTACTGCCTGTACCCAGTTGTCGTCGCAAAAGCCTAAAGCGTTTACGCCGATGCCGCTGGTAAAGTCGATATATGTTTTGCCTGTGTCGTCCTGTACAGTGGCGCCTTTGCCTTTTGTCAGGAGCACGGGGAATCTGCCATAGGAATGGATGATATATTCATCGTCATATTGTTTTGCTGTCTGAAAATCCATGTGTTTCCCTCCTTCTTTTTTATGGTAAAAACATGGTGCCAATACCTTCGTCGGAGAACATTTCCACCAGTATGGAATGTTCGATTCTGCCGTCGATCATGACGGCTTTTTTCACCCCTGCACGAACTGCGTTTTCACAGCTCTGTACCTTGGGGATCATGCCGCCGCTGATGATGCCTTTTTCCACCAGATCCGCCACTTCATCCACATGCACCACGGGGATGAGGGAGTCTTCGTCGTTGACATCTTCCATGAGACCGCGGATGTCTGTGAGAGTGATGATGTTTTCTGCGTGGAGTGCGCCGGCGATTTCAGCTGCTGCTGTATCGGCGTTGATGTTGTAAATATTGCCTTTGCAGTCGGTGCCAACGGTGGCAACGACGGGGATGTAACCGCTGTTGATGGCGTTTACAATGGGGGTGGTGTCAATTTTGGTGATGTCGCCTACATAGCCGTAATCACCTTCCAGTTTTTTCGCCTGAATCATGCAGCCGTCAATGCCGCAGAGGCCAACGGCTTTGCCCCCCAGCTGACCGATAAGACCAACCAGATCTTTGTTTGTTTTCCCAGCCAGTACCATCTGCACCACTTCCGCTGTTTCTTTGTCGGTGTAGCGCAGACCGTTGACGAAGCGGGATTCGATGTCCAGTTTTTTCAGCATGCTGCTGATTTCCGGGCCGCCGCCGTGGATGAGCACCACATGAATACCAACCAGAGAAAGAAGGATGATGTCGCTCATAACGGCTTTTTTCAAATCGGGATGAATCATGGCATTGCCGCCGTATTTGATGACAACGGTTTTGCCGTAATATTTCTGAATGTAAGGCAGGGCAGCCGTCAGGACTGTTGCCTTCATGGTATTGATGTCTTTCATGTTGTCTGCCCTCCTATCATGTGCGGTAGTCGCCGTTGATTTTCACGTAATCGTATGTCAGGTCGCAGCCCCAAGCGGTGGCTTCGCCGTTCCCCTGTTTCATATCTACATCAATGTGGATTTCTTCCTGCAGGAGGATTTCTTTTGCTTTGTCCTCATCGAAAGGAACGCCTGCGCCTTTTTCGCAAACCAAAATTTCGCCTTTGGGAGAGGAAATGGTAACGGAAATGGTGTCTACGGCAAAATCACCTTCGGTGTAGCCGATGGCACAAAGGATACGTCCCCAGTTGGCATCTGCGCCGAACATGGCAGCCTTTGTGAGGCTGGAAGTGATGATGGATTTGGAAATGGCTTTTGCCAGTTTGGTGTCGGGTGCGTGGTGTACACTACATTCCACCAGTTTTGTGGCACCTTCGCCGTCACCTGCGATTTTCTTTGCCATGGATGTGCAGATTTCTTTCACAACCAAAAGGAAAGCGTCGAAGTCAGGGCCTTCGCTGTCGATGACGGGGTTTTCTGCCAAGCCGTTTGCCATGATGGAAACCATGTCGTTGGTGGAAGTGTCGCCGTCTACGCTGACCATGTTGAATGTGTCGTCTACAGCCAGTTTCAGTGCTTTCTGCAGCATAGGTGTGGTGATGGCACAGTCTGTTGTCAAAAAGCCCAGCATAGTAGCCATGTTGGGGTGAATCATACCGCTGCCTTTTGCCATAGCGCCGATGGAAACGGTTTTGCCGCCGATTTCGATTTCGTATGCTTCTTCCTTGGGTTTGGTGTCTGTAGTCATGATGGCATGCACAGCATCCAGATGACCATCCTTGGACAGGATGGGCGCAAGCTTAGGAATACCTGCTGCAATGGGTTCAATGTTCAGTGTCATGCCGATGACACCTGTGGAAGCAACGATGATATCTTTGGGGGAAATGCCCAGCGCTTTTGCGGTCATTTCGCACATCATTTCTGCTTTTTCTACGCCGTCAGCGTTGCAGGTGTTGGCGTTGCCGCTGTTGCAGATCATGGCCTGTGCCATACCGTCGGCGATGTTTGCTTTTGTGACGGTGATGGGTGCGCCATAAACTTTATTCTGTGTATAAACGGCTGCTGCGTTGCAGGGGACTTCGCTGTAAAGCAGTGCCAGATCTTTTTTTGTATGATTGTTGCGGATGCCGCAATGGATGCCTGCGGCAGTAAAACCTTTGGGGGCTGTTACGCCGCCTGTGATTTTCTTCATAAGTATTTCATCCTTTCTTTTGTAAGGCTGTATCAAATCAAACCGGTGGTTTCCGGCAGACCCAGCACCAGATTCATGTTCTGTACTGCCGCGCCGGAAGCGCCTTTGCCTAAGTTGTCAAATACGCTGATGAGGGTCATTCTCTCGTCATTGCCCTCAATGTAAAGTTTCAGTTTGTTGGTGTTTCTGATTTCGTTGGCTGCTAAGAATCCAACGTCCGTATCTTCCACGGAAATGAGGGGATGTCCCTTGTAGTAGTCCTGCAGCATTGCTACCAGTTCCGCTTTGGTGACTTTCTTCTGGAACAGGTTTGTGTGCAGGGGGATGCAGGTTGCCATGCCGCTGTAGAAGTCGCAGACAATGGGCATGAACACAGGGGGCTGTGTGATGCCGGTGACGTGCTGCATTTCCGGCAGATGTTTATGCATCTGAGAAAGACCATACTGTCTGGGGCTGTCGAACTGGTAGGAGCGTTCCTCTGCTTCGTATTCGGCGATCATGGATTTGCCGCCGCCGCTGTAGCCTGTGAGGCTGTGAGCAGTGAAGGGATAATCGGGAGCAACGATGCCCAGATGCACCAGTGGATATGCCGCCGCAATGAACCCTGTGGCGTGGCAGCCGGGGTTGGCAATGCGTTTGGAGTGGATGATGGCTTCTCTGTGTGCCGGAGAAAGTTCCGGAAAGCCGTAAGTCCAACCTTCTGCCGTTCTGTGAGCGGTGCTGGCATCAATGATGCAGGTATTGGGATTTTCCACCAGCTTCACGGCTTCTTTTGCCGCCGCGTCAGGCAGGCAAAGGAAAACCACATCCGCCAGATTCATGAGCCGTTTCCGTTCGGCTTCGTCTTTTCTTTTTTCTTCTGCGATGAGCAGCAGTTCCACGCCGTCGTGATGGGACAGCTTTTCCTGAAGCTGTAAGCCGGTGGTACCTGCCTGCCCGTCGATGTATACTTTGTATGGCATAAACATACCTCATTTCCTTTGATTTGCTGAATGTTATGGTATTATTATAAATGTTTATACGGGAAAGTCAATAAAAATGCGTATATTTATACAAGTTCGGGGAATTGGTGGTACAGAACGAAAATAGGTGGCAAATTTTGGGTAATATCCCAATAAGTACAAGGGATACAGTGGGTTTGGAAAGAAATGGTTTTGTGAAAAGTGCAAGAAAGGATAGGGATGCATCTATATGCAGCATATAAAATTGCTGAATTATGCATGAAAAACGTATATATACATTTATATACGATGTATATGAGTGTGTGAAATGGGATTTTCTGTCACAATTCATATTGTTTTTTTGATTTCTCCTTGCCATAATCAAATTAAGAATCTTTGAAATGTCAGGGGGAGTGGAATATGCGGATATTATTTTGTAAAATTGCGTCCATGAAGTATTATAAAGGGGTGCAGGAAGGAATTGATGAGCCTCATAATGGGGGTAGTTATATCGCTGAAAATTGTGATGGCGGAGAGGTATATAATTTTGATGCTGTTTCTTTAGAGGGCAAAGAAGGAAAATACTGTTTGGGTTTTGTGGAAACCAAATCCACACGAAAAGAGAGACAAAATGAACTGCATATTGAAAATATACGAGGATGTGAATCTCTGAAAAATGAAAAAGCGGTGGAGGATGTTTTAGTTGTGTGGTGTGCTACGCAAAAAGAAGAAAATACTGATAAAAATAAAGCTGTGATTGTTGGTTGGTATCAGCATGCTACCGTTTATAGAAGAAGAGATATAGATCAGGATGAAGAGAATCAGAATGTAGATGATGATGGTGATTATTATGTGAAGGCAAAAGAGGAAGATTGCGTACTGTTGCCAGAAGAAGTTCGTAGTTTGAAAGAATGGGAGGCACCTGTGGCGCAAAAATGGGGGTATGGTTTTGGACAGGCATTGGTTTGGTATGCAAGAAATGAAAATGCAGAGCCATATCTGAAAAAGTTGGTCAAACAGATTCAGGAATATGATGGGGAAAACTGGATTGATGTGGGATATCCTAGACCGTCTAGTGAACAGATTAAAAAAATCAGTGAAAATATTCGAAAAGTGCAAAAACTAATTTGGAAACAAAAAAACAGCTAACTTGCGTTAGCTGTTTTTTGTTTGAAAATATTAGAATTCTGCGTTCTTAACAGTTCTAGGGTAAGGCAGTACGTCACGGATGTTGCTCATACCTGTCAGGTACATTACCGCACGTTCGAAGCCCAGACCATAGCCGGAGTGTCTGGTGCCGCCGTATTTGCGCAGATCCAGATACCACCAGTAGTCTTCTTTCTTCAGACCCAGTTCATCCATACGTTTTTCCAACAGTTCCAGACGTTCTTCTCTCTGGCTGCCGCCGATGATTTCGCCAACGCCGGGAACCAGCAGGTCCATAGCGGCAACGGTCTTGTTGTCATCGTTCATGCGCATGTAGAACGCTTTGATGTCCTTAGGATAGTCTGTAACGAATACAGGTTTTTTGAAGATTTCTTCTGTCAGATAGCGTTCGTGTTCTGTCTGCAGGTCGATGCCCCAGGAAACGGGATATTCGAATTTCTTGCCGGATTTGATCAGCAGATCAACGGCTTCTGTGTATGTCACACGGCCAAAGTCGTTGTTCAGGATGTTATGCAGTCTGTCCAACAGACCTTTGTCCACGAAGCTGTTGAAGAATTCCATTTCTTCGGGAGCGTTGTCCAGTACATACTGGATGATATATTTCAGCATTTCTTCTGCCACTTCCATGTTGTCTTCCAGATCAGCGAAAGCCATTTCGGGTTCGATCATCCAGAATTCCGCAGCATGACGCGCTGTGTTGGAGTTTTCTGCACGGAATGTGGGGCCGAATGTGTAAACATTGCGGAATGCCATTGCAAATGTTTCAGCGGAAAGCTGACCGCTTACAGTCAGGTTTGTTTCTTTGCCGAAGAAGTCTTTGGAGAAGTCTACAGTGCCGTCTTCTTTCTTAGGCAGGTTATTTAGATCCAGTGTGGTTACGCGGAACATTTCCCCAGCGCCTTCGCAGTCGCTGCCGGTGATGATGGGAGTATGTGCGTATACAAAGCCTTTGCCCTGGAAGAACTGATGGATTGCATAAGCAATCAAGCTTCTCACACGGAATGTTGCGGAGAACATGTTTGTTCTGGGACGCAGATAAGCGATCTGGCGCAGGAATTCTACGCTGTGACGTTTTTTCTGCAGAGGGTAGTCGGGAGTGGAAGTGCCTTCGATGGCGATTTCCTGTGCCTTTACTTCAAAGGGCTGTTTTGCTTCGGGTGTTTCCACCAGCAGGCCTTTGACGATGATGGCAGCGCCAACACCCAGTTTTGTGATTTCTGCGTAGTTGGACAGAGTATCTGCTTCAAATACGATCTGGATGTTCTTGAAGAAAGAACCGTCGTTCAGTTCGATGAAGCCGAAATTTTTGGATACACGCATGGTACGGATCCAGCCGCCCAGTGTCACTTCTTTATTGGCATAGTCCGCTGTGTTGCGGTAAATTGATTTTACGGTGTTCAAATCCACTAGAATCTCTCCTTTATGCAAAATTGCGTTATTTCACCTGTCCTTTATTGTAGCCTGTTTTTGGGAAAAACACAACCTTGTTTCCGTCTTTTCGCCGGAAAAAAGGGAAAAAGAGGGATTTTACTGTTTTTCTTCCTCCACATAAGGCAGGAAAGCGCCGTAGCCTTCCTTTTCCATGTCCTCTTTGGGAATGAAGCGCAGGGCTGCACTGTTGATGCAATAGCGCATGCCGCCTAGTTCTGCGGGGCCGTCGTCGAAGACATGTCCCAGATGGGCATTGCCTACCCGGCTGCGGACTTCCGTACGAATACGGTTCAGAGAAAGGTCGTCGTATTCATTGATGGCATTGGGGTCAATGGGCTTTGCGAAAGCAGGCCAGCCGCAGGCGGAAATGAATTTATCCTTGGAGGAGAACATGGGCTCACCGGAAGTGATGTCCACATACAGCCCCGGTGTTTCCTTGTCCCAGAATTCATTCTGGAAAGGGGGTTCTGTGGCGTTCTGCTGGGTCACGTTGTACTGCATTTCCGTCAGGTTCTCCCGCATTTCTTCCTTTGTCATGACTTTGTAGTCATCGGGATTGATGCAGCGGGCTTTTTCTTTTTCAATTTTGGCAAAATTGATGTGGCAGTAGCCGCCGGGGTTTTTGGTGAGATATTTCTGGTGGTATTCCTCGGCAGGGATAAATTGCAGCAAAGGCAGGTTTTCCACCACTACAGGGCGGTCGTATTTGGTCTGAAGTTCCGCCAAAGCTTCTGCCGCCACTTTCTGCTGGTCTTCTGTCAGGCTGTAAATGCCTGTGCGGTACTGAATGCCGAAGTCTGCCCCCTGTCTGCCCAGAGAAGTGGGGTCGATGGTGTAGAAATAGTCCTGCAAAATGTTGGTCAATGTGGTTTCGTCTGCGTCAAAGACAACTTCCACCGTTTCGGCGTGACCGCTGTGGTTGCAGACTTCTTCGTAAGTGACGGTGTCCCATACTTTCTGTTCCACGCCTTCTTTTTTTCCCAAAGCGTAACCCACACGGGTGGAGAGTACGCCGGGCACCATTTCCATATATTTTTCTGTTCCCCAGAAGCAGCCGCCTGCCAGGTAAATGGTTTCTTTCTTCATATTACACCTCATTTCTTGATTTCCCGCAGCTCGTACAAGTCCACACGGCGGTGGCGGAGCAGGGGTAATTGGTCGCGAATGGCATCTTCCCGTTCAAAATCTGCATGGGCAAAGAGGATGCCTTCTGTTTCGTCTAATTGTGCCATGACTTCGCCCCAAGGGTTTGTGGCAATGGAATGTCCCCAGGAATGATAGGACGCTTCCATGTCCCTTGCGGGAGCGCAGCCAAAGAGATAAATCTGGTTATCCAGCGCCCGTGCCCGGAAAGACAGTTCCCAGTGAGCAGGGCCGGTGGTCATATTGAAAGCGGCAGGGATGAAAACAGCTTTCGCTCCTTCCAGTGCCATAAGCCGCATCCATTCGGGAAAACGAATGTCGTAGCAGATGCACAGCCCCATTTTTCCCCAAGGGGTGTCGAATGTGGTGAGGCTGTCCCCGGCGGTGAGTGTTTCCGATTCCATGAAACGCTGGCCGCCTTTGACGTCGATGTCAAAAAGATGGACTTTCCGGTGTTTGGCGATGCATTTGCCTTCCGGGTCGAATACATAAGATGTGTTGTAAGTCTTGCCGCCGTCGTCCTCGGGCACAGAGCCAGCCACCAGATACAGGCTGTTTTCCTTTGCCATATCCGATAATGCCTGCCAGATTTCGCCGCCTTCCTTCTGGGCAAAGCGAGGGAAATTGGGGGTTTCGTAAGGACAACAGAACATTTCCGGCAGTACAGCAATGTCCGCGCCGCCAGCCGCCGCGTCTTTCAGATGGGCACGGGCAGTCTGTAAGTTTTCCGCAGGAGAAGATGCTACCTGCATTTGTATCAAAGCCACTTTCATGGAAATACACTCCTTTCAGATCAGCGCCAAAGGGTTTTTGGCACAAAGATATTTGTCCGTTATTATAGCACATTTTTGAAAAAAACAATACAAAAAAAGTAGGATTAAAAAAGAAACTTGCTCTTAAGAACACATTGGCTTTATTTCTTAAGGGAAAGTGCAAAAGCGGCTGTAATATTCAAATAAAATCTCGATATCAATCATAGGAAAGCCAAAATCCTTTGGCATGATAAAGGTTTCGGCTTTTTTGTCCCCTCATTTCGTTATCCAAAAACAAAAAAAGCGGATACCGCTTTCGCGATATCCGCTCTTTTGTCTTGTTTTAGAATGAATCTTCGATTCGGGAAGACTTATTTCAGGTTAGCTTTCAGAACTTCTGCAATTCTTGTGATACCTTCTTTGATCTTGTCTTCAGGCATGCAGGAGTAGTTCAGACGGAAGTGGTTTTCTTTGCCGCCGTTAGGGAAGAAGCTGCCGCCGGGAACGTAAGCAACTTTCTTTTCAAGGCACTGCTGAGCCAGTACTTTTGCATCCATGTATTCGGGCAGTACGCACCATGTGAACAGACCGCCTTCGGGATGTGTGAATTTAACTTCTTTAGGGAATGTTTCTTCCATTGTTTTCAGCATAACGTCACGTCTCTTACGATATACGTCTTTGATCTTTTCAACGTGTTCGTCCAGATCGTACATATCCAGGAATCTGTCAGCGATCAGCTGGTCGATTGTGGAGGACTGCAGGTCAGCACCCTGTTTGATGAAGTTGTATTTAACCAGGTTTTCTTTGGATGCGCAGATCCAGCCGATACGCAGACCAGGAGCCAGGATCTTGGAGCATGTGCCCAGGAATACAACCAGTTCTTTGGTATCCAGGGATTTCAGGGAAGGCATGTTTTCGCCTTCGAAACGCAGTTCGCCGTAAGGGTTGTCTTCGATTACAGGGATTTCATATTTGTTGATGATATCCATGAATTTATGACGTCTTTCCAGAGACCATGTTTTACCTGTAGGGTTCTGGAAGTCGGGGATAACGTAGATCATTTTTACGTTTTCTGTTGTAGCCAGGATTTTTTCCAGTTCTTCTGTGATCATACCGTCATCGTCTGTAGGAACTTCGATGAATTTAGGTTCACAAGCTTTGAATGCGTTTACAGCACCCAGGTAGGAAGGGCTTTCCAGCAGAACAACGTCGCCGGGGTTCAGGAAGATACGAGCGGAGAAATCCAGACCCTGCTGAGAGCCGCTGGTGATCAGAACGTGATCGATATCTGTATCGATGCCGTTTTTCGCTTTCATTCTAGCAACCAGTTTTTCACGCAGAGAAGGCAGACCTTCTGTAGATGTATACTGCAGAGCAACCTGACCAACTTCGTCCATAACTTTGATACAAGCCTGTTTAACGCCTTCACAAGGGAACAGTTCAGGAGCGGGCATACCACCGGCAAAGGAGATGATGTCGGGTTTGGATGTCAGCGCCAGCAATTCTCTGATTTCGGAACCTTTTAAAAGACTCATTCTGTTTGCATACTGTACCATGTAAAATTCCTCCTTATGTAAATAGAATTTGATAAATAATAGTTTCAAGTTGCTGTCTGACATGCTGCCGAAAAGGGAGGGCATATCAGACAAATTACTAAAAAATAACCCCTTTTCTTTATTAAAACACAAATAATACACAAAGTCAATGGGAACTTTCAAAAGAAAGCTATTAATTTTTGCTCAAAAGAATTGGGAAAAAGATGAATTTCTTCACGTTTTCGCCTGTGCATCAGGTTTTAAGGGAAATAGTTTTTGTCACATTGTATGTTTTTTTATACAGTTCTTATGAAAAGGGTGTTTTTGACCTAAAAGAGTCCAAGAGAGGGAAAAAAGATTGCGAAAAAAATAACAGCTTTTGCCTTTTTCGCAAAAAAAGCCTTCTGCCCAGAAGGCAGAAAGCTTTTGGAATGCAATCAGGATTTTTGTTTTCGGGAAATATAGGTCATCAGGGGCAAAATGGTCAGGGCAAACAAATGCAGTGCCACATTGGCGGCAGTGAAGTTATAGGTGTTGGAAACTTCCCCGTATTCCAGCAGATAGCGGAAAATGAGCCCAAGCACCGTCATCCCCAGATTCAGGGCTGCCGCAAAGCCTATGGAGCCATTGGGAAACAGGGCTGCTTGGAGCATGCCCAGTTCTGTATAAAATATGAAAACAGACAACAGGATGATGGTTTTCATGACCAGACTTGTTTCCACGGGGTTTTCCGGGTTGCAGTTGACGATGGGGAACAGGCAGCCGCCCACGATACAGCTGAACAGGACCATGCCGATCAGCAGGGGTTTTCGATATTGTTGGATGCGTTTTGAGGGTCCCATAGCAAAGCCTCCTTAAAAATAAGTGTGATTTTCTGTATTTTAACACGGGAGGCGGCCAGAAACAACGTAGATGCAAAAAAATAGCCGCTGCCCAAAGGGGAAGGGGCAGCAGCCGAGGCTATACACGAAAAGTCCTTCGCTGTATGCGGCACAGCGGAGGACTTAGTGTATCCTTTAATAGGAGATAGATTATTTCAAGTTTGCTTTGATGACTTCTGCAATGGCTTTGACGCCTTCTACGATTTTGTCGTCAGGCATGCAGGAATAGTTCATACGGAAGCAGTTTTCATGACCGCCGTTAGGGAAGAAGGAGCCGCCGGGAACATAGGCAACTTTCTTTTCCAGACACTGCAGTGCCATTTTACGGGTGTCGATGTATTCAGGCAGTTCTACCCATGTGAACAGACCGCCGTCGGGGTGTGTGAATTTTGCTTCTTTGGGGAATGTTTCTTCCATGGTTTTCATCATCACGTCGCGTCTGTGTTTGTACAGTTCGCGGATGGTGTCAACATGTTTGTCCAAATCGAACATTTCCATATATTTGTTGGCTTCCAGCTGAGTAACGGTAGGTGTCTGCAAGTCCGCACCCTGTTTGATGAAGTTAAACATAGACAGGATTTCGTCGGAAGCGCAAACCCAGCCCAGACGATAGCCAGGTACCAGAATCTTGGAGAAGGTACCTAAGAATACAACCAGCCCTTTGGTATCCAGAGATTTCAGAGCGGGCATGTTTTCGTTTTCAAAACGCAGTTCGCCGTAAGGGTTATCTTCGATTACGGGGATTTCATATTTATTGATGATTTCCATGAATTTGTGACGGCGTTCCAGTGTCCATGTTCTGCCGGTGGGGTTCTGGAAATCGGGGATGACATAGATCATCTTTACGTTCGGTGTGGTTGCCAGGATTTTTTCCAGTTCTTCCATCACCATACCGTCTTCGTCTGTAGGTACTTCCATAAAGGTAGGTTCACATGCTTTGAAAGCATTGATGGCACCCAGATAGGAGGGGCTTTCCATCAGGATCACGTCGCCTTTATCTACAAATACACGGGCGGAGAAATCCAGACCCTGCTGAGAACCGCTGGTCACCAGAATATGGTCCGCATCCGTTTCAATATTATTTTTCGCTTTCATTCGCTCAGCGATTTTTTCCCGCAGTGCAGGGAAGCCTTCTGTAGAAGAATACTGACAGGCTACTTTCCCCATTTCCTCCATGACAGCGTCGCACGCCTGACGGAGCTGGTCTACGGGAAACAGTTCTGCTGCGGGCAGACCGCCTGCGAAGGAAATAATATCGGGTCTTGCAATCAGTTTCAGCAGATCGCCGATATCGGAATTAGTCAATTGTTCCATTCTTTTCGCATAACGCACCATACTTGTTTCCTCCTTTGTGTCTTACATTCATCATAAACATTCTCTTTTGTATCAATCTGTGGAATAGATTTGATACTTATGAAACCACATCAGACGCTTGTTTGTCAATGGGTGGCGGACATGGAGTGTATGGCTTTTTATACATGAAAAATCATGGTTTTTTTGTGCGAAATTCACGCAAAACAAATTGTATGTATAAAAAAACATGTGATTTTGCATATAAAAATAGATTGTATTTTCATCAATACAGAAAAAAACAGTGGATTTGCTGATTTTTTTTCATGAGTATTTTTCTTTCTGCTGTCCAGCGTGCCCGAAGGGACAGTGCAAAGACAGTTTTTTGGGGAAAATGGGGTTTAGAAATTCTGATATTTTCGTTTGGTATTGGAAAACTTCCGGCTCCTTTTAGTTTCTGTAAAATCTGCGTAAAGTCTGGGTTTTCCAGCTGCCGTAGAACCGTACAATTTTGGTTTCTTTTGGAAGGGCTTTTTGCCGCAAAATGTCAAAAAGTTTAATAAATGAAATTTTTTGTTTATTTTCTCTTGCTTTTCATGACAAAAGATGTATAATGATTTAGGTTTCGTAAAAATAATCAGAAAGTTTAGTATTTCTACACAACGAGGTGTTATTTATGGATATCGGCCACAAGATCAAACAGCTCAGAATCCAGAAGGGTCTGACGCTGGAAGAACTGGCCAGCCGCAGTGAGCTGACAAAGGGATTTCTCTCCCAGATGGAGCGAAATCTGACCTCTCCTTCCATTGCCACCCTCAACGACATCGTAGAGGCATTGGGCAGCAGTCTTTCGGAATTTTTCCGGGAAGACAAGGAGGAGCAGATCGTTTTCCACAAAAAGGACTTTTTTGTGGATGAGCGGGAAAATTATACGGTGCATTGGATTGTACCCAATACACAGAAAAACGAAATGGAACCGATCATGGTGGAATTGCCTCAGGGCGGGGAATCCTTTGTGATGGACCCCCACAGCGGTGAGGAATTCGGCTATGTGGCGGAGGGCTGCGTGACGCTGGTCTGCGGCGAGGAGAGCCATGTGATCCACAAAGGGGAAACATTCTATCTCTCCGGCAAGAACCGCCATTACCTGAAAAATGAGAAAAAAACAACGGCAAAGGTCATCTGGGTTTCCACACCGCCGCTGTTCTGAAAAAGTGACAAGAAAAAGGAGTAGCCGCCGATGAAAAAGAAACTGATTCAGTTTAAAAATATCGTCAAGGAATTTGACGGCAAACTGGTACTGAAAGGTGTCAATCTGGACATCTATGAAAATGAGTTTGTGACACTGCTGGGCCCCAGCGGCTGCGGGAAAACCACACTGCTGCGTATTCTGGGTGGTTTCCTGACACCAAACGAGGGCACAGTTCTGTTTGATGGAGAGGACATCAGCAAAATCCCTCCTTATAAACGGGAAATCAACACCGTATTCCAGAAATACGCCCTGTTCCCTCACATGAACGTATACAACAACATTGCCTTTGGTCTGAAAATCAAAAAAGAACCCAAAGACATCATCGAACAGAAAGTAAAACGTATGCTGAAACTGGTGAATCTGGAAGATTTCGCTGATAAGAACGTAACAGAAATGTCCGGCGGTCAGCAGCAGCGTGTTGCCATTGCAAGAGCATTGGTAAACGAACCCAGCGTACTGCTTCTGGACGAACCTCTGGGCGCACTGGACTTGAAACTTCGTCAGGAAATGCAGCACGAACTGAAAAAAATCCAGCAGGAAGTGGGCATCACATTCATTTTTGTTACCCACGACCAGGAAGAAGCCCTGACAATGTCCGACAAGATCGTTGTTATGAAAGACGGGGAAATCCAGCAGATCGGCAGCCCTACAGATATTTACAACGAACCTGTCAATGAATTCGTTGCAAACTTCATCGGCGAAAGTAACATCATCGAAGGTGTTATGCTGGATGATTACAAAGTTATGTTTGAAGGCAGAAAATTTGACTGCGTGGACGACGGCTTTGATAAAAACGAAGTGGTGGACGTTGTTATTCGTCCCGAAGACCTGGATATTGTACCCAGAGAACAGGGCAAGCTCAAAGGCGTTGTCAAATCCGTACTGTTCAAAGGCGTACACTATGAAACCATGGTGGAAACAAAAGTGGGTACAGAAATCACCGTAAAAATGCAGGTATCCAATGACCAGCCTGTATTCAACGAAGCAGCAAACGAAAAAATGTCTGCCAACGACTTCTATCTGGATGTGGACGACGTAGAAGAACTGGATGAAGCTACCATCATCGCCCGTGCCGACGCGCAGGCGTGGAACCCCGATGAGGACGAGCTTATTTCCATCAAAGAAGTGAAGTACAACATCAAAAAGGAAAACGGCACTTACCCCGTAACTTTCTCCACAGCAGCTGGTACATCCGTAACGGTGAACATGATCGTGAAGGATGAAAACCGTGTCACCAGTGAAGAAAACGAAGAATATATCTTCGCTGTGAACTTCTTCAAGAAGGTAGACGAAATTCAGGAATCCATCGCTTTGGATACAGACCTGAAAACATGGGCAAACGCTGTGGCATTTTCCTTGGAAGACGATATGCCTGTTGAAATCACCGACGTCAAATATGACTTCGATCCCGAAAACATCACCCCCGGCATTTACGATGTAACCTTCGCCACCAAGGGGTATGAATATAAGGTAGATACCACGGACAAACATGAAGTAGGGGAAGAAGTTGGCCTCATCTTTGAACCCGAAGACATTCATATCATGTCCAGAGAGCAGTAAGGAAAGGAGGCGGAAAAATGCGACAGTTTCGCAGTATGGTATATCCTTACGTGGTCTGGATTGCCATTATGATCGTTGTGCCCATGCTGATGATTTTGCTGTATGCGTTCACCAAAGAGGGCAACGATGTGACCACCTTCCGCTTCACACTGGAAAACTTCGGCAGATTCTTCAGTGATGCCGTATTCCTGGATGTATTGAAGCGCTCCCTGATTATTGCAATATTCACCACCATCATCTGCGTCCTTCTGGGCTATCCCATTGCCTATGCCATCGCAACTGGCCCGGAAAAAAGCAAGATGTTCTGGATTCTCATGATTACACTGCCCACATGGATCAATATGCTGGTGCGTACTTACGCATGGGTGGGCATTTTGCAGGACGATGGTCTTTTGAACAGCTTTTTGGGGCTGTTCGGCATCGGGCCTTTCAAAATGATGTATACCACATTCGCTGTGGTATTGGGTATGGTCTATAACTTCATTCCTTTTATGATTTTGCAGATTCATACCTCTCTGGCGAAAATGGATAAGAGCCTGCTGGAAGCAGCCAGCGACCTGGGCGCAAACCGTATGCAGTGCTTCCTGCGTGTGACACTGCCTTTGAGCCTGCCCGGCGTTCTCAGCGGCATCACACTGGTATTCCTGCCTGCGGTGTCCAGCTTCTTCATTCCCAAACTGCTGGGCGGCGGACAGTATGTCCTTATCGGTAACGTCATCGAAACCCAGTTCCTTACCAGCGGCGACTGGAACTTCGGCAGTGCCATCTCTTTGATCATGGCAGTCATCATCATGATTTCCATGTATCTGACCAGAAAAGTAGACACAGACCCGGCAGCAAACGGAAGGGGGGAATAAGCCGTGGAAGAAAAAAGACACAGAATCGGCGCCAAACTTATTTTGGGCATCACGGCGTTATTCTTCTATCTGCCCATACTGTATATCATCGTCTTTTCCTTTAATGACTCCCGCTCCCTGACAAAGTTCAGCGGTTTTTCACTGCGGTGGTATGAAAAGATGTTTTCTGACAGCGCCATGATGCAGTCGGTGGTTTATACCATCGTCATTGCCATTCTGGCAACCATCATTTCCACAGTGGCAGGTACATTGGCTGCCATCGGTCTTTCCCGTTCACGGAAAGCCCTCCGCAACGTGGTGGAACAGGTGAACAACTTGCCCATTATGAACCCGGAAATCGTAACAGCCATCGGCCTTCTGATGTTCTTCAGTGCGCTGGGCATCAATAAAGGCTTCACTACACTGCTGCTGGCGCACATTATGTTCTGTACGCCTTATGTTATCCTGTCCGTTTCCCCGAAACTGCGGTCTTTGGACCCTAACCTGGCGGACGCGGCACTGGATCTGGGTGCAACACCTTTGCAGGCATTGACAAAGGTCATTGTGCCCCAGATCATGCCCGGTATCGTTTCCGGCGCTCTGATTGCTTTCACCATGAGCTTTGACGATTTCATCATTTCTTATTTCGTCACCGGCAATGGTGTGAACAATATTTCTATTTTGGTGTATACCATGAGTAAGCGTGTCAACCCTTCCATCAACGCATTGTCCACATTGGTCATTGCCATCATCACGGTTGTGTTGATCGTTGTCAACGTAGTACCCATCATCAAAGAGAAAAGGAGAAAAAAGGTATGAAAAAATTAATTGCTATGGCTCTTGCAAGCGTAATGCTGCTGGCAGGCTGCGGCGGCGGCAGCGGTGCATCTTCCGCAGATGCAGTGGAAAAATATGGCTCCGATACCCTGAAGCTCTACAACTGGGGCGAATACATGGGCGAAGACCTGATTTCCAATTTTGAAAAAGAATTCGGCGTAAAGGTTATCGTGGAATACTTCGACTCCAACGAAACTATGTACACAAAACTGCAGGCAGGGGATTCCTATGACGTGCTGGTTCCTTCCGATTACATGATCGAAAGACTGATCAAAGAAGGCATGCTGCAGGAACTGGATCTGTCCCTGATCCCTAATATCTCCAACCTGGCAGAAGGCGTAAAAAATCTGCCTTATGACCCCGACAACACATACTCCGTACCTTACTTCTGGGGCAGTGTAGGTATCGTTTACAACCACAATAACGTAGACCCTGCCGTTGTAGAAGAACAGGGCTACAACATCCTGCACAACACAGATTACAAAGGCAAAATCTATGTGTATGACTCCGAACGTGACTCCTTCATGATGGCCTTCAAAGCACTGGGCTACTCCATGAACACAGACAATCAGGATGAAATTCAGGAAGCTTATCAGTGGCTGCTGGATATGAACAACACTATGGAACCCGTTTATGTAACTGACGAAGTTATCGACGGCATGATCAACGGCACAAAAGACATCGCAGTTGTTTACAGCGGTGACGCTACAACCATTCTGGAAGAAAACCCCGACATGAGCTTCTGGATGCCTACAGAAGGTACAAACCTGTGGAGCGATGCGATGGTTATCCCTGCAAACGCAGAAAACCCCAAACTGGCACACGAATTCATCAACTACGTGCTGACATATGAAGCATCTCTGGGCAACAGCGAATACGTTGGCTATGCTTCTTCCAACCAGGAAGTTCTGGATGAACTGAGCGGCGAAGGCGGCCTGTTCGCAGATAACGAAGCATACCTGCCTCGTGCCGGCTATGAAAAAGACGAAGTTTTCGTAGACAACCAGGTGCTGAAAAAAGAACTGGCTGAACTGTGGATCAAAGTAAAAGCAACAAAGTAATGAAGAAAAGATAAGGAGGGAAACGGATGTTACAGAATGCTTTGGACATCCTGCGTAAAGAAGGAAAAGAGATTCTGGTCTGCCTTTCCGGCAGCGAAGAAGCCCAGAAAGCGTGGCTGGCAGCCGGCGGGGAAGCAGGGCATATGCTCTCTGCCCGTCAGATTGAAAGCTGGCTCATGACTGGCGGCGCGCAGCTGCCCAAGGAAATCGCTTTTTCCGGTACGCTGGAGGAATTTGTTTCCCTCTTTCCCAAGACAAACGCCGAGGACAGTAAGCGGAAAGTGAATAGCTTCCTCTCCGGCGCGGTTGTGGAATACAAAGATGGAAACTGGGAATATTTCACCTGCAATGTGGTGGTCATGGGCTGCTGCATGGGGGAATATCTCAGCATCGTCAATAAAAAAGAAATTAGTTTTTAAAAAAGGCGGAAGTACCTTAACAGGTATTTCCGCTTTTTTCGTTCTATCCTCTTTTCTGTCCGCATAAACTATTTGCAGACCGAAAGGAGGTTACGCCCATGGGGAAGAAAGAAAAGGATAAACGGCTCCTGCGCCGGAATCTGCTGGGCGTTTGTGTGTTTTTGCTGGCGCTGCCTGTGCTCTGGCCCATGGGCGGCGCGGCTTTTGCCATGCGGGAGATTTTGCCGGGACAAGTATCGGCGGCGGAGCCCACA
>ERZ779894.827-NODE-827-length-34611-cov-4.126635_pt1 | contig 34611 bp, 36 predicted proteins | sample MGYA00511587_ERZ779894 | MGnify/ENA primary metagenome ERZ779894 (study PRJEB29588, sample SAMEA2160490) | human gut metagenome | biome: human gut; feature: human-associated habitat; material: faeces | place: Denmark | collected 2008/2010 ... | reverse complement strand
CTGGAGGATAACCAGTTGCAACAGAATAGTACATGTATGATTTACTTCTCGGAAAACAAGAAGAAATTAGAAAAAGAAGCAACGAAGATTCTGAATAAATACAAGAAAAATAATAGAATGACGGTGTCGCGGATTGATTCTGATAAATTCCACTTTACGAAACCGGAAGAATAATAAGCAATAGTTAAATTGTTAATATAATAAGAGATGCAGCTTTGCATCTCTTATTTTTTTATCTTTGCCTCGTAATAAACTTGAAATCTAATGAAAAAGATAAAAATATTCTCCTTGTTTGTGTGTTTGGCTATGCTGGTAATCGCTTGTCATAATGACGATGATGAAAGAGGAGTCCAGATGCGTACAGTTCTTGTTTATATAGCAGGTGACAATTCTCTTCGCAGCTTTGCTACAGAGGATTTGGCGGAAATGACAGAGGGAATGCAGTCTGTAGATGATAACTCTTATAACCTACTCGTATACATTGATACCGGATCAAGTCCTAAACTAATTCGATTGAAGAAGGATAAAAAGAAGAATGTCGTACAGGAGGTAATCGCTACGTATGAAGGACGAAACTCTGTAGATGTCTCTAAGATGAAGGAGGTTATCAACACGGCATTTTCTGAATATCCGGCACAGAGTTATGGGTTGGTTTTGTGGTCTCATGGAGAAGGATGGTTGGCAAAATCGCAGAATAAAACCCGTTGGTGGGGACAGGATGGTGGTTCAAATTACATGGATATTTCCGAGTTAAAAGATGTTCTGCGTAATGCGCCTCATTTGAGTTTTCTTCTTTTCGATGCATGCTTTATGCAATCTGTTGAGGTGGTCAATGAATTGAAGGAACATGCGGATTACATAATAGGCTCTCCGACAGAGATACCCGCACCGGGTGCTCCATATCAGAAAGTAGTTCCGGCTATGTTTGCCAATAATGCATCGGCTACGGACATAGCAAAGGCATATTTTGAATTTTATGCAGATGAAAATCTTTATACTGGCAAATTGCCATATAATTGGGGCTTAGGTGATCCCTGGACGGCAGGAGTCTCTGTTTCTGTAGTGAACACTTCCATGTTGGAACAACTGGCTAAAAGCAGTAGTGAGATTATTCCGAAATATATTAAGGGCAGACAAGCGATAGCCACATCGGGCATACTCTGTTATGATTGTCGGTCCAGTAAGTATTATTATGATTTTGATGGATTAATACGTTCTTTAGGTAGTGAGACTAGCGAATATGAGGCTTGGAAAGCTGCTTATGATGCTGCTGTGGTTTATTGGAAGACTACTCCTAATAATTACTCCAGTTATGGCGGTAGTTTCTCGATGAATGGCTCTGCAGGACTTTCTACTTATATATTTCGTCAGTCGTATGAAGAGGAGATAAATCCTTTTTATCGTCAGTCGATACAATGGTACTCCGCTGCCGGATGGGATGAGACAGGCTGGTGATAATTACCATTTCAATATTCTTTAGAAGATAGGATTCTAACTTTTTGTGAAGATAGTGTGAAGAATAAGCAATCCTTATATAAGTGGTTATATGAGACGTATGAGAACGATTTGTTTTCATACGGCATTGCTTTTGGCATTAGTAAAGAACTTTTAGAAGATGCCATTCACGATGTTTTTTTGCATTTATATGAGCGTGAGCACAAACTTTGGGAAAGTCAGAATATGAAGTTCTATCTGTTGAACTGTTTGAAGAACCGGATTCGGACCATTAAGAAAAAAGAAATGAATACCGAATTTCTGGAAGAAGGTTCTGATAACTATAGTTTCCTTATTGAAGTGAACGGCTTTGAACTCATAGATGAAGAAAAAGAAAGAGCCGCTATGCAAAAACAGCTGAAAAAGATGCTGGATAGCCTTACAGACCGGCAACGGGAGGCTGTATATCTTCGTTATACCCAAGGACTTAGCTATGAGGAAATCGGGAAATTGATGGGAATACAACCTAAAGCAGCACAGAAATTAGTGTATCGGGCTATCGAACAAATGCGTAAAATTCAGCCTCAAATTATTTATTTTTTCCTTTTCGGTTATTTTCTTTAATTTTCGTGGGGGTATTTTTGTTCTTTGCGTGTTTTTAAAGTGAAACCGTAAAAAGAACGAGTATGCATTCAGATCGAATACCCGAATCGACAAAACAATGGCTACAAAATGAAGACTTCATATTGTGGTGTCTGGCTCCTACCCAGGAATCGGAAGAATGGTGGGTTAATTATCAAAAAGAGCATCCCGAAGATCAAGCATCCCTACAGGAGGCCCGCAAAATCATGTTATCTGCCCGGCTGAATCCGGTTCAGCGCTTACCCGAAGAATCAGAAAGATTGTGGGCACGTATAGAGACAAGCATGGAGCGTCGTGATAAGAGACATCGTTTTATCTTATTTACCCGTTATGCTGCCGCCTGTGTACTAATATTAGGTATTGTTTCTTTCTGGTTGATTCATTCTTTTCAGACGTCCGGAACTGCTGATGATCTGCTTGTCAATGTGAAAGCAGATACTCTGTATCAGAAAGTAATGCTGATAAGAGATGATGCGGAAGCGATTCAGATAGAGAATAATGCCGTCATTACTTATGATAGCAATATTACTATTCAATCCGATGGTAAGGAAACAGAGATAATCAAAGAGGGAGCGGCTCAACCCGGAAAACAAAATACACTGATAGTTCCTTATGGTAGCCATTCATCCATTGTATTGGCAGATGGATCGAAAGTATGGATTAATTCCGGAAGTAAATTACGTTTCCCTTCCTCTTTTGGTCCGGGCGAACGCAGGATAAAAGTAGAAGGAGAGATTTATATAGAAGTTGCCAAAGATACTTCCCGGCCTTTTTATGTAGAGACCCCCCAACTGACAGTTAATGTATTGGGAACAAAGTTTAATGTGTCTGCCTATGCTGATGATGCATTGCAATCCGTGGTGTTGGTAGAAGGAAAAGTAAATGTAAAAGCAAACTCCAATGAAGATTTTGTCCTTTTGCCTAATCAGCGTTTTAAGTTGAGTGATGGGATATCCGGCATCGACGAAGTTAATGCTTACGATTATATTTCATGGAAAGATGGCGTACTTCAGTTCCGGGGTGAGACAATGAAAGAGATTATCCAACGGCTAAGTCGCTACTATAATGTATCTATCACATGTACGCCGGAAGTTGCGCAAAAGTGTACAATGGGAAAACTTATCTTATTTGATGATATAGAACAAGTCATGAAAACCTTCTCGTTGCTGTACGATGTCCAGTGTACAATTGAAGCGGGAAGTATAAAAATCGAGTAATAACCCTAAAAATTTAATGCCTATGAATAAACCACAGAAATGAAGCCTTTGTAAAAAAGAAGTTCGGAAGAGAGGCAACTCTTCCGAACCCGTGAGATTTAAATTTTTCAATTACTTATGAAAAACCTAAAAATTGATACGCAAAAATATGGAAAATTCCTATTACAATCATGCAAATAGGGCATATTTTCTTTGTAAATCATATCTGTTTGTGAAATTTTTTGTTATTTTTCTATTTATAGCGAATGTAACTCTCGCTAATGGAAATGGAACGAGCGAACTCTATGATATAAAGAAAGGGACTCTACTGGAATATTTTAAAGATATAGAGAAAGAAACAGGCTACGTTTTCATCTATTCGAAAGATATCCGGCCTAGTTTAAATCAAGTTGTCAGTGTAGATCTATCCAGGAAGAAGACAATCACAGAAAAATTGTCAGCCTTGTTTGAAAAGACAAATCTGGTATATGAAATAAATGGAAAACAGATTGTTGTAAAGAGAAAAACGGCAGTGAAAAAGAATCTTTCTGCACAGCCACAGGAGCCTCGGAGAATAACCGGTACTATTACCGATACAAAAGGAGAACCGATTATCGGTGCCAATATCAAGGAAGTCGGTACATTTAACGGCATAATTTCCGATATAAATGGGCGCTTTGCCTTATCTGTAAATCCGAATGCAGTTTTGGAAATCAGTTATATCGGTTATGTCACGACGACAGTACCTGTAAAAGACAATAAAGTGCTTTCTATTGAAATAGAAGAAGCCGAGCAAAGTCTGGAGGAAGTCGTTGTTGTCGGCTACGGAAAGCAGAAGAAAGAAAGTGTGACAGCATCTATCGCTTCTATTTCGAGGAAAGAACTGGTACAGACACAACAATCCAATATTAGTAACATGCTGGTAGGACGAATGCCGGGATTGATTGCTTTTCAAAGAAGTGGTGCTCCCGGCGAAGACGCTTCCAGTCTGTTAATCAGAGGTGTCAGTACATTTACAGACAACACGGCTCCTTTAATAATGATCGATGGCATCGAACGAACTAATTTTGACGGCATAGATCCGAATGAAGTTGAATCATTGAATATACTTAAAGATGCTTCGGCAACAGCGATCTATGGAGTAAAGGGAGCTAACGGCGTAGTATTAATTACTACCCGTAGAGGGCGTCCCCGGTTGAGCTATTCGGGTAATTTTGCTTTGCAGCAATCTACCCAGCTCCCCAGTTATCTGAATAGTGCGGATTATGCAACTTTATACAATGAAGCTTTAGAAAATGACTCCCGGGTTTCGGGTTCTACCTACCAACCGAAATTCACGGATAAAGATATTGAATTGTACAGAAATGGCTTTGATCCGATTTTGCATCCGAACACTAACTGGATAGACGATTTTCTTAGAAAGTTTTCTACCCGCACTCAACATAACATCAACCTTTCGGGTGGTACAGAACGTGTGAAATACTTTATATCGGGAAGTTATTTCGATCAGACCGGTATCTATAAACATACCAAGATAGATTCGGATCATGATGTAAATCCCCGTAACACCCGTTATAACTTCAGAACTAATTTCGATTTTCAGATAACGCGGGACTTTTCGGCAACTGTTCAAATGGCCGCCCAGATAGGCAGAGTGATTACTCCGGGCTCCGGTAACAGTGGAATCTGGCAAGCTATTTCTTTTGCCAATCCCTTGAGCTCTCCGGGATTGGTGGACAATAAAATTGTCCGCATACAGGATGGATTGGGAAGCGTCAATCCCTGGCAAACCTTATTAAGCAACGGTTATCAGAAAGATAATAGAAATAACATCAATACAACATTACGTCTGAATTATGATTTATCATCTTTGCTGACCAAAGGTTTGTCCGTACACGGGAGTATCGCGTATGATAGCTATTATTATAGCCGTAAGAAATATTCGAAAACCTTTCCTTATTATCTTGCGCGCCGTGATGCGGAAGATCCGGATTACATCTATCTGATCCCCCAATCAGAAGAGAGTATCTGGTCTGTAAGTACCGGATGGGATAAGAACCGGAAAGTATATATGGAGTTTGGAATTGATTATAATAGAAGAATTGCTAAGAAGATTGTTTTTGATGATTGTTATATTTGTAATGAACTGGGCGGATTAAAAAATTTTCAAAATAAAGATTACTATGATATCGTTGTTTTTGCTGATGTAAAAGTAAAAGATGATGAAATAGAATGTTTACTTAATCAATTGCTAAAATTCAAAAAATTGCCTTAAAACAAGGAGAAAGGAATTCATATGTATGGGCAAAAACTTTTTTGATTATAATGACATGAATTGTGCATATACCATTTCGGATAATATGGCAATTGACTCAGACGGTGATTTGCTAATGCGTATGGGATATAATATAGCGATGGATATGGTAACAGGTGATTTACATTATATTTCAGGTTGGTCTGATAATGAGAATGACAAAAATAAATGGCATCATGGATTTTTCCGGCAGCCATTATTTCCTTAATCCATCGTTTATATTGTAGCAATGAACTTCAAGATAACCGAATGTGCGATTTAATTGTTGATATAAAGAAAGACAGCGTAAAAAGCATTTTGCCTTTTACGCTGTCTTTTCGCCTTTGCAACGCCCATAAGTTATATTTCAATGTTGTTTTCAAATTGCCGCCCTATGTAGCGTTAGCTTTAGCAAAGCCGTTTTTCATCTGAAAATCAATCAGCGTATAAAGTTTGTTCTTTGAAACGGTTCTTTTTCCGGCAGACCGAACTGCTCTTTTCCGAGGGCGATACTTTTCATAAGAAAAGTCATATTCCTTGCGAGCGTGCGCATGCTCTGAAGCCCCTCTGCGTCTCCTACCGCTTCGCCCGGCTCTCTGCCGTGAATACTGTTCCAGTACTGCCCGGAAGCGACCGGCATGCCTGAAATGGTAAAGAACTTGTTCAGCTCGTCAAACGTGGCGGAAAGACCGCCGCGCCTTGCCGCAACAACAGCGGCGCCCACTTTCATCGTTTTATCAAACGGCGTGCTGTAAAACAGCCTTGTAAGAAACGCCACAAGCGTTGCGTTTGCCGAAGCGTAATAAACCGGGCTGCCCACAACGAGTCCGTCGCACTCCCTGAATTTCTCCGCCGCCGCATTCACTTCATCGTCAAAAACGCAGCTGCCTTTTTTGGCGCAGGTGCCGCAGGCGATGCAGCTTCTTACCGCTTTATTGCCGATATGCAAGATCTCGGTCTCAACGCCCTGCTCCTCAAAGACCTTCTGCATTTCCTTTAGCGCAAGCGCCGTATTGCCGTTTGTGTGCGGACTGCCGTTGATCATGAAAACTTTCATGAAAACTCCCCCTTATAAAATACTTTTACGAATCGATTATAATACCTGAACAAATGAAATTCAATCATCCCAACTAAGGTTGTGCAACTCACCCTTAAGCGACAGCGCCGGATAATCCCACTGGCGCAGCACCTCGTAAACACCCACGGCAACACTGTTGCTGAGATTGAGGCTTCGTATGATCCCGCGCATCGGTAGGCGGACGCACCTTTCCTCATTCGCTTTGAGAAGCTCCTCCGGCAGACCCTTTGTCTCTTTGCCGAAAACAAGAAAGCAGCCGTTCGGATAGCGCATATCACTGTGCACATTCCGCGCCTTGGTGCTGAAATAGAAGAACTGAGCGCCTTTATTTTTTTCAAAAAATGCAACCGTGTTTTCGTAATATGTGATATCCAGCTTATCCCAGTAATCCAGCCCGGCGCGCCTAACCCTTTTTTCCGTTATCTCAAATCCCATGGGACCCACAAGGTGAAGCCTTGCCCCTGTTGCGGCGCAGGTGCGGGCTATATTGCCCGTGTTCTGCGGAATCTCGGGTTCTATCAGCACAACATTAAGCGAGTATTCCATTGATATATACTTCCCTGATATTGAATTTATCATCAACAAACACGATATCCGCCGCTTTTCCCGTGGCTATCGAGCCGATCACGTTATCCTCGCCGATCGCCCTCGCCGGATTGATCGTGCAGCTTTTCAGCGCGGTCCTGAAATCCACGCCGAAAGACAGCAGGTTTTTGAATTCATCAAACACATTGCTGATGGACGCGGCGATCGTGCCGTCCTCAAGAACAGCATACCTGCCGTTCGGACGCACAAACACTTTCTGCCCGCCGAGTTCGAATTCACCCTCGCCCAGTCCTGCCGCACGCATGGAATCAGAGATCACGCAGGCTCTGTTCTCGCCCAGTATTTTAAAGGTATTTCTCAGCACTGCCGGGCACACGTGACCGCCGTCGCATATGAGCTCACAGAAAACCTTTTCATTATCGAGCGCCGTTCCGGCTATCCCCGCCTCCCTGTGGGTCATAGGGGTCATAGCGTTATAAAGGTGCGTGGCGTGCCTTGCGCCTATATCAAACGCGTGCTGTGCCTGCACGGCATCCGCCGCAGAATGCCCTATCGAAACAGCGCATGTTTTGCTGACTTCTTTTATAAACGCATCGCTGTCAAAAGCCTCGGGCGCAATCGTTATAAGCTTTACGTTACCGCCGCTTCTGTCATAAAGATCATCAAATTCCTCAAGGGTTCCCGCTCTTACGAAAGCGGGATTCTGCGCGCCTTTTTTGCTCATCGCAATAAAAGGACCTTCAAGATTTATCCCGGCAATCTTCGCGCCGCGCTCACTGCCCTTGTATTCACGTATCGTGCATACAATATCGGCAAGAGTATCCCTGCCCAGAGTCATCGTGGTGGCGCAGAAAGACGTTACGCCGTGCTTTGCAAGATAGGAGCTGACTTTTTCAAGGCTCTCCCTGCTTGCGTCCGAGCAGTCGCCGCCGGCAGCGCCGTGGATATGAATATCCACAAAGCCTGGCAGAGCGGTCATACCGCTCATATCCTTTCCGTCTCTGTCGATCACGCCGATTGCTTTGATCCTGCCGTTTTCGATCTCAATATCGGCAACTTCCTTTTCAAACAGCTCATTATAAAAGCAAACATTTTTTAGAATCATACCTGATTTTCCTTTACTATTCTGAAAGTGATCTCCCTAAGCTGCGCATATGTTTCAAGACCGCTCATCTCGGCGCGGAATTTCGCTCCGCCCCTAAGTCCCTTTGTGTAATACGCCGCATGGCGGCGCGCCTCACGCATTGCCGTGTATTCGCCTTTGTATTCAATCATCTTCGCAATGTGCTTTAGCATAACGCTCATCTTCTCCTCAAGCAAAGGGGGCGGAACGACAGTGCCGTCCCTGAGATAAGCGTTTATCTCTCTGAAAAGCCACGGGTTCCCGAACGCGCCTCTGCCGATCATAACGGCGTCGCACCCTGTTTTTTCAAACATCGCGGCGGCGGAATAAACATCCGTCACATCCCCGTTTCCGATAACGGGAACGGAAACAGCCTTTTTAACCTTGGCGATAATCTCATAATCCACGCTGCCGCTGTACATCTGCTGCCGTGTTCTTCCGTGAACGGTTATTGCGTCCGCGCCGTTCGCCTCAAGCACCTGCGCCATATAAACGGCATTGACACCGGCATCATCCCAGCCCTTGCGAATCTTGGCGGTCACGGGAATATCCACCGCGTTTCGCACGGCTTTTACGATCTCGCCCGCAAGCTTCGGGTCTTTCATAAGGCTCGCTCCGCCGCCGTTCATCGCCACTTTAGGGGCAGGGCAGCCCATATTGATATCTACGATTGCCGGGTGAAATTCCAGACATTTCCGCGCAGCTTCAGCCATTATGATGGGATCGTCACCGAAGATCTGCGCGCCTGCGATGTTTTCTTCCCTGCCGAGCGTCAGAAGCTGCGCGCTTTTTTTATCGCCCATTACAAGCCCTTTTGCGCTTACCATTTCCGTAACGGTATACGCCGCACCGAAAGCAGTGCACACCTCGCGGAACGCTATATCGGTAACACCCGCCATAGGAGCCAGAAAGGCTATATCATTAAATGCAACATCTCTTATTTTCATATTGTTATCTCCGTGAATACTATATCACAACGGGGCGGCAACGGCAAGTGAAATTTAGTGATAAAAAAGAAAAGGGCTGCCTTATAAAATAAGGCAAACCCTTAAAGTATTTGAAATGAATCAGTCTGCGCTGTAGGGAAGCAGAGCTATCTGACGAGCACGCTTGATAGCGATGGTGAGTTCCCTCTGATGCTTTGCGCAGGTTCCCGTTACGCGGCGGGGAAGGATCTTTGCTCTTTCAGAAGTATATCTGTTGAGCTTTGAAACATCTTTATAATCGATGCATTCGCATTTATCCACGCAAAACTGGCAAACTTTTCTGCGGCCTTTTCTTGCGCCGCCCTTGTTATAAGCCATGATCAGTTTCCTCCTTAAAATGGTAGATCGTCATCGTCGTCCACAATCTCTTCAAAATCACTGTTGTCTGCCGAAGCATAGCTGGGAGCCGGCTGGCTGTAAACAGGATTTGTTGAAGTGCCGCTTTCCGCTTTTGAGCCGCAGAAAGAAACATTGTTTGCAACGACCTGAACGGTTTTTCTCTTGTTTCCGTCTCTGTCCGTATAATTATCTGTTTGGATAGAGCCTTCTATGGCTATCATAGAGCCCTTGCGGAAATAGCGAGAAATGAATTCGGCAGTCTGGCGCCAGGCGGTAACATCAATGAAATCGGCTTTTCTTTCCTCGCCGGATTTCTGATAATTCCTGTCGCACGCAACCTGAAAGCGAACAACGGAAACACCCGAGGGTGTTGTGCGCAGCTCGGGGTCAAAGGTCAGTCTGCCCATAATGACAACAGAATTAATCATTTCACCCCTCCGATTATTCGCCCTTGGCAACAATCAGCGAACGGAGAACGCCGTCCGTGATGTTGATTACACGGTCAAGTTCTGCCGGGAAGCTCTCTTCGCTTTCAAACTGAGCAACAATGTAATAACCCTCTGTTTCGTAGTTGATCGGATAAGCGAGCTTACGCTTGCCCCATTCCTCAACTTCGCCAAGAGTGCCATTCGCCTTGATGAGATCAGTGAACTTTGCCTTGAGAGTTTCAACCGCTTCCTCGCCTTTTGAAAGTGAGAAAACCAATACAAGCTCATACTTTTTTAATGCCATTCCTGTGCACCTCCTTCTGGACTTTTGGCCCGGAATCATTGCCCCGGGCAAGGATTGCCGCCCTTATAAGGCTGGCTAAAGTATTATAGCAAACAAGCCCCGCCCTGTCAAGAAAAAAATCACAGCGCAGAAAATGTGCACTGTGATTTTGGAATGATGAATGATTTATCAGCCGTTTATTTCGGCAAGATTTTTTTCGTGCTCTGACTTTGCCTCTGCAAGTTCCTTTTGACGCTCGTTTTCATATTTTTCTATCTCATCGTCAAATTCATTATTTGGACTTTTCAATGATTCTATTTCCGCAATATACGAATTACGCTCAGCATAAAGTTCATTCAGCCGCGAGCTGTTATTTCCGTGCGACTCTTCGGATGCGATCCGAGCATTTACATCATAAAGCTGCGACTGATATTCAACCACTTTTTCGGCGTTTTTCTTTTCAATTAAATTCTTCATTGACTTTTGCGCCGCTACTTTTGTGTCATAATACTCATTAATGCGGGAAACTTCTTTTTCATAGCGGTTGTTTTCTTCGTCTATTATATTCTGCTTTGAGTTGTTACCATCAGCCCTAACAGAACTATTTGCACTTTCGTGCTCGGAACGTTCAGATTCCGTCCGCTGTTCAGAAATCTGTTCCTGCTGAGAAGATGATTCCTGTGTTAAAGAAACGGAAACAGAATCTTTCTCAGACGAAGTTTCAGTCTGACTACTGCTTTTCCCCCTAACGGCAAATACGATTATAAGGACAAGTACAACCGCAACAAAAGCCAGCGCAACTCCTCCGAAAACAGTTCCTTTTTTATCTTCCGTCATTCAATGTTTCCTTTCGTGCCATCGGATTTCATATCAAATAAAAGACTTATATGTTTATATTAATTCAATCCGGCATGTATTGTCAACAAATTAATTTGTTTCTTTTGTATTTGGCATCGATTTCATTACTTTTTTAAACTGTATTGAAAACAGGATCGCCGTAAAGCAGACGGCGATTACATCCGCGAACGGCTCCGCCATATAAACGGCAGTTGTCTTATCCTGCGTGAAGATAAGGGGCATTATATAGATAAGCGGAATCAGCAGAATAAATTTACGCACAACGGCAACCGTGATTGACGCTTTTGCGTTGCCTATGGCGACAAAGGTGGACTGGCATGCCATCTGGATTCCGAATATCAGCGTTGCCGCCATATAGATTCTGAGGGCAGAGCGCGTGAAATCCATAAGCGCTTCTTCGGAAGTGAACATCGCGGCGAATGCGCCGGGGAAAAGCATAACTGCAAGCCAGAGAATCACCGAATAGCACAGATCGGTTATAAGCAGCAGCTTAAAAGCCGATTTCACACGGTCCGCGTTTTTTGCGCCGTAATTATAGCTGATGATCGGCTGCGCGCCCTGACCGAGACCCTGCAGCGGCAGCATGGCAAACTGCATAACGCTGGTGAGGATCGTCATAGCGCCTACCGCGATATCGCCGCCGTATTTCAGGAGCGACGAATTAAAGCATATGGAGATGGCGCTTTCGCTTGCCTGCATAACAAAGTTTGAAAGACCGAGCGCGAGCGCAGGCATGATTATTTTTGAGCGAAGAGGCATATATTTGGGCTTGATCTTCAGATTCGTTTTTTTACCGAAGAGGAAAGCCAGAACCCAGATGCAGGACATTGCCTGAGAAAGGATCGTTGCGAGCGCCGCGCCGCGCACACCCATATCAAAGCCGAAAATGAATACAGGATCAAGAATAATATTCGCAACAGCGCCGATCAGCACGGAGAGCATACCGGTTTTGGCAAAGCCCTGCGCGGTTATGAACATATTCATTCCCAGAGTGAGCTGAACAAAGATCGTGCCGACCGCATAGATATTCATATAATCGACAGCATAGCCGATCGTGTTTTCGCTTGCGCCGAATGCCAAAAGGAGATCCCTGTTCCAAATCAGAAGAACCGCGGTCAGAATAACCGAAATTATGATCTGCAAAATAAAGCAGTTGCCGAGCGTGCGCTCCGCGGACTCCTTATCGCCTTTTCCCATAAATATTGACGCCCTCGGCGCGCCGCCGTAGCCGACAAGTGCGGCAAACGCCGATACAATCATGATAAGCGGCATGCATACGCCTACGCCTGTGAGCGCATCCGCTCCGATATCGGGAATATGCCCTATATAGATTCTGTCTACAATATTGTAGAGCATATTGATCAGCTGCGCCGTGACCGTAGGGACGGCAAGCTTAACAAGCAACTTTCCCACAGGTTCCTTTGCCAGCATTTCATCGTCCTGATTCATAATAACGCCTTCTCTCCTAACAGGATGATTCAAAGAATATTATAATGCAATACACATATTTGTCAAACCACGGTGTGCCCATTCTGCAATCAAAAAACTCCGCCCGCAGGCATGCGAACGGAGCGTTTAAGATAGTTTTATTTTATGATCTTTCCTATAGTGTTGGGAGCCATTCCTGCGGCGTTTGCTTCATCCGTGTCAATATGCATTGCCCAGCCTGCCGTTTCTGAAACACGCACAACAACATCGCCCAAAATCAGATTACGCTCATTTGAGGTGGGGATCTCTACCGAAACGATCTGACCGTTCGTAAGCCCTTCCCTTTCCGCGTCCTCAGGCGTTGCATGGATATGTCGCTTTGCAGCAATCACGCCCTCTTTTATCTCTATCTCACCCTTAGGACCGATGATTTTGCAGGCTCCGCTTCCTTCTAAATGGCCGCTTTCGCGCACGGGAGCGTTAACGCCGATTGAACGCGCGTCCGTAAGGGAAAGCTCCACCTGTGTATACTTTCTGAGCGGGCCGAGAATCGTTACGTGTGGGAATTCGCCCTTTGCCCCGATGACACGCACCTTTTCCTCAGACGCAAACTGACCCGGCTGGGAGAGCGCCTTTTTAAAAGTAAGTTCGCTGCCCTTGCCGAAAAGGGTGTCCATATCCGCTCTTGTAAGGTGCACATGGCGCGCGGAAATTTCAACCAATACCTCGTTTTTTTCCATATATGTTCTCCTTAACTGATATAATCATTTATCATGATTATTTTATACTTCTTTTTATTGTTTTTCAATAGAAAATTTGATATAATTTAGCAGGTGATGAAAATGACGCTTGACGAACTTGAAAAAGCGTGCCGAAACTGCACAAAATGCGAACTTTGCGGCGGAAGAACAAACCTTGTGTTCGGGCAGGGCAAAAAAGACGCGGACATCATGCTTATAGGGGAGGGACCCGGCGAAAACGAGGACCTGCAGGGCAAGCCTTTCGTTGGCAGAAGCGGTCAGCTTTTGGATAAATTCCTTGCCGCCGTGGATCTTTCAAGGGATAAAAATGTTTACATCGCAAACATGGTAAAATGCCGCCCGCCGAAAAACAGGGATCCGAAACCCGAAGAGCAGGATATGTGCATCGGCTGGCTCAGGGAGCAGTTTAAAATCATACGTCCCAAAATAATCGTATGTGTCGGCAGGATATCGGCGCAAAAGCTGATCGACCCGAATTTCAGGGTCACAAAAGAGCACGGAATGTTTATTGAAAAAAACGGTGTGCTGATGATGGGCACATTCCACCCTGCCGCCATTCTTCGCAATCCAAATAACAAGGAGCTTGCTTTTCAGGACTGGCTGAAACTGCGAGATAAAATTCAAGAACTCAATATACAGATTTAATGATGCAAAATTTAAAGCCGCGCTTCAGCGCGGCGTTTTTGTTTATTTTACATTATTCAGCTATACTCTTGCAGACCACAAAATCTATGCCTGTGCCGAACAGGTCGGATATAACCACATCGCCCGATTTCACGGGAACTTCAAGCGTAACAGCATCGAGCAGGCGCATGGCTTCAAACATTTTGCCCTTGGGTATTGCGCCGCTCGTTTTGACAGGGCAGCGCGGATATTCCGCACTGTTTGTGCGCACCGTGGAAGTGACAACGCGCACGGGATTTTTCAGTTCGTTTTTCCCATAGACCGCGCCTCTGGGGCAGGCATTGCCCGTTACGGCGTAATCATTATCCTCATCCACCGTTAAGCGGCAGCCCTTGGGGCAGGTAATACATATCAAATGCGTCATATTTACGCCTCCTCCTGCGCCGACACTTTGATTCTGCCGGACTGTATCTTATCAAGCAGCACTTTCGGCAGGGCTATTTTTTCCATTTCGCCCGGCGCCATGTGCTCACGCTTGAATTTTGCGATAACCGTGTCCCCGTCCGTGACGGTGACGCTTGATTTTTCAAATATGCGGCGGACACGGAAAAAGATCTCCGCCTTTTCGGCGTCGCGCCTGATCTTCTGCGGCACCGTGTAATTTACAAATTCATTTGTTTCAAGTTCTATGCAGTTCTCACGGCTTTTTTCTCCGCCCTGCACAAAATCCGCCGCCGCTTTTCCGGCTCGCTGGCTTTCCCCCGTTACGAAATCCACAAGATCGTGAACATGCACAACATTGCCGCAGGCGAAGATCCCGTTTTCAGACGTTTCCATATTTTCAAAAACAACAGCACCGTTTGTGCGCGGATCCATCTCAATGCCCGCCGTTCTGGTAAGCTCGTTCTCCGGGATAAGACCCACGGAAAGCAGAACCGTATCGCAGTCAAACTGAATCTCCGTGCCGGGGATTGGTTTTCTGTCCGCGCCGACCTTGGCAACGGTTACGCCCTCCACACGGTTCTTGCCCTGAATATCAATGATCGTGTGGGAAAGATACAGCGGAATATCAAAATCATTGAGGCACTGCACGATATTTCTTTGCAGTCCGCCCGAATACGGCATAAGCTCAACGCAGGCAAGCACCTTGGCGCCCTCAAGCGTCATACGCCGTGCCATGATCAAACCAATATCACCCGAGCCGAGTATAACGACACGCTTTCCGACCATATGCCCCTCAATATTGACATATCTTTGCGCCGCGCCCGCCGTTAAAATGCCGGCAGGGCGTGTTCCGGGGATAGAGATCGCGCCCCTTGTACGTTCACGGCAGCCCATTGCAAGCACGATCGCTCCGGCGTTAAGGATCTGATAGCCGTTCTTAGAATTGATACAGTGCACCTGCCGGCCTTTGGTGATCTCAAGCACCATCGTATCGGTCATAACCTCAACTTCGGTATCTCTGAGCATCTCAATAAATCTGCCTGCGTATTCGGGGCCGGTGAGCTCCTCTTTAAAATAATGCAGACCGAAGCCGTTATGTATACACTGGTTAAGAATCCCGCCGAGCTCGCGGTCTCTTTCAATGATAAGTATTTTTTTCAGTCCGTTTTCATAAGCGGAAAGCGCCGCTGCAAGGCCTGCCGGACCGCCGCCGATAACGATAAGCTGATACATCACTTTGCACCTCCGCTCTTGGTTTCGCCGGTGAGAATGTAACTGCCGGAATCGTCCTGCATAACATCCTCATAAGGAATATTCTTATATTTTGCAATGATCTCCAGCACTTTCGGTCCGCAGAAACCGCTTTGGCACCTGCCCATTCCCGTGCCGGCTCTTCTTTTGATACCGTCCAGCGAAACAGGCGGTATAGGAGAGTTGAGCGCGTCTAGGATTTCGCCCTCCGTTATCGTTTCACAGCGGCAGATGACCCTGCCGTAAGCCGGATTCTGAGCGATCATCCTGTTCTTTTCCTCCGCGCTGAGCTTTTTGAAGCGCAGATGCTTTCTGGAATCAACAATGTTTTCCTTTTTATTGAGCGCCAGTCCGCTTTCGGCAAGCATGTTTACTGCCTCAAGCGCTATGGCAGGCGCTGCCGAAAGACCGGGCGATTTTATCCCGGCAAGGTCAAGGAATTTTTCGGCGGCAAACGCAATGATGAAATCATCCCTGTCCGTAACCGCGCGCACACCTGTAAAGTTCCTTATATTTTCTCTGAACGCGATGGACGGAACCGATTTAACGGCTTTCTCCCTGATAAAATCAAGGCAGCGGGATTTTGTGGAAACATCATCCTTATCCCTTGCGTCCGCATTCGGGCCGACCAACAGATTGCCATGGCAGGTGTGCGTTACGAGCACACCCTTGCCGTCCTTATCGGGACACTGGAAAATAACGTGATTGGCTCTTTTGCCCTCGCTGAGATCAAGCAGATAGTATTCGCCTGCGCTGGGCAGCACCTTATAGGACGGAGCGGCAACCATATTGTGGACCGTGTCGCAGTCCACACCGGCGGCATTGATGACATATTTCGCGTCAACACTGTCATTCGGCGATTGAATATGCCAAAAGCCGTCTTTTTTCTCTATCGAAGTCACCTCAAATTCAAGCTTGACCTGTGCGCCGTTTCTTACGGCTGTTTCGGCAAGAGCAATTCCGTATTCCCACGGATTCACGATCGCCGCAGTGGGCGCGTAAAGCGCGCATATTGCTTGATCTGAAATATACGGTTCCATTTTTCTGAGTTCCTCTGCGTCTACGATACGCAGACCCTCCACACCGTTTTCATTGCCGCGGCGGTAAAGCTCCTCCACTTCCTTTTTGTCATCCTCTGAAAACGCAACCACCAGAGAACCGATCTGCTGATAAGGCACATCCAGCTTCTTGCAGAGCTCCTGCGCCATTTTTGAGCCCTCAACATTCAGGCGCGCCATAAGCGTGCCGGGCAGAGGATCATAGCCCGCATGGATGATTGCGCTGTTTGCCTTTGTTGTGCCGCAGCAGACATCGTTTTTCTTTTCGAGCACAGCGATCTTGAGATCATATTTACTTAGCTCATAAGCGCATGCCGCGCCCACAATGCCCGCGCCTATAATTGCAACATCATACATATTTACCCCTCCGTTTCAATCAATAATCCCGTTTGGACTGCCGGCTCGTCACCTCGCGCGTGTCATCCGTGTATATTATCGGATACCACTTGCTGGCAAACCTGTAAGGATTCTGCATATTATGTTCATCATACCAAACCTGCGGATAATGGACCGAATCATTGACCTGCGCCGTCTCCCGCTTTTCAGCGCCGAGCGCGCACACTACCACAAATTCAAAGTGCGGCATAAAATCAGACGGTACAGAGATCGTCAGCAGCTTATCCTCGTCATAATCGAACCTGTAGCCGGTGTCATATAAAAATCGGTGATACAATCTGTCCGTATAATCTCCGAAGCTGAGCGGAGTCATCTGCTGCGTTACATTATACGGAAAGACGTAATCATCATCGTCCGACGAATATCTGTTTGTGTAAAACGCTCCGACAACATTGAATTCATAATCCTCAAAAAGGGTAGAATAGGTAACCTTCTGCCCGGACTTCAGATATGCATCCGCGGTAGAATATGCGGCTTCCAGATCACAGGCAGCCTCCGGCATATAAAGGACCGTGTTAAAATCAAGCTCATCCGTGCTGTTTGAACGGTCCAGGTAAGGCAGCTTGGAAGAACTCCCCTTTACCGCGTAGCTTTCATAGCCGCAGTCGGCAATCCTGATCCTTCCCGCAACATTGGGATTTTCCGCATAGATCTCGCAGAATTCTTCCTTTATGCCCTCGGGGAAGGAAACGCCGGGATACTTTTCCTGATACGGCTCAAGATACGCCGTTTTCTGATGATCCGCAACCGTAAATCCGGCGATAGCAGCCGCAAGAACCGCAACAGCAAGAACAACGCTGACTATAACTTTTTTTCCTTTTTTCGTTTTTACAAATTGTTTGAATGCAGCAAACGCTTTTTTTACGTTTTCACGGAAAGCCGCGCGTTTTTTACGCTCTGTGGTATTATCCTGCGCGCCGCTTTCGTTTTCCGTCTGTGCGGCAGCCACTGTATTTCTGCTTTCGGGCAGTTCAATTTCGCCGAACTGTTTTTCATGCCCCTCGCGCTGCTTTTTGTATTCGCCGATCAGCTCGTCTATCTCCGAGCTTTTATCTTTTTTATCCCTGATGTTACATTACACCTGCCTTATAAACCTGCGCGACGCGCTTTTAACCGCGGTCTCAATCATTTCATCAAGCCCCTCTATTTTGCTTTCAGCCGCCTCTACATCCTGCGGTTTGGGTCTTGTGCGGGGATGCTTGGGCGTAAACACTGTACAGCAGTCCTCATAAGGCTGAATAGATGTGTCAAATGTGCCTATCTTTCTGGAAACAGCGATGATCTCATCCTTATCCATGCCGATACACGGGCGGAAAACAGGAAGAGCGGCTACCCTGTCCGTACATTGCAATGCATAGATCGTCTGACTCGCCACCTGACCGAGACTCTCGCCCGTTATCAATGCGTGGCAGTTCTGATTTTCAGCTATGATCAAGCTTATCTTCATCATGATGCGGCGCATAACGAGCGTGAAATACTCCTCAGGGCAGGAATCACGTATCGCTTCCTGGATCTGCGTAAACGGCACAACATAGGTGGTGATGGTGCCGCAATAAGCGGACACCTTTTTAAGCAGATCCATGACCTTTATTTCCGCAAGCTCGCTCGTATAAGGCGGCGAAGCAAAATGAACGGCAACCAGCTCTATTCCCCGTTTCGCCATCATATACGCCGCCACGGGCGAATCGATTCCGCCGCTTATGAGCACCGCGGCTCGACCGCTCGTGCCCGTGGGCATACCGCCTGCGCCCTTGATATTATTTCCGCGCACAAAGGCGTGGTGATCCCGTATCTCAACCGTTACCGTTACATCGGGATCATGCACATCCACCTTTAAGTGATTGAACTTTTTGAGCAGCGCGCCGCCCAGCTCGCGGCAGATCTCCGGCGATTTCAGCGGAAATTTTTTATCGCTGCGCTTGGCTTCCACCTTAAAAGTGGAAACAAGCGAAAGCTCCTCTTCAAGATATTCCCTTGCGGTCTTAACAATGCACTGCATATCCTTTTCACACACTGCCGCGCGTGAATAAGCCGCTATGCCGAACACCTTTCCGAGCCGATCCGACACTTCGTCAAGATCAACTCCGTCCGGCGCCTCCACCATAATCGTGGACTGACTCTTGGTGAATGTAAATTCGCCGAGATCCTGAAGATGACGGCGCATATTTTTAATGAGAACATCTTCAAAGGAGTTTCTGTTCAGTCCCTTTAAAACGAGTTCTCCGTTTTTAACAAGTACGATTTCTTTCATATCTACCTCGGGTGTTTTTTTATTATATCTTCTATCGCGGAACAGAGCCGTTCACAGTCCTGCTGCGTGTTATCGCGCGAAAAGCTTATCCTTATGCTCTTGTCCGCAACCTCGTCACTGAGATGCATAGCCGAAAGCACGTGGCTTTTTTTGCCCTTGGCGCACGCCGAGCCGTTGCTGACATAGATTCCGTAATTCGCGGAAAGCTCCTGCACGATGGTCTGGCTGCGCATAAAGGTGGGGATATAAACATTCAATATGTACGGCGAAGCGTTATCGGGGCTGTTGATTTCGACCCCGCCGATCTTCAGCAGCGTATCTTTTGTAAAGGAATGCAGGGCGCTTATCTTTTCGTGCTGCTCATCGATATCCGGCAGAGCGTTGACCGCCGCGGCAAAGCCGGCTATAAGCGGAGACGCCTCCGTGCCGGGGCGTATGCGTTTTTCCTGCTCTCCGCCGAAAGTTCGCGGAACGATTCTTGCGCCCTTTCTGATGTAAAGCGCGCCCGTGCCTTTCGGACCGTGGATCTTATGCGCCGTGACCGACACAAGGTCTGCGCCCAGCTTTTTCGGGCTGAACTTAATTTTTCCGAACGCCTGCACACAATCTATATGCAAAAGCGCAGGCGCATTTTTCATCCCGATCATTTTTCTGAGCTTATCAACGGGCAGCACGGAGCCGACCTCGTTATTTATATACATAGCCGAAACGAGTATCGTTTTATCGTTTATCGCCTGCGCGAACGCCTGCGCGGAAATATTGCCGTGTTCATCGGGAGCAAGCCTGATCACTTCAAAGCCCTGTTTTTCAAGCTCATCCATACATGCGAGCACACTCTCGTGCTCTATTGCGGTTGTTACGACCCGATTCCCTCTGCGGCGATTCGCGCTGACAGCTCCGAAAACGGCTAGATTATTCGCTTCCGTTGCGCCGCTTGTAAAAAAGATCTCCTCTTTTTCGCAGGACAGCGCGTCAGCGATACTCTGCCGCGCATAAATCAGTTCTTTTGCCGCGTTGATTCCCGCTGCATGAAGACTGGAGGGATTGCCGAAGCTTTCCGTCATCATTCTGCCGACAGCGGCGACCGCTTCCGGGCAGGGCTTCGTGGTGGCGCTGTTGTCAAGATATACTGCCATTTCTTATCATTTCCCTGACTTTCATGATTCCGATCTGCGTCTTTGCGTCCTTGAACTCGCCGTTCATACAGCGTACGAACGCCTCCTCAAGCGGAACTTTGTAAACGTCCAGCCGCTCATCCACGTCCAGATGCTGTTCGCCGAACGCAAGCCCCCTTGCAAGATAGAGCCGGATGATCTCGCCGCAGTAACCCGGTGTGGGATACAGCTCGCCGATATATCTGAATTCGCTTGCCGTACAGCCGCACTCTTCGCTGAATTCACGTACTGCCGCCTCATCCGGATCCTCATCTTTTTCAAGCTTTCCTGCCGGGATCTCGTAGATCGTTTCCTTATACGGCGCTCTGAACTGGCGCACGAGCAGAACCTCTTTATCCTCTGTCAGTCCAATCACCGCAACGCCGCCGTTGTGATCCACGATTTCCCGCTTCGCCTGCGTTCCGTCCACAAGCGTAACGGTGTCCTCATGCACGGTGATGATCCTGCCGTTAAATATGCCGGTGCTCTCCTCCGTCTGCTCAAAATAACCGAGCGCTATGGATTCAACATCCCCGGGCTTATCCGCGATAAAGTCCGCGCCTGCCTCTATGAACTCAAACTTTGTGCCGTAACCCCACAACACACCGACCGAGAGCATACCGTTTGCCTTGGCGCCTTCGATATCATATCTCTTGTCGCCGACCATAAAAACTTCTTCCGGCTGGGCCGCGAGCGATGCCATGCACCTTGAAATAATGCTTGCCTTGGATTCACAGTCCGCCGTAAAGCTCACGCCGCACACGCAGTCGAAATACTTCATAACATTAAAACGCTCAAGAAGTGTTTCAACATATTTCTGCGGCTTCGACGAGGCTATACCTATCTTCAAGCCGTCCTTTTTAAGAGCGGCCAGCAGATTGTCTATGCCCTTATACAGGTTGCTCTCATAAACGCCCTGATTTGTGTATCTTTCCCTGTATTTTTTTACAAGCTCCATCGCCGTCTGCGCGTCCGCGCCAAAGCGTTCCTGAAAGGTTACAAGCAGCGGAGGTCCGATAAAGAACTCCAGCTCCTTATCATCCTCCGGCACGGAATAGCCAAATGCCTCAAGCGCGTATCTTGCGCTTTTCACAATGCCGGGAGCGGTCTCGCAAACGGTTCCGTCAAAATCAAAAATAACAGCCTTAAATTTCATAAACAACCTCTGATCAGCCAAGTTTAGCCATAAATTTTTCGCTTAAAACAGCAAATCTTTCTATCGTGCCGCCGCCGATCTTTTCATTTTTTTCATTGAACGCCTCAACACAGAAGGTGATTTTTCTGCCGCTGACCTCTGTGATCTTCGCAGTTGCCGTGATCTTCTCGCCGATACCGCTTGCTCTGTCGTGCGAAACATTTATAAGGGTGCCCACAGTGGTCTCGCCCTCTTCAAGATAGTCCGCCACCGCCGCGCAGGTAGCGTTTTCCATAAGCGCGATCATAAACGGAGTGCCCAGCACCTTAAGCGAGCCGCTGCCTGCGGCGACCGCCGTGGTTTCCTCGCTTACAACGAGCTGCCTTGACGCAGCCGCGCCTGTTTCAATATTTTTCATAACCTGTCACACAGCCTTTCCCGCGCCGGGCGCGATATGCGTTTTGCCGAACAATGCGGCGTGATTTAACACGTTTCAGTATAACATAAAATCCGTATTAATACAATATTAATAATTATGCGCAGAAAAGCGTTCGTTTTGCATATACCTGCCTGAATCTGCGGGAAATGACGGTGGAAAAACGAATGATAATGTGGTAAAATACTGCATATGATTTCTTTTGAACGGGGGCGCCTGTATGAAAGAGGGCCGGCGCAGGATACACCTGCTTGACGAATTGCGCGGATTTGCGATAATATGCATGGTTTTTCACCATATGTTTTACGACATCGGATTTGTACTCGGCAAGGACATCGGTTATGAAATCTTTGACTTCCTCTGCATTTTCCAGCCGATTTTCTGGGCGATCTTTATAATCACGTCGGGAATATGCAGCCGCCTTTCCCGAAACACGCTCAGGCGCGGCATAATCGTGTTCGCCGCAGGACTTATCGTTACGCTGGTTACTGCCGTGATCATGCCCACGATCGGAATCACCGGGGCTGAAATCTATTTCGGAATCCTCTCCTGCCTTGGGTGCTGCATGATCATAACGGGTTTATTTATGCCGCTGATAAACAAGGCGGGGAGCAAAGCGTCCTTTGCCGGCATGGCAGTTTGCGCAGTCCTTTTTCTTGCCACCTATTCGCTCAGCTCTCATGAACTCCTGTTCGGCTTGATAAAGCTGCCCGACTCCCTTTTTTCGTCCAACCTATTTATGCCGTTCGGATTTTATGCAAGCACATTTGCGTCGGCGGATTATTTTCCGCTGATACCCTGGCTCTTTCTGTTTCTTTTGGGCGCTTTTCTGGGCAAATGGGCAAAGGACGGCGCGTTTCCGGCAGGCTTTTATAAAAGCCGCTCAAAATTTTTACAAAAGGTAGGAAAAAACAGTCTTTGGATTTATCTGCTTCACCAGCCTGCGCTCTACGTGATTATGTATCTGATTGGTTTTATTCAGCTTATTTTTATATAGCTGCGCATCGGTCCGCACGCAGCGGATACCTTGATTTTATATAATTTAAGGTTTTTCGGCTTGTACCTTACGAACGCAAAAAGCACACCTTTCATAAAATGGAAAAGGTGTGCTTTACAATTGTTGGCTGCGGTGGGCGGTGCCCTGCAGAACAGCCGCAGCCGTATCAGTTGATACTATATTGGGCAGGGTTAAGGGAACGGTTTGTTCCGCAGACCTGCCGGCTGCTGAGGATCACTCCAGATTTTTCAGCCAGTCGGCGGTTGCCCTGTCCAGCGCACTCATACAGTAATTCAGGCGGTTGGCAACTATATCAACCGCCTTTTTCAAATGCCTGCTGACCGTCGGCTGAGAGAGTTTAAGCTCCTCGGCTATCTGTTCCTGCGTCATAAGCTGCGAAAACCGCATATTCAGGCATTTTCGCTGACGCGGCGTAAGTTCGTTCGTAAGGATCTCCGGCAAAACCGACTTAAGCGCGTTCTTGCTTATTACAAGGGAATCCACATCCGTTTGCAAGGGGCAGAAATGGTTATTGAAGTATTCCGAAAGATTATTCTGCTTCATGCTTATTCCTCCCCGGTGTAATAATCCGAAAGCATAGTCGATATAACTTTGCACTGGCTTGCCATATCATAGTAGATTTTTATCTTTCGTCTCAGGAGCAGCAGGTCTTCCCCTCTGTAAACACACAGCAGCGGCCGCAGTCCCTTTATTTTAGAATTCAGAATGCGATATTGATTTTCATATTCCTGAGCAAGTTGTGTAACCGTCATTTTTATACCTCCCGGGTATGATTTTGAGTAAAGCGTTTGGGGCGGATACGCTTTGCGTCTTTCATTTTAGTAGGAACGTATGTTCTAAGTCAATAGTAAACCCGATATCTTTATCAGTATTTATTGTCATGATAAGTTTGAGTACAAAAAATGACACTCAGAAACAATTTGCGCAGGTAAAAGCAAGAGGATTTCCGTATAAAAGTTTTCATAAACCAAGTATTTAGTAATTGTGTTGAAAAATTTTTAATATTTCCTTGACAAATTGTGCAATGTTGAGTATAATAAAAATTACCTTGAAACGGAGCCGCAACCGTTTTAAGTATCTTGTCCTCCTATAGTTTGTTAAGACAGAGAGGGAAAGGCAGTGTGTTATACACTGCCTTTCTTCTTTTATTTTTATACAATTAATATTTCTTTGTATAAAATCCACAAAGAAATCAAATATTTTTCTGTTAATACTGCTGTTGAAACACAGCATATTAATATAGTAAACTAAAATTACGGATCCATCGATTTTCAAGGTCAAACGCAGACAAAAGACCTGTTTAAAATAAAAGGGGCTGATTTTTACGGAAAACAACATAATCATTTCTTCCGAAAGATACTCAAAAGTGTTCATACGCGTTACAGAAGGTCATTTTATAACCGAAAACGCGCATATAAATTATTACGTGGGCACCTCAGACATTAAACACAACCATGCCGTTTCCGTGGATGCGGCTATGCTGATGGCACAGTATTACGTTGAAAGGGATATCAGAATTGATACGGTTCTGTGCCTTTATGAAACGCAGGCGCTCGGCGCCTATTTGGCGCATGAACTTTCCCGTCCTTCCATGCTTTCGCCGAATCCCACGTCCGAGATCTATGTTTTAGGCCCGGAATATGACGGAAAGGGCAATATGATCTTCCGTGATAATTTGGTAAGAATGATAAAAGATAAGCGCGTACTCGTGCTGATCTCCTGCATCACAAGCGGCAAAACAGTGGAACGCGCCATTGAAAGCGTGAAATATTACGGCGGCAGACCTGTTGGCATAAGCGCCGCTTTCAGCGCAACCAAAGAGATTGCCGGGATCGAGGTCAATGCCATTTTCACGCAGAAGGACATTCCCGGATACCGCGTTTACAACAAGCATGACTGCCCGCTTTGCAAACAGGATATCCCTGTCAAAGCCATAGCAAACGGTCATGGATATTCAACGCTGCCTGAAATAAAGAGCAAATTCTGACCGCCTTGGGCTGATCGGATCTGCGCAGTAAAAATATGGCGCTTGACTTTTAAAAACAATATGTTATAATTACTTTAACCGAAAGGTTTGGTAAATTCAATATTACCCAAAAAAGACTGCGATGCGGAAAAAGACTGTGATTTGAGGTTCAGAGAGCCGGCGGGCGGTGAAAGCCGGTACAGGGATTACAGTGTATAGCTCTCCGCGGAGTTGCCGCTCTGAAAACTCAGGATAGGAGCGGACGCGTAACGGCGTTATCTGTTAAGGCATTTGTTGATGCTAAAGGGCGGATCTTCCGCTGAAGTAGGGTGGTACCGTGTAGAGATTTCTACGCCCCTATATCAAATGGGGGCGTATTTTTTATGCCCTTCATAATGAAAGGAGTTTTTACTATGCTTAAAGGATTCAAAAAGTACATTCCGTTTAAGCCCATCAACATTCCGGACAGAACCTGGCCGGATAAGACCATTACAAAAGCGCCCGTCTGGTGCTCCGTTGATTTAAGAGACGGCAATCAGGCGCTTGTTGACCCAATGAACCTTGAGGAAAAGCTGGAGCTTTTCCAAACGCTGGTTGATATAGGCTTCAAGGAGATAGAGGTGGGCTTCCCCTCCGCCTCCGAAACCGAATATGAAATCCTGAGAACACTGATCGACGGAAACTATATTCCCGACGACGTGACGATTCAGGTGCTTGTACAGGCGCGTCCCCACCTTATCAAAAAGACCTTTGAGGCAATAAAGGGCGCGAAAAACGTTATCGTGCACTTTTATAATTCGACCTCAACGCTGCAGCGCAAGGTGGTTTTCAAGACCGATATGCAGGGCGTTATCGATATCGCCGTTGAGGGCGCGAAGCTCATCAAAGAGCTTACCGACGAGGAACTCAAACAGTATCCCGATATGAATATCAGATATGAATATTCCCCGGAATCCTTTACCGGCACGGAGATAGACAACGCGGTGTGGATCTGCGAAGAGGTAATGAAGGTTATGGAGGCAACTCCCGAAAATCCCATCATCCTCAATCTGCCCTCCACCGTTGAATGCTCCACACCCAACGGATATGCTGACCAGATCGAATATTTCTGCCGCCATATCAGCAACCGGGACGCCTGCATCATCTCGCTCCATCCGCACAATGACCGCGGCGAGGGCGTTGCCGCAACAGAGCTTGCGCTGATGGCGGGAGCGGACAGAGTTGAGGGCACACTCTTCGGCAACGGTGAACGCACGGGCAATGTGGATGTTGTTACGCTTGCGCTCAATATGTGGACGCAGGGCGTTGACCCCGAGCTTGATTTTCATGACATAAACAAGATCAAAGAAGTATATGAACGCACAACGAGAATGGCTGTCCCTCCGCGCCATCCTTATGCCGGCGAACTTGTGTTCACCGCGTTTTCGGGATCGCATCAGGACGCCATAAACAAGGGCAAGACCTATATGGAGGAGACCGATTCGGATTACTGGGAAGTGCCGTATCTGCCGATAGATCCCGCCGATGTGGGCAGAGAATACGAGCCTGTTATCCGAATCAATTCACAGAGCGGAAAGGGCGGAGCGGCATTCATCCTTTCCACGGATTACGGCATCAAGATGCCGAAGGCCATGCACACGGAATTCGGCGCAATCGTAAAGCATGCCTGCGACGAAAAGGGCAAAGAGCTTCAGCCTGACGAAGTATTTGACCTCTTCCAGAAGGAATACAGAAACGTGGTTGGCCCTTACAGAATCATGAATCACAAAACTTATGAAGAAAAAGAAGAGGGAGAATACCTTACACGTGTTCACTTTGAAGGCGAGATCAAGGTAAAGGACGGCAGCCTTGTTAAGATTGACGGCAAGGGCAGCGGACCGATAGACGCTTTCTTTAACGCGCTCGGTCAGGTAGGAATAACGGGCTATGAATTTGTTGATTACAGCGAGCATGCCATTTCCGTGGGCTCCGATTCAAAGGCAATCTCTTACATCCACCTTAAGAATCCACAGGGCAAAGATATATTCGGCATAGGCGTTTCGCACAATATCGGTTACGCTTCGCTCAAGGGCATAATCTGTGCCGTAAACCGTGACCAGCCGGACTGTATGCGTGATGACACGATGCCGGGAATTTTTGAGAAATAAGGAGACGCAGAATGATGAAGAAATACAAGATAACCGTGCTTAAAGGGGACGGAATCGGTCCCGAAATCGTTGACGAGTGCGTAAAAGTGCTTGATGCGGCAGGGGAAAAATTCGGCTTTGCATTCGACTATGATGATCAGCTGCTCGGCGGCTGCGCGATAGACGAAACGGGCGTGCCCTATCCGAAAGAAACAGAAAAGGCATGCAAGGCGTCCGACGCCGTGCTTCTCGGCGCGGTAGGCGGTCCGAAATGGGATACGCAACCCGGAAACAACCGACCCGAAGCCGGTCTGCTTGCGATAAGAGAATCGCTCGGTCTGTTCGCAAATCTGCGCCCGGCAAAAATATTCGCGCCGCTGAAAAACGCCTCTCCCATAAAAGAAGAGATTATCGGCAACGGGCTGGATATATTGATCGTCCGCGAGCTTACCGGCGGAATCTATTTCGGCGACCGCGGCACATATGAGGAGAACGGCGTTGAGGGCGCTTACGACACGGAACGCTACACCGTGCCCGAAATAGAGAGGATTCTGCGCGCGGGATTTGAATACGCGATGAAGAGAAATAAAAAGCTTACCTGCGTTGACAAGGCAAACGTGCTGGATTCATCAAGGCTCTGGAGAAAGGTTGCGGAGAGAATTAAATCCGATTACCCCGAGGTTGAACTTTCCTATATGTATGTGGATAACTGCGCTATGCAGCTTGTGCGCAATCCCGGTCAGTTTGACACGATCGTAACCTCAAATATGTTCGGCGATATCCTGTCGGACGAAGCCTCTATGATCAGCGGCTCCATCGGCATGCTTGCCTCCGCATCCCTTGCCAAGGGCACATTCGGGCTTTATGAACCTATCCACGGCTCCGCGCCGGACATTGCCGGTCAGCAGAAAGCAAATCCGCTTGCGACGATCCTTTCAGGCGCAATGATGCTGCGCTACACCTTCGGCGAGAGTGAAGCCGCAGACGCGATCGAAAAAGCGGTTGACACCGCTCTTACACAGGCAAGAACCCCCGATATTTATGAGGACGGCTTCAAAAAAGTTACCACAAGCGAAATGGGCGACCTCGTTGCCTCGTTGCTGTAAATATAGTAAATGTAAAAAATCTCTTCCGCGGGAAAGCCTCACGGAAGAGATCTTTTTTTATCCTGTTTTATTTTGTAAAGAATGTTTTAAAGGCTTTATACGCCATATAGACGTCTATCTTGCTTACCACCTCGTAAGGCGCGTGCATGGAAAGCACGGGAACGCCCACGTCAATGGTGTCCACATCCAAATTGGCGATATACATTGCAACGGTTCCGCCGCCGCCGCCGTCCACCTTGCCGAGCTCGCCGCTCTGCCAGAGAACGCCGTTATTTTCAAGCAGCGCCTTTACCCAGCTAACAAATTCGGCGGAAGCATCGCTCGTTTCACTCTTGCCGCGGCTGCCGGTAAACTTGGTTACGCAAACGCCGTTGTTGATCAGGCTGGAATTATTCTTTTCATAGGCAAACGCCCAAGTGGGATCAAACGCCGCGTTTACATCTGCCGAGAGACATTTGCTGTGCCTGAGCACATCTCTGCCCTCGCAGCCCTCCATGCGCGCGAGATCCTCGATAAAATATTTGAGATAGCTTGAATTGAGACCCGTATTGCCCACGCTGCCGATCTCCTCTTTATCGGTAAGCACGGTAACGGCTGTGTATTCCGGCACGCTGTCTATCTCCGCGATCGCCTCAAACGCGGGATAAGCGCAGACTCTGTCATCATGACCGTAGCCGCCTATCATGCTTTTGTCAAACCCGATATCGTCAACCGTAAACGCAGGCACAAGCTCCAATTCCGCTGAGAGAAAATCACGCTCAACGATGCCGTATTTTTCATAAAGGATATTGAGAATATTGAGCTTGATCTTTTCGCTCTCCTCATCATCCCTGAACGGACGCGAGCCGATCAGCACATTCATCTCCTCGCCTTTGATGAGCTCGTTCGGCTTTCTTGTGTACTGCTCAATCGCAAGATGGGGAAGAATATCGGTTATGCAGAACTTAGGCTCGCCCGGCATCTCGCCGAGTTTTATATCAACGAAAGTTCCGTCATTTTTGCAGATCCTGCCGTGGAGCGAAAGCGGAATAGCCGCCCACTGATATTTTTTAATGCCGCCGTAATAATGCGTTTTGAAGAAAGCAAGAGAGCCGTCCTCATAAACAGGGCACTGCTTTAAATCGACTCTCGGCGAATCAATGTGCGCCGCAACGATGCGCACGCCCTCTTTAACAGGCCTTTTGCCCTTTACGCAAAGGATGATAGATTTTCCCCTGTTTGCAACATAGACCTTTTGACCGGGGCTGAGCGGTTCTCCGAACTCGTCAAACTTTGAAAAGCCTGCCACCTTTGCCGTTTCCTCCGCCCAAGCGGCTGCCTCACGCTCTGTTTTGCAGTTCCACAGAAAGCCCTTGTAACCCTCGCAAAAGGTATCGCATATTTTGAGTTCTTCGTCGCTCATAACGTCCATACCGTTCTGCTTGTTGTTGAAAAGAAGCTTTTTCAGCTCTTTCGCACTTTTTTTACTGTTTTCGCTCATAACGATTCCTCCTTAAAAGTTTTAAGCTGTGAAAGAATATCTCTGCCGTCGTTGATAACGGTAAAATCCGAATGTTCCTTAAAAAACGCCTCGCTGTGCTGTGCGCCCATACGTTTCAGCGCCTGCTCCTTGGATATGCCGTCGCGCCGCATGATCCTTTCAAGGCGCAGTTCCTCGGGAGCCGTCACGCTGACGATCCTTGCGCAGAGTCTGTCCGCGCCGCTCTCAAAAAGCTGCGGAGCGTCCAGCACTGCCGGGAATACCGCCGCGCTTTCGCACATCTCAAGTATCCGCGGATGCATGATTCTGTTCAGCGTTTCAAGCTTTTCCTTATCGGCAAACGCCCTGTCCGCCAAAAGCTGACGGTTGAGTCTGCCGTTTTCAAGAATATCCTGCCCGAATTTTTCAGCGAGCAGCGGAAAAACAGGAGAATGATCCTCTGTTATTTTTTTTGCATAAAAATCCGCGTCAACAATAGTATAACCCATTGTCGCAAGCTTTTGCGAAACATAGCTTTTGCCTGCGCCCGTCTGACCCGTAAGCCCGATCAGAAACGGTCTTTCAAGGTCGATCACACAGAAAGCCGCCGCGCGTATCAGGCGGTTATATACTGCAAGCCCCACTCCGGTCAGTTTGGGATTCCTTGCGTAGACTTTTTCGGCGCCGAGCTCGTCAAGCTTTCGCAGCGCGTCAAACAACGCATGGGACTGGCTTAAATCGTCCCCCTCCCTGCCGAACGTAACTTTCGGAATCTCTATATTATCCCCCTCATAGCAGAGCGCAAACGCACCCTTTTGGGAATTCACGTATTTTTCGTATTTTACGCGGTTCGCGTTTACAATGATGATCTTCGCTTTCGGAGCGTAATGCTTGTATTTCATACCGGGAGACGCCGCCGTTTCGCCGTCCGCCATACCCTCGGTAACGGCACGGGCAATATCCACCCTGCCGATGACCTCGCTGAGCATTTCCCTCGTTACGGCGCCGGGGCGCAGAATGGTGGGCACATCGCCGGCAAGGGAAAGCACCGTGGATTCTATGCCGAACTCACAGCTGCCGCCGTCTATGACCGCGTCGATCCTGCCCCGCATATCCTCTATAACATATTTCGCGTTCGTGGGGCTGGGCAGCCCGCTCGTGTTCGCGCTCGGCGCGGCAACAGGCGTGCCTGCCGCTTTGATAAACGCCCTTGCGACGGGATTCTGCGGCATTCTGATGCCCACAGTATCCAGACCGCCGCTGACAACGCTGCCTATTTTTTCGCTTTTCGGCAGGATGATCGTAAGAGGACCCGGGAAGAAAGCATCCATAAGCGCTTTTGCCGCAGGCGTTACCTCTTTCACGAGCGGCAGAATATCCTCTTTTTCCGCGATATGAACGATCAGGGGATTGTCGCTCGGGCGGCCTTTTGCCTTATAGATCTTTGACACGGCTTCTTCGTTCAGCGCGTCCGCGCCGAGACCGTACACCGTTTCCGTGGGGAAAGCAACCAGACCGCCGCGCCGGATGATCTCCCCCGCCGCCGCAATATTCTCATTTGTGGGTTTCAATATCCTTGTTTCCATGTATATGCCTTCTGTTTGCATATTTTAATATAACTGTATTTACAGTTACTCTTCCGTGCTGGCTTTGAGCTTTTCGGCTGTGTCGGCGGTTATGAGTGCGTCTATCAGTTCTTCAAGATCGCCGTTCAGGATCTGCTCAAGCCTGTAAAGCGTAAGCCCGATGCGGTGATCCGTTACCCTGCCCTGAGGATAATTATAGGTTCTGATCCTCTCCGAGCGGTCGCCGGTGCCGACCTGCGCTTTTCGCTCGCCCGCGATCTCCGCGTCATGCTTTGCCTTTTCTGCGTCATACAGCCTTGCGCGCAAAACTTTCATTGCCTTTTCTTTATTTTTGTGCTGGCTGCGTTCATCCTGGCACTCCACGACCGTGCCCGTTGGGATATGCGTGATTCGGATTGCGGATGATGTTTTGTTTATATGCTGACCGCCTGCGCCGCTGGAGCGGAAAGTGTCTATCTGCAGATCCTTTTCGTTGAGCTCAAAGTCCACCTCTTCAGCCTCCGGCAGAACAGCGACCGTTACGGTTGAGGTGTGTATTCTGCCCTGACTTTCCGTTTCCGGCACGCGCTGCACTCTGTGGACGCCGCTTTCAAACTTAAAACGACTGTAAGCGCCGTCGCCGTCCACGGAAAAACTGATCTCCTTATATCCGCCGAGCCCCGTTTCGTTGGCGTTGATCACTTCGGTCTTAAAGCCCTTGGATTCGGCGTACATGGAATACATTCTGAAAAGCACGCCTGCAAAAAGCGCGCTCTCTTCACCGCCGGCGCCGCCGCGTATCTCAATAATAACGTTTTTATCATCGTTCGGGTCACGCGGCAGGAGCAGTATTTTCAGTTCCTCGGCTATGCGTTCGCAGTCCGCCCTGCTCTGCTCCAGCTCCTCCTTTGCCATCTCGGCAAGATCGTCGTCAAGGCCGCTGTCCGAAAGCATTTCGCGGCAGTCATCGCAGCTTTTACGCGCGTTCTTATATTCCCGAAACTTTTCAACAACGGGCGTGAGGTGCTTAAGCTCTTTCATCAGCTTTGTATATTTTTCCATATCCGAGGCGATTTCGGGTGTGCACACGAGCGCGTTGATCTCCTCGTATCTCTTTTCGACCTCGTTTAACTTTTCAAACATCAGATCACCTTTTCAGCAGGCTGTAAAAACGCTCTGCTTTTTGCTTTCTTATCTCTTCGCTTTCGCTTGAATCTATAAATTCAATACTGCCGGCGTTTTTCTGCGCATTGAGCATTCCGTTTTCCCTGAGCAGATATTCCAGCCGTCTTGCCACACCGTTTGCGCCGTCAAAAAAGCGCACGTTTCCGAGCACGGCGGAAATCTCCTTTTTTATGAGCGGATAATGCGTGCAGCCGAGCACAACATTTTTCACCTTGCCCCGGTAGGGCGAAAGCGTTTTTTCAAGATAATCGAGTATCTCGCTTTCCGTGCCGTTTTCTATCAGATCGGCAAGGCCGGGGCAGGCGTGTATGCTTGTATTGTGATTATAGTATGAATAATAAAGGCGGCGAAACTTTTCACTTTTTATCGTGCCTTTTGTTGCCATAATAAGCGTTGCGCCCTGCGGCGTTTCATCGTGCACCACCTTATACGCAGGCTCGATCGCCGCGATCGGTATGCCGGGATACACGGCTCGCAGGCTTTTTGCCGCTTTTGCCGAGGCGGTATTACAGGCAATCACGATAGCCTTGCAGCATTTTTCTTTCATGAAAAAATCGGATATCTCAAGGCAGTGTGAGAGGATCTCACCGTCGCTCTTATCGCCGTACGGGTTGTTTTTTGAATCGCTGAAAAACAGATAGTTTTCATTGGGGAGAAGCCTGACCGCCTCATTCAAAACAGTTATGCCGCCTATGCCGGAATCAAGGAAGCCTATCGGCGCAGAATTACTCAGAACTGTTCCTCTTTTTTCTTTTTTATGCTTTTGAGCGCCTTTATGCGCGGCACCATGACCTCTCTTCCGCAGCCGAGGCATTTGAGCTTATAATCCACGCCCAGGCGCAGGATCTGAAACTCCCGGCAGCCGCAGGGGTGCGGTTTTTTCATGATCACGATATCGTTGAGCTGCAATTCCAAAAAAATCACCCGAAAACGCGCAGAGAAGCCTGCGCCGTTTTATTTTCAGAATGTATTTTATCACATATTTATTATGTTTACAACATAATTGCCCCGAAATTTGCATACATTTAAAACAGACAATATTAAGGCGGCGGAAATAAAAGACCGCACCGTTTAAAGAGAGTGAATGTTATGAAATTTTACCCGGAAGGGCAAAACGAACAGCTTATGAGGACCTTTGACACACTGGAGAACGTTAAGATAGCAATGATGAACGGCAGCGTTATTGAATCGCGCGTACTTCTATGCGACAGCGAACACAACCTGCATGTGGATCTGGGAATCATACGAGGCGTGATCCCCCGCGAAGAGGGCGCCATTGGAATAGACGACGGAACAACGAGGGACATAGCTCTGATCTCAAAGGTCAACAAGCCGGTATGCTTTGTTATTCTCGGCTTTCAGCGCGATGACAGCGGAAACATAAGCGCTATTCTTTCCCGAAAAGCCGTGCAGCTCGGCTGCAAAAAGAATTTTATAGACAATCTGAACGAGGGAGATATCATCGACGCACGCGTCACGCATCTTGAAAAATTCGGCGCGTTTATTGACATCGGCGCGGGCATAAACGCGCTCATTCCCATAGATATGCTGTCCGTTTCCCGTATCAACCATCCGCGCGAGCGTGTTTATGAGGGCGAGAACATACGGGTCGTGCTCAGAAAAAGAGAGCCCCACAAGCTGACCTTTTCTCTTAAGGAGCTGCTGGGCACATGGAGCGAGAACGCCATGATGTTCGAGCCGGGAGAGACCGTGACCGGCACTGTGAGGAGCATTGAAACGTACGGTGTTTTTGTTGAGCTTACACCCAATCTGGCAGGTCTTGCCGAGCCGTGTGACTATCTATTTGAGGGGCAGAGAGTCGCCGTCTACATAAAATCCGTGCTGCCCGATAAAATGAAGATCAAGCTTGTAATCGTTGAGGCGTTTGAGGAATCGGAAATGGCGCAGGAGCTTACATATTTTGTAAACGGCGACCATATTGACCGTTTTGACTATTCGCCGCCCAACGCCCCCAAGGTAATCTCAACCGTTTTTGACTGATATCCTATTCAAAATATATATAAAAATCCCGCATAATATAT
>ERZ779894.813-NODE-813-length-34887-cov-14.641278_pt1 | contig 34887 bp, 28 predicted proteins | sample MGYA00511587_ERZ779894 | MGnify/ENA primary metagenome ERZ779894 (study PRJEB29588, sample SAMEA2160490) | human gut metagenome | biome: human gut; feature: human-associated habitat; material: faeces | place: Denmark | collected 2008/2010 ... | reverse complement strand
AAAACACCATGTCCACTTATATGGCAAACAAGGCCACCATTGAGCGCAAGTGGTACGTCGTTGATGCCGCCGGCAAGCCCCTGGGCAAGACCGCCGTCATCGTGGCCGACCTGCTGCGCGGCAAGGGCAAGCCCACCTACACCCCCCATGCCGACTGCGGCGATAACGTCATCGTCATCAACGCCGGCAAGGCCACTCTGTCCGGCAACAAGATGGAGCAGAAGTATTACCGCACCCACTCCGGCTGGATCGGCGGCCTGAAGGAGACCAAGTATCGCCTGCTGATGCAGGACAAGCCTGAGCTGGCCATGCGCGTGGCCGTCCGCGGTATGATGCCCCGCAACACCGTTACCAAGGATTCCCTGAAGCGCCTGCACATCTATGCCGGTGAGCAGCACATCCACGAGGCTCAGAAGCCCGAGCTGGTCAAGTAAGGAGGAAAAGAAACATGTATCAGTCCAAGAATCCGTATCTGTACGGCACCGGCCGTCGTAAGTCCTCCGTGGCCCGTGTGCACCTGTTCCCCAACGGCACCGGCTCCATCACCATCAACGGCCGCGACATCGACGATTACTTCGGTCTGGAGACCCTGAAGATGGTGGTCCGTCAGCCCCTGAACGCCACCGATACCCTGGGCAAGGTGGACATCGTTGCTACCGTGGAGGGCGGCGGCGTTTCCGGCCAGGCCGGCGCTCTGCGCCATGGCATCAGCCGCGCCCTGCTGCTGGTGAACCCCGAGTTCCGTCCCATTCTGAAGAAGGCTGGCTTCCTGACCCGCGATCCTCGTATGAAGGAGCGCAAGAAGTACGGTCTCAAAGCAGCCCGTCGCGCACCTCAGTTCAGCAAGCGCTGATCGGACGCGTTCTTACAACCAAAAAGGCTCAAAAACCCCGGAAAATCAAGGTTTTCCGGGGTTTTCTTATATCCGTTTTGTTTGTTCAGCTTTCAAAAAATCTGATGGGATTTGACAAGGTTTGACGCGATTTTTTCATGTTAACGATGGGCTAAATGCCGTTTTTGACCCCGAAACTGTTAATGGATGGGTTAATTTTTGAGGGTGCTTAGGCGGTCATCGAAGCGAAATTGCCCCTGCATAAAAAATGAATAAAAGCTCAGAAAAATGGTTTCACCGGGTTTGAAACGGTTTGACCAAGCCGAATGAACTTTATCTTTTTTCGCAGGGTAAATGCCGCCGCAGAATTGATAAACGGAACGCAATCTGTTATGCTGTCCGTGTAAGGAGGGATGACACATGAAACGAAAAACTTGTACCTTGTATCTCAGCCGCGAGGAATACGGTGTGATCCTCGACGCACTTATTCGTTTCAAAAACAAACTCACCCGACAGGGGCGGTACACCGACATTGTAGATGAAGTTATCCTTGCCCTGCTGGATGCCAAGACGAAGCGAGTCTACATCTGAATATCGTATACATAAGGAAAGCCGTGTAGCTGTCAAAAGCCACACGGCTTTTTCTATACCCGGCATTACATAGCTGTCCGCCATCGCCGCAGACAGCTAAATTTACAGACAGGAGGAATCCCAAAGTGGCGAATTGTAAAGTGATCGCCGTCGCCAACCAAAAGGGCGGCGTCGGCAAAAGCACCAGTGTCTACTGCATCGGTGCGGGGCTTGCCATGGACGGCAAACGGGTTTTGCTTGTGGATGTTGACCCGCAGGGTGATCTCACCAAGATGCTCGGTCAGCGCAAGCCCCATGAGCTGCCTCATACCCTGGCGGAGCAGATGAACGCCGTTGTGCAGCACAAAGCCGAGCCGGAGCACCCGGAAATTTTGCACCACCATGAGGGCTTTGATTTTGTCCCTGCCAACCGCAGCCTATCGGCGGTAGAGGTGGGGCTGGTCAATGTCATGAGCCGTGAAACCGTGCTCAAACGCTATCTGGACGGTATCAAGAAGAATTACGACTATGTGCTGCTGGATTGCCGCCCGTCGCTGGGTATGCTGGTCATCAATGCCCTGTCGGCTGCGGATCATGTACTCATCCCGGTGCAGGCGGACTATCTGGCAGCCGAGGACATGACGGAGCTTGTAGGTACGGTGCAGAGCATCCGGCAGCAGATCAACCCAAAGCTGAAGATCGGCGGCGTCTTTCTGACCATGGCGAATGACACGAACTTCCGCAAAGACATTGTGGCCGGGGTAAAAGAAAACTTCGGCAAGCACCTGCCCGTACTGGATGCCGTCATTCCCGCTACGGTGCGGCTGGCGGAGATCAGTACAGCGGACAAGAGCATTTTCCGGCATGAGCCGAATGGACGTGCCGCCAGAGCCTACGGCACGCTGGTGAAGGAGGTGGAAGGCATTGGCGAAAAGCAACGCATCCGAGATGCTGACATCACTCGATAGCCTGTTTACCACGCAGGAACAGCGGGACGAAGCCAAGCGCGACAGCGTGCAGGACATACCGATTTCCCAAATCAGCGATTTTCCTGAGCATCCCTTCAAGGTAAAGCAGGACGAGGCCATGTTGGAAATGGCGGAGAGCGTGCGGCAGTACGGCGTCTTGGTGCCGGGGCTTGTGCGGCAGCTGGAGGACGGCAGCTATCAGATGGTGTCGGGGCACCGGCGCAAGATGGCCAGCGAACTGGCGGGGCGGGACACGATCCCCTGCATCGTGCGCGACCTCACGGATGACGAGGCCGTTATTATCATGGTGGACAGCAATCTCCAGCGCGAGCGTGTATTGCCGTCGGAAAAGGCGTTTGCGTACAAAATGAAGCTGGATGCCATGCGAAGGCAGGCGGGTAGACCAAGTAAAGAAAATTTGTCTCCACTGGAGACAAATTTACGGACGAGTGCAGTAATCGCACAAGCAACAGGTGATAGCCGAGCACAAGTCGACCGTTTTATCCGCCTCACCAACCTCATCCCGGAAATTCTGGACATGGTGGATGACGGTCGGATCGCCTTTCGCCCTGCGGTGGAGCTTTCTTACCTTACCGAACAGGAGCAGAGCGCGCTTTATGACACCATGGGACGCGAGGACTGCACGCCGTCGCTTGCACAGGCCATTAAGATGAAGGCGTTCAGCCGAGACGGAAAGCTGACCGATGCGGTGATCCTGTCCGTCATGGAGGAGGAAAAGCCCAACCAGAAGGAACAATTTCGGATACCCAAGGAGCGTATCATCAAATATTTCAAGCCGGGGACGCCCGCACGGACTATGGAGGATACGATCATCAAGGCACTGGACTATTACAGAAAGCGGCAGCGGGAAATGGAACGCTGAATCTTCCGCCCAGGGGAAAGTCTGCCCATCGGACAGGCTGTGTGCCAGGGCCGGTTTTTCCGCTCCCCCCTCTCCACACCTCACCCCCTTCCTACCGGCTGTACCGGCTGAAAAAGAGATTATCTCACAAGTCCATATCGTACAGAAAGCAGCATCCTTTTCCGGATGGTGCTTTTTATTTTTACTCTTAGGAGGTCTAACAAATGAAAAAACTCTATCGCAGAAGCATTTCCGGGCTGTTGGCCCTGCTGATCTGCTTCACCACCATCCTCGGCAGCGGCGTGACGGCCTATGCCGCCGCATTCACCGGAGAAACTGCGGATTCGTACTCGGTGGCATTCCCCAGAGACGGCGACGCCAATCTGGATTACAGCGGCACTTGGGGCCACGACGAACTGCACTACATGAACGGCTGGACATCCGGCGAGGCAACATGGATGACCACGCTGCACACCATCGGCTCCTTCGACGGTCCTGCCTGCTACTGCATCGAACCGGGCGTTCCCCGCAACCTGTACCGTTCCTACGAAAGCTACGGAGAGGACTATTGGGATTCCTTCCCTGCCGAGTATAACCGCACCATTGATGGCCGAACCATGAAAACGCTCCTCGGCCGCATCATGCAGTACGGCTATCAGGGAAATCTCTCCCTCGACTGGCGCTCTCAGAACGATTCCGACGCCGACAAGCTGGCCCACATGATGGCCACGCAGGTGCTGGTGTGGGAAACGGTGGTCGGGGAACGGGATGCGGACTTCAACCACGTTGACCCCGGCAGCGCCGATGCCGTGAAATCCGTCTACTGCACCAGCCATCCGCTCTATAGCCGCTTCTCCGCCTACTATGACAGCATCGAGGCCAGCGTGAAAAAGCACACCGTTGTCCCCAGCTTCATGGACCGCAGCGAGGAGGATGCACAGACGGTTGAACTGAGTTGGGACGGCAGCCGCTACACGGCTACCCTGACGGACACCAACAGCGTTCTGAGCGAATATGCCTTCTCTTCGGCCCAGTCGGATATGACCTTTGCCGTCGATGGGAATGACCTGACCATCTCCGCCGAGACGGCTCCCGCAGATGGCGTGACCATTACCGCCGTCAGAAACAACACCCGTCAGGGCGTGGTGGTCTGGAGCGACGGTCACTATGGCCCCGACGGCACCATGCAGGATGTCGTCACCTTCCGGGATACCGTCAGCGACCCCATGTACGCCTATCTGCACCTGAAGGTCAGCTATGGCAGCGTCAAGATCGTCAAAACCAGTGAGGACGGCGAGGTGTCCGGCGTTTCTTTCACCGTTTCCGGCAACGGCACGGAGCAGACCGTGATGACCAATGCAGACGGCGAAATGCAGCTCGATGACCTCCACCCCGGCGTTTACACCGTGACAGAGCAGAACAGTGACCGGTACGAACCCCAAGAGGTACGCCAAGTGACCGTGCTCTCCGGTCAGGTCGCCACCGTGACCTTCCACAACAGGCTGAAACGGGGCAGTCTGGAGGTAGTCAAGACCGCCGAGGACGGCCTGAACGAGGGCGTGAAGTTCCATCTGACCGGCACATCCCTTGCCGGGCTTCCGGTGGACGAATACGCCGTGACCGGCAGCAACGGAAAAGCTGTGTTCTCCGACGTGCTCATTGGCACGGACTACATCCTCTCCGAGGTGGATACGGACATCCGTTATGTTGTCCCGGAGGACCAGACAACAGCGGTGGAGTGGAACACGGTCACGCAGGCGGAGGTCCGCAATGTGCTGAAAAAGTGGAGCGCCACCGTCACCAAGCGGGACGCCGAAACGGGTCTGCCGCAGGGAGACGCAACCCTTGCCGGTGCCGTCTATGGCGTTTACAGAGGTGAGAAGTTGGTGGACACCTACACCACCGACGAAAGCGGCCAGTTCACCACCACGGATTATGTTTGCGGCGAGGATTGGACCATCCGGGAACTCTCCCCCAGCGAGGGCTATCTGCTGGATGATACCGTGTACCCGGTCGGTGCAGAGCCTCAGCGCTATACGGCAGAATATAATCCCATTGCGCTGGATGTGACCGAACAGGTCATCCGGGGCGGCGTGAACCTCACAAAGGTGGACAAGGACTACCCGGAAAACAAGCTGGAAGGAGCCGTGTTTGAGGTCTACCGTGACAGCAACCGCAATCAGGAGTTGAACGACGAGGACGAACTGCTGGGCACGATGGAGGACCTGGGCGGCGGCGAGTATGCACTGACTGGCCTCTGCTACGGCGGTTATTTTGCAAAGGAAACCAAGGCCCCGGAGGGCTTTTATCTGGACGAGAGCGCCTACTACTTTGCCATCACCACGGACGGCGAAACCGTGACCGTGGAAAATGAAGCCGGAAAGGGCTTTCTCAATGCGGCGCAGGTGGGGTCTCTTCGGATCGTCAAGACCTCCTCGGATGGGAAGCTGGCGGGCTTTTCCTTCCGTGTTACCGGGGCCAACGGCTATGACCAGGTGTTCCAGACCGATGCGGAAGGTGTCATTCTCATCGAGGGCCTGCGTATCGGGGACTACACCGTATCCGAGGTGCGGGACGGCAGTTCGGACGGGTATCTCCTTCCGGCTGACAAGACGGCATCCATTTTTGAGGGAGCTGTGACGGAGGTGGAGATGCACAACGAAAAGAAGCCGGATGAGCCGAAGGCACCGCAGACCGGGGACAACAGCCACATGGCGCTGTGGCTCAGTCTGCTGGGCATTTCCGGCATCGGCGCTGCGGCTATACTGCTGATGCGCAAGCGTAAAAAATAAGCGCCAAGGGGCGGCCAGATCGGCCGCCCCTTTTTTCTATGGGAAAGAAAAGTTTTTCGGCGTGAACCAACAATAACAGGATGGTATTTGTGAATAAATGGCTATACTGTTTGTGTGCCATCTACTCAATTGTTTCGTATTCACTTGACAAGTTTCAGTTTTAACGGTACAATTAAGAAAAAGTGAAACAAAAGGCGGAAGCGAAGGAGTCTTTCTGATATGCTATCTTTCCTTAAATTAGTATTCGGCCCCGATATTACAGTGAAGGGATTCGACTACACGGATGACACGCCCTACTATATCAAGGACGGATATACCCCCCAATTGTTAAGTTGGGGAGACCATGCGTGTGTTCTTTTGAAGCCAAATGGCTCTTCTTGGCGATTGCCTACATTAAAAAAGCAGTTGAAGAAGTTTCAGGAACTTTGTTCTCTTCCCTGTGCACTGTGCTTAGACAACCTGTCTGCGTTACAACGACGGAGTATGCTGGAAGAACACATCCCGTTTGTGTCTCTTTCGCAGCAGGTGTACCTTCCGTTTTGGGGGTGCGCTTTTCATGAGCAATTCAAGGCGGACGCTGCCATTATGGCAAAAATGGCACCCGGTACACAGCTTGTATTTCTATATTTATACTATGCAGAGAATACTGGGTCCGTAAATCTGACACAGATTGCAAAGGCACTTTCGCTCTCAAAGGCGACCTGTACAAGGGCAATCAATGACCTCTCTGCTTCGGGTCTGATCTCGCAAACAGCAGAAGGCACGAATAAATGGATCACAACGGCATACACCAAATCAGAACTTTTGGAAAAAGCATACGGGCGACTGAAAACGCCTGTTGATCGAATTCTTTACGTAAAAGGAACCGCCCAAATCGAGCATCCAATTGCAAGTGGAATACGGGCGCTGGCACGGCAATCCATGATTGGGGTAAACGATCAGGATGGTGCTATTGCGATTTCCAAAAAGGAGGCGGCAAAAATCCCAGCAGAAGATATCTGCACAAAACAGTATTTTGAAGACTTTGGCGGTGCTGTTATTGAAGTGTGGTCCTATGACCCGACCATTTTGGAGAGAGACGGCTGTGTAGATGACATTTCATTGCTGCTCAGCATGGACAACGACCCAAACGAACGAGTTCAGACGTGCTTGGATGAAATTCGGCAAAAGCACGGACTACCAATCAAAGAGGAAGAATAAAGGAGAACGAAATGGTAAATGGCATAGATATATTCCGAGAGCACTTCAATCATTTTAAGGAGCAATATACTGTAATTGGAGGCTTTGCCTGTGATCTTCTGATGAACGATGCAGGACTTGATTTCAGGCAAACCGTTGACATCGACATGGTGCTGATCGTCGAGGCTTTAACGACAGATTTTGCAAAAGCCTTTTGGGCTTTTATTGAAGCTGGTGGCTATCAGGCCAGGCAACGCAGTAACGGTCAACCGGAGTTCTATCGTTTTGTGGACCCAACGAACCCTGCTTACCCCAAGATGATTGAATTATTTTCAAGGCCACAAAGCAATGTGGTCTTGCAGTCAGATACACACTTGATGCCGCTGCATATTGATGATGAAGTTTCCAGCTTGTCAGCGATTTTGCTCAATGATGATTATTACCACTTTCTTCTGGATGGACGAACAGTTACAGATGGTATCTCCATATTAGATGCTGAACATATTATTCCGCTGAAAATGAGAGCTTGGCTGGATTTGAAAAGCAAGAAAGCAGAAGGACTCCATGTAAACGCACGTGACATCAAGAAACACCGTCTGGATGTGTTTCGCCTGTTCCAACTTGTACGGGAAAATCAGAGAATACCTGTCCCGCAGTCTATAATGGAGGATATTACTCGGTTTATAGCACAAATGCGGCAGGAGGACATTCGTTTAACGGATATAGGTATTCGCCGCTCGAAAGACTCTATTCTGGATATTTATAGTCAAATGTACATTACAGAATAAAAGCGCCGCCCCCATGCTGAACATTCAGTGTGGGGGCAGTTTCATGGAGTGGAACAAATCGTCGCAGTGTCGGTCTTGTGTTTGCACTCCTGCATTTTCAAAGAACGAATCCCAAGGGGGCGGCCGGATTGGCCGTCCCTTTTTACATACCGAGGTGAAAGGAGACGGAATGGGTATGAGCAATCAAACGGAAGAAAAGGAGCTGTTCCATGCGGTATCCCTGTCCGGCGGTAAGGACAGCACCGCTATGCTGCTGCTCATGATTGAGCGGGGACTGCCGATCCAAGCGGTCCTGACGGCAGATACAGGCATGGAATTCCCGGAAATGTATGAGCATCTGCAAAAGTTGAACGACTATCTGTTTGCAGAGCGAGGCCTGCATCTGACGTGGCTGCGCCATCCCAAAGGCTTTGAGTGGCTGATGTTTGAGGAAAAGAAGCAGCGACCGGCCAGCATTGAAAACCGGCAGCGGCTGGGTGTTTCTCTATACGGAAACGGCTGGCCCGGTCCCCGTGTGCGCTGGTGTACGGGGCAGCTGAAAACGCATCTCATCCATAAGGAGATCAACCGGCTGAAAGGACAATACCGGGCCGTGAGTTATGTGGGTATCGCCGCAGATGAGCCGAAGCGCATCAAAAGCGAGCACTATCCGCTGGTGGATTGGGGAATCACGGAGAAGGAAGCCCTGCAAATCTGCTATGACCGGGGTTATGACTTCGGTGGGCTGTATCAGATTTACCACCGCTGCTCCTGCTGGTGCTGCCCGTTGCAGGGCATTGGGGAGCTGCGAAAGCTCCGGCAGTATCACCCGGAGTTATGGGAGCGGCTGCGGGAAATGGACAAACGTGCGTTGGCACAGTTCGGTCCCGGCCCGCTGGGGCAATTCAAGAAGGATTGGAGCGTGGAACGATTGGAGCAGCGATTTGCGGCAGAAGCGCAGCAGCTTTCTATTTCATCCTTGCAGAAGGAGCGTGAGCGATGATGTATCGAGAACCGAGTGATTCCCCTTGGGGCGTTGTTGTGCGGTGCGATACCCTTTGCACCGGTGTGTATAGCGTGTCCACGGCAGGCCACGGCGGCATTATGGTCCAAGCCGACGCAGCTCGGCGGCTGCTGTCCCCGGAGGCCCAGGCCGTCGGCTTTCAGGCAGGCAGGTATCTGAATTTTGAAGAGGACTGCGATGCGCCGGTGGTCCTACGGGAACTGGTGGACAGCGGCATTATCGCACCCCGGACGGATAACTACTTCCGCCCCGGCGAATATGAAGCCTGCATTGACCGGAGCCTGCAGCGCTGGAACCCGGCTTATTGGCGTGCACGGCAGAAACGGCTCTCTGTACAGGCGGCAAAAGCGACAAAGGAGCGTGAACGGTAATGGACTTTGAGATCAAGATCATGACCCCGGCAGAGCGCAGCTACTGTTATACCGGCAGCCAGCAGCTCAACAAGCAGACCGGCTGCATCGGTCATTTGCGCGGGGACATGGACAGAAGCGGCAACGGCTTTTTCACCTCATGGGAGGATCATTGTGGGGAGCTGAAAACACAGGCGTTCAAGGATGAGTTTGATGATTTTATCAATGCCCTGCGTTTTGACGAGCGCTATGACGGCATTTTCAAAAATCGCAGCAGCCTTTCCCGATACTGCTATGAACACAAAGAAAGTGTGTTTGCCGAGGATTTTATTCCGCAGTACGGATTCCGGGTGGATACGCCGGAGTATGCCTATCTGCTGCGGCTGAATCCCATGCAGGGCGATTATAACCTGTATATCTACTGCTATCGCCGGGAGATGCTGGAGCAGCACATGGAAAAGGCGGCCCGCGGCATTTGCTTTTTTGATACAAGCGGCAAGGAACGGTTCCGCATTCCCGATGGGGACAGTATCCGTGTGACCCGCCCGGATGGCAGCCATAGTGACCACACCTGCCGCTACATTGACGAGAACCGCGCCGAGATCGGCTACGGGGTCGATAACCTGTATCACATGGCGCAGTTTGCCGAATGGATGGCACGAAACGGCAACACTTATGTGCCGCTGCGTTCCTCCCTGCCGAAGCAGTGCTACTCTCTCCTGCTGGACACCGGAAATGTGGTGATTTTGAAACGGGGCGAAACCGGCTATTACAAGACGGACATTCCCCACACCTCAAAGGAAGAAGCCCGTGCGCTTGTGGAGGAATATAACCGCAAGCTGGGCGTGACCCGCGCCCAGGAGGAGGCTATGAAGGGCGGCTCCATGTTCGGCTTTGACAAGCTCATTGCCGATCCCGCCAACTACGATGCACAGGGACAGCCGTTAAAGCGCCGGGAGAAAGACCGAGGTGACGCACGATGACCGAGCAGAAACATATTATCTGGAGCAGCGATCCGGACTACGAGGATTGGAGGGGCGATCTGGAGGAACAGTACCCCGAGCTTTCCGAGCAGGAACGGATGGAATTGATGGTCGAGCAGAACAACGACTATCTCGATGACGAGCGGTGCAATCTGAACATTCAGCTCTCCCGCCCCATTCTGCTGATTGCAGACATCGGCCGATGGGATGGGCGGTATCCCGGTTATGCCGAGATCAAAAGCGGCAATATCCGCGATTGCCTGTATTCCGAGATGGACTATTCCACATGGTATGTAGACCGGCTGGGCGATCTGCGCTGCGATGCCGTACACCACGACGGTACGAACCATTATCTCTACCGTGCCTACAAGGAGAATGTGAGCGAAGCACAGATCGACCGGCTGAAAGAAAAGCTATACAGCGGCACCGCCACCCGCGCCGATGTGACCCGTGTGACAAAGCGCCTGGGCGACGAGATCGGGCGGGTCTACGGCTGGCGGTTTCCGCCCGTCCGGGAAGCGGCGCGAGAAAGATAGGAGGAAAACGGTATGTCTGTTGATGCAAGAAAAGAACGCTTTGAGCTGGTGGAGGTGTTTGACCGTCCCATGCTCTTTACCTGCCTGCGGGTAGACCGAAACACGGTGCCCAAGGGGCTGTATCTCTATGAGGTACGCAATGACGACGATCAGTGCGGGATCCCCGTGGAGATCGGCCGCTGGATCATGGTTAACCACTGGGGAACGCTGCTGTCTGCGACACCCATCAAGCTGGAGCCGAACCGGTACAATAACAACGCCTACCGCCATATCGACCCGGAAAACGACTGGAACTACACCGGCGATCTGTGTTCGGCCAAGGAATATATGGATAAATACCTGCTGAAAAAGGACAGGGAAAAACCAAAGGAAAGATAGGAGGTGCTGCCCATGGCACGCAGATTTCAGGAGATCACGGAGGTTTATCGGCAGGAGATCGCCGCACTGGCCCGCGCAGACCGGTGGACGGCATTTCTGCGCTCTGCCTGCCGGAATTATAAGCTGCCCTTTGAGGAGCAGGTGCTGGTACACGCACAGCGCCCGGACGCAACGGCTGTGTTGGAGATAGAGCGCTGGAACCGTCAATTCGGCCGATGGGTCAATAAGGGTGCTACCGGCATTGCCGTATTTGATCGGGACTATCCGGGACGCACGCGCCTCAAGTATTATTTTGATATATCCGACACCCACGAAAGCCGTTTGTCCCGCCCCGTGCCGCTCTGGCAGGTGCCTGCCGAGCAGGAACCGGATGTGATTGAAGCGTTGGAAAACCGATTCGGTGCGCTGGACGATAAAGGCACATTGGAGGAAGCCATAGTATCCGCCATGGAAAACGCTGCGGCGGACAATATGACGGACTATCTTGATGATCTGCAGAATTGCCGGGACAACAGCCTTCTGGAAGAACTGGACGAGCTGAATTTGTCGGTTCTCTATCGCCGTCTGCTGGAAAACAGCACGGCGTATATGCTGATGTGCCGCTGCGGGCTGGAACCGGATGAATATTTTGATCCGGAGGATTTCTCTGAGGTGTTCAATTTCAATACCCCGGAAACGCTGAATGCCCTGGGCGTGGCCACACGGGATATTGCCGAAAGCGGTTTGAGCGCCATCGCATTGACCGTCCGAAGCCGTCAAAAGCAAATTCGCACAATTGCGCAGGCACCGGGAAATGAGTATCCTATAGACAAGCAAACAGAAACACAGACCGAAAGGAGCGAAAACCATGGAACTGACATACACGATGAAGGACGGCTACCGGCTACCGGATCTGCTGCCGCCGCAGGAGCCGGAAACAGCCCTTGGGAAATACGGCCTGCTGCGCCGGAGGTATCTGAAGGAGCACCGGAAGGTGCTGTTCACGAACCTGCTGACATCGGGCAGGCTGAACGAGCATCTGGCGGAGATCGACCGGACGGCGCGGCAGCGCGTGGAACAGACGGTGACGGCGATGGCTCAGGCCGAGGGCGTGACGGAGGAGCTGAAAGCCGCCGACCCGATGAAGTGGGTGGGGCTGATGAGCAACCTGAGAAACGCCGCCGAGGAGACAGTGCTGGCGGAGCTGATCTACAGCTGAACACCGAACCCGAAGAAGCGGACAGTGCGGAGGAAGCACCCTCTGAGCTGCCCGCTTTTTTGGATGAAAAGAAAATTTTCGCCATCATTGAAAACCGCAATGATGATCTGATCTACAAGAAGGCGCAGATCGAGCTGTTTTTCCGGTCACATCCGGACGAGGCCGAGCGTGCCGAATATCTCCGCTCGGCATATCAAGACCGTTTCACCGAGATCCTTGCAGACGGAGCACGGCTGGGGTATCGTCCGCAGAAAAACGGTCTGCTCATGTGGGAGGGTGCATATCTTTCCCGTACCAGCGAAACCGTGTTTTCGTGGGGGCTTGTGGCAGGCTTCACGGCGCAGCTCATTGACAAGCGGGAATACTATGTCAACACCGAGATCAAACCGTTTGTGCCGATGGAATCACAGCAGCTTACGCTGTTTGATATGCCTGCGTTCGACCAACCGGAGGATACACCGGTCGCACCACTGTTCTCCCATCCCAAGCTGCCGCAGCAGATCATGGATGAAGCCCTGTGCGTAGGAGCCAACGATGAGCATAGCCGGCTGATCATCTGCGCTTACTTTATGAAGGATAAGCCGGGCAACGCCGCATTCCTGCAAAAACACTACGGCGAGAACGGTGCGGGCTTCTATTTTGGCGGAGAGAAAGTTTCGCTTTGGTATGACGCCGAGGGGATGCGTATTGCCCGCGGCAGCACGGCACAGCGGAGCAATGCCACACTGATTTCCTGGGAGGAAGCGGCAAAGCGTATCCGGGAACTGCTGGAGCTGGGGCGGTATATGCCGCAAAGTGAACTCGATGTGGTCGATCACTACGAGCGGATGCGGCTTGCTGACAGCATTGCCTACACCAGCCGGGACATGACAACGGAAGCGAGAAACGCGGGATTTCTGCCGCTGGCCATGCTGGCGCAATCCGTCAAAGGCGGCTATCCGGAAACGCAGAAGCAAATTTATGAGCTTCTCTGTGCGCCGGATACGCTGCAAAAGTGCGTGGACGAATGGACGGCGTTCAACGCCGCGCTGGATGCAGGGCAAGACCTTTTGCGTTTTCGCTTTTACCGCCCGAAAGAGATATTGGAGCGGCTCCGTGATCTACAACGGGAGCCGCTTCATTTTACCGTTGCCGACGGGTTTGCTCCCGACCGGCAATTTTTTATTTCCGCCGATGAGGTGGACAAGGTACTGCGCGGCGGCAATCACAGCACCGACTATCGACTCGGTGTGTACGCCTTTTACGCCACCCACAAGGATAAGACCGAGCGGGAAAAGTACCTCAAGGATTATCACGGCGAGTACAGTGGTCACAGCGGCGGGAATGACAATCTCACCCACACCCGTGGCAGGGGCATCGAGTTCAGCCACGGCAGTATCACGGCCCCCTATGCTAAGGTCACGCTGAAATGGCCGAAGGCGGCCAAACGCATCGGGGAACTGATCTCCCAGAACAAATTTCTCTCCGATGCCGACCGGGCGGCCATGCCGGAATATGAGCGGGAACAGCTGGCCCGGAAGATCGTCAACTTCTTCATGGATACACCGGAGGATGTGGTGCGGCCGTTTTCGCAAAACGCCATTGCAGACTATTGGGAGTGCGTAAAAACCGTGGCCGCACAGCTTTTGGACGCTGACCGGGTGCAGAAAATTTATCAGAATATGCTCCCCGCATGGGAATCCACCAAGGCAGATGACCGGCACTATGACCTGCGGAAACAAGGGCTGGAGGCCATGCGGGCCTATCTGGACGGCACCTATTCCGTGTTTGGCCTTGGGAAAACCCTGCAAACGCCAACGACCGAGGCCGTTTCCGAACGGCCGGCAGCAGAACCGGAGGTATCGGAGCCGGAACCGCCCATAGCGGAAGCGGAAACCTCAGAGATAGAACCGGCATTACCTGCCGAAGAAAAAGCTGTGCTCACAGCGCTGCAGCCCAAACGGGAGCGTATGCGGTTTGCACCGCTCTATCCGGAAATACCGGCCGGGCAGCGACACGACTTTCACATCACAGACCGGGCGCTGGGCGTGGGCAGCAAGGCAGAAAAGTATGCGGCCAATGCGGCCGCCATCCGTACCCTGCAAAGGGTCGAGCAAGAAAACCGTCTGGCGACGCCGGAGGAACAGGAAACCCTTTCCCGCTATGTAGGCTGGGGCGGCCTTGCCGACTGCTTCGATGAAAAGCACAGCCGGTACGCCGAACTGAAAGCGCTGCTCACCGAGGAGGAATATGCCGCCGCCCGTGCCAGCAGCCTGACCGCTTTTTATACCCCGCCCGTTCTCATCGACGCCATCTACCAGGCGCTGGCACAGATGGGCTTGGAAAGCGGCAACCTGTTGGAGCCTGCCTGCGGCATTGGCAACTTTATGGGAATGCTGCCGGACAGCATGAGGGATTGCAAGGTCTACGGCGTGGAACTCGACAGTATTTCCGGCCGCATCGCCCGGCAGCTTTACCAGAACAGCCGTATCGCCGTTACCGGCTATGAAAAGGCGGAGATACCGGACAGCTTCTTTGACGCTGCTGTGGGCAATGTGCCGTTTGGAAATATCAAGGTCGTTGACCGGCGCTACGACAAGCATCACTGGCTCATCCACGACTATTTTCTCGGAAAGACGCTGGACAAGATACGACCCGGCGGCGTGATTGCCTTCATCACCTCAAAGGGCACGATGGACAAGGAAAGCCCTGCCGTGCGGAAATATCTGGCCCAGCGGGCCGACCTCATCGGGGCGATCCGCCTGCCGGATACAGCGTTCAAGGCCAATGCCGGAACAGAGGTCACCAGTGACATCCTCTTTCTTCAAAAGCGTGACCGGATCGTGGATATTGAGCCGGATTGGGTGCATCTGGACACGGATGAAAACGGCATCCGCATGAACAGCTATTTTGTCCGGCACCCGGAAATGGTGCTGGGCGAGATGGTCATGGAGAGCACTCAATACGGCATGGACAGCGTGTGCAAGCCCTATGAAAATGCCGATCTTGCCGATCTTCTGAGCGAAGCGGTATCGGGGCTTCATGCACAGATCCCCACCTATGAGCAGGACGGGCCGGAGGAGGAAGATTTATCCATTCCCACCGACCCGAATGTGCGTAATTACAGCTTTACCAGCGTAGACGGCAAGCTGTATTTCCGCATTGACAGCCGCATGGAGCCGGTCGAACTGCCGCTGACCACCGAGAACCGAGTGCGCGGCATGATCGCCCTGCGGGACTGCACCCGTCAGCTCATCGAGTACCAGGCGGAGAACCATCCCGATGAGATCATCCGGCGCGAGCAGGAGAAGCTGAACGGGCTGTACGATGCCTATGTCAAAAAATACGGGCGGCTTTACACCCGCGGCAACAACCTTGCCTTTTCGGATGACAGCAGCTATCCGCTGCTGTGCTCGTTGGAGGTGCTGGACAACGAAGGCAATTTCGCCCGCAAGGCGGATATGTTCACCAAGCGCACCATTCGCCCGCATGAGCCGGTCACGCAGGTGGATACGGCATCGGAGGCGCTGGCGGTATCTCTCTCCGAAAAAGCGCAGGTGGATCTCGGCTTTATGTCGGAGCTGTCCGGTAAAAGTGAGGACGAGCTGGTGCAGGAGCTTTCCGGGGTCATTTACCGGAATGTCCGTTGCGGTCTTACGCCGGAGGAGATCAGTCCGGTGCAGCTTGATCTGGCGGCATATCCCTATGTCACTGCTGAGGAATTTCTGTCCGGCAATGTGCGCAAAAAGCTGCGTATGCTGCAGGCGCTGCAAGCAGCGCTGCCGGCCGAAAAGAAAGATGCGCTTGCCGGGTATCTCTCCGCCATGGAAGCTGTGCAGCCGACAGAGCTGACCGCTGCGGAGATCGGTGTGCGGATCGGTGCATCGTGGGTGCCTACCGATGTCTATCAGCAGTTTATGTTCGAGCTGTTCGGTACCAGCGTATACGCCAGGCAGAGAATGCGGGTCGTTCGCTCCGAATACAGCGGAGAATGGAACATCAGCAACAAAAGCATGGACGGCGGCAACATCAAAGCCGTCACCACCTACGGCACCAAGCGTATCACGGCGTACCACATCCTGGAGCAGACACTGAATCAGCGGGTGGTCAAGGTGTTCGACACCGTTGTGGAGGACGGCAAGGAGCGGCCGGTGCTGAATGTGAAGGAAACTGCCATCGCCCAGGATCGGCAGGAGCTGATCAAGTCCAAGTTTGCCGATTGGCTGTGGCAGGACATCGACCGACGCGAACGGCTGTGCCGCATCTATAACGACACCTTCAATTCCATCCGCCCGCGGGAATATGACGGCAGCCACATCCGCTTTGTGGGGATGAACCCGGAGATCAGCCTGCGAAAGCATCAGGTGAACGCCATCGCCCATGTATTGTACGGCGGCAATGCGCTGTTGGCACACGAAGTGGGTGCAGGGAAAACCTTTGAAATTGTTGCCGCCGCTATGGAAATGAAGCGTCTGGGGCTACGCACCAAGTCGCTGATCGTGGTGCCCAACCACATCACAGAACAGTGGGCGGCAGAATGGCTTCAGCTCTACCCAGCCGCTAACATTTTGGTAGCTACCGAACGCGATTTTGAAAAGCGCAACCGCCGCAGGCTGTGTGCCCGTATTGCCACCGGAGATTATGATGCAATCATCATCGGCCACAGTCAGCTCATGAAGATCCCCCTGTCCCGTGAACGGCAACAGGCCATTTTGCAGCGGCAGATCGACGAGGTGCTGCTGGCCATCAGCGACGCTAAGCGGCAGAAAGCAGAAAACTTCACCATCAAGCAGATGGAGCGAACCCGTAAGTCATTGGAGGCGCGGCTGGTGAAGCTCAACGATCAGAGCACCAAGGACGACACCGTGACCTTTGAGGAGCTGGGCATCGACCGGCTGTTCATCGATGAGAGCCATAATTTCAAAAATCTCTTTTTGATGACGAAAATGCGCAATGTCGGCGGTATCGCGCAGACGGAAGCGCAGAAGTCCTCGGATCTCTTTGCCAAGTGTCAGTATCTGGACGAGCTGACCGACAGCCACGGTGTTATCTTCGCCACCGGCACCCCGATCTCCAACAGTATGGTGGAATTGTATACGGTGCAGAGGTACTTGCAATATCAAACCTTGCAGGAGATGGGTCTTATCCACTTCGACGATTGGGCCAGCGACTACGGTGAAACCGTTACCGCCATCGAGCTTTCCCCGGAGGGCAGCGGCTATCGCCCGAAAACCCGTTTTGCAAAATTCTTCAATCTGCCGGAGTTGATGGCGACCTTCAAAATGGTGGCGGATGTGCAAACGGCGGATATGCTGAAGCTGCCCGTCCCAAAGGCCAACTTCCACACCGAGGTCATCCACCCCAGCGAGCTGCAAAAGAAAGCTGTGGCAGGACTGGCGGAGCGTGCCGAGCGCGTCCGCGCCCGTGTGGTCGATCCCAGCACCGACAATATGCTGCGCATCACCAACGACGGACGCAAGCTGGCGTTGGATATGCGGCTGCTAAGCTCTCTGGCACCGGACGATGAAAACAGCAAGGTTTCCGTATGCGCCCGGAATGTCTATCGGATATGGACAGAGAGTACCGCACAGCGCAGCACGCAGCTGGTTTTCTGCGACCTGTCTACTCCCAAGGCGGACGGCAGCTTCAATGTGTATGACGATCTGCGGCAGAAGCTGCTTGAGATGGGCATTCCGGAAAACGAGATCGCTTATATCCACACCGCCAACACCGAGCAAAAGAAAAAGGAGCTGTTTGCCAAGGTGCGCGGCGGCGAGGTGCGTATCCTCATGGGCAGCACCGCAAAAATGGGCGCCGGCACCAATGTGCAGGACAGGCTCATCGCCTTGCATGATCTCGATTGCCCATGGCGGCCCAGCGACTTGCAGCAGCGCCTTGGGCGCATCGTGCGGCAGGGCAACCAAAATCCGGAGGTGGAGATCTTCCGCTATGTTACCGAGGGCACATTCGATGCCTACCTCTATCAGCTGGTGGAATCCAAGCAGCGGTTTATTGCCCAGATCATGACCTCCAAAGCACCGGCCCGTGCGGCGGAGGATGTGGACGAGACGGCACTGTCCTATGCCGAGATCAAGGCACTGGCCACAGGAAACCCGCAGATCATCGAAAAATGCAATTTAGATATGGAGGTCAGCAAGCTGAATATGCTCCGCGCCAATCATCTGAGCCAGCGGTATGCGCTGGAGGAGCTGGTGCTGCGGAAATACCCGGCAGAGATCAAGGAGCTGAACGAGCGCATCGCCGGATATGAACAGGACAGCACGCATTTGGCGGAGCATCCGAAGCCAGCCGAGGGCATTGCGCCGATGGTGCTGGGCGGCGTCATCTACACCGAGCGCGAGAACGCCGGTAAGGCGATCATTGAAGCCTGCACGCACATGAATGGCGCGGAGACCGTTTCTATCGGCAGCTACCGCGGATTTTCCATGCTGCTTTCCTACGACGGTGCCGCCAACGAGTTTCGCATGGTACTCAAAGGCAAGCTGTCCCATACGGCTGTACTGGGAGCGGATGCAGGCGGCAATGTCACCCGTATCGACAACGCACTGGAAAAGATCACGGAGCACTTGGCCAACGCCCGGTCGCAGCTTGCCCATACCACCGAGCAGCTTGAAAATGCCCGCACAGAGATGACCGCACCCTTTCCGAAGGAGGCAGAACTGGCCGAAAAGACGCGGCGGCTGAACGAGCTGAATGTGCTGCTGAACCTTAATGAGCAGGATCGCCCCGTCATGGCGGATGAGCCGGACGAAGGTGACCGGATCCGGCCAAAAGCCGCAGAACGGGAGCGATAATTTGCACCTTTGCGCAACCTCAAAAAGCAAGCCTGCGGAGCGAGTTCCGCAGGCTTTGCTCATGCTTTGATATATTTTTGATTTTTGCTGCTTGGCTTATCGGGAATAGTCCTTTTTAATTTGCCTGAATCAAGTAATGGCTTCAGAATACTTTGACGGAAATATTCTCGATTCGCAATTCCAATATACCTTTGGATTTCTTCGCGGGAACGAGGAACAACGCAATAGTCCAGCAGCATTTGCTCACGATCCTGCGTGGTATCCTGCACGGTATCTTGCGTGGTATCCTGCGTGGATGCCGGACCGACCTTGGCGGTCGCGACCGGCTTCAGCTTTGCCGAGATCGACAGTGACATCGTGGTCGATCTACTGAACAGCAACGAGGAGTATGCCGCACTTTCCGAGCAGATGTCGGTCATGCGCAAGCAGCACCCTTTCATTCTTAATCTGGATGAGGGCGACGGCGCGATTACGCTGAGTGCAGAGGAGCACGAGGCATATTTGGCGTATATCGGCTTAATGCACCAAACGGAGGATAGGTCTACGCTTACGGCGACTGGCTTTATTGGGGTCGTATTCCTTTCTCATTCCTGCCATAAGCCGTCACCTTCGATAAACGGAATCGCACCAAAGCGTCCTTGCAAATACCCCTTGCGGATGTTCTCACCCTTTCTCGGAGAGAAGGACGCCAGCGAATACAACTCAGTCGCACAGGACTTCTCATCCTTTTCCGTAAACCATATCTGATCTCTGCGGAAGAAGGTAAGATCAAGCAGCATAGCATCATGCGTCGTAAACAGAAGCTGTGCTCCCTCAGTGTTGATCGTATTGTCCTGAACCATCTCGATCAGCCGCTTTGTCAGGAGCGGATGCAGACTGTCCTCGATCTCGTCAACGACAAGCAGTGCGCCGTTCTCCAGCGCTTGCAGCCAGCCGCCGATACGGGAGAAAAATCGTTGTGTTCCGGACGACTCCTGATCCATAAGGAGCTGAAAGTGTTCCACACTGCCATCCGCACCGATGACTCGGTGCGTGGTTGTAATGACCGGGGCCTTGCTGGAGATGTTCTTGACGGTCACATCGGAAATACCGAGGTCTGCAAGCAACAGTTCCTTCAGGATATGAGTCTTCTTCTCATCGCCGCTGACGATCTGCGCGACCGTTTCCGAAGTAGCCGGTGCTTCCTCCATAAAGAATGTCAGCTTTTCCAAGAACCACTTGTAGGCGTTTTCCGTTTGCGGCAAGTTCCAGTCATATGAGGAAACAAGATACAGCTTATTATCCGGCGTGCGGTTACTGAGTGTGATTTGCTCATTAACATTCTCACGGAATTCGTATGCGCCGTTTTCTCTTGAGAAAATCAGTGCCTCGCGCCCGTTCGGCCAATGGTATAGATACTCCGTATAGATCTTCTTGGCATCAAAAGAAAAGCCGTAAGCATACCGAACACCTTGATAAATGAACACGACCTCAAAGGATGTAGGCACTGTGGTGTCACCAAACGGTTCCCATGGCAATTTTTGTCCCTTGGATATTTTGGCCGCTTCTCCGACGACCATATCCTTCATCGTCATCAGTGCGTGCAGCACATTACTCTTGCCGGCGGCATTCGCTCCGTAAATAGCAATAGCCGGTAAAAGTGCTCTCTTTTCGTCCGGGTGCAGCAGATAAGACTCCAAAGACTTATCCTTTGAGGCGGCAAAACTGATCACCGCGCTATCCTTGATAGACCGGTGGTTTTCAATCGAAAACTGTATAAGCATAAGCGGATACCTCCATCCACAGTATAGTTTCTCCATTCTTCGCCTATATTATAGCAGTTAAAATCGTCTGTGTAAATATTTATATCTTGTTTTTGCGGAAATAATGCAAAAACAGATGATAAAATTATTCAAGCGGCAGCGAACATAATTTAGCCATAGGAAAATTGATGGAAAAAATATCTGATAATGGATCGGCTCCTCTGCGCCCTTGCCATATACTATAAACGAGATTATCATAAGTTGATTTATCATATGAGGACACCACAACCGAATAACCCCGATCTGCATAGAGTATGCAGATCCCCTACATAGCCGGACGGCTTTCACCGATGTGAAGCCTGTCCGGCTTATTCTATTTCGAGGAGTTGATGAACCGATGGGCTATGTCACAAGAGAGATGATCGACCGGGCAAAGGAAATGGACCTGCTGACCTATCTCCAGATTTATGAGCCGCAGGAGCTGGTGCATTTCGGCGGCAGCACTTACTGCACCCGTGAGCATGACAGCCTTAAAATCTCCAATGGAAAGTGGTGCTGGTTCTCGCGTGGAATCGGCGGAAAAACAGCGCTGGATTACCTGATCAAGGTCAAAGAGCTCCCTTTTACCGAGGCGGTAGAGCGGATCGTGGGACGGGTGGCGGAAAGGCCGCCCGTATTTCATGCCCGCGCTCAGCCGGAAAAGCCGAAAACGCTGCTCTTGCCGCCCAAAAGCAACAGCAGCACCCGTGTTATTGCCTATCTGAAAAGCCGCGGCATTGACGGTGGATTGATTGAGCAGTGTATCCGTTCCGGCCAGCTGTATGAAAGCCTCCCCTACCATAATGCCGTATTCGTCGGCATGGATAGGAACGGAACGCCGCGCTATGCGTGCCTGCGAGGCATCGGAACGGATTTTAAGGGCGAGGCGACCGGCAGCGACAAGAGATTTTCCTTTGCCCTCCCGGCTACGGGCGAAAGTCGGATGCTCTGCGTATTCGAGTCGGCCATCGACCTGTTATCCTATGCCACCATGGCGCAGGCTGGCGGGCTGTCGTGGCGGTCACAGCATCTGTTATCCTTGGCCGGAGTCTATAAGCCGCAAAAGGAAACACAGGAGCACCGTCTGCCGTTGGCGTTGACACAGTATCTGAAAGACCATGCGGAGATCAAAACCATTTGCCTGTGCCTGGATAATGACATGACCGGACGCAGCGCCACCGAGGCGATCCGACAGCAGTTGGCCGAGCGTTATGAAGTGGCAAGTGCCTTCCCCCGGCAAGGCAAGGATTATAACGATTGGCTTTGTATACGGATGGGATTGCAACCGGCGAAAGAAAATCCGATGACGGAAAGGAGCTTTGCACGATGAGCGAATACAGGGTCATCATTACCGAAACATTGAAACGGGCCGTTACGGTGGAAGCCGAAAGTCGCGAAGAAGCCGAAGAAGCGGTGCGCCGTCAGTATCAAAACAGCGAGCACATTCTTGTGGCCGAGGATTTTGACGGCGTGTCTTTTTCGGCGCAGTATCCCGAACAGCAGGTCGAATTACCCTATGGGAAAATGAAAGAGCTGTTTCGTAAAGCCGAGCGTGCCGGCACTCATGTATGCGGCTATATCACCTTTATGCAGGACTGTTTTACCGTACAATACAGCGAACGCTCCCGCACCTACGCCGTGTCCAGCGGCAATAAAGCGTTTCAGCCGAACATGGGCGGTTACTCCGTCTATGGAAGCTGTTTGGACGGAACGGATCCCTGTGTCCGGCTGGAGCAGTATATGGCGGTCGAACGCGGTGGTGAAAAGGGCTGGAGCGTAGAGCGCTGCTATATGCTCCGTGAGGACTATGACCGTGTGATGGCGCTTCCGGAGCGCGGGCGGGATCGGGAGCGATGATCGTTTGTCGGCAGGTCGGCTCCGACGCACGACCGCAGGGAGCGTGAGAATGTGCTATACCAGCAAGCAACGCCTTTTGGGGACAAAAGGCAGCTTGACAGGGGCATCCCCCTGTAACCCCTGCGCCGCCGAGCGCGGCAATATCGCTATATGGAGGAATGAACATGACCAAACGAAACATTGAGATCAAGGTGCGGCTAAGTCGCAAGGAAGCGGAAAATCTGAATAAACAGGTAAAAAAATGCCGTCTGTCCCGCGAAGCCTACCTTCGCCATCTGATCACCGGAGAGGTACCCCGTGAAGCACCGCCGCCGGAATACTTTGCCTTTATGCGTGAGATGCACTATGTAGGGCACAACCTTAACCAGATCGCTCAGAAAGCCCATGTACTGAATGTGGTGGATGCAAAGCGCTATGACGAGGACAGCAAGCGGCTGGACAAGCTCATCCGGGAGGTTACAGCGGCGGTCGTGCTTCCGGCAAAGCGGGAGTAATGCCATGGCTACCACATCCATCTGGGCGGTCAAGGGCTGGCTGGGCAAGGTGGTGCTGTATATCGAAAACCCGGACAAGACGGATAATCCGAAATTCTATTGGCAAGAGGAACTGACCGATGTGCAGACACAAAGCCTTTCGGATGTGATCGATTATGCTGTCCGTGCGGAGAAAACAACGGTCACACCGGACGATGAGAGTGCAATGGTGGTACGGCAATTTATCAGCGGCATCAACTGCCTGCCGTCCACGGCACGGGACGAGATGCTGGCAGTAAAAAAGCGTTTCGGCAAGGAGGACGGTGTGATCGCCTACCATGGGTATCAGTCCTTCGCGCCCGGCGAGGCCACGCCGGAGTTGGCGCATGAGATCGGCGTGAAGCTGGCGCAGCGGCTTTGGGGCGAACGGTATCAGGTACTGGTGGCGACCCATCTGGATAAGGAAAATCATCTGCACAATCATTTTGTGCTGAACACGGTATCCTTTGTGGACGGCATCAAATACCACCGCACCGAAAAAGATTATCATGATATGCGCACCGTGTCCGACACCCTTTGCCGGGAATATAACTTGTCGGTCATCCAACGGCCGCAAGCCGGGAAGTCAAAACACTATGGGGAATGGCGTGCAGAACAGGAGCAGCGCCCCACCTGGCGCGGACTGATCCGCAGCGAGATCGACGAGCTAATCCGGCAGAGCGTCACCGAAAAGCAGTTTTACTATCTGCTTCGCCAAAAGGGCTATGAGGTGAAATTCGGCAAGGATATTTCGGTGCGCCCTCCCGGTAAGGAGCGCTTTGTTCGTCTGACCCGGAGTTTCGGAGAGGCTTACACCGCCGAGGCCATCCGGCAGCGTATTTTGCAACAGCCCCTGCCGCAGCCGGAGCGGCAAATGACCGATAAACCAAGGCCAAAAACCTACCGCGTCCAAGGCAGCCGGCAAGCTGCGCGCAAGATCACCGGCTTTCGCGCACTGTATTTCTATTACTGCTACAAGCTCGGTATCTTCCCCAAAGGCCGTCCGCAAAACCGGGCGCGGCTCCATTTTCTGCTGCGGGAAGATCTGCTCAAACTGAATAACATCTCACAGGAAGTACGGCTGCTCGCACGGCATCAAATTGATACCGCCGAGCAGCTTGCTTTATATAAAAAGGAACAGGAGGTGAATATCCGAGAATTGTCCGCCAAACGCCGGGTACTGCAAAATGCGCTGCGCACAAAGGCAGTCCGGGACAGTCCCAAACAGGCCGACGCACATCGGGCGCAGATCCGGGAGTTGTCCGAAAGGCTCAAAGCGCTGCGCCGGGAAGTGCATCTGTGCGACGATATTGCCGAGCGCTCCGGCGTGATGGCGGAGAAACTGAAAGCTGTCCGGGAGGACGCACAAAAACAACGACAAAAGGAGGAACAACAGAATGAACACATCCGGAGACGCAGCTGAACAGGTCGTCCGACTGAGCTTGGAGGGCATGGAGGTTGCGGCAAAAATCACCGGCAGTGCGGCAAAGGAGGTGGCGGCGCTTCTGTACGCAGCACTGAAAAACCGGGACAAGAACAAAATCAAAGGACGCCAGCGGCTTACCTCCATGCTGCGCAGCGGCAAGGAGCTGACTATTTTCACCGTCAAAAACAAGGACATGGCCCGCTTTGTGGCCGATGCCAAGCGCTACGGCGTAGTCTACTGCGTTCTGCGGGAGGCAAAGGACAACCCACACGGCGTCAGTGAGATCATGGTACGCGCCGAAGATGCCGCCAAGATCAACCGCATTGTGGAGAACATCAAAATCGCCACGGTATCCGACCCCGAAGTCATCCGTGAAAACGCGGAAACAGGACGGGATAAGAATAAGGATGCCGCCGGGCAGACGGCTCCCGAACAGGAGCGCCCGCAAAAGAGTGAGGACGACCGGCTGCTGGATGAAATGATGGCAGCTCCTGCGCAGAAGCAGGAGGCTGCCCAAGAAAACCCCACGGCGGCTCGGACGGAGAAATCCCGTCCGTCCGAGCCTTCCTCAAAATCCAGAAAGAGATCCGCCGAGGGTACTGCTAAGGAAGATCGTCCATCTGTCCGCGAGGAGCTGAAGGAGATCCGCCGTGAGCAGCAGGAGACGGAGGAGCGCAAGCCGACCGAACGCAGCAGACCCGCCAAGAGTACACGATCGCAAAATGAACACCGACAGACTCCGCCGAAAAAGCGGGTCAGAAAAAGTAAGGAGAGATAAGCTATGGCAAACTTCGATGATCTTTTTACCGCCCCCACTGCCACGGAAACGCAGAGCGACCGTCCGCAGCTGACCAAGGAGGAATATGCCGCCAAGAAGAAGGCGGAACGCGACAGCCTGTATGCACTGGCGGATGAAATGGCACAGGAGGTCATGCGTGACGGAGAAGCCTTTCGGGGCTTTCTGGATGTGCAGGCACGATTTGACCGCTATTCGGCCACAAACGCGCTGCTGATCTATGCACAGAACGATGAGGCCACCCGCCTGCGGGACTTTGACGGCTGGAAAGAACGCGGCATCTATGTCCGCAAAAACGAAACAGGCATTTCCATTCTGGAAGCCGGGGACAGCTATGTGACCGAGGATGGCCGCACCGGCTACTACTATAATGTGAAAAAGGTCTTTGACATCAGCCAAACGGATGCCAAACGCCGGCGGCAGCCGCAGGTGCATTATGATGACCGCCTGCTGCTTTCTGCACTGATCGCCAAGCGCCCGGTGCCCATTGAAATGGCCGACAGCGTGCAAAACGGTGCAGTGTATGACTATGAGCGCAAAACCATCTTCGTCCAGCGCGGTATGGACGGGCAAGACCTGTTTCGCAGCGTATCGCTGGCACTGGCTCGTGCCGAGATGGCGCAGCAGGAAAACAGTACCCCGCAGGCTGACGCCTTCAAAAGCTACTGCGTTTCCTATATGCTGTGCCGCAAGTACGGTGTGGACACACAGGGGTATGATTTCAGCCGCTTGCCCGATGAGCTGAAAAATGCGGAGCCGCAGACCATTCGCGGTGAGTTGACCGACATTCGTGACACGCTGCAGACCATGACCGGCAAAATGGTGCGGACGCTGGAGCAAAGCCGAACGGCAGCGCAAAAGGAAACCGGAAAGGAGCGATGAGCCATGGAAAAACAGGATATGCGGGTATTGACCCTTGATCCGTATCAGCACGGCGTCGTGATCAATGCACTCAACAACCTGCGTAACGATTTGATCGAGGACAAACGCCCCACCGATATTGTCGATGAAGTTCTCATTAAAACCGTTGACGCACCGAGCAAATCCAAAAGAGTCAAGCAGAAAGATGAACGGTAAACAAAAATGGCTGTGGTATGCGACGGGGCTGATCCCTGCGGTGTGGCTGGGGCTTCTGATCGCCCCGGCTGCTTCCGGTGGCCTTCCCGAGATCCTTCGGCAATTTCCATCGGCAATGAATGAGCCGTTTCATATCGAGTGGTGCGAGGACAGCCTGAAAACTGTCCTCGTTTTCATTGCCCTGTATGCCATGGTGATCGGGGTCTATCTTTCCACCCGCCGTCATTACCGGCGCGGCGAGGAACACGGCTCTGCCAAATGGGGCAATGTGGAAACCGTGAACCGAAAGTATCGGGCACGCCCGCCAAAGCCAAACAAGGTGTTCACGCAGCACATCCGTATGGGGTTAAACGGCCGCAAGCACAAGCGCAACCTGAATACCGTTATCATCGGCGGCAGCGGCGCGGGCAAGACCCGTTCGTATGCCAAGCCCTGCCTGTATGAGGCTTGCCTGTCACCGCAGGGTTCGTCCTTTGTCTGCCTTGACCCCAAAGGCGAGCTGCTTCGCGATTCCGGACGGCTGCTGGAGGAAACCGGATATGAGATCCGGGTGCTGGATCTGCTGCACATGGAGAAAAGTCACTGCTATAATCCCTTCGTCTATCTGACCGATGACAACGAGGTGCAGATGCTGGTGACGAATCTATTCAAGGCGACCACACCCAAGGGCAGCCAGACCAATGACCCGTTTTGGGACACGACGGCCGCTATGCTGTTGTCGGCGTTGGTCTACTATCTCTACCACGAAGCGCCGCCCGATGAGCAAAACTTTCCGATGGTCATGGAAATGCTGCGCGCCGGTGAGGTGCGGGAGGAGGATGATTCCTACCAGTCGCCGCTGGATGTGTTGTTTGAGCGGCTGGAAATGCGCGACCCAGAGCATATCGCGGTCAAGTATTATAAGGACTATCACTCCGGCAGCGCCAAAACACTGAAAAGCATCCAGATCACGCTGGCGGCAAGGCTCGAAAAATTCAATCTCTCGTCTGTGGCGGCGCTGACCGCCACGGACGAACTGAATTTGCAGGATATGGGCGAAAAGCGTGTGGCACTGTTTGCGCTGATCTCAGACAGTGATACGAGCTTCAACTTTTTAGTATCCGTTTTGTATCAGCAGCTTTTTCAGCAGCTTTTTGACAGTGCCGACCATAAGCACGGCGGCAGCCTGCCCGTCCCCGTACACTTTTTAATGGACGAATTTGCGAACATCTCACTGCCGGAGGATTTTGACAAAAAGCTCTCCACCATGCGTTCCCGCAATGTGTTCGTGTCCATCATCCTGCAAAACATTGCGCAGTTAAAGGCGCTGTTTGAAAAGCAGTGGGAGAGCATTTTGGGCAACTGCGACGAGCTGCTGTATCTCGGCGGCAACGAGCAGGGATCCCACAAGTACATCTCGGAACTGCTCGGCAAGGCCACGATCGACACGAACACCTACGGAAGATCGTCCGGGAGAAACGGCAATTACAGCACCAATTATCAGATCACCGGGCGTGAATTGATGACACCGGATGAGGTTCGAATGCTGGACAACGGCAAGGCGCTGCTGTTCATTCGCGGCGAATTACCGGTCTGCGACGACAAGTTTGACATCATGACCCATCCGCTGGTGTCGCACACCCCGGACGGCGGCGCACCGCCTTATATCCACGGAAGCGCCGAGTACGCCATTGCAGCGATCACCATTCACGACCGGCTTCTGACAACGGATCCCGTGGCAGTGCCGAGCGAAAACGAAACCCAATACGAACTCCTTTCCAACGAGGAATTGGAGGCAATTTATGAGCTGGAGGAAAAGCCCAATGAAGCATCTCAAAAGCACTAAGAAAAGCAAACACACCCGTCCTCTGCCTATGGGGAAAAAGAGCAGGAGGGTTCTGGCGGTCTATGCCGCTGTTGTGTTCACCGTGTGTTGTCTGCCCATGACAGCCTTTGCCGCAGGAAATGACCCGTTGGCGGTCATCAACAATCTGTCTGATTTTATCTTCGGCGTGATCCGCGCGGTCGGTCTGATTTTGCTGGGCTGGGGTATTGTACAGATCGGTCTGTCCTTTCAGAGCCACGACCCCAGCCAGCGCAGCAACGGATTTTTGACACTTGCCGGCGGTGTCGTCGTGACCTTTGCTAAGGAGATCCTGACGCTGATCACGGGTTAACGGAGGAAACGGTCATGGAAAAGTGCCAATGCTATATCCATTCGCTGAAGCAGGGTGAAAATCATGTGCTCGGAGAGGCGACGATTTTGAAACGCCTCGGAGACAATGACTATCTGGCAGAGTATAACGGCGTAAAATGCCACGCCATATTCAATCCCTTTGCCGGGCGCTACTTTGTGGATGATGTGTATGGAGTAATCCGCAGCACACCCAACCGGGGCGAGCGATAATCAAAATACGGCAGCGAGGGGCAGGCTTCGCGCCTGCCCCCTTATGCTGTCGGGAAAGGAGGAAGCTATATGAGTGATAATTGGGTCGTACAGAATCTCGAAAACGCACTTGAAACATGGAACGAAAAGCTGGCGGAGATATGGCAGCTGCTCACACAGTCCCCCGAAAACTTCAAGGGCGGCACAATATGGAATGTGATCAAGACCATTAACGGTACTGTGCAGGCCATCGGCTTGGCGCTGTTGGTGCTTTTTTTCGTGGTAGGTATCGTTAAGACCTGCGGCTCCTTTGCCGAGGTCAAAAAGCCGGAGGTGGCGATCAAGCTGTTTGTCCGCTTTGCATTGGCGAAAGCGGTCGTCACCTATGGGCTGGAGCTGATGATGGCGCTGTTTTCCATTGTGCAGGGCGTTATTTCCACCATAATGACGGCGGCCGGTATGGGCGCAGCACAGCAGACCGTGCTTCCGGCAGAGATCGTGACCGCCATTGAGGACTGCGGCTTTTGGGAAAGTATTCCGCTCTGGGCGGTGACCTTGATCGGCGGATTGTTTATCACAATCCTCTCGTTTATCATGATTCTCTCCGTTTACGGGCGCTTTTTCAAGCTCTATATTTACACAGCTATCGCGCCGGTACCGCTGGCTACCTTTGCCGGTGAACCGAGTCAGCAGGTGGGTAAGAGCTTTCTGAAATCCTACGCCGCCGTTTGCCTGGAGGGCGCGATCATTGTGTTGGCCTGTATCATCTTTTCTCTGTTCGCATCCAGTCCGCCCGTGGTCGATCCGAACGCAGCGGCGGTCACACAGGTATGGTCTTACATTGGCGAGCTGATTTTTAACCTGCTTGTACTGGTGGGAACGGTGAAAATGGCAGACCGCGTAGTACGCGAAATGATGGGTCTTTAATTTGAAGGAGGAAATACAATGATTCAAAATAATGTAATTCGCAGCGATGATCCCCAGGCGGTGGAAAAGCTGCAAGCGAAGTTCGATAAGCTGACTAAGCAGCACGCACGCATGAAGGAGATCAACGCCTACTTCAAGAAACACGCCACAGCGCTGGGCTGTCCCGGCCTTTCGGACGCGGAGGCGGCCAAGCTGGACGAGCGTGTGCAAAACAGCTATTCGTGGGAAAAGCAGCCCTATCCGTCTTATATACTCAGCGGCAACACAGCGGAAATGCGCAGACTTAGGCAGCGCATTGAGGAGGTGTCCCGAACACAAAACACGGAATATGTAGGCTGGGATTTTCCGGGCGGTCATGCCGAGGCAGACAAGGAAGATAATCGCCTGCGCCTGTATTTTGACGGAAAGCCCACGGAGGAACAGCGAAGTAAGCTAAAATATAACGGCTTCAAATGGGCACCGTCTGTCGGCGCATGGCAGCGTCAGCTCAATGACAATGCTATTTATGCTGCCTCGCGGCTGGATTTTCTCCGCCCGGAGAGCGGTGAAAGCCCCACAGCGCTCCAACCGAAAGCACCGGCTAAAAGCACACCGGAGAGAGGATAACGACTATGGAAATCAAGATTAACCGCGAGATACGCGAATATAAAGAGAATATGTTTTTCGGGCTGTCGCTGCGGCAGCTCGTTTTTTCTGTGCTGGCCTGCGGTGTTGCCGTCGGTATTTATTTTGGTCTGCGGAATGTGCTGGGTACGGAAACGGTCAGCTGGCTGTGTATCCTTGGTGCGGCTCCCTTTGCTGCCATGGGCTTTGTAAAATACCACGGCATGACGGCGGAAAAATTCGTGATCGCTTGGGTACGCTCGGAATTTCTGATCCCCAGGCGGCTGACCTTCAAGCCGAAGAATTTATACCGCGAAGCCATGCGAGAAGCGCACGCCAAAGCCCAAAAACGACACTGACATTGGAAACTTGGGTGCATTTTGCCCTAAGTTCAAAACGACATCCGACCACACCCGAAGGAGGCAAAAATGCTGAAAACACTGAAAAACATCCGCCGCAGAGATACGGATAAATTTATGATCCCTCACAGCGTGCAGGAGGTGATCCCCATCCGCACGGTCTGGAAAAGCGGTATTTTGCTTGTGGGGCAGAACCGCTATAGCCGCACCTGGCAGTTTTCCGACATAAACTACGCGCTGGCCGGCGAGGAAGATCAGAAATCCATGCTGCTGGGGTACAGCGCCCTGCTGAACCTCTGCGACAGTAACGCCGACACCAAGTTGAGCATCGTCACCCGAAAGCTCAACCGCCGTGATTTTGAGGAATACATCATGATCCCCTATGAAAACGACGGCCGCGACCATTACCGCAAGGAATACAACGATATGCTGCTGGAAAAAGCATCCCACGCCAGCGGTATGATCCGCGACCTGTATATCACGGTGACGATCACACGCAAAAGCTATAAGGAGGCCGAAAGCTATTTCGCCCGCACCGGTTCAGAGTATACGCTGGCGCTCTCCCGCCTCGGCTCGCGCTGCACGGAGCTGGATATGATGGATCGGCTGCGCATTCTGCACGGCTTTTTCCGTCACGGCGAGGAAGCGGACTTTCATTTCGACCCAAAGCTGTCCATGAAGCTGGGTCACAGCTTTAAGGACTACATCTGTCCGGACAGCTTTGAATTTGACCGGGACTGTTTCCGCATGGGCGACCGTTACGGCCGTGTGCTATTCCTCAAGGATTACGCCGCCTATCTGCGGGACGATATTCTCTCGGAGCTGTCCGGTATTGACCGGCCGATGATCCTATCTATTGATGTGGTACCGATCCCCATGGACGAGGCGATCCGCGACGGAGAAAGCCGACTGCTCGGCGTAGAGAGAAACATCGTGGACTTTTTACGCAAGCAGCAGCAAAACAACAATTTCTCCGGCACGATCCCCTACGACATGGAAAAGCAGCGGGCGGAGATGAAGGAATTTCTTGACGACCTCACCTCCCGTGACCAGCGGATGCTTCTGGGCATGGTGACGCTGGTGCATACGGCGGACAGCAAGCAGCAGCTGGACGCTGACACCGACTACATCCTCGCCTCTGCCACACAGCGGATGTGCCAAATGGCCACGCTGCGATTTCAGCAGATGGACGGCCTGAACACAGCACTGCCCATTGGCGTGCGGAAAATTGATATTCTGCGCACCTTCACCTCGGAAGCGCTGGCGGCGCTGATGCCGTTCCGTGTGCAGGAGATCATGGAGCCGGGCGGCATTTATTACGGTGAGAACGCCATCTCCGGCAATCTGCTGCTGTGCAACCGTGCAAATCTGCTCAACCAATCCACCATCATTACCGGCGTACCCGGCAGCGGCAAATCTTTTTCGGCAAAGGAGCTGATCGTCTTTCTGGCGCTGGCCACGAAGGATGATATTTTGATCTGTGATCCCGAGCGCGAGTATTATGCGCTGGGTCAGGCGCTGGGCGGTGAGGTCATCCGCATTGCGGCGGGCAGCCCCGACCATATCAACGCCATGGACATGGTGGAAGGCTACGGCGATGGCGGCAACCCGGTAGTAGATAAATCCGAGTTTATCCTGTCCCTGTTTGAACAGCTTGACCGCGGCGGCATCGGCCCCTTGCAAAAGAGCATCATCGACCGGTGCGTAGACGCCGTGTATGCGGCCTATAAGCGCGGCGGCCCTGTCCCGACGCTTCGTGTTCTCCGGGAAAAGCTGCTGGCACAGCCAGAGGAAGAAGCCCGCGATCTGGCGCTGGCGCTGGAGCTGTTCACCACCGGCAGTCTGGATGCCTTTGCCCATGAAACCAATGTGGACACCCAAAACCGCATCGTTATCTATGACATTATGGATCTGGGGCGTCAGCTCAAAACCATGGGGCTTCTGATTATCACCGACGCCATGCTCAACCGCGTGACGGAAAACTGGCGCAAGGGCAAGCGGACGCACCTGTTCATCGACGAATTTCATGTGGTCTTTCAGAATCCGTACAGCGCGGATTTCTTTGATTCCGCATGGCGTCGCTTCCGTAAACGCGGTGCCTATCCCACCGCCATTACGCAGAATGTGGAGTATCTGCTGGATTCCGTTCAGGCCAGCACCATGCTGTCGAATTCCGAAATGCTGATCCTGCTCAATCAGGCACCCAGCGACCGGGAGAAGCTGGCGGCACTTTTGAACATTTCCCCGGAGCAGACCGGCTATATCACCAACGCCCCGGCAGGCTGCGGCCTTTTGCGCTACGGCGGCGCACTGGTGCCCTTCAAAAATCAGTTTCCGAAAGATACGGAGCTATACCGCCTTATGACCACCAAACCGGATGAGAGCATTATTGTGGGAGGAAATACGAAATGAGAGGTGCACAGAAACATCATGGCGGATATTAAAGCAAAAGAGTCGGTTCGGGGTACGGTCAAGACCATTGACCGTGCTGCCGTTGTCTCTGAACGCATCAAATCTGCCGCCGTTCGCACCAAGGACACTGCGGATACCGCTGAAAAAAACGCCGCTCCTGCGGAGACTTCTCCGCAGGAGTACGGCGCGCAGCAGATCAAAGATACCGTGCGACGATGTGTGGCAGGAACCGAGGTTCAGCTGCAAAAACGCGGACGGCGCGGGTTTTCCGATGCGAAGCGCAATGCCGGTAAAGCACGGGACAACATTCAGAAATGCAAGGATGCGTTCAAGGGAACCCAGCCGAAAAAAGCCACACAGCAAGCGGTTCAGAAAGCCGGAAAGGGTACGCTCAAAACGGCACAGTCTGCCGGAAAGGGCTCCGTAAAGGGCGCACAGAAGGGGGTCAAAACCGCGCAGCAGACCGGGCGGGCAGCAGTAAAAACAGCGCAAACCACGGCTAAGACCGCCAAGGTGACGGCAAAGGCTTCCGCAAAAGCGGCGCAGAAAACCGTACAGGCGGCAAAGGCGGCAGCCAAGGCTACGGTACAGGCCGTTAAGGTTGCCGCAAAAGCCACCGTTGCGGCGGTCAAAGCGATCATTGCCGGAACAAAGGCGCTGATCGCCGCCATTGCCGCAGGCGGCTGGGTCGCGGTAGTCGTCATCCTTGTGCTTTGCGTGGTCGGGCTGATTGCCAGTTCCTGCTTCGGCATCTTCTTCTCCGGCGAGGATAGCGGCACGGGACAGACCATGCGGCAGGTGGTACAGGAGATCAACACCGATTATCAATCGCAGATCGACGCTGCAAAAGCAGGCAGCACCTATGACGAACTGGAAATGTCCGGCTCCCGCGCCGTCTGGCCGGAGGTGCTGGCCGTTTATGCGGTGAAAACCACTGCTGACCCCGATGATCCGCAGGAGGTCGCCACGGTGGACGATAGTAAGAAAGTCATCCTCAAGGATATTTTCTGGCAGATGAACGACCTGTCTTCCCGCACGGAGAGCAAGACTGAGGATGTCATCACTGAAACCGACGACGGCCACGGAAACATTGTGGAAACCGTCACGACGGTCACACGCACCTATCTCTATATCACGGTCAGCCACAAGACCGCCGAGGAAATGGCTGAGCAATTCGATTTCACCGCCGACCAGCGGCAGCAGCTTTCCGAACTGCTTGCCGAGGAAAACCGCAAATTGTGGTCATCCGTTCTCTACGGCATCTATTCCGGGGACGATACCATCGTTACAGTGGCGCTGTCGCAGGTCGGAAATATAGGCGGCGGACCATACTGGTCTTGGTACGGATTCGGCAGCCGTGTGGAGTGGTGCGCCTGCTTTGTCAGCTGGTGTGCCGACCAGTGCGGTTATATCGACACCGGTGTCTGCCCGAAATTTTCCGGTTGCGGAAACGGCGTGCAGTGGTTTCAGGAGCGTGGGCAATGGCTGGACGGCTCCGCCAAGCCTGTTCCCGGCATGGTTATCTTCTTCGACTGGGAC
>ERZ779894.812-NODE-812-length-34897-cov-8.124160_pt1 | contig 34897 bp, 26 predicted proteins | sample MGYA00511587_ERZ779894 | MGnify/ENA primary metagenome ERZ779894 (study PRJEB29588, sample SAMEA2160490) | human gut metagenome | biome: human gut; feature: human-associated habitat; material: faeces | place: Denmark | collected 2008/2010 ... | reverse complement strand
GAAGCGCCAAAATTCCGCGCCGCCCCCTTTTCAACAAGCCTTTTTTGCGCCCGTGAATAAAGCGGCGGAAATATTATTAAAAGAATTGAATCAAACGATTCCCTGCGCCATCATTGCGTCTGCAACTTTAATGAATCCGGCGATATTGGCTCCAATTACGAAATTATCTTTATGACCGTATTCAATAGCGGCGCTGCTGGCATTGCGGTAAATATTAATCATTATATCCTTAAGCTTGGCGTCTACTTCGTCAAAAGTCCAGGAGAGACGCATGCTGTTCTGGCTCATTTCCAGCGCGGAAGTGGCAACGCCGCCGGCGTTCGCCGCCTTGCCCGGCCCGAAGAGCACCTTGTTGGAGATAAGATATTCAGTCGCGTCCAGGGTGGTGGGCATGTTCGCTCCCTCGGCAACAACTTTGCAGCCGTTGGCTACGAGCATTTTAGCGTCGTCCAGGCAAAGCTCGTTTTGAGTGGCGCAGGGCAGAGCAATATCACATTTTACTGACCATATGCCCTTTCCTTCATTATATTTGGCGTCAGGACGATAGGAAATATATTCTTTGATGCGGCCTCTCTTAACTTCCTTAATTTCTTTTACGGCCGCAAGGTCTATTCCGGCTTCATCCAAAATCCAGCCGTTTGAATCGCTCATGGCTACCACCTTGCCGCCTAGCTGCATTGCCTTTTCAGCGGCATAAATGGCAACGTTGCCCGAGCCCGAAATAATTATAGTCTTTCCTGCCAGGGTGTCGTTATGGTCGCTGAGCATTTCTTGAGTGAAATAAACCAGCCCGTAGCCCGTGGCCTGAGTGCGCGCTAAGGAACCGCCGTAAGTGAGGCCCTTGCCCGTGAGCACGCCCTCATAAAGGCCGGTTATGCGCTTATACTGGCCGTAAAGGAAGCCTATTTCACGGCCTCCCACGCCTATATCTCCTGCGGGGACGTCCACGTCCGCGCCTATATGCTTATATAATTCGGTCATAAAGCTCTGGCAGAAAGCCATAACTTCCCGGTCGGATTTGCCTTTAGGATCGAAATCTGCGCCGCCCTTGCCGCCGCCTATGGGCAGGCCGGTGAGAGAGTTTTTAAAAATCTGTTCAAATCCAAGGAATTTTATAATGCCGAGATTTACAGAGGGATGAAAGCGCAGGCCGCCCTTATAGGGGCCAATAGCGCTGTTAAACTGCACGCGGAAACCGCGGTTTACCTGCACCTTGCCGTTATCGTCCACCCAGGGCACCCGGAACATAAACTGCCTTTCGGGTTCAACGAGCCTTTCCAGCAGGGCGGAGTCCTGATATTTGGGATTGCGCTCTATGACCAGCGCGAGGGAATTTAATACCTCGGTGGCCGCCTGGATAAATTCTGGCTGGTCGGGATTCTTTTTTACCAGCTGCTCAAGTACGTTTTGTACATAGGACATATATGTAAAGCCTCCTTATAAAATAATCCTGAATGTTTTTCATCCAAAATAATTATATAGAAATACATAAAATTCCGCAACAATTTTTTTCAGCGAGGGCTGCATTTTCTTAATATCGATAGATAATATAATCAGATTTTAATGCGCCTCAGAAGGGGTGAGCTCTGTATCTTTGACTTCTTCGGCCGTTTTTTCATCTTAATTTGACTTAAATACTTATTTAATGTAAAATAAATTAGACTGTGTTGATTTTTAGGAGGGGGATATTTATTAATGCTTAATGCAAAGGGTATGAACAGCAGTGATTTGAGGCAGAAAAACAGAGGCTTGGTGCTGAAATTAGTGGCCACGCAGGAGTATGCTTCCAGAATATCCATAACCCGTGAAACAGGTCTCTCCAAAATGACCGTCACCAATATAGTGTCTGAATTAATCAATGAGAATTTCCTGATTCAGGCCAGCAGCCAAAAGAGCGGAGGTGCAGGCCGCAATCCTGTGCTGCTGGATATCTCTCCGCAGGCTCCGGTTATTTTAGGCTTTTATATATCCCGTTTGCATATAGAGGCTGCAATATCAAATCTTAAGGGGAAATTATTATGGCGGGAGAGCGTTCCGCTTAAGGATGAGAATGCTTTAAGTTTGGAGGAAAAATTAATAAATCTGGCCAAAGCGGCTGTGCGGAGAGCGGAAAACCGGATTCTGGGCGTTGGAGTTTCGGCTATAGGTCCGCTGGAGCAGAACGATGGAGTTCTTATTAATCCTACTAATTTTTACGGTATAGAGGATTTTCCGGTGCGCGCGCTTCTGGAACGTGTATGCAAGGCAAAGGTATATGTAAGCAACGATACCAACGCCGCAGCGCTGGCGGAATTGCTGCTTGGCGCAGGCAAGGAGCTTGATAATTTTATTTATATAGGCATTTCCAGCGGCATTGGCGCGGGGATTGTCTCCCAGAAAGAATTATATCAGAACGGAAGCGGCTATGCCGGGGAATTAGGGCATACCATCATTAAATACGACGGAGAACTATGCGCCTGCGGGAATAGGGGATGCCTGGAATTATACGCAAATATTCAAACTCTCAGCCAGAAGCTGGCGATTGCAGGCGGGCTGGCGGCCGGGACAGTTTCGCCGCAGAATTTCGAGGAGCTTTCTTTAAATAAAAAATGCGACGAAATATTCAGCGATATGGCTGTAAAGCTCTCTTATGCGCTTATAAACGCGGTGAATTTATTCAATCCGCAGAAAATTCTGCTGGGCCATGAGGGAGGCATGCTTCCGCAAAAATATATATCCCAGATGGAGGAATATGTAAACAAACATATATTTGCGGCCAAAGTGAATAAAGTCAAAATAGAACGCGCTTATTTTGGGGAGGATTCTCCCTTATACGGCGGCGTATGCTGCGTGCTCAATCAATTGTTTAACGGAGATATATTTTTATGAAATTTAAAATTGCGTTTGCAATGCTTATTGCGCTGACATTTATTATGGGAGGCTGCGCTAATGGGCCGGCAGCGGGTTCCGGGGGCCTGAATACGCTCAGCTCCAATCCGGCGGTTCCCACTCCCGCTCCAGTGCCCGACGGAGTTATAGCGGATAGCGTTTCGGGCAGGTTTGCTCTTTATGACGGAAGTATATATTACGCTTCCTCAGACAGCATATGCGTTTTGGAGCCCGGCGCGAACAGCACAGGCATTCTGCTTCTGGCGGATACGCCCAGCCGCCTGGAGATTGTGGACGGAGTTTTGTATTATCTTGCCGTAGGTCAGCGGGACGAATATTTTTCGCCGCTTTCCTATACGGTGAATTCTGTTAATCTGGAGACAAAAGAGGAGCTTGGACTGGCCTATTGCGAGCAGAATTGGTATTATATTTATGACCGAAACATATATACTCTCGGAGAAGAGGGGATATATGCCCAGGAGATTGGTCAGGAAGAACAGAATCTGGTTATGGACGGTTTTATAACTTCTCCTGCCGGGTATGGAAATAAAATATATATGAGTCTGGGAGAGGATTTGGCCGTTTATGAGATTGACAGCGGAGCTTATGAGGTTTTGCTTGAGGATACGGCTCCTATGAATATAACTCCTTTGGAAGACGGTCTGCTTTACAGCGATGAAATAAGCGAATATATGTATTTTTATAATAATGAAACTGGGGAAGCGGCCTTGCTTGACGGCGCGCCCAATTACGGCGTTACAATTTATGAGGGAGAATATTATTACGTCGGCAACGACGGTACGGCCGCGCTATATAAGCTTTCTGAAAAGGGCGAGCCTCAAAAGATTTTGGAATTGGGAGAGCTTTTCGCCTGCTCGGCTCCCTGCTTTTATAACGACAATATTTATTTTGTACTGCATACTGACGATTATATAGGCTTGGCGGCATATGATGAATCAGGAACGCAAACCAGGCTTTCAGCGGCGGGAGGCTGATAGCATCAGCAATTTAGGGCCTTTCTGTCAGAAAGGCCCTAAATCTTTTAATACCGCAGTAATATCCTCATTGATGCAAATTGATTGTTTTTCAATTTCTTTTGGCGTTATCGCCTCGCCCCGGTTAACGCAGGCATAGGCTGCCTTATCGTTCTGCGCCGTCATTTGCCAAAAAGGAATTTTAATAATGCCGGGGGTGTTTTTTCCAACTCCGAGCTCCCAAAACAATATGCGCATATCTTTATGCCGCCTGATAAAATCCTCATAGCGTTTTGCCGCCGAATACCAGCCTTCGTCCTGGATAAAAGAATCGTCGCATCTTAAATTCATTGTCATGGGCGCGCCGCAGACAGGGCATTTGGGAATCAATTCTGCCGGAATCTTCAAATCCTTTTCTTCGGCCGTCATCTGCCGCACAGCTTCTTTGTTGTCATAGGTTATATTATGGCAGGCTTTGGAACATTGCCACAAGCCATAATCGCCCTGCGTATAAAAAAATCTTTTCTTATCAAAGCCTGCAAGCTGGAACTGATGATCTACGTTTGTTGTTAACACAAAATAATCTTTATTCAGCACAATTTTGAGCAATGCAGAATACGATTCGCCTACAGGCGCGGCATAACGGTTTAGCCAAATATGCCTCGACCACCAGGCCCAATATTCCTCCAATGAATTATATGGATAAAAACCGCCCGAATACATATCGTTAAAGCTGTATCTCCTGCGGAAATCAGAGAAATTTTTTTCAAAGCGTTCCCCGTCGTAAGCAAATCCTGCGGAGACGGACATTCCTGCGCCCGCGCCTATTATAATAGCGTCGGCGTCTTCTATTTCATTTTTCAGCCTTTCAATCTGCCTGGAGTAGTTCCCGGTAGATTGCGTAATCAAGTTGTTTAAAAACATTGAATATTACCTCAATCCTGCTTTGCGTTTTTTTCTTATATTCTTTTACGGTCTGAACTGCAATTTGTGCAGCCCTGTCGTTTGGAAAATGGAATTCTCCCGTAGAGATACAACAAAACGCAATATTTTTCAATTCATATTGATCTGCCAGCTCTAAACAGGAACGGTAGCAGGAAGCCAGCAATTCGCAGTCCTTCAGCGTTAAGCGGCCGCGAATAATCGGGCCGACCGTATGCAAAATATATCGGCAGGGCAGGTTATAGGCGGAAGTAATTTTTGCCTTGCCTGTTTCTTCTGCGCGCTCCTGCGCTCTCATCAGCTCCGCGCAGGCCAAACGAAGCTGCAAGCCCGCAAAGGTATGGACGGCGTTATCAATACATCCGTGATTCGGGCAGAAACAGCCCAGCATCCGGCTGTTGGCCGCGTTTACTATGCCGTCGCATTTAAGCGAAGTAATATCTCCCCGCCAAAGATATAATTCCGGCTGCATGGGCTGCAAATGCTCGGCGATTGTGATTCCCTTTTGATACGTTTCTTCCCGCAGGTAGGCGTCCTGGATTGTTAATAATTCTTCCGCCGCAGGAAGCGGCATGCGAATATTAAAAAGAGAACGAAGCAAAGCTTTTTGTTCCTGCTCGCCCGACGGAATTTTTATTTTTAAATTTTCCGGATGCTCTTTTAAGAGCGCCTTTATTAAATACTCTCTTCTTTGGTTTTGCGTCATTTTCTCAAACATTATAATCGGCTTGCAGTACGCCGCGGAGGGGGGCCTTCTGCCGCGCCGCCGTCCTTACAATATTCCAATTTTTCTGCGTCTGGCCGCCTTGCCGCGTTTCTGAACGCTTTTTTGCAAAATTGATGAAATGGGGGCCGCAGTGAGGGCGGCCCCGGCGCTGTCTTAACGGAAGAAAAATCCAGCCGTCATATCAAGATAATTCTGACCGCCGTATGCGGGATACCGCTTTTGAACTTCTGCCTTGAAGCTGTGGGCGTCCGCGCAGTCAGACGCTATTTTTTTTAAATTTTCAAGATAGTCAATTTTGGTCTGCGCGTCTTTCAAATCCTCGGGCGTATAGTGCGAGGTAAGAATTAAATCGTAGCCTTTTTGGATATAATCCTTCAACTGGGCAATTATTCCGTCGGCATGAGCTGCGCCCGCGACAATGGAATGACAGTCGTGGCCGAGCATATGAGTGTAAACGGCGTTGATTTGGGGAATTACAATATCAAATGCTTCCTCCGTTTGCTTGATTATAAATTCAATGCCCCCTATTTTTGTCCTTCCCTCCTGGATAATATCAGTGATATTGTGAACAGAGCCGTCAAAGCTCTCTCCAAAAGTATTCGTAAAATTATCTATCAGCGCTTTGCCGCCCCCTTTTAAGGAGTATTCTGCGGCGTTTTGCGTTGCGTATTTCGGAACTTCGGGCATAAAAGCCGCTCCTGCGCCATGGTAAGCAATGAGCATTCCTTCAACCTGGATATTCTTCAGATACTGCTCAAGCTCTTTAATGTTGTCAAAGAAGCAGGGAGATTCAATAATTACAGCCCTGCCGTTTTTCTCCAGGATAAAAACTTCGTTGTCAATAAAATCGTTAGTTTTGTATGCGTGCAGCTTAACGGCGCCAAAATCGTAAACATGCATTTCGCCTTTTAAGAGTTTAACGGTTGTAAATGTGTTCTTATTCATATTGATAGCCTCCAAATTTTAAATAGATATTTTAGGTCAGAGCCTCAAAGCGGCCGTTCTTTGCGGCTCTTGAATATATTATATAAGCGATTATTCGGGCCGTAAAGTACGCACAATATTGTTACACAGTTACAAAAAGGTGACAATTAGCCGGTTACCTAAAGGTAACAAATGCGCAGTTTGAGGCTTTTGGGCGATTATTGTCGCAAAAAAAATTTTTAAAAAATTTTAATGCCGTTATTTATAAGCTTGAATCTTGATTCTTTTAAGGCTGTATAGTATAATAAGATATAAAGTTTCCAATAGAAACTAAAGGAGATGAGCAAATGGATTCGCAGAAAACAGTAAAAGAATTGCCCGCTTGCCCTGTGGAAACAACTTTAACTTTAATCGGCGATAAATGGAAGGTATTAATATTACGCGACCTGCTTACAGGGACAAAAAGATTTGGAGAATTGAAAAAATCAGTGGGCAATGTGTCTCAAAAGGTGCTGACCGCACAGCTTCGGGCGATGGAGCAAAACGGTTTGCTAATCAGAACGGTGTATGCTCAGGTGCCTCCCAGAGTGGAATATACTTTGACGGAATTAGGGCGGAGCCTGCGTCCCATTCTGGACGCTATGTCCAATTGGGGCGAAGGATATAAGGCTTTATTGAACTAAAAATGCAATGCGGTTTTTGCCGCGTTTAGATATGATGATTCCGCCCGTAAATTTATAAAAGCTTAGACAATACAATCAGAGTACAATGCGCCGCAGAGGGGGATATTTTCCGTTTTACTGCGTTGTCGTCCTTGAAATACTCCAGTATTTCTGCGTCCTGCCGCCTTGAAAAGACGAAAAATCTCCCGCCTCTGCGGTCGAAGATTTTTGCGGAGAATGCCCGTCGATGGCCGCGAGGCGCACAGTCGAAAACATACCGGGGTATTTTGAGGACTGGGCAACAAAGCGGACGCGGCGGGCATTCCCGCAAAAACGCATTATACCCTGATTGTATTGTCTAAGGGAAATTATTTTCTTATGAAATATCTCCCTTAAGCGCGGTTTTTATATTTAAAAGGTTAGGCAGCAAACGCCAATCAGGCCGAAAAAGTTTTAACGGTGATTATAAAGCCGTCAATATTATTGCCTGAAACGGTAAAGGGCATGCCTGAAGGCACGGGCAGTCCCTGAGAGCATGCCTGGACGGGCATATAATATATTTCGTATTGATCGCCGCTGTATGTCTTAATTTTCAGATGTTCCTTTTCAAAGGTATAATTTTTAAGAAGCTCTATATATTCTTCCAGGCAAAGATTATTTTCAAACATATATTGAGCGTGGGCGGGGCCTACATATCTTAAATGCCAGGGCTCTGCGTATACGCTCGTTATATTGGATTTTGCCTCTTCGTAGCGGGCTATAAGGCCGTATTGATAGGCGTTGCTTATAATATATGAATATTGGCCTTCTCCGTCAAATGGATAGCTGGCCTCATCTCTATATATTCCCAAATCAACTGCCAGCCCGCTGTGGTGCTCGCTGGCGCCCGGCGCGGCCGTCCAATAAGGCCCGCTTTCGCTTTTTTGGGAGTTTTCATATAATTCCTGCTGTTTTTCCAGGCTGCGATATCCGCTTGTGGCTATAACGTCCTTAATCTGCGTAGCATTATAAAAATCCTCCATTAATTGATTCAGGGCCTCAATCAGCCTGGCAGAGGCGGAGACGTTTTTGTCCTTGACCATATAGTATTTATTCTTATGCTCATACATATTGAACAGACTGATATTATTCTGCTCAAAATTATAATGATGCTGCGCGTTTATTAATATAAGCTCTCCGCAGTATATTTCAGAGGGCGAGCAGCTCATATATAAATATCCGTCCGGAAGCTTTTGAGAGGAACTGGGCGAGGATAAAAGGAAAGTATTTGAATCGGAGCTTATTAAAAGTATAAGCTGAAAGGAAAATACAATAAGCAGCAGGAGCGCGGCTATAATGATATTGTCCGTCTTTTTTTGTTTTTTAGTCTTTTGTGGTGGAGCCAAGACAATCACACTCCTTCTAATTTCTAGTATAAAGTAATTTTAATTACTAATCAATCTCTAATATTGACATATGCGCGCAATATTTGTAAATAATTGGTTATTAAAATCCGAACTTAAACGCAATTTGCCCCTTGACATTAGAATATGACTGTACTATAATTGTTTTATGATGATTAAGAAATATTTATGTAACATTTATGTAACAATACGAAACTTTTTCCGCAGGCTGAACCCTAATCTCCTTAAGGGGACGGGGGTTTTATTTCTGGCGGGCGTCATTATATGCGTTTGCCTGCTTCCCGTTCCGCAGAAGGCTGCTTCTTCCCTGAATTATCTGGACGAGGAAAGCATGGACAGCCTGGACGCCGGAGCGATGGTGGTTATGGAAATAGGGGCGAACGGCTCGGAGGTGGTAAAGCTTCAGAAGCGCCTCAACCAGCTTGGTTATTATACTGAGCATGCCTCGGGCGTCTATGACGTTAAAACGGCCAGCGCCGTAAACGAATTTCAGCGGCAGAACGAATTGAGCGCCACGGGCAAAGCGGATTATACCACCCTGGATATGATTTATAATCAGGAGAATACGGCCAGAACCTCTCAATTGGAGCAGTCCTATGAATATGGGGACTGCGGCGAAGAGGTGGCGCTCATTCAAAGGGGGCTGGCTGTCGCCGGATATTTTAAGCTTGAATGCGACGGTATGTTCGGGTTGGCCACAAAAAGCGCAGTAATGAGCTTTCAATCGGATAACGGGCTGCTTTCAAACGGCAGAGCCTCGGGAGAGACTTTTGAGCTGCTCAGCGAAATTGCGCAGCCTGCCGGAATCAATTCTTACGCGGCAGTTATGGCTCAGTCCTCTGAAAAAGAGATTATGGCCGTGCAGCAGGCTTTAGCGGATCTTGGATATATGTCGGCCGAAAATCTGACGGGGTATTTGGGCAGCATAACCCAGAATGCGCTTGAAAGCTTTCAGAAGCAGTATGGTCTTACGCAGACCGGCGAAGCGGATCAGGATACTGTGCAGTTTCTTAATTACATAGTTGAATATAGAGGCATAGGGGGCAGCGCCCAGCCTAAATATGCCACTTTGAATCCCGGAGACAGCGGCGAGGCGGTTCAGGACATGCAGGAGGCATTGAAAAAATTAGGCTATTTCAGCGGTACTACTACCGATTATTTCGGAGATAAGACGGAAGAAGCGCTGAGGAATTTTCAGGCTTACGTCGGGCTTTCGGATACGGGCATAGCTAATTCGCGCACTCAGGATAAGCTTTTTACTCTGGCGTCTAAAATGCCTTCAACTCTTAAGAGCTATAAGCTGCTTGAGCAGGAGGATGAATCAGTGGCCGTGCGCCGGCTGCAGACCGGCTTAAAGACGCTGGGCTATTTCAGCGGCAATGTCACTTCCTATTTTGGAAGCAAGACTTATGATTCTGTCCGCAAATTCCAGCGCGCCAAAGGGCTCACTGTAACGGGCAAAGCGGATATTGCAACTCAGCGTCTGCTTTTCTCCCTTGCGCCTGAAGCTGAGGATATAGAAGTTATAGAAAAGCTGAAATGGTTTAACGACGCTAAAAATCTCTTTAAAATAGGAACAACGGCGAAAATTATAGATGTTAATACCGGTTACAGCTTTACAGTAAAGCGCACGGGCGGATATTACCATGCGGACGTGGAGCCCGTAAGCGCTTCGGATACGGCGGTAATGAAAAAAATGCTGGGCGGGAATTGGTCATGGAACAGGCGGCCTATAATAGTTGTATATAACGGCCGTTATCTGGCGGCTTCCATGAACGGCATGCCGCATTCTTTCGATAAAATTTCAGGCAATAATTTTTCCGGTCATTTCTGCGTGCATTTCGCGGGAAGCAAGACGCATGGCAGCAACAGAGTGGACGAGGCCCATCAGGCCGCCGTGGAAAAAGCGTATGCGAACGGATATAAGGTGCTTGATTGATTTTCGGATGCTTTTATATAGCGGATTAAATTATAAACGGCTGATTCTTTGCTGCCGTCAGAGGGCATAATTCAGCCGGCCGGCGTGGATTTAAATAAAAAAGGGCGGAAAATGAGCGCGTATTGCGCGCTTCTTCTGCCCTTCTATTATTTTGCGTAATTTTTTATTCTTTCTCAGCAGACGGCATTATCGGGATAATTGCTTTAAGCTGTCTGCTTTTTTTTGATGATATATTAAATTGGAGCGGCCATTCATTTTTTGAACGTATCCCCTTTGGATTGTATTGCCGGGAATTACAGATCTGTTTCTATAAAATGCATTTCGTAAGCGTCCCAGTATTTTTTATAGACTCTTTCCTGGTTCCCGTCAAAATTTAATTGATACATTCTGAAAACAACCGGGATATTTTTAGGCTGCCATTGTTCCTCGTATGAATATTGATATTTCATGCCTATGTTTCTCATAACGCCGCCGCTGCGGGGATTATTTCTGTCATGAGTAGCGGTGATATAGGGAAGCCCGTCTTTTTTTACCTGCTCTATCACAGCTTTGGCGGCTTCAGTGACAATGCCCTGATGCCAGAATTCTTTTCTCAGAGCATATCCGAAATCATGCGCCTCATCCATATCCACTTTGATATATCCGATAGGGCGTTCGTCTGTTTTCAGGCAGATTGAATAAGCGTAAGCCTGAGGCAGCGCGTAAAGGGCCTCATATTTTTCTTTATATAACGTTTTTGCCTCTTCCATGCTTTTAATAGGAAACCATGGCAAGAATTTGTTTACTTCTTCATCGCTGTAAATCTGATATAATGCTTCTATATCGTTTTTATTAAATTTTCTTAAGCTCAGCCGTTCGGTTTGCAGTGTAGGCGTATTCATTCTTATATTTCTCCAAATGAGATATTTGATCATCTTTTATGCGTTAAATTATATCATACATATTTTTAAAATGCAATTCTGCCGGCATATAGCTAGATTCGGCCGAAAGTGGGGACTGCTGTCTGAAATGCCGTTATTACAATCAGGAAGGTGCTGAACGAATAAATCCTTAAAATCAATTTATCAGCGTATTCTCAATAAAAAAACAAATTAACAAGACAGAATTATTCACCGTGCAAAGATATATTTGACCAGTCTCGAAATTTATAGTACATGCAATTATCTAAATGGGAACCCGGACAAAACATATAACCCTGCATTTGTTGTAAAGCAGAACATAATTGAGCGCCGAATCTTAAAGAATCTCATAAAAAGGAATATGAAATTAAGACGGGTAAGGATGTTTCCGTTCGGCCGCATGGTAAGGTAAGTAACACAGCGGGCCGAGCTTCTTGTTTTTTCTCTGAAGGCAAAAAACAAGCCGGAGCAAAACATACTTTGCTCCGGCGTGGTGCGAGTGGAGGGACTTGAACCCTCACGCTGTCTCCAACCCGGGATTTTCATACTACTCTATGTTGCCATAGCCGCTAAAGCGTTGTAGTCCGGACTATACCTTCGCCCTGCCGGCAAATAACCTGGCTTAGGGCGCGCGCCGTCTAGTCTCTACACGTTCCTCCCTTGATTTTTCAGGAGGCTTCGCTCGGTATTGTCCCTGAGGGATTTTCACCGAATTTGACGCGATTCACGCTGAAAATTTCTCTTCAGGTGCTCAAATTTTAAGTCCCGTGCGTCTGCCGGTTCCGCCACACTCGCATATGACGCTATTTATAATATCATGCTTTGGATTTTTGGGCAAGCGTTTTTTAAAAGCGCAAATTGAATGAAAGTTTGTTTCAGGCGAATTTTCTGCGGGGCGCTTAACTCTGTTTGGGGACAAAAATCATCTGACGCTGGGCGGGCGCAGGGGCGAGGGCGTTTAATTAACCGCACGTTTGCAATGCCGGGTCTGAAAATTTTATGCCTTGAGCGCAGAGGAGGCTGTCTGCGCTCAATAAAGAGAGCCTTTGGGGCATAAAACAAGGACAGAACGCGCTTATAAAAGGAAAAATGCGCGATTTCGCTTTTTTTGGTTGACAGACGGGCTTTTATATGGTAGAGTTATTAAGCATTTGAGAAAATGCTTTTATTTTGTGTGCTTAAAAGTCGGAGGTGTTAAAGAATGGCTGCCGGACAGAGAAACAACGTAACTCTTGCGTGCGTAGATTGCAAGAACAGAAATTATATTACCAGCAAAAACAAGAAGAATGATCCTGACCGTCTTGAAATCAAGAAATATTGCCCCGTTTGCAAAAGCCATACCGCTCATAAGGAGACTAAATAAGCGGTAGAACCTTAATATTTAAGGATGTGAAAAGAGAAAAATGGCAGACAAGATTGAAAAGGAAGCCAAGCAGAAGCCCGTTAAGGCAAAAAAGGAAAAGAAAAAGCGTTCCAATCCCATTAAGGATATGGTGCACGAGCTTAAAAAGGTTACATGGCCCTCTCGCCAGGAGCTTAAGAATTATTCCATAGGCGTGTTTGTATTCGTTATAATAATGGCTGTTATAACCGGCATTATGGATTATGGCGTCAACGAGCTTTTGTCGCTGCTTACTGACGATTTTGCGGCGCTGTTTCAATAAAAGGGAGCTTCTTAATGAGCGAAGGAACGGTAAACGAGCCGAAATGGTATGTAATACATACTTATTCGGGTTATGAAAATAAAGTCATGACCAGCCTGATGAACATGGTGGAAAACATGCAGCTTCAGGATTATATCGTGGATGTAAAAATTCCCGTAGAAGAGGTCATGGAAATAAAGAATGACAGGAAAAAGCTTGTAGAGCGCAAGCTTTATCCCGGTTATGTCATGATTAAAATGATTATGAATCAGCATACCTGGTATGCCGTGCGGAATACCCGCGGCGTAACGGGCTTTGTTGGGCCGGGCTCCAAGCAGCCCATTCCTTTGAGCGACGAAGAAGTGCGCAGGATGGGCGTTGAAAATGTCTCCATTAAGCTGGATATCAATAAGGGCGATTACGTCCGTATTGTTTCGGGGCCGCTGGACGGATTCCCCGGAGTGGTGGAGGAGATAGATCCGGCCAAGCAGAAGCTGAAGGTTATAGTCTCCATGTTCGGCAGGGATACGCCTGTGGAAGTGGATTTTGTACAGGTTCAGGTATTATAGGCTTTAAAAGCAGCCTGTGATATATTTGCGCCCCTGGGCGCGGTGGGAGGACGTTTGTTCGCTATCACCACATTATATAATGAGGAGGTGTTTTAATTATGGCTAAGAAGATAACAGGTATGGTTAAGCTGCAGATTGCAGCCGGTAAGGCTACTCCGGCGCCTCCTGTCGGTTCGGTGCTCGGCCCTCATGGCATAAATATCATGGGCTTCTGCAAGGAATTCAATGAGCGTACCGCTAAACAGGCCGGTATGATTATCCCGGTGGTTATTACCATCTATCAGGACCGTTCCTTTTCTTTTATCACCAAAACTCCGCCTGCGGCCGTGCTGATTAAAAAGGCATGCGGGATTGAGAGCGGTTCGGGAGCTCCTAATAAGACCAAAGTTGCCAAGATAACCAAAGCGCAGCTTAAGGAAATTGCAGAGCTGAAAATGCCCGACCTTAACGCGGTTGATGTAGACGGCGCTATGAGCATGATAGCCGGAACTGCCCGCAGCATGGGCGTTACAGTTGAGGAATAGTTTTGAATAAGTGGGAGGGGCTATTTAATTTGCACCGTTATAACCACGAGGAGGAAAATGATGAAACACGGAAAAAAATATTTGGAAAGCCTGAAGTTGGTTGATTCGCAAAGGCTGTACGATATAGACGAGGCTGTGGAGCTGGCGCTTCAGACTGCAAAGGCCAAGTTTGACGAAACGGTTGAATTGTCCATTAAATTGGGCGTTGATCCCCGTCATGCTGATCAGCAGGTTCGCGGCGTGGTTGTGCTTCCTAACGGCACGGGCAAAAAGGTTCGCATACTCGCTATTGCAAAGGGAGACCGCGCGGCTGAAGCCGAGGCTGCGGGAGCCGATTATGTAGGCGCTGAGGAAATGGTAGCCAAAATCCAGAATGAGAACTGGTTTGATTATGATGTAATCGTTACCACTCCTGATATGATGGGCCTTGTGGGCCGTCTTGGTAAAGTGCTGGGCCCCAAGGGCTTGATGCCTAACCCTAAGAGCGGAACGGTTTCGCCCGATCTTACCCGCGCTATTAACGAGATTAAAGCCGGTAAGGTGGAATACCGCGTTGACAAGACCGCTATAGTGCATGTGCCCATAGGCAAGGCGAGCTTTGGCAAGGAAAAGCTGGTGGAGAATCTGAATGCGCTGATGGAAGCCATAATTAAGGCTAAGCCTTCCGCTTCCAAGGGCACTTATCTCAAGAGCGTCGCTCTTTCCACTACAATGGGTCCTGGCATTCGCCTGAACGCGGCTAAATTCTAAACCCCGGCCTGAATTAAAGCGGGGAAATCGCTTCGCATAAGCTTTCACGCAATTATTGTTTGCAAACGTCCTGATTATATCAGGACGTTTTTTTGTTTTACTATATTTAATTGTGTTTGCTTAGTCATATTTAATTGGGATGCGTTAATTATTATGGGCTGCATAACTGCATTTTTAGCGGCTGTTGTATTGTTCCATTTTATATTGTCAATAATATATTTCATAATTGCGCCTTTAAAAAATCTTACGGGAGTGTAAGCATGGAATATATTGTTTTGACATTATTGACGCTGGCTATAATTTCGGTAATCGTATATGCGGCTAAGAGGAAGCGTACATACGCTTCTTTAAAGGAGGGGAAAAGCCTGAGAGGGGCGGATGCTCCTGATTTAAGCGCCGCGGGGCTTAAAAAGGTTAAGAAGGCTTTGCCCAATCCCGCTTTTATGCAAACTGCCCTGGAGGAAGCCGTTGCAAGGCTGGAGGGCTTAATGCCCGGAGAATTTGAATTGGGGCTTAAATGGTTGGCGGACAATAAAAACCGTCTTTTCAGCGAAGCGGAACAAATATGCGCGCAGCAGGCTAATCTTTCCATGAAGCTTCCCGTTAATAAAACGGGTAATCTGCGCATATATGAGGCCGCCGGAGCTTTTGTGTTAAATAACGGAGGCAGCTTCAGCCAGGATGATTTAATAGATTATGTCCGCGAGCTGAATCAGAGCCGGGAGCTTCAGCTTGAGGAGGGTTTTTTGCTGCCTTTCTGTCTTAAATTATGCCTTTTGGAGCATATAACGCAGTCGGCCCTGAGCATGCTTAAGGCTGCGGAAAATTATGAAAGAATGGCGCGGCTGGTTAAGGAAGGACGGCATGAGGCGATTTCTAAGGAATTGTCCCAGAATCAAACGGGGGAAAGCTTTTATAATCTTATGCTGGTTATGTCCTCTCTGGAGCAGTCAAACGAATTGGCTCTATTATGCCAAAACGCTTTAAGCAGGCGCGGCCTGGATAAGGAATCCCTTTTGGAAGAAACCCGTCTGGCGCATTCTCGTCTTTCCGCCGCGGCCGCAGCATCGGTCAAGCGGCTTATAACCCTGGGAGATATAGAGGCCGAAGAGGTAGTGGAAAAAAGCTTCAGCGCTGAACGCATGCTGCTGGAGGAGGAGACGGGCACATATTTTAATTCAAACAAGGCGACCAGAAGCGCCTGCCGTGTGGCTTTAGCGCGTATGAGCAGGCGGTATGGGGCCAGCGAAACAGAAATACTGCATTCGGCGTTTAATCTTGCGCGCAATGAAAAGGGCGTAAAAGGAGGCGTCTGCGCGTTCCTTATCGGCGGCGAGCGTTCTAAGCTTATAGACTGGCTGTATAAAGAGGGAAAAATAAAGAGCAGAAAAACTTATTTATCTAAAAAATATATGGGCGTATATTATTTCTGCGCGCTTGGGCTTATAACGGCCGCTATGCTTGCGCCGCTGATTGTCTACGCCGTGGGCGAGGCTTCCTCGTTTAAATGGCTGTATGGGCTTATAACCGCCGTTATAGGATTGGCCCCCTCGTATATTATGACTGAAATACTGCTTAACAGCATGCTTAATATATTTGTTAAACCGGCGGTTGTGCCCGGCCTTAAGGAGGAAATATGCGATAAGGCGGAAAACCGCACCGCTGTGGTTATTCCCGCGCTGCTGAGCAGCAAAAAGCGCGTAGGAGACGTATGCGCGCAGCTTGAGAGGCATTATCTGTCCAATAGATGCGAAAACGCGGTTTATGTGCTTCTGGGAGATTATAAAGACGCTCTCAACCAAACGGAGGAACAGGACGCCGGGATATATGCCGAAGGAGTGCGTTTAATTGAGGGTCTAAATAAAAAATATCCTCAGGCGCAGTTTGTATATCTGCACCGCGCGCGCAGTTATGTGCGAAGGGATAAAAAATATATGGGCTACGAGCGCAAACGAGGGGCGCTTATGCAGCTTATAAAGGTTTGTTCGGGAGAGGAAAATGAATATTTCCAGGGAGATATTCGGCCGCTTAGAGATGTAAGATATATTCTGACTGTGGACGCGGACACCCATTTGGCTCCAGGGGCGCTGCTGGGGCTTATTTCGCGCGCGGCTCATCCGCTCAACGATCCTGTATACAGCGCTGAAAAGGGACGCGTTATAAGCGGCTATGGAATAATTCAGCCGGGAATGGGCACGACCATTTCCTCCCTTAAAACATATTTTGCACGCTTTTTTTCTCCCAAGGGAGGCCTGGACGCATATTCGGGCCTGGTGAGCGACGTATATCAGGATATTTTCGGATGCGCGAGCTTTGGCGGCAAGGGTATTATAAACGTAAGGGCGTTTAACGAGGCTATAGGGGAGAAAATACCCGAAAATACCGTGCTCAGCCATGACCTGCTGGAGGGCTCTTATTTAGGCTGCGCTACGGCCGGAGACGTTAAATTCTTTGACAGCTTTCCGGGAGAGCCCCTTTCATATTATAAACGGGCGCACAGATGGACGCGAGGGGATTGGCAGCTTGCCCGATGGCTTTTTGAGGGAGAGCTTTCCTTTCTGGCGCGCTTTAAGATATTTGCCAATATGTTCAGGACGCTTTTTCCGGGCTCTGTGCTGCTGCTTCTTTTATTGTCCGTATCCGTATTGCCTGGAAATATGCTGATTTATTTTGCTTTTGCGGTGCAGGCGGTATTTTATCCGCTTGGATTGGAAGTATTTTCCAAGGCTGTCGGGGTTTACAGGGCTATTAAACGCAAATATACCCTGCGCGACGCTCTGCCCGATATTTGGGCGGTGATAGTGCGGCTTGCGCTGAATTTCGTATTTCTGCCCTATGAGGCGTATGTGTATGCCGACGCTAAAATCCGCGCCCTATACAGAATGCTTATAAGCAGGAAGAAAATGCTCGAATGGGTAACGGCGGCGGACAGCGAAAGGGGAAAGGCTTCGGGCAACGCTTACGCGGCGACAATGTGGCCGTGCTCTGTTTTCGGAGCGGTATATTTTTTAATTGCCGCGGCTTTCGGACGCTATTTATTTCTGCCTCTTATTTTGGGCACGGCCTGGGCTTTCGCGCCGTATATCGCGTATCGCTTATCTTTCAGCGCTGAAATCAAGCGGGAGAGACTGCTGCCCGAGCAGCTTTACGCTCTGCGTATGCTGGCCGCCAGGACTTTCCGATATTTTTATGAAGGCATGAATAAGGATACGCATTATCTGCCTCCGGATAATTTTCAGCAGAGGCCTTTTATTGGCTTTGCGGACAGGACCAGCGCTACCAATATAGGTTTTGGCGCGCTGGCGCCTCTCTGCGCGGCATATATGCGCCTTATATCTCCGGCCAGGGCGTTAAAAATGCTGGAAGAGACGCTTTCTTCCATAGAAAGCCTGGAAAAATGGCATGGAAATTTATATAACTGGTACAGAATTTCCGATTTGGCCCCTATGGAGCCTAAATATGTTTCCAGCGTGGACAGCGGCAATTTTCTATGCTGTCTTTTAGCCTGCCGGGGAATGCTCTCGGATATGCTCAGGCATTCAATTATGGACGGCCGCATCAAAGAGGGAATGCGCACTCTTTTAATGAGCATAGTGGATGAAAAGAGAATGGAACAGGAGCTTTATGAGCATTTGCGGCAATATGAAAGCGCGATTGCTGGCGCGGAAAAAATTTCTTCCTTATGCAAGGCGCTCAGAGGGGTTATAGAGGACGGCAGACTGGATTCGGTCAAGGGCATCAAATTTGTGCGGGATATGTACTCCGGCTTTGAAGAGCTTTATAAGAATCTGGGCATTGAGGATGCGTGCAGCGCCAGTTTGCATGAAATCAGCATGAATCCGGATAATTATTTTAAGGACGGCGTTTCAAAGAGCAGAGCGCTGGATTATATCGCCCGGTTAAACTCGGCTGCGGCGGAATTGCAGGCCAGGATTGATAATATTATTGAAGAATGCGAGCTTTTCAGGCTGTATGATCCTAAGAAAAAGCTGTTTTCCATCGGCTGGGACGCGCAGGAGAATAAATTAAGCGGCCATTATTACGACCTTTTGGCTTCGGAAAGCAGATTGTGCAGTTATTATGCCGTGGCTTCGGGCATGGTGCCTGCGGAGCATTGGTTTGCCCTGGGGCGTCCTATTTCGCGCATAGATAACGAGCCCGTCCTGCTTTCATGGAGCGGCACTATGTTTGAATATCTTATGCCTGAAATATTTTTTGATACGCATAGGGATACCTTATTGGGCAGGAGCGTAGACGGCGCTGTCCGGGCGCAGATTGCTTACGGAAGATGGGGCAATATTCCATGGGGCATAAGCGAATCCGCATATTATGCCTTGGACAGGCACAGGGAATATAAATATAAAGCCTTCGGAGTATATGTAACGGCGTTGAGCTCTTGCCCGAGGGAAAGGGTGGTTTCGCCATATTCTACGCTTTTGGCTATGGAACGCTTTCCGCGCGAAAGCATGGAAAATCTTGTGCGATTGGTTCAGCGCGGATGCGCGGGCAGCCTTGGAATGTTTGAGGCCATTGATTTTACGCACAGCCGGGGAGTTATGGAAAATTACAGCGCGGGCGAGTTGGCCGCCACTTATATGGCTCATCATAACGGCATGTCCCTTTGCGCGCTTTGCAATCTTCTGGAAAATTCTGCGGTCAGAACGGGCTTTATGGAAAACGATATGCTGAAGGCCGCGGCTCTTTTGCTGGAGGAAAAGCCGCCCGAAGGAGCTTCTCCGCGGAAAGTGCGCGAAGAGGTAAAGCTTAAGAGCCTTAATATTATTCCGTTTAAGGCGGTTGCGGACGGCGTGCAGGCCTTGGCCAACGGCAGCATGCGGGGCGCGTATTTTGCAGACGGCACCAACGCTCTTTGGTTTAAGGATCTGGCTTTAACGCTGCCTGTGAGAAGCGGGGGAGTATTTTCGGGCGGCTCGGCGCTGTATATAAAGGACGAGCTTACCCAGTCCATTATATGGCCCGGCGAGCCGGAGGGCGTGTTCCGGGAAAATCAATGCGTGTTTTCATATGAGGGAAGGGATTTCAAAATTAAGGAAGAAATTATCCTTAGCGCCGATAAGAACGTGGAAATACGCAAAATAGAATTGGAGAATTTTTCTCCGCAGAGCAGGGAATTAACTCTTACTCTGGCGCATGACGCAGTGCTTTGCCCCCCGGAGGATTATTACGCGCACAGAGTGTTTAATAAGCTGTTCATAAGCGCTTATAACGTTCAGGGCGCGGCGGCGTTAAGACGCCGGGGCAAGCGCGGGGAGACGGACGGCTGCATGGCTTTGGCGGCTTTGGGCGAGATGGAAGCAAAATGGTACTGCACCGACCGCTTCGCCTTCTATGGCAGAAGCAATACCGGGCTGCCCGATATGGTGGCTTGTTCTAAGGAACGCCCAAATGATTTTAAAGAGGTGCCCATAGAGCCCATGCTGGCGCAGAGCGTCAGAATAAAACTTAGGCCCGAACAGCGCTCAAGCGTAACCTTTTATACTGCCGCAGCGCTTAACGAGACGGAATTGGAAGAGCTTTTAAAGGGGCTTAAATCTTTAGACAGCAGGAGGGAGAGCGAATTAGCCTACGCTCAGGCCGTGGCGCGCATGAATTATTATAAAATCGGAGCGAATCAGGCCCGGCTGGCCGGAAAGGCCATTTATAACGCGTTAAAGGATGCGAAAGCGGGTTCAAGCGAAACGGGCAAAAGAGATTTGCTTTGGAGTATGGGCATTTCGGGAGAGCATCCCATAATGCTTATTCACTGCCCCGCTCAATTCAGTTCGGAAAGCTTAAAAAACGCTGTGAACACCTATCGCTATATATGTTTTTTGGGCTTCAAAATGGATTTGCTGCTGCTGGATTTCAGTGAACAGGATTATATGCAGTCTAATTATAACCGGATTGAAAACCTCCTCGCTTCCATAGAGAGAGGAGAAGGTGAGATTGCGCATCATAAATGCCGCTATGAGAGCGGGCAGTTTATTCAGGAGCTTAAGGCTATGGCCTGCATATATATAGATCTTGCCAATTCGGAGCAATCGGAGCCGGATAAACCGGAGCAGGCCCAGAGGATGGAAATTATTCCGGCCAATTATCCTCCCTCCAAAATTACGCCGCAGAATCTTAAATACTTTAACGGGCTGGGAGGCTTTTCGGAGGACGGCCGCGAATATGTCATTATGCTCCGCGGCGGGAGAGGCACGCCTTTGCCCTGGAGCAACTGCATTTCGCAGGGCAGCCTGGGCACGGTCGTATGTGAAAACGGAGGCGGATACACCTGGCATGATAACAGCGGCCTGGAAAAGCTTACTGATTTTCAGAACGATCCTGTTATAAATATGCCCAATGAATATATCTATATAAGGGATGAAGAAACGGGGCGCTTTTGGAATATAACTTCGTCGCCTGTTAATATGGGAGACGAATATAAGGCCGTTCACGGACAGGGTTACAGCTATTTTGAATATAACGGTTTCGGTTTGGAGCAGAGGCAGACGGTATTTATTCATAGAGAGCTGCCCGTCAAGCTTTATGATATGCATTTTCTGAACAGAAGCGGAAAAAGCAGGCAGATCAGCATAACCGCCTGCATAGAGGCCGCTTTGGGAAGAGACAGGCGGGAAAGCGTTAAATTTCTCTCCTGCGGCAGGGGCGAGGGCTTTATATATGTAAAGCGGGAGAATAAATACGCTTATCTTTATATATCTGAAGAATTTGAAAGCTGCCTGGATCGGGACGCGTTTTTTGGAAGCGGAAATATAACCCAGCCTTTGGGAATGCGTTTGAAAAGCCTGCCCAAGGAGGAGGGAAGCAATCCGTTCTTGGCGGGCAGAGCGTTTATAACTGTGGAGGAAGAGAGGGGGATTTGGTGCGCTTTGGGCTATGCCGGCAGCCTGGACGAGGCCGCAGGTCAGATTGACAGGATTAAGGCTCAGGGAATTGAAAGCTGCCTGGAAGAAACAAAACGCTTCTGGGACGAGCGCCTGGACGTTATAAAAGTGAATACTCCTAATCAGGCCTTTGATTTTATGTTTAACCGCTGGCTGCTCTATCAGAGCTTCAGCTCCCGCTTTTATGGGCGCGCAGGCTTCTATCAGGTGGGAGGAGCCTACGGCTTCAGAGATCAGCTTCAGGATTGCCTTGCTCTGGTTTACAGTCAGCCTGAATTGGTGCGCGAGCATATTCTGCGCTGTGCGGGACATCAGTTTTCAGAGGGAGACGTGCAGCATTGGTGGCATGCTCCGCGAAGGGGCGTGCGCACGAAAATAAGCGACGATTTGCTGTTTTTGCCCTATGTGGCATGCCGGTATGCGGAAATTACAGGAGATTACGCGGTATTTGATGAAAAAGCGCCCTATCTTTCGGGACGAACTCCGGCTAAGGGAGAAAAGGACGTATATGAAGAGCCGGCCATCAGCGGCGAGGGCTCTTTATATGAGCATTGCCTCAAAGCGCTGCGCCGGGCTATGCGTACAGGAGAAAACGGATTGCCCTATATGGGAACGGGGGACTGGAACGACGGTATGGACGAGCTGGGCGCAAAGGGGCGGGGAGAGAGCGTATGGCTGGGCTGGTTCCTCCTGAGCGTTATAAGCGAATTTCTGCCCGTAGCCCGTTTGAGGAAGGATAGCCCGGCTGAGAAAGAGCTTATGCAGTTTGTCGCCGGGTTAAGAGAAGCTGTGGAAAAAGCATGGGACGGGCGCTGGTATTTGCGGGCTATAAGCGACGACGGGCAGAAAATAGGCTCCAGTCAGTCGGATGAATGCCGCATAGACGTTATATCTCAGGCCTGGGCGGTAATTTCGGGCATGGGGGATCCCTTAAGGCAGCGGACGGCCGTAGGCTCGGTATGGGAATTGCTTTCAGACCAAGGCGCGGGCATAGTCCGCCTGCTCTGGCCTCCTTTTAATAAGCATCAGCCTTACGCGGGATATATTCAGAGATATCTGGGCGGTTTGAGAGAAAACGGAGGGCAGTATACTCATGCGGCCGTATGGTTTCTCAAGGCGCTGGCCATGCTGGGGGAGGCCGCTCAGGCGGAAGAGGTTATGAATATGCTTAATCCCGTGAATCATGCCCTCACTCCCCAGCAGACGGCCGTATATAAGGGAGAAGCGTATGTTGTGGCGGGCGACGTATATTCCTGCGGTGATAATGCGGGCAGAAGCGGATGGACGTGGTATACGGGCGCGGCGGCGTGGATGTATGCGGTTTTTCTGGAGGATATCCTGGGTGTCAAGCTCCAGGGGGATCGCCTGAATTTTGAGCCTTGCCTCCCGCCCGAATGGGATAAGGTTACCATTGAGCTTTTATATGGGCAGAGCAGCTATAGGATTGAATTATTTAATCCTGAAGGCAGGAGCACGGGAGTGCACAGCCTGCTCATGGACGGGAAGCCCTGCGGAGAGATTGTTCTTAAGGATGATAAAGCCGCTCATTATATAAAAATTGTTATATAATTTTCCCGGAGCATATCCGCGCGGGCGCTCACGGCGGTTTTAAGGCTCTTTTCGCAATTGAACTTTTGACGCGGCGTTTTTGCCGCGTCTTTCTTTTTCCGTTTCGTCTGGAGTAAAAATGGCTGTAAATTCTAACCGTTTGCTTTATGCGGGCGCGTTAATATGCGCTGAAAGATTTTTTGCCGTAAGTTCGCCGGATTTTCAGGCAGGCGGCGGAAGCGGAAGAATATAGGGTTGCGTTAATGGGCGCAGGAATGGTATACTAATTCCGTCTGATTTGAAAGGAAGTATGCTTATGCCCTTTTTGCCCGTTAATAAATCCGAAATGCTGCTAAGAGGCTGGGACAGGCCGGATTTTGTATACGTATCCGGAGACGCATATGTGGATCATCCCAGCTTCGGCCATGCCATTATAACCAGAATGCTGGAGAGCAGGGGATATAAGGTCGGGATGCTGGCTCAGCCTGATTGGAAGAATATAAAGGCTTTTAAGGAATTCGGCAGGCCCCGGCTGGGCTTTTTGGTATCGTCAGGAAATATTGATTCCATGGTGAACGCTTATACCGCCGCCAGGCGCCCCAGGAGCCGGGACGTATATTCTCCCGGAGGGAAAACGGGGCTCAGGCCCAATAGGGCGGATATAGTTTACACCAACTGCATAAGGCAGGCTTATAAAAATATCCCCGTGATTTTAGGCGGAGTGGAGGCGAGCCTGCGCCGTCTGGCTCATTACGACTATTGGTCGGATAAGGTGCGCGCTTCCATACTTGCGGACAGCGGCGCGGATTTGCTGCTTTTCGGCATGGGAGAGAGAAGCATCATAGAATTGGCGGACGCGCTGGATGCGGGCATTCCTATTAGGGATATAACGTATATTAACGGTTCGGCTTATATTGCGGACAGTTTGGAAAATGTTTATGATTATGAGATTATAGAGAGCTTTGAGGAGGTGCGGGAGAATAAAAGAGCGTATGCCTCGGCTTTTATGAAGCAGTATGTCCAGCAGAATCCGCAGGGGAAAAGATTGGTGCAAAAGCACGGAGGAGAATGGGTGGTATGCAATCCGCCTCAGGAGGCGCTTTCACGGGAAGAAATGGATTCAACCTATGCGCTTCCCTTTGAACGGACGTATCATCCTATGTATGAGCGGGACGGAGGAGTGCCTGCTATTGAAGAGGTTAAATATAGCATAACCAGCAGCCGCGGCTGTTTCGGAGGCTGCAATTTCTGCGCTCTTACCTTTCATCAGGGCAGGAAGGTGGTTTCGCGCAGCCATGCTTCTATTCTTGAGGAGGCCAGGCTGATAATAGGAGATAAGGATTTTAAGGGATATATACACGACGTGGGCGGACCTACGGCGAATTTTCGTTCTCCCTCCTGTTCAAGGCAGGAAAAGGACGCGCCCTGTCCTCATAAGCAGTGCCTTTTCCCTGCGCCCTGTAAAAATCTAAAGGCGGAGCATTCTGATTATATTGAATTATTGAGTAAATTAAGAAACCTGCCGGGTGTGAAAAAGGTGTTTGTGCGTTCGGGGATAAGATTTGATTATGTTTTGGCGGATAAAAAGGACGGAACGCGTTTTATGAACGAATTATGCAAATATCATGTAAGCGGGCAGCTTAAAGTGGCTCCCGAGCATGTGGCGCCGGGAGCGCTTGAAGCTATGGGCAAGCCGGAGCATAAAATATATGAAAAATTCCGCGAAAAATTCTATGAAATTAATGAGAAATTGGGCAAGGAGCAATATTTAGTGCCTTATTTGATGTCCTCTCATCCGGGATGCACGCTTAAAGACGCAATCCAGCTGGCCGAATATCTGAGGGATATCAATCATATGCCCGAGCAGGTGCAGGATTTTTATCCCACGCCGGGCACTATGAGCACCTGCATGTTCTATACCGGGCTGGATCCGCGCACCATGAAAAGCATATACGTCCCGAAATCGCCTCTTGAAAAAGCGATGCAGCGAGCCCTGATGCAGTATAAAAAGCCTGAAAATTATGAGCTTGTAAAAAAGGCCCTCATTGCTGCGGGCCGTCAGGATTTAATAGGTTTTGCGCCTCAATGCCTTATAAAGCCCAGACAGATTAAATCAGAACAGGGCCGTAATGGGAAAGGGCGTGGAAAGTCTCAAAATCGCAGCCGGTGACTCCGGCTATGCCGCAGTAATATTTTAGAGCGAGCTTATATTGCTCGGGAGACGCGGCTTTTATAATCAGCGGCCTATGCAGGCGTTTTTCCAATAAGGGCATTAATTGAGAAATTGTTTTTTCGTCAAGCAGGGAAATATCAATATAAAAATCGCCGCTGTCCGCCGTTTGGATTGCCTGCGAGCATATGAGGCCGGCCGATTGAGAGGCTGAAGGAGCAAAAGGCTTATTGAGCTGATAGTTGATTTGATAAAGCTTCCGGCTGTCCGCCAGCATATACGGACGGTCTAATTCGTTTTTTATATTGCCGGGAGGCGTTATAGAGGCAAGAGAGCGGATATGCTCGGGGGTTGAGCCGCGCCGGCCGCCTATATGAACTGCTCCGGCGTCTACCAGGGCTTTGAGACTTTCCCTGAATTCTTCGGGCTCCATTTTAGCTCCGTCTTTTATAGCGTTGGGCCTGATTAATATGGGCAGAGAGGAGCTGTCCTTAAAATCGCGCAGAGCGCTTAAGAGGGAGAGAGGAGCTTCTGAGCAGTTGAGCCCCAGGGCGTCCGCTCCCATCGCCTGGAAAATGCTTGCGGCCACCGCCGCGGGGGTGCCGTCCAAAAGACGGCCGTTTTCCATTTCAAAGCATGCTATAACAGGGAGAGAACAATTATCCCGCGCCGCTAAATAGGCCGCCCGGGCTTGAAATAAATTGTTCATTCCCTGCAAAATTATGCCGTCCAGCTTGCAGTCTGCGGCAGCCTTTATTTGAGGCTCATACGCGTTGTATAGCTCGTCTAAATCAGCGTCCGGGCAGTCAATAGGGCCGAGGGCCATAAGGGTAAAGGCGGTTCCGCCTCCGGCTTTGGCGTTTTGCGCGGCTGCGCAGCATATATCATAACTGGAACGTTCGGCGCCCTCCGCTTTAAGGGTTATGCCGTCGGCTCCTTCGCTTGCGGCTGTGATTATGTCTGCTCCGGCGAGGATATATGCGGCGTGTACGCCTCTTATAATTTCGGGATGGGACAAATTGCAGGCGGCCGTATTAAGGCCGGGAGCAATTCCGCTTTTTTGCAGATAGGAATCCATTGCGCCGTCAAAAAGCAAATTTTGAGTTTTCAGCGCCTGCTCCAAAGTCAAATTAATTCCCCCCAACAAAATTGGACAATAACGCCTCGGGCGAGGTCAATATTATTATACGCTAATATAATAGCTGTTAAGCATGCTTTTTGCCTGTCCCGCGCCTTTTTTGAATATTTTGCAAGAGAAAAAAGCGCGAATAAAGCGTAAATTTATATAAATATAATAACATCAATTAAGAGGAAGAGCAAGCGTTATTTATAAATTAATTTTACTCTGAGCGCTGGTTTTATATGTCGCCTGCGGCGATGAAAATAAAAAAATGCGCCTTGAGAGTTGACAAGCGTATAAAATAGTGTAATATAAGATAAACTGCTGATTATATAAAAAAGGAGTTGAAGAGATTGTCGTTAATTCTGGAATGCGTTAATCTGTCTAAGAATTTTAACGGTCTGATGGCGGTAAGCAATCTTAATCTTTCGCTGGAGAGCGGCCGGATTATAGGGCTTTTAGGGCCTAACGGCAGCGGCAAGACCACTCTTATTAAAATGGCGGCGGGGCTGCTGGCGCCTGCCGGCGGTTCTTTGCTTATAGACGGCATGGAGCCGGGAGTGGAGACTAAAAAAATAGTCAGTTATCTGCCTGAGCGCACTTATTTCAATAACGGAATGAAAGTGGCGGAGATATTGAATTATTTCTGCGATTTTTACGAGGATTTCGACCGGGCCAAGGCGGAGGATATGCTCAAGCGGCTGAATGTCAATCCAACGGCTAAATTCAAAACTCTCTCTAAGGGCACTAAGGAAAAAGTGCAGCTGGTTATGGTTATGGCGCGCAGAGCGAAATTATATCTTTTGGACGAGCCCATTGGAGGCGTGGATCCGGCGGCGCGCGAATATATTCTGGATACAATTATCTCCAATTATTCAGAGGGAGCCACCGTTTTGATTTCCACTCATTTAATCTCTGATATCGAACGGGTGCTGAACGATTTTATATTTTTAAAATACGGCCAGCTTGTGATGCAGGGCAATGTTTCGCAGGTATGTTCCGAGCAGGGCAAGAGCCTGGACGAATTATTCAGGGAGGTTTTCAGATGTTAGGCAAGCTCATTAAATATGAATTTAAAGCGCTGTATAAAAAAATTCTGCTTTGTGTTTTGGGCGGGATGCTCATTTCTCTTTTAACTCTGCTTTTATTTCAGCTTGCCGTGACTTCGGGCGGCAATAATATAATGCTTCAGCTTTTTTGGAGCAGCGGCATGATTTTTACAGTTCTTGCTTTGGCGGCTGTGGGCATTTTAACGCTGGTATTTATTATTCAGAGATTTTATACCAACCTTTATAAGGACGAGGGCTATCTTTCCTTTACCCTGCCCGTTACTCCTTCTCAGCAGCTTTGGGCCAAACTGATTTCCGGAGCTTTTTGGACGGTTATTTCAGGAGCGGGCGTTATAGTCTCTTTTGGACTTCTGTTCGGAGGAATAATTCAGGCGGCGGGGAATTATACGGGAGAAAATATTTTTGCCTATATAACGACGTCTATTGAATATATCCTTTCGGTCACAGGAATTCAGCCGGGCTTATTTGTTGCCGAATTGCTGGTCAGCCTGTTAATCAGCGTGTTTTCCAATATGATGATTATTTATCTTTGCATAACTTTAGGCAGCGCTGTTGCGGCTAAGCATAAGGTGCTGATAGCCATATTGCTGTATTTTGCGATAACTATGGGCCTTTCCTGGGTTACCGGCCTGGTGAATATAATAGTCGCCGGCATATCCTTTAACGGAATGCCTGCTTTGGAAGCGGGCGGAGCATATCATATTGTTACCGCTGTCAATTCCGCGCTTTATATCTGCATTTTCGGAGCTGCTTTCGGAATATGCAAGAGCATAATGACTAAAAGGCTGAATCTTGAATAATACGCCTGCGTATTAGCCTGCCGCGTATTGCTGCGGCGGGCTTTTTTATGGCGCTGTGCCTGCGGCGGCCTTATTCGGATGAAAGCCAATAGATTTTAACAGGCCTTGGAGGGGTATAAATGCTTTTAAAGGACGCACAAATAGGGCGCGCGTATATAGTGGAAAATATCAAGCTGCCTTTTGAAATGGAACGCAGGCTGGAGGCTCTGGGCATGACTCGCCAAACTCCGGTTTCTGTTCTCAACCGCAAGGGAAAGGGAATCCTTATTATCAAATTGAGAGGCACCCGTTTTGCGCTTGGGTATAATATTACTAAAAATATTGAGGTAAAGGAAGACGGGGAAAATGAGCGGTAGCATGACTATAGGCTTTATAGGCAATCCCAACTGCGGCAAGACCACCCTTTTTAACGCTTATACCGGAGCAAATCTGAAAGTTGCCAATTGGCCTGGCGTTACCGTTGAGAAGGTGGAGGGGGCCATTAAGGATCATGACCTTAATATACGCCTGGTGGATTTGCCGGGCACTTACAGCCTTACCTCCTATACTATGGAGGAGACGGTTTCCCGGCAGTTTATCCTGAGCTCGGAAGTGGATGTTATTATCAACGTCGCGGACGCGTCCGCTTTGGAACGGAGCTTATATTTAACTTTGCAGCTTCTGGAATTAGGCAAGCCGGTTGTGCTGGCTCTCAATATGATGGATATTGTGGAAAAACGGGGTATGGAAATAGATATGCACCGTCTGCCCGAAATGCTGGGCATTCCTGTTATTCCCGTTTCGGCGCGCAAGCGCAGGGGGCTGGACGCCCTGCTTCATGCCGCGGCTCATCATAAGGACGGCTCTAATAATGATTTCCTGCTGCATAATCATAAGGATATTTCCCAGCACGCGCACGATCATCATTCGGAATATGCCATGGTCTATTCGGATGAGCTTGAGGATAAAATTGATAAAATAATTCCGGAACTGCAAAAATTATATCCTGATTTAAATAATCTTCGCTGGCATGCATTGAAACTGCTGGAGGGAGATAAAGAGATTGCTCAGAAATATCCCGTTAATCTGCCCGAGGTGCTGGACCGCAGCTATGAATCGGATATTATCAATCAGAAATATGATTTTATAAGCGAAATAATAGACGAGGTTGTGCTTCATAAACAGAAGCAGGATATGTTTACCGAGCGCGTGGACAAGCTTTTAACCAGCAGAATCTGGAGCATTCCTATTTTTCTGCTTATTATGGCTGTTACCTTTTTTCTTACTTTTACAGTAGGGGACTGGCTTAAGGGCTTTTTTGAATTAGGCATAGGCTGGCTTTCGGGCGTGGTTGAAACGGGCCTTGGGGCAATCAACGCAGGAGAAATTATAACCTCGCTGGTAGTGGACGGAATTATTGCGGGCGTGGGCACAATTATTACTTTTCTGCCTAATATTCTTATACTTTTTCTATGTCTTGCGCTTTTGGAGGACAGCGGCTATATGGCCCGCGTCGCCTATGTAATGGAGGGCATTATGAGCAAGCTGGGGCTTTCGGGCAAGGCGTTTATACCTATGCTGCTGGGCTTCGGATGCACTGTTCCCGCCATTATGGCTTCCCGTGCGCTGGAAAATAAGCGGGATAGATATAAGGTTATGCTGGTTACTCCGTTTATGAGCTGCAATGCCCGGCTGACTATATATATTCTCTTCGCGGAGATGTTTTTCCATGAGAACGCCATGCTGGCGGCGTATTCGATGTATTTAATAGGCATTCTGGTAGCCATTCTGGTTTCGGCTGTTCTGCATTTGCTGGATAGAAAGAAGAGCTTGAATTATCTGATGATAGAACTGCCCGAATATAAGCTGCCCGACGCCAGGACGGTGGCTATTTACGTCTGGGAAAAGGTAAAGGATTATTTGGGAAAAGCGGGCACGACCATTTTCCTTGCTACCATTATAATTTGGGCGCTGCTTAATTTTGGGCCGCACGGCTTTGCCGAGGATATGACGGGCAGCTTCGGGGCGATTATAGGCAGATGGCTTACTCCATTTTTTGCGCCTATAGGGCTTGGCTTCTGGCAGATAGCCGTGGCGCTTATAGCTGGAATATCCGCCAAAGAAGTGGTGGTATCTAGCTGCGCGATACTTTTTGGAATAGTCAACGCCAGCTCGCCCGAAGGCATGGCGGCGTTTTCGGCCGCATTGCAGGGCATAGGCTTCGGCGCGCTCAACGCCTTTTGCCTTATGGTATTTTGCCTGCTTTATATTCCCTGCGCCGCGGCGCTGGCGGCTATCCGCAAGGAATCCAATAGCTGGGGCTGGATGGGCTTTACGGCCTTTTTCCAGCTCGCAGTAGCGTGGCTGATTACATTCTGCGTTTATCATATAGCTCTGTTATTTGTATAGATCAGGAGCGGATATTTAACGCCTCTTTGCTTATATTGTCCAGGCGGTAGGATCAGGATATAATGCGCCGGGCGTGGAAGGATTTTCCCCTCGGCGGGCTTTTCCTGCAAAACGCATTGTATCCTGTTTGCATCGCCTAACGAAAGGATTTTTAATTTTCAATGGCGGCTGTGATAATAATTCTTCTGCTGCTTTATGCAGCCTGGGCTGCGCGCAGGATTTATTTGCGCAGAAAAAAGAATAAAAGCCGCTGCTGGGGCTGCTCAGGCTGCGCGCAGTGTTCCGGGCGTTCTTCCAAACAGGACGGAGATATGGAAAATTAGCTTTATCCGCCGGCGCAGGCGGAGCGTTTTATAATTAAATGCGAAAAGGCCGCGGAATTATTATTCCGCGGCCTTTAAAGCGGCAGCTATAAAATATATTTTATAGCTTTATAACCCAGCCGAAGGGATCTTCCAGACGTCCGTATTGTATGCCGGTTATTTCATCATACATCATCTGCGCCATGGGGCCTATCTGATTATTGTTTATGACTATTTCCTGATCCTCCATGCGCAGCATTCCTACAGGAGAAATTACGGCGGCGGGTCCCGTGCCGAAGCATTCGTTCAGCCTGCCCTGAGCGGCGGCGTCAAATACTTCCTTAATGGGCAGCCTGCGCTCTTCCACTTTCAGGCCTTTATATTTGGCGTATTTAATTACTGAATCCCTGGTTATGCCTCCCAGGATGCTTCCTTCCAGGGGAGGAGTGATAAGAGTGTTGTCTATAACGAAGAATATGTTCATGGAGCCCACTTCTTCAACATATTTGCGCTCTACGCCGTCCAGCCAGAGCACCTGGGAATAGCCCACCTCTTTGGCGTGCTCGCTTCCTATAAGGCTGGCTGCATAATTGCCCGCGCATTTGGTAAAGCCTGTGCCTCCGCGCACGGCGCGGACATATTCGTCCTCCACGAATATTTTGACAGGGTTAAGTCCCTCCTTATAATAGGGGCCGACAGGGGAGAGAATAATATAAAACAGATATGTATTGGACGCGCGCACTCCAAGATGAGCGTCGGTAGCTATTATGGTAGGACGAATATAAAGAGAGGTGTTGGGGGCGGTAGGAATCCAATCCTGCTCTATTCTTATAAGCTCTTCCAGGCCTTTAACCGCTTCATCAACATTGATGGGCGGAATGCAAAGCCTTTCTCCCGAACGGTTCATGCGCTCGAAATTGCTGCTGGGACGGAATAAGCGTATCTGGCCGTCCTTTCCCTTATAAGCCTTAAGTCCCTCAAAAATAGCCTGCCCGTAATGCAGAGCCATGCAGGCGGGATCCAGGGGCAGGGATTGATAAGGAACGACGCGCATATCATGCCAGCCCTCCTGGGGGGAATAGTCCATCATAAGCATATGGTCGGTATAGACCTGGCCGAAACCAAGCTTATTTTCGTCCTGGGGCTTTTCCTTAAGCACCGTAGCTTTTTGAATTCTCATTTTATATCACCTCAATAAATTATTTAATATCCGTTTGCCAAGGCATATAGCCAGCCTCGGATATGTTCAGTATTAAGCGTCCGGACAGATATTTATTTAGTTTCTCCCGCGCGTTTTCCGCGTCCGCCTTTTTAATCAGCATTTTGAGGACGGGGCGTTCGGCGTATATAGTTTCAAGCTGACGTATAAAGCTGTTTTCGGGCAGAGAGAGCAGATATTTAAGCCTGTCCAATTCCTTATAATCTGTTTTAAGCTCAAAAAACACGCTTTTATACATCTGGCATATCCCTGCTTGCTCAACGGCCAAAGCGGCCGAATGCGCGTATGCCCGGATAAGGCCGGCGGCGCCCAGAAGAATACCGCCGAAATAGCGGGTTACAATTACAATGGCCTGCGCAAGCTCCTGGCGGCGCATAACCTCCAGAATGGGTTTGCCCGCCGTGCCCTGCGGTTCTCCGTCGTCGTTAAAGCGGGCAACATTCCCCTTAGGGTCCAAAATATATGCGCTGCAATGATGGGTAGCGTCAGGATACGCCTTTTTTTCTTCACTAAGCGCTTTATCCGCTTCTTCCTGGCAGTTAATATGCTGCGCGCGGGCGATAAAGCGGGATTTATTTATAATATATTCGCTTTTCCCGTCATTAAGGAGGGTGCGGTAGGTCTCCATTATTTTAATATAATGCGCAGATGCGCTTTTTTGCCCTTATGCAGAATGAATTGCCCCTCCTGCATGGCCTCGGCGGGAATAAAGTCGTCTACGCTCTGAATTTTAATATCGTTGACCGAGACGCCCCCTCCTTCAATAAGCCGCCGCGCCTCGCTCTTGCTTTTAACCATTTGAGCCAGGCTCAGCGCGTCTACTACTTTTAAGCTTTCGCCCGTTTGGCTGCGGAAGAGTTCCAAAGAGGGCATATTATCCAAATTTCCAACTCCGAAAACGGCTTCCGCGGCGTTTTGAGCCTTTACGGCCTCATCCCGGCCGTGTACTATGGAGCATACTTCAAACGCCAGCCTGCGTTTAGCCATATTAATGCGCTCATCCTTATAAGCGCAAAGCTCGCTGATTTCGTCGAGGGGCAGAAAAGTAAGCAGCTTAAGGCATTTTTCCACGTCTCTGTCGTCAGTATTGCGCCAATACTGATAAAAATCATATGGGGAAGTTTTTTCAGGATCCAGCCATACGGCTCCCGCCTGGGTTTTGCCCATTTTACGCCCGTCAGCCGTAGTAAGCAGAGGAATGGTTAAAACAAAGGCGTCCTTGCGCTCTTTGCGGCGTATTAAATCGGCTCCGGCCAGCATGTTGGACCATTGGTCGTCGCCGCCCATTTGCAATACTGCGCCCTCAGTTCTGTTCAGCCGCAAAAAGTCGTATGCCTGAAGCAGCATGTAATTGAATTCAAAGAAAGTCAGGCCCCGTTCCATCCGGGATTTAAAGCATTCGGCTGTAAGCATCTTATTTACGGAAAAATGCACGCCGATATCTCTCATAAATTCGAGGTAATTAATATTCATCAGCCATTCGGCGTTATTAACCATCAGGGCTTTATCGTCTGAAAAATCAATAAACCGGGAAATCTGCTGTTTAAAGCGCTCTACGTTATTATTTATTGAATTGCCGTCCAGCATTTGACGCATGTCCGTGCGTCCCGAAGGATCACCGATGATAACCGTACCACCGCCCACCAGCACAATGGGTTTATGACCGGCCCTCTGCATATGAGCCAAGGCCATAAGCAGAACGAAATGTCCTACATGCAGGCTGTCGGCAGTGGGATCAAATCCCGAATAAAAGGTTACGCTTTGGCTGTCCAGTAATTTATATAGCTCCTCCTCAAATACCACTTGTTTGACAAATCCGCGGCTTCTGAGAGTATCCAAAACGTTTGCCATTTTTTTCACTCCTTAATTTTGTTATTCTTTGGGCAGAACAGAATAATCAAAGCTTTGTTAATTATTTATATTATACCAACTTTAACATTTTAGCAACTGATATTGTGAAAAAAATACTTTTATGTGTTGTTAAGCAATGACATATACCAATAAATAATATAATTTTTTCTGTTTTTTTCGGCATAATAATATTAACGCATTATTTACTTATTGATATATAAGCATCGCATTATAGTTTTAATGCCGAAATTGCTATATCGCAATATTCTTTATAGCGTAATAAAACTGTGTGCTTATATGCAAGGGGTATTGCGCTTAAATTTATATATTATGAAGGAGAAAACAGATGAAAAAAGCATTAGTTGCGGGTGTAATTGCCGCGGCTTGTTTGATTTTGGGTTCATGTGCGGCGGATGATATGCTGCCTTCGGCTTCGCCAGAGAGAAATACTCAGACAGTTAAGCCGGAAGAAACGCAAAAGCCCGATAATACTCAAACGGCAACGCATTACTATACGCCGCCGTATAATTCAATGTCAAACGGAACTTTTGGAGCTACTTCGGGAGCAACTTCGGATGTTTCGGAGGATAATGCCAGTCCTGAGAATAGTGAAATAGCTGAATCTTAATTTATTTTTAACTGATTTAATTGAGTTATTTTTAAATTACGGCCGAGGGGCTCAAGATATCATTTTTGATATCTTGAGCCCCTC
>ERZ779894.804-NODE-804-length-35159-cov-4.133945_pt1 | contig 35159 bp, 27 predicted proteins | sample MGYA00511587_ERZ779894 | MGnify/ENA primary metagenome ERZ779894 (study PRJEB29588, sample SAMEA2160490) | human gut metagenome | biome: human gut; feature: human-associated habitat; material: faeces | place: Denmark | collected 2008/2010 ... | reverse complement strand
TAGCCAGTAGATGCTCCATGGGTCTGTATCATCCGCCTCATACTGATGCCTGACATTCGGTGGGAGAATAATAAATTGATAAGGATGCAATACATATTCTCTATCTTCGATCCGGATATGTCCGCAACCTTCCTTGCAATAGATAAACAAGTATTGGTCGCACCCGTGAGGACGGTCGAAATAATGATGGGTTGCCCGTGTGAAATAGCCCAGGGAATAGATATATAAGTCTCCCGTTAACGGATTTTGATCCATCGTCTCCAATAATGGTAACGGCAGATAAATAAACCTTTCCCCTTTGAAACCGAGTGCTAACTTCATGTGCTTTGCGATATGTGCTGCACAAATATAGTGAAAAGCAATAATAATCCATGTTAATAACAAGTTTTATCCATTTCAACCCCCGGTTACATACTGTAATTTTGTAACATTATCTGGGTAATGAACAATATTTAATTTGAATAATGTTATGAAGTATAATTGTTTAATCATTTGGACAGTCCTCTCGTCTTGTTTTTTACCGGGGATGACGACACATGCACAAAAAATGTCTGTTTGTCGAGAGATACATGTAAGTTCCATGGGGGCTGATATGAATAACGGAACACTCTCATCTCCGTTGAGAACGATCCAGGCGGCTGCGGAGCTTGCAAAGCCCGGCGATGTCATAACCGTGCATGAAGGTGTTTATCGGGAACGCGTGAATCCGCCACGTGGCGGCGAGTCGCCGGAGAAAATGATCCGGTATCAGGCGGCTGCCGGAGAAAGGGTGGAGATCAAAGGGTCGGAGATTATGAAGGGATGGAGGCATATCGACCGGAATACCTGGATGGTCAAGATCCCGAATACGTTCTTCGGATCATTTAATCCATATGCCGATACGGTTCACGGCGACTGGCTGGAACGTGGAAAATGGTGTCATACGGGAGAGGTCTATCTTGACAATGTAGCTCTTACCGAGTCTGAAACGTTGGAGAAAGTGGTTTTTACCGGAGCGGATCAGGCATTGTGGTTTGCGAAGGCAGAGGATGATACTACTTATATCTGGGCCAATTTTATAGATCGTGACCCGAACGAACAAACGGTCGAGATCAATGTACGCCAGTCCGTCTTCTATCCGGAGAAACCCTATATGAACTATATTCAGGTAAAAGGATTTATAATGAGCCATGCCGCAACCCCTTGGGCGCCACCGACAGCCGAGCAGGTCGGTTTGCTTGGGACACATTGGAGCAAAGGCTGGATTATAGAAGGGAATACGATCAGCCATTCCAAGTGTGTAGGGATCACCTTAGGCAAATATGGTGACGAGTGGGACAACAAATCGGAGTCGGCCGAAGCTTTCGTCAGAACAACGGAGCGGGCTTGGGAAAATAACTGGAACCGGGAGTCGATAGGCAGTCATATCGTAAGGAATAATCGTATCTCCGATTGTGGTCAGGCGGGTATTGCCGGCAGTTTAGGCGCCATTTACAGTATGATCGCTGATAACGTGATCCATGATATAGGCTTGAACCAACAATTCTGGGGATATGAAATAGCCGGTCTGAAACTGCATGCTCCCGTGGATGTGACCATCAGCCATAATCATATTTATCGTACGGAAGGCGGTATATGGCTAGATTGGATGGCACAGGGTACGAGGATTACCGGAAACCTGTTGCACGATAATAAAGTGCAGGACTTTTCCCTGGAAGTCAATCATGGTCCGATCCTGGTGGACAATAATCTGTTCTTGTCGGAAGAGCTGGCACAGGTAAAACTTTCGCAAGGAGTAGCTTTTGTTAATAATATAATTGCCTGGAAGATATGGCCGACAGGCAAGGAAGACAGCCGGGAAACCCCTTATCTGGTCCCTCACGGGACGGAAATAGCCGGGCTTCATACTTGTCCGTGCGGAGATGCTACATATTATAATAATCTATTTACGCGTGTAGACTTGACTCCGTATGACGAGTGTCTGCTTCCGGTCAGGATGAAAGGGAACCTGTTTTTGCAAGGAGCCGTTCCCTCCAAAATGGAAATCGATCCTCAAGTCGATCCGAACCATCATGCCGGTATCGGAATCGTCGAAGAAGCTGATGGTTGGTATTTGCAGATGAATGTGTCGGAAGACTGGGCAAGGCAGAGAGGCCGAACGCTTGTCTATCCCTCCGAACTTGGAGAAACAGCCATTTCCCATCAGTCTTTTGTTGGAGGAGCGGAGACTCCGAAAGTCTTGAATAGGGATTATCTGGGTAATAAAAGAAGCCGGAAAAACTCGTATCCGGGGGCGATCGAGTTTGAAAAAGGAGGCATGCAAAAGCTTAAGGTCTACTGATCGGCTGCCGCGTCTGGGAGCAGTTCCGTTTTGTGTTAGTTTTCCTGTTTTTTGTTCCTGGCAGGTGTGTACTCAATTAGAATAGAGAGGAGAAAGATGTTGGGATTGTCCGTACTTTTGCATATCAGATAATGTAAATATAAAACGAAAACCAATATGCGTATGGTCAATCTATGTAAAAACAAGCTGTTCAATACCGGGCTTATGCTCTTTTTGTGCCTTGGCTTGCAGGCCCAGAACAAGGAGATGCGGCGGGTGGCTACGAACGACTGCGGAGTAACGAATACACAAGCTTTCCTGATCAAAGGGGATGACTATACATTGCCGGATTCTTTCACGGGAAGCAAGGAGGCGAAAACCTGTAATTTCGGCGGGACGGTCATCTATGCTTTCGATCAGATGGATATACAGGCCGATTACCGGATGGAGGTGGTCTATCTGGCTGACAACCGGAGGGAACAGCGTATCGTGGCTGACGGCAACGAAGTGCAGGGGCCCGTCGTACTTGAAAAAGGGAAGGAGCAACGCTACATGATCGACCTGCCGAAGAAAGCCTACGCCTACGGACAATTGGTCTTGGTATTTGAAGCCTTGAAGGGAGATAATGCGATTGTTTCGGAGCTGAACCTGTATTCGTCCAATCCCGCCCAGCTGAAACCTTTCGGGGAAGAACGTAAAAAGGAATTGGTGCATACCCAGGCTTATACGGTGGATACGACTGTTTGTGCGGAAAAAGTTTTACCTGTATATACCATCAAGCCCCATCAGGTAGCCGGTGTCTATAATCCGGTCCTATCCTTAAACGGGACGTGGTTGTTCAATGAAAAGCCTGCTGCCCGTTTTTATGAACAGAAACAGAACGGGCGGGACTGGAAGCCGATCGTAGTTCCGGGACAGTGGTCTATGCAAGGCTTTAAAGTCGATTCTGCCGGTTTCGGAGGCTATCAGACTACATTCACATTGCCGGCGGATTGGCAGGGAAAGCAGGTGAAACTGCGTTTCGACGGTGTCTCCAGCGAGTCGGTCGTGTATCTGAATGGAAAGGAAATCGGTTCCCATATGGGAGGAATGACTGCTTTTGAACTGGATGCCACGAAAGGGCTGAAGACGGGTGAGAACCTGTTGACCCTGCGGGTTCGCAGCGAGTCGTTGGCAGACATGTTAGGGAGCCTGACTCAATATGCGGCACATCAGTTGGGAGGCATAACCCGTAAAGTGACGCTCTTTGCCGTTCCGGATATCCATTTGTCGGACCTTCGTATCGTGACGGAGCTGGACGATGACTATAAAGATGCAGACTTGAAAGTCTATCTGTCGGTAACGAATAGCTCGGATGAGATACAAAAAGATGTATCGGTTCGCCTTTCCCTTTCCGGACTGCCTGTTGTCCTGAGCCGGCATATTCCGGAGATTGCCGCCGGGTCTTCCTGGAGCGGTTGGCTGACTGGCAAAGTCGTTTCTCCGGATAAGTGGGATAACGAGCATCCATCTTTATATACGATGAAAATCGAAGTCGGAACCTCGGACAAGGTTGTCGAACAGATAGAGAAACGTTTTGGCTTCCGCGAGATCCGGATACAAGGGAATCGTTTGCTGGTAAATGGCAAGGCTGTCAAGTTGAGAGGGGTTTGCCGACATGAAATGCATCCGTTGACCGGACGTGTGATGAATCCTGCCCTGGAACGGAAGGATGTCGAGCTGTACCGGGATGCGAACTGCAATTTTATCCGTACTTCCCATTACCCTCCTTGTGAAGAGCTGCTCGAAGTCTGTGACGAACTGGGCATGTTCGTGGAAGTGGAAGCACCGGTCTGCTGGATCGGTCATCATGCGAATGAGAACTGGAAGGTGCTGAACTATCGTGATCCTAAATACTATCCGTATGTATTGCAGGCGAATATGGAGATGATCCAGTTCTACCGGAACCATCCTTCCATCATCTTCTGGTCGATGGCGAACGAATCGTACTGGAATAAGGAATTTGCACAGGTAGAGGTCTATATGGAAAAAGCCGATCCTACCCGTCCGTTCACGTTCCACGACCAGGCCTATGGCGGGTTCAACAACCAGGGCAGCACGGCCCCGATCGCGAATATCCATTATCCGGGTCCCAACGGATATAAGGTCGCCGCCAAAAGCGACCGGCCGATGACGTATGGCGAATACTGCCACCTGAATGTCTATAACCGGAGCGAACTGGTGACTGATCCCGGCATCCGTAGCGATTGGGCATTGGCGCTGGCTCCTACGTGGGACAATATGTATAAGACACCGGGCGTTTTAGGTGGTTCTATCTGGTCCGGTATCGACGATATTTTCCAGATGCCTAACGGGGATGCAGTCGGCTATGGCCCCTGGGGACCGATCGACGGCTGGCGTCGCCCGAAACCGGAGTACTGGGATATGAAAAAGATATACAGTCCGGTCCGTGTGACGACCGAGGCGCTATCTCCAGCCAACGAACTGGTCATCGATCTTGAAAACCGGTACACCTATACAAACCTGGATGAACTGCGTATCACGTGGACGTACGGAGAGGAGAAGGGAACGGCCTTCGCAGACCTGGAACCCGGTGAAAAAGGACAACTTCGCATCCGGCTTGCCCATCCCGAAAAGGCGAATGAACTCTATCTGTCTTTTGCCGATCCCCGCGGCTTTACTGCCGATGAGTATTTGATCCCTGTCGGCAGACAGGTACAGAACGAATTGCAGGCGTTGCCAACTGCTTCTACCCGCTTGAAAGAAAAGAAAGACCGCTATGTCATTACCGGAAAAGATTTTAGTTGTGAGATCAGTCGTGTATCCGGGCAGATACTCTCGGTGAAGAAAGGGGAAAAAGAAATATTGAACGGTGGACCGTGGCTGATGGCCTTGCCGTTGACAGGTGGCGGATGCTACCCGAATCATAACGCCAATACGCCTGTGTTCAATGACCTTTGCTCGGACTGGAAGGTAGAAAAAGTAGAGGCGGTCCGACAGGGTGATGACGTCCTGGTAAAGGTGGCAGGCGCTTATAAAGAGTTTTCCGGCTCTTATGACCTGAAAATAAATGCAGGAGGCGAACTGTCGGTAACCTATTCGTTCGATGCCCTTGAAGAGGTGAATCCGAGGCAGTGGGGACTGGTTTTTGAAGCTCCTGTTTCTTATGATAAGACCTTCTGGCGCCGGGATGGCATGTGGAGCGTTTATCCGGCCGACCATATCAGCCGTCCGGTAGGTGAAGCCTGTCTCTTTTATGAAGGACTCCCTGCGAAAGTCAATCCACGTACGGAACCTGCCTGGTCTTGGAGTATGGATTATAACGAACTGGGAAGTAATGATTTCCGTTCCACCCGCCGGAACATTTGGTATGCCGGTCTGAAAGACGGAAACGGCAGTAAGATTACCGTCCCTTCCAATGGCAAACAGCACTGGCGCTCCTGGTTGGAAAAAGACAAGATCCGCTTCCTGGTTGCCGACTTTGTGACGGCAGGAAACGAGATGTTCCTCAGTAGCTATTATGCTCCTTACCGCAAGCCGTTGAAGAAAGGAGACCGGATCGGTGGAGAGATTGTGGTGAGAGTGGAATAATCGTGAAATCGTCCATCCTAATCTTGTTATTGTCTATTTTTCGTGCAATAGGTTATTGCTTACTTTGTTGCATCTAAGAAAACAGGATTGATTTATTATTGATGAGGTTATGTGAGGGTGTTTCTTAAATAAACAGGGCTCTGACGCTGTATAAGCGATAAATGCATTTATCCCGGTACTGAAGGTAAAAAACCTTCAGTACCCAAGATTCCTATACAATGATTATTAGAAATTTAGAGAGAAAACATGTATGCTAAAAAGAAATCCGGCAAGATTAGTCCGGATTTTGAAATCATCCAAAAATGTGAGAAGATTCATTTATACGGCATAATGCCGTGTTTCTTGTTAATTATTTAATTCCATTATTATGAACAAAACAAATGGTGTAAATTATTTCAGATTTCTGCTCGTCGGAGCTGGAATCTTATGCGTGGGGAGCACGCCTGTTTTTGGTGAGACAGTTACTTCAGATAAGTCTGATATCATGAAAATATCCATTACGAACGATTCCCGGATATCAGGTGTCGTAGTCGATCAGACAGGTCTTCCGGTTATCGGCGCAAACGTGTCCGTGAAAGGAACGACGAACGGGACGATTACGGATATGGATGGAAAGTTTGATCTGGAAGTCCCTGCCGGAGCCCAATTGGTCGTATCTTATATTGGTTATATCACCCAAGAGTTTGCGGTCGGCAATAAAACGACTTTCCAGATTGTATTAAAAGAAGATACTCAAAACCTGGAAGAGGTTGTCGTTGTCGGGTACGGAGTCCAGAAAAAGGTGAATATGACAGGCTCTGTAGCGGCCATTAATTCGGAATCGTTGGCTAACCGGCCGGTAACCAACGCCTCTACTGCATTGCAAGGGATGTTGCCGGGTGTAACCGTCGTGCAGAACAGCGGGCAGCCGGGTAAGGATAATTCTTCGATCCGCATCCGTGGTGTCGGTACGTTGAATAATGCAAACCCGATGTATGTCGTGGACGGTTTGATCGTTTCTACGATTAATGACATCGATCCGAACGACATTGAGAGTTTGTCTGTATTGAAAGATGCCGCATCGGCGGCTATCTACGGTTCGCGTGCCGCCAACGGTGTCGTTTTGGTGACGACAAAGAAGGGTAGCAAGAAAGCGGCTACTTTGAAATATGACGGTTATGTGGGATGGCAATCTCCGACTTCTCTGCCTGAATATCTTCCTTCCCATGAATATGCTGAACTGTATAATATGGCATTGCGCAATGAAGGGAAGAGTCCGGCTTATTTGCCTGAAGAAATAGAGAAATTCAGGAACGGCAGTGATCCGGACAACTATCCGAACACCGATTGGTTAGGCTTGTTTTATAAAGATAAGGGGTTCCAGCATAGCCATCGTGCGGAAGTGAGCGGGGGCAGCGAAACGACTACCTATATGTTCTCCCTGGGATATCTGGGACAGGACGGTATCATTGAAAATTCCGACTTCCAACGTTATAACTTGAGAGGAAACATCAATACTCAGATTAATAAGTTCTCTGCCGGAGTCAATTTCTCTTATACTTACGGAAACACGAATGAACCGATCAGTTCTTGGACCGGGGATTTATACCAGATCTTCCGCCAGATAAACCGTATTGCCCCGTTCGTTCCTTATAAATATTCGAATGGCTATTACGGTTACATTGCCGACGGCAGCCCGATGGCTTGGGTTGAATCGGGTTCGATCCATAATCAGAAATACTATACGACCCGTGCTGTTGGAAATGTTGGGTATGAGATCATAAAAGGATTGAAGATACAGGAAGTGATTGGCTACGAACATACGGGAAGTTCTGACGAAAAGTTCCTGAAGGATATCCAGTACTATAATTGGAAAACAGGCGAACCCAGCCAATATCAGGGGCCGAACAGCCAGACGGATGACCGTGAAGATTATATGATGCTCAATCTGCAAACCTTATTGACTTATAACAATACGTTCGGTAAACACACCATTGGCACTTTAGCCGGTTTTTCGCAGGAATACAGCCGCCGGGATTGGACGATCGGCAAACGTATCAACTTCCTGAATAACGATCTGTGGGAACTGAATGCCGGTTCACCGGACGGGCAGACTGCAGAAGGTTCGGCTAATGAGTATGCCCTACGTTCGTTCTTCGGACGTGTGACGTATGATTATGACAACAAGTATTTGTTTGAAGCCAATATACGCCGGGACGGTACTTCCCGTATCAACCGGGATACCCGCTGGGGGACTTTCCCGTCTTTCTCTGCTGCATGGCGTATTATCAACGAGCCGTTTATGGAACCGGCGCGTGATATCCTGTCCGATTTGAAGATCAGGGCCGGTTGGGGAAAACTGGGAAATCAGCAGTTAGGTACTGACAACCGTAAAGCGATCGAATACTATCCGTACCAATCCGTGTTGTCACAGAAAAACTATGCATTCGGCGGTAAAGTGAACCAGGGAGTCGCTCCGGTCGATGGCGCCAATAATGATCTGAAATGGGAAACGTCCAAAACGACTAATATCGGTCTGGATATGGGATTCCTCCAGAATATGTTCACGTTGACAGTCGATGCGTATTGGAAAAAAACGTATGATATCTTGATGAAACTGCCCGTAAGCACGCTGTATGGGTTGGAAGCTCCTTATCAGAACGCCGGAGAAGTGACGAATAAAGGTATAGAAATGCAATTCGGATATAAGTATTCGAATAAAGACTTCACCTTCAATGCTACAGCAAATGTCGCTTATAATAAAAATGAGGTGACGAACCTGCACAACGAGGGCGCAAAGATCTGGGATGGTTTCAAATTCAAACAGGAAGGACGTCCCATCAATTCATTCGGCGGTTACGAAGTACTCGGTATTTTTACGGACGAAGATGATCTGAAGAACAGTGCCGTTATCAATCGTGAGCAGGCCGGGTTGGGCGACTTGAAGTACAAAGATCAGAATGGTGATGGTAAGATTGACGGTGAGGATCGTGTTTATTTGGGTAGCTGGGATCCTTCCTGGACATTTGGCCTGAATTTGAGTGCTACATGGAAAGGTTTTGATGCTTCTGTCTTCTTCCAAGGAGCAGCCGATGTGAAAGGTTTCCTTCAGAATGAAACGGTCGGACGCTTACAGGGTAATACGGCTAAGCCGACCGCTCTGTTCCGTGATTCCTGGGATGCGGAAACCAATCCGAATGGTAAATTCCCTCGTCCGTTGACTACTTGGAGACAGAATGATTCGGAAACGAATCCATCAGACTTTTGGATCATCAATTCGTCTTATTTGCGAATGAAGAACATTCAGGTCGGATACACATTGCCGAAGAATGTCTGCGACTTTATACGGGTTCCGAGAATCCGCATTTATTACAGTGGACAGAACTTGTTGACTTTTACCGGATTTAGTGATGGCTTTGACCCCGAAGCACCTGTCGGTGCCCGTGGTTACTATCCACAGGTAAAAGTAAATACGTTTGGATTAAATGTAACCTTTTAAATAGATATGTCATGAAAAAATATAGTTTATATGCTGTCCTGTTACTGTTCATAACATCTTGTAGCAGTGATTTTCTGGATCGGAATCCATTGGATCAGCCGTCGAATGAAACATTCTGGAATACGGAAAAAGATGCGTTGGCTGCTGCGACCGGCTGCTACGAAGGGTGGTTCAGTATGGATGAGGTGGTCTATTTCGATTGTGCTTCCGATAATGCTTACAATCCTTTCCCGTGGGAAGGTTGGCAAGTGCAGGCTACCGGTTATGCAACGGCTAACGATTATGGGCAGAATTATATGAAGTATGATAAGATTGTTCGTTGTAATAACTTCCTTGCCAACATCGACCGTCCGGAAATGAGTGAGGAGATACGGAGCCGCCTGACAGCGGAAGTCCGCTTTTTAAGGGCTTGGCATTATTTTCTGAAAGTGACTCTTTACGGGGATGTGCCTTTGGTAAAAGAAGTGCTGGATGTCAATAATTCATACCTGCCTCGTACTCCGAAAGCCGAGGTGGTGAAATTTATTTTGGATGAATTGAACGAGATCGCTCCCTTACTGCCGGAGACGTATGCCAGTAGTGATGCTGGAAGAGTCACCAAAGGTGCTGCTCTCACGCTAAAAGCCCGTATGGAGATATTCGAAGGCGATTATGCGGCCTGTGCTGCCACATGCGAGCAGATTATGAAGTTGGGGTATTCTTTGTTCCCTGATTATAGAGGTTTGTTTAAGATCGCCAATATGGGTAACGAAGAAGTGATTCTGGATGTCCAGTATGTGGAAAATCTGGCGAAGAACGGGATCCTTGGTGTAATGCCTCCCGCTTCTGTCGGAGGCTGGTCCTCTATCAATCCGACTCAGGCATTGGCGGATGCTTATGAATGTATAGATGGAAAAACGATTGAAGAGTCTCCTTCCTATAATCCTAAAGACCCGTATAAAGACCGTGACCCCCGTTTGGCCGCTTCTCTGATTTACCCGGGCTGCCTGTATGAAGGCAGTTATTTTAATCCTATCGACATTAAAGATCCGACCGGCGACTATTATGCGCCTTACGGGCGTTCGAAAACCGGTTACCATCCGCGTAAGTACATCGATAATTTGGGTGATTATGCCGATATGTGGAACACGGGAATGAATGCGATCGTGATGCGTTATGCCGAAGTTTTGCTGATGTATGCCGAATCGAAGATCGAGTTGAACCAGATAGACGCTTCCGTTTATGAAGCGCTTGATGCGATCCGGACCCGCGCCGGTATGCCGACAGTAGATAAGGCGATCTATAACAATCAGTCGAAGATGCGTGAACTGGTACGTCGTGAGCGTCGTGTCGAGCTGGCACTGGAAGGTCTTCGCTGGTTTGATATCTGTCGTTGGAAAATCGGTGAACAGGTAATGCCGGGGCAAGTGTACGGCGCACTATTGGGAACGGTCGATGCCGAAACCGGTGCTCTGAACCTGACGGATGAACGGATAAAAGTTGAAATCCGTCTGTTTGATCCGGCGAAGCATTATTTGTGGCCGATCCCGCAGAGTGTGATTGATGCCAGTGTGGCCAACGGAGAGCCGACTATGGTACAGAATCCTGGATACTAATTTTTTGTAGATAATAATAGTACCGGATCTTAACTTACCCTATAACCTGTGTCTTTACAGGCTATAGGGTATTGCCCGACAGCCCGTAAGGTGACTAAAATACCTTACGGGCTATTGGGCATTACCGGTATTTTTGTAACTTTGTAAGCATCGATCAAATGCAGAGCCGTATGGAACAACCGTCTGAACAATCGTTATGGGGAATGCTGGAAGGCATCACCGAGAATCTGAAGCACAAGCGGCTGGCGGATGTGTTTCGCTTTGTGTCGTTCCGCCCGTTCGAGACATTCGGGCCGCATAAGCATCTGCGTATCGAGATCAACTATGTGAAGAAGGGCAATTGCATCCTGCATCTGGAGAACGAGAGTATCAGCTTCAGCGAGAACGAGATGATGGTGATCTGTTCCAATGTGGAGCATACCTTCGAGGCCGGTTCCGAAGATACGACCCTGATGCAGTTGGAGTTCCTGCCGGAAGTCTTCTCCCGCTTCAATCCGGACGGGCACGGGCAGACGAAGGATCTGGCGCCTGTCACGATCTTTTCCGAAGAAAACCGGTTGATCAAGATTGTGAATAACGTCCGGATCATGCGCGCCGTGCAGCGTATTGTCAACGAGATGAACCAGAAGAGCAAATACTACCAATATCTGGTTGTCATGTACTATGCCGAGCTGCTGATCCTGATTTACCGTTATCTCGATGAGGCCTATCTTCCGATTTGTACAAACGATTCGTTGAAAAAGGCGATCTCCTATATCCGTTTGAACTACCAGTCCGATATCACGATCAGCGATGTCGCGTCGCAAACCGGAGTCGGAGAACGGTACTTGCGCAAACTGTTCTCCCAGTACCTGAACCTCTCCCCGCTGGACTACCTGAACCAGATCCGGATCAACAAAGCGATCGAGCTGCTGCGGAACACGGAGATGTCCGTCAAGGAGGTATGCTTTGCCTGCGGTTTCCAGTCCCCCCAATACTTCTCCCGTATCTTCAAACAACAAATGGGCATCTCTCCGCGGGAAGTGACGAAATAGAGAGTGCCGTTTTCTCTACTTTTTCCCTTGTTCTGTTCCTCGTAGCATAAGCAACCGGGAGCTTTACTGCCGTATCTTCTACCCTCCGGGCTCTATCTTTGCAGGTAGAAAGACGAACTGTAAAAAGGAATTCACAATGAAAGAATGGAAAGACGATAAGGCCCTGTTTGCTTTGATAAAGGAAGAACTTTATACCGCAGTGGTCGGTGATATTATGGATAAGATGGGCTATACCCGCCAGTTTCTGCCTCCCCGTATCCGTCCGCTTCGTGACGACATGCTGGTGGCCGGACGTGCCATGACGGTATTGGAAGCCGATGTGCTGGATGCCGGAAAGGAGAAAGGGGTGAACCCGGTGCTGAAACGCTCCTTCGGCCTGATGCTCGAAGCGTTGGACGACCTGAAGGAAGACGAGGTATATGTTTGTTCCGGTTCTTCCCCTGCTTATGCTTTGTGGGGCGAGCTGATGAGTGCCCGTGCGATCCAGTGCAAGGCGGCCGGAGCGGTTGTCAACGGCTACTCCCGCGATACGAAGGGAATTTTGGCATTGGATTTCCCTTGCTTCTCCTACGGTCCCTATGCACAGGATCAGGCGCCACGTGGAAAGGTGATCGACTACCGTGTGCCGATCGAAATGGAGGGCGTACGGATCAATGACGGGGATATCCTGGTCGGCGACATCGACGGCGTATGTGTCGTGCCTCGTGAGATCGAGGAAGAAGTATTCACCCGCGCCTTGGAGAAAGCCCGTGGTGAACGGATGGTTTTGAAGAAGATACAGGAAGGGATGAAAGCCCGTGACGCTTTCGATACATACGGAATAATGTAAGATGATATAATAAGGAAGGAGACAATACAATGAAGATTACAGACGTAAAAGTATGGTTGGTCCAGGGCATCAAATATAACTGGACATTACTGAAAATCTATACCGACGAAGGCTATACCGGCGTAGGCGAAGCTACCAACTGGCCCGGCAGCCCGATCGTTTTCGAAGCCGCCAAGCATGTCGGACAACGCATCATCGGCCTCGACCCGATGAAGACCGATTTTATCTGGACGAAGCTCTACCGCGACCTGAACTGGATCGGCCCGTACGGAGCCAGCCTGTGTGCGATCAGCGGTATCGACATGGCGCTGCTCGACCTGAAAGCAAAGGTGTTGGGCGTTCCCTGCTACGAACTGTTGGGCGGGGCTTACCGGAAAGATATCTTGCTCTATGCCAACTACTGGTTTACGGGCGGCGGACACAACGAGGCGGACTATGCCGCCCAGGCACGCCGTGTCATGGACGCCGGTTTTACGGGGTTGAAGTTCGACCCCTTCGCCCACACGAACTATTTCTATGGCGAAGACCTTGCCTCCAACCTGACCCTGACGGCGGAACAGCAGGACTTGGCGTTCAACGTCTCCAAAGCCGTGCGCGAGGCTGTCGGTCCGGAATGCGACATCATGATCGAGACACACGCGATGCTGAACTACCGGGTTGCCGTCAAGATGGCGGAACGGCTGGCAAAGCTCGATATCACCTGGTATGAGGAACCCGCCGGCCCGGAAAGTTCGCAGACGCTCCGTGCCATGCGCGAACGCATCCCGTCGGATGTCGCCATCTGTGTAGGCGAGCGCCATTACACCCGTTTCGGCATCCGTTCGCTGTTGGAAAAGCATGTGTGCGACGTGATCATGCCCGACATCACCCGTTGCGGCGGACCGTCCGAGATGAAGCGGATGGCTACGATGGCGGAGGCCTACAACGTTCTGATCGCCCCGCATAACCCGAACGGCCCTCTCTCGACACTCGCCTCTTCGCATGTATGCGCCGCTATCCCGAACTTCTTCCGTCAGGAGTTTATGTTCAACGATGTCCCCTGGCGCGACACGGTGATCGACCATCCGATAGCCGAGATGGTCTATGACGGCCACCTGCACCTGTCCGACCGTCCCGGCCTGGGCGTGGACCTCGTTGAAGAGGAGATGGAGAAACACCCCGGCATCACGACGGATGCTCCCGATAACTTTTATATCTGATCCCTATGAGCTTTGTACTCGATTATAAAGATAAGGTAGTCCTGGTCACCGGAGTCTCCTCCGGGATCGGGTTAGGTGTCGCCAGGGAGTTCGCACGGGCGGGCGCCCATGTGGCAGGCTGTTCGCGCAAGTCTCCGAACGACGCGAGCGTGCAGGCTTTCCGCGAGGCGGTAGAACAGGAGGGCGTACGCTCGTTCTACCGCCCCGCGGATGTGACGGATGCGGAGGAGCTGAAAGGCTTCGTCGAAGATACGGTCCGTACCTTCGGACGTATAGACATGGTTGTCTCCAATGCCGGCATGAACGTGTTCGAGGGAGCCGAAGGTTGCACGGAGGAGCGTTGGCATTACAACCTCGATCTGAACCTGGCTTCCCACTGGCGTCTGGCCCGGCTCTGCAAGCCCTATCTCGAAAAGAGCGGCGAAGGCGTCCTGCTCCTGATGACCTCCAACCATGCTTTCAGCTCCATCCCCGGTTGCTTCCCTTATAACGTGACGAAAACGGCTATCACCGGCCTGGTGCGCAGCCTGGCGATCGAGTGGGGGCCGGCTGTCCGTACGGTGGGGGTGGCTCCCGGATTTATCGATACGGCGGGCAACGACACTTGGTTCGACTCTTTTCCCGATCCCGAAGCGGAACGCCGGCGGACGATCGACCTGCATCCTGTCAAACGGATCGGGACGGTCGAGGAGGTAGGGGCGTTATGCGTCTATCTCGCCTCCCCGTATGCCCGGTTTATCAGCGGGACGACGATCCTGATGGACGGCGGGCGCTCGGCGTTGATGCAGGATGAATAAAAAACAGATACCATGAACACGATCGACTTAATAATCTTTATAGCCTACTGTCTCCTGATCCTCTGTGTCGGCCTTTTTGTCTCACGCGGCAGGAAGGGGGACGAGCGGGATGCCGGCGATTATTTCCTCGCCGGGCGCGGGCTTGCCTGGTGGGCGATAGGCGCTTCTATCATCGCTTCCAATATCTCCGCCGAACAGTTTGTCGGCATGTCCGGCTCCGGCTATGCCATCGGGCTGGCGATGGCGACCTACGAATGGATCGCCGCCCTCGGACTGATCCTCGTGGCGAAGTTCTTCATCCCGATCTTTTTGGAGAAGAAGATCTTCACCATGCCCCAGTTCCTCGAAGAGCGTTTCGACAAGCGCGTCAAGACGGTGATGGCGGTCTTCTGGCTGGCTGTCTTCATCTTTATCAATCTTACTTCCATCTTGTACTTGGGAGCCTTGACGATCGAGAAGGTGATGGGGATCCCGATGCTCTACGGCATAATCGGGCTGGCGGCCTTTGCCGGTATCTATTCGATCTACGGAGGATTGAAGGCGGTGGCGCTGACGGATGTGGTCCAGGTCGTGTTCCTGGTTGGCGGCGGGCTGGTCACGACCTATATCGCCCTCGACCTCCTCGGAGAAGGTGGCGGCGTGTACCAGGGAATGGTCAACCTCTATGGCGAGGCGAGCGATAAGTTCCATCTGATCCTCGACAAGTCGCATCCCGGTTATAAGGACCTGCCGGGTATCTCCGTGATCCTCGGCGGTCTCTGGGTGGCAAACCTTTATTACTGGGGATGCAACCAGTATATCATCCAACGCGCGTTGGCCGCCAAATCGGTCCGGGAGGCGCAGAACGGGATGCTTTTCGCCGGTTTCATCAAGCTGTTCATCCCGCTTTTGGTCGTGATTCCCGGCATTGCCGCCTTTGCGCTGGAGGCTCCGTTAGAGAAATCGGACGAAGCCTACCCGTGGTTGCTCGGCAACCTCCTTCCGGTAGGGGTGAAGGGGGTGGCGTTTGCTGCTTTGACAGCCGCAATCGTCAGTTCGCTCGCTTCGATGATGAACAGTATCTCCACGATCTTTACGATGGATATCTACCGTTCCTATTTCCGGAAAGAGGCCGGACAGAAAGAACTGGTCCATACCGGACGTTGGGCGAGCTTCGGCTCGTTGCTGATAGCCGTGCTGATCGCCCCGATGCTGTCGGGGTTGGACCAGGCGTTCCAGTATATCCAGGAGTTTACCGGCTTTGTCAGTCCCGGCGCCCTGTCGATCTTCCTGGCAGGCTTCTTCTATAAACGGGCGACGGCAAACGGGGCGTTGGCGGCGGCATTGGGCTCGTTCGTCTTCTCCTTCGGCCTGAAGTTCCTCTTCCCCGGATTGCCCTGGATGGACCGCATGGGGCTTGTGTTCCTGATGTGCTGCGCGCTCATCGTCCTGCTGGGGAAAAAGGACCAGTCTGCCAACGCTTATACGCGCCATGACCCGGCTTTGTTCCATACCGGCCGGATGTTCAATGTAATGTCGGTAGTCATACTGGCGATATTAATAGGCTTTTACTACTTTTGGTGGTAAATTTATACACATGTAATAATAGGCACATAAATGAAACAGATAAAGATAATCCTATTCGCTTTCGGTTGCAGCTTACTGCTGTCAGGCACGAAAGCATTCGCACAGGTAGAGAGGCTTCCCGATGAAGCCTCCTATCCTGTCTTGCAGGAATTGGCCGGTGTCGAAACGCCTGCCGTCCTGCTGAGTGGAACCTGGCAGTTCCGGTATTCTCCGGATAGCAAGTGGGACAAGATACAGGTTCCCGGCGAGCCTGCTATGCAGGGCTATGCCATCGAGCACGACAAGCCGTTCACCTACCGGAAGTCGTTCACCGTCCCGGCCGATTACGCCGGCAAGCATACGATCCTGCGTTTCGACGGCGTCTACAGCCATGCCCGCCTGTTTGTGAACGGCACGTTCGTTCGTGAACATCATGGCGGCTTTACCCGTTGGGAGACGGATGTCACCCCCTTCGTCCGTCCCGGTAAGAAAAACGAGATACGCCTCGAAGTGACGGATCGCCTGGACGATATTTCCTATGCCTCCGGCTATGCCCATCATCCGATCGGGGGAATCCTGCGCGATGTAACCTTGTTCGCATTACCCGAAACCTGCTTGTATGACTTCTACGCCGAGACACATCTGGATGCCGCTTATGAGGATGCCGTCCTGAAGATCGGCTATAGCAGCCCGGTTGCCGGAGGGGCGGAAGTCGCCTATACGCTGACCGACCCGTCCGGCAGACGCTATCCGTTGGCGCAATCCCGGTTCCCCCTGGAAGAGGGCGGGAACATGAATGAACTGCCCGTGAAGAACCCCTTGAAGTGGGATGCCGAACATCCGAACCTCTATACGCTGACCATCACCCTCAGCAAGGACGGAAAGGAGATCGGCCGTTTCGACCGCCGTATCGGTTTCCGTGACGTGAAGATAGAGAAAGACCGCATGTTGGTGAACGGCATGCCGGTGAAGTTGCGCGGGGCCTGCCGCCATGATATCCACCCGACACTCGGCCGCACGACGACTGCCGAACTGGACAGCCTCGATGTGATCCTCTTCAAACGTTCCAATATGAACTTTGTCCGTACCTCGCATTATCCTCCCACGGAACGTTTCCTGGAGTATTGCGATCGCTATGGCATCTATGTGGAGAGCGAGACGGCTGTCTGCTTTGTCGATACCTACCGGCAGAAGAACTATGCGCCGGGCAAGACCCAGGACAGTGCCGAGTTTACGCCCCGCTATCTCTCGCAATGCCGCGAGATGGTGAAGTCGTTCCGTTCCCATCCCTCCATTCTGTTCTGGTCGATCGGTAATGAAAGCGTGTACGGCACGAACTTCCAGCAATGCTGGGATTGGGTGAAGGCAACCGACAAGACTCGCCCGGTTATATTCAGCTATCCCGGATCGGTCGGTGAGAAGAAGCCGGTCTATGATATCCTGAGCATGCACTACCAGGATGTAAACGGAAACCTGAACCAATGGAACCGCTCTACCCGTGGTTTCCAGGGAGAAGGGATACCTGCCCTGTTCGACGAGTGGGCGCACCCGGCGTGCTACACCTACGCTACCTTGCAGGAAGATCCGAATATCCGCGAGTTCTGGGGGCATTCGATCGAAAAGATGTGGAGCGGCCTTTTCGAGGCTCCCGGCGGCTTGGGTGGTGCGATCTGGGGATATGTGGATGAAACGTTTATGCTGCCCGAACCGAAAGTAGGGACTGCCTTCTGGAAAGAGTTTGCCCGTACCGCCAAGCCGGAGGATTATCAGGGTAAATGCGTTGGCTACGGAGAGTGGGGGATCGTCGATGTCTGGCGCCGTGAGAAACCGGAGTTCTGGGCTACCAAGAAAGCCTATTCGCCCGTCCGCCTGATGACGACCGAGGTGGCTTCCTTCCTGTCCGGACAACGTTTGTTGCTTCCGTTGTACAACCGCTTCGACCATACTGACCTGGATGAGATCAAGATACGTTATACCTACAAAGGTGTGGAGAAGGAACTTCCCGCTCCTTCCATCGCTCCTCACCAAAAAGGACTGTTGGTAATCCCTGCCGAGGCTTGGGAGGAAGGCGAACTGTTGTCAATTTGTTTCTATACAGCTACGGGTGAGTTATTGGATGCCGAACAAGTTTCATTGGGCAGCGATTACCACGTTCGCCTTGCCGATTCGGAAGCATCTCCGGTAAACGGTGTGTTGCAGGTAGAGGAAACCGCCGGTATGATGACGATTAAAGGAGACGGTTTCGAGATCCCTTTCTCCAAAGAAACCGGCCTGATCAGCAACGCGACCTCCAAGGGACAGGTCATCATCGAGAAAGGCCCGTTCCTCCATCTCGACATCAACCTGAACCATCTGACCGGAGCCGAAGTGCGTAAGAGCGCCCGGAAGTTCCTGACCTCCGACAGCGACTGGAAGAAGCAGAGCCTGACCTATACCCGCAAAGAGGGTACGGTCGAGGTCGCCCTCTCCGGCTTCTATCAGGATGTACAAACGGATATCCTGATCCGGATATCTCCCGCCGGGGAAATGAATGTCAGCTATGTCGTTGTGGGACAGCCAAACGGTTACCTGCGTGAGACGGGCTTGTCTTTCTACCTGCCCGAACGCCTGGATTATCTGCAATGGGAGCGCAAAGGCATGTGGAGTTGTTACCCCGAAGGCGCTTTTGCCGGAAACACGGGCGAGACTTCCCTTTATAACCCGAAGCAAGTGCGATATGGCGAGAACCCTGCTCAACCCTGGTCGGCCGATACGCACAACTATTACTATTGGGCGGATGCCGGTGCAAACTGTGACCGTCCGTTGACGCAAATGGCAAAGGGTATGAAGGAGAACATCTATCGCTATACCCTTTCCGCTACAGGGGGAGGAGCAGGGCTTACGGTTTGTTCACCGGACGCATCCCTGGCTTGCCGCACCTCCAAAAGAGGAGACGGGCAGTTGATGCTTTACATTAATAATCGTTGGGATTACCCGGAGATTGCCTGGGGCAACTATTGCAAGACGTTGGAGGCGGTGCCTTGCTATGGCGAGATGAAGATACGGTTCTGATTAAATTAATAAGAGAAGATAGCATGGAACTGTGTCAAAACTGCCTTGTCCCTGCGCTTGACGCGGGGCCGCAAAAGAACAGGCCTTATTAATCAGATATTTATAGGGTCAGTTCTAATGCGATCCCGCGTCAAGCGCGGGAACGGGGCAGTTTTGACACAGCTCCACGTATTGTTTAAAGATGGAGTTTCCCCTTGATCGCCTTCGGTATCGCGTCCTTATGGACCATCACATAGATGGTTTTGGCGCGGACGAAGCTCTCGGACATGTTCAGGTAGCCGCCGAACTTGTTGCGGTCGGTTCCCCATGAATTCTTGGTGATGTAGTATTTCGTGCCGTTCTGGTCTTTGGCGATGCCGGTCAGGTGCATCAGGTGGTCGTCGGTGGTCACGAATGATTCGAATCCGGCCTGGCGCACTTCCGGGGTTACGTTGATTTCCGGGTAGGGACGTTCGAACTTGAAGACCTCTTCTAAGCGTTCCTTCTCCCCTAATTTCTCGAAGCGGGCACGGTCCGTATTCGACAGGTCTTCCACCTTCTTCACTTCCGGGTTGATGGCGACGCCGTTCGTAAAGGAGAATCCCTTCTCGCTCACGTCTCCGTCCCAGCAGACCGTATAGCCGTTCGTCAGGGCATAATCCACCGTCTCCATCATCTCGTCGAGCGGCAGGTTATACATCAGGGAATGTTCCCAGTTGTCCGGTACTTCCACGTCGAACTTCACATAATACGGATGGTGCGTGAAGCTGGTCAGTTCGATATAGTCGTCCATATTCAGCCCTAAAGACTCGGCGAACGACTTCGGCGTATATTCCTTTCCTTTATACGTGAACTTCTCCGGCAGCTTTCCCAGGTAGGTGTCGAACAGGTTAGCAATCAGCTTGTCATATTCCGGACTGCGTTGTTTCGCCTTCACTGCCACATCGGCGATGGCGTGCATGTAGCGAACCATCTCGCTGTGGTTATGCTTCTTGGAGTCGTAGTTGATACCCGTATATACCTCTTCCGGGACGATCCCTACCTGGCGGTACGCATTCATGAAAGTATGCGAAAGGCTGCCCTGCCCGATATTACCGTCCCCGCGACGCAGGTAGTTGTCCTGCAACTGGTTCATGTATTTCTGGCGGACGATGAACATCTCCGAAAGGTCATACGTGCCTTTCCCCATACGAAGCAGTTCGGATTCCATAAACGACGTAGTGGCAAAGCACCAGCAAGTCCCTGTTGCCGCTTGGTTCTTAACCGGGGTAGCGGGAACCGTTACCACTTCCGTAAACTGGTACCCCTGACCGAACGTTGCCGAAGCAGAGAAAGCCAGCATGCAAGATAGAATAAGTGATTTCATGTATATAAAGATTAAATTATTAATTATCGTGTCTTGAAAAGCAACTATTATCTATTATATGAATATCGGTCAATTGTTCAGAATCCCCTCGCGAACATCTTCCAGAACTCGTCCGCCATCTCCTGCCAGCGCAGGATTGTCGCTCCTGCGAAGTCGGCCGTGTAACCGGTCAGGAAAGCCCGTGCGGTCTCTTCCCCTTTGCTGTCCTGCAACTCTTTGTAGCGGTTTTCCACGAAAGGCATTTCGGATAAGCCCTTTTCCTCGAAATGGGCGACCGCGCCGTTGATCTTCTCTTTGGTCAATCCCCAGCGAACCGTAGCCAACTTGTTTGCCGTCCGGTATTTCCATACGATGGCATCCTCACGGTGGCGGTGCTGTCCGCAGATACCGAAAGCAGCCGGCAGGTCGGTCGTACCGGAGAAGACCGGGATACGCGGGCTCTGCCCCGGATTGTCGAACGACAGCCAGGCGACTCCTCCCACTGCATCCGGCAACCAGCTGCGCAGCTGTATCACGTGCGAGTAGGAACATTGCGGAACCGCCACTAAGCGATTGCGTGTCACCGTCCCTTCCTTCACGCCGTTCAGCATATTCAGCATATCTGTTCCCATCCAGGGGTTAGCCGCCGGACTTGTGATCGTATCCGTTTCCTTCGTCTCCTTGTTCTTGACAGCCACTTTCAGATTCTTCGTCATGTCCCATTCCGTCCCTTCATACGTCTGGCGCAGCAGTGCCATCACATCCGTTACGGCAACCGGCTTGTCCGGCTTCACGCTGATCGGCAGCTCTTCCGAGTCGTACGACAGTTGGAGGGAAGGGGCAAGCGCATTCAGAATGAAATACTCGCGGATGCTGAATGCCTTCGGTTCGCCGAAATAGTTACCCCCGCTGTAGGCTTTCCAGAACTTGAACGGCTCCTTGCCGTCCCAGAAGCCCATCTTCTTAGCAACAGAAAATACGTTTTCGGAAGCCATATAGTTATCCCTGTCCTTCAGGTCGAGCGTCGAGATACGCGAGATATTGGCCGACACCCCCACATGATCGTCCGGGATGCGGACAGCCGCCCATACACCCCCGATCTTGTCCGGCCCCTCGCCGAACACCTCGAAATGCCAGACCTCGTTCGGGTCGGCGATCGTCAGGCATTCGCCCGAATCCCCGTATCCGTATTCGGCAACCAATTGCCCGATCAGCCGGATCGCTTCGCGTGCCGTCGTGCAACGCTGCAAGGCTATCTTTTCCAACTCCTCGATCATGAACATACCTTTCTTGTTCTGCAACTCTTTGCGCCCGGAGATGGTCGTTTCGCCGATACCCAACTGTTTTTCGTTGAGGCAAGGGTAGGCGGTGTTCAGGAACTGGTAGGTCGAGCGGGCTTCCGGTATTGTCCCTTTCAATTCCATTATTTGTGCGATCGGCAGGATATTCGGTGTGCATGCGGCCGTTATAGATGGCGACTGTCGTGTCGAGCTCGTAGCGTGCTGCCGGGACGATCTCCATCCAGGTGCGATAGTTTCCGTCGCAGGTGTGACTGGTCATGACCGAACCGTCGGCCGATGCTTTCTTGCCGACCAGGATGCTTGTACAACTTTCAGGAGTGTTGACCGGTCGGGAGTATTCGATTTCCTGGGCCCGAAGGCTGTTCCCGTAACAGATAAGTACAATAAGAAGGATAATTAGTCTATTCATGGCATTATCTTTAATTTTGTGGCTAAAGATATGAAATTTTCATATATTTGCTACCCCTTGCCGGGGGATTAATCCCCCGGTAAAAGAGGAATATCCCTGTAAGGAAATGATTAAATATAAATATGCCATGAAGAAACTAATTTATTTAAGCACATTACTATTTCTATTCGTGTTGCCGATGATGGCACAACAACCTTTGTTCCCGACACCCGCAAAAGTGCAGAACGGGAAAGGCTCTTTCGTTATCGGAAAGAATCTCCAGGTACAAGGCAATGGCGGGTATGCCGACAAGTTAGCCGCCGCCCTGCCGGCCGAGTTGAAAGAAGCCGGTTTGCAGTCGTCACCCGCCAGCGGAACCATCCGTCTGGAACTGACAAACGATTGCAAGATGGCCGATGAAGCCTATACGCTTGTCGTCGAACCGAACAGCATCCTGCTGCAAGCCTCTTCCGAAGCCGGCCTGTTCTATGCGAAGGAAGCCCTTCTGCAACTTTCCCGTTTCGGCAAAGGTAACGTGCGTGCCTGTAAGATACAAGATCAGCCCCGCTACGGCTGGCGCGGTTTCATGCTCGACGAGAGCCGCCACTTCTTCGGCAAAGAGAAGGTAAAACAATATCTGGATATCATGGCGTCCCTTCGCCTGAACGTCTTCCACTGGCACCTGACCGACGAACCGGGCTGGCGCATCGAGATCAAGCGTTATCCGAAGCTGACCACCGAAGGGGCTGTCGGCAACTGGCACGACCCGAAAGCGCCCGCTACGTTCTACACCCAGGAAGAGATCAAGGAGATCGTTGCCTATGCAGCCGATCGCCACATCATGGTCGTTCCCGAATTCGACATGCCGGGCCATGCTACTGCTGTCTGCCGTTCCTATCCTGAAATCTCCGGTGGAGGCGAGGGCAAATGGCAACATTTCACGTTCCATCCCTGCAAGGAAGAGACGTTTGAGTTTATCAGCAACGTGCTCGACGAGATCGTCGCCCTGTTCCCGTCTCCCTATATCCATATCGGAGGCGACGAGGTGCACTACGGCAACCAGAGCTGGTTCACCGATCCCGAAATCCAGCAGTTCATCAAAGATAAGAACTTAGGTAACGAAACGGGCCTTGAACAGTATTTCATCCGCCGTGCCGCCGATATTGTCGCCTCCAAGGGCAAGACCATGATCGGCTGGGACGAGATGATCGATGCCGGTGTCTCTCCCGACAAGGCTGTCATCATGTGGTGGCGTCACGACCGCAAACACCAGTTGGTGAAAGCGCTCGAAAACGGCTACCGGGTGATTATGACCCCGCGCCGTCCGTTGTATGCCGATTTCATCCAGTACGGCGGTCATAAGGTGGGCCGTGTGTGGGGCGGTTACAACACGATCGAGGACATCTACCGTTTCCCCGAACCGATCATCCATCTGACACGCGATTATGAAGACCAGGTGATGGGCCTCCAGTTCTCCCTTTGGACGGAACGGGTCGCAGATGCCAAGCGTCTGGACTATATGACTTTCCCCCGCCTGGTAGCTGTCGCCGAATCCGCCTGGACTCCTGCCAAGTCGAAGGAATGCAGCCTCTTTATGCAGAAGCTCCCTTACTTCCTGCAATTCCTCGGTGAAAAAGGCATCTACTACTTCAACCCCTTCAACCCCGAATCTACACCCGAACCCAGTGCACCGGACAAGGACGATGTGTTGAAGAATGGATAAGATATATATGAAAAAGTGTATATTTGCGTCTGACGTAACAGAAAGATAAGAAAGGAAAACTGATATGGATTCGGATGTCAAAAACAAAGTGGAATATATCATTGCTGTGATAAGTGAGTTTGCTGCGGCACACTCACTTAACACATTGCAAGCCTATCGCTACTTGGAGAGGTTCAAAGGCCTCGACTTTGTGAGTCGTTTCTATAATGTGGAGCATACACTCTCGTTTGAAGACGTAATAGAAGATCTTACAGCATATTGCCACAGGAAAGGAGGGGCATTGGTATGATATTGTATCATGGCTCAAACACAGACATTGCAGAGATAGACCTTTCGGTGTCAAAGGTAGGTAAAGATTTCGGATGCGGTTTTTATCTTTCGGCTGATAAGGAGCAGGCTTTGGAACTTGCTGCCCGGAAAACGGAACAATTGGGAGTAGGGACCCCTATGTTGAACTCTTATGAATTTGACGAGAATAGTTTGCACGGCAGAGGTCTGTCGGTTCTCGAATTTCAGGAATACAGTAGGGAGTGGGCCGAGTTTGTGTTGATGAACCGCCGGAATCGAACGCGTGTACCCTCGCATAGCTATGATATTGTTATTGGCCCTATTGCAAATGATTCGGTTGGCTTTCAGATACGACGGCTCACTTCCGGGTTGATAGATATGGATAAGTTTCTTGAAGAACTTAAATATATGAAGGGAGTGACTATGCAGTACTTTTTCGGTACGGAGAAGTCTATCCGATATTTAACCAAAGTAAGTGGATTATGACCAAAGAACAATTTATGATAGAGGAGATTTCCAAGGAAATCGTACTGTTGCTTATGGAAGAGCACCAAATGGATATGCGTGAGGCTCTCAAGGCACTCTATACCTCTGATACATACAGCCGGCTCATAAATCTTGATACAGGGCTATATGCTCAGAGTACAGCCTATGTGTATGAATATCTTGAAAAAGAATTAGTAATGGGGAAAATGGTGTAAAGAACTTCCGGTCCCCGAACCCGGTGCCCCGATGTGTTGAAGAATGGATAAGATACAAAGCACTGTCTTTTGCCGTCTGCTTCAGCAGACGGATGAATAAATATCCGGCTTTGCCGGTTCCTCTGTGGGGGTTAGCCCCTTGAAAATAAGATATATTTTTTTCTTCCTACCGTCGGCTTCAGCCGACGGCAAGGGATATAGGTTCCTATTGCTTGGATTATATGCTGGTTTTTTTTAAAAACGGCTCATTTTGTCCCCTTTTTGGAAAAAGTGCAAAAAAAGGGGCTGGTAGAGGCTTGCCGGAAAACATATCTAAACAATTGATTACAATCTATATAGTGAAGTCTTTTATATACTGGTGGAAAGTACATTTTTTACCCTCTTTTTAAGGGTAGTTTTTGTCTTGTTTCTTGCTTGTATATTATTGGGAATGAATAAGATAGATGGCTTTTTCCAAAATGACTAAAAAAACGTACGTTTAAATTCGTCATAATTCAGCTACAAAAATACAACTACTTTTTAAACCTGCAATTCTTTCTTCAAAGTTTTTTCCTTTTCTATATCGTTTCTTATCAATTAGATAGCCTTAGCTGTACGAAAAACCGCCTTTTGGCGACAAACCTTCCGAACCTTCTCCCAAAATGACGAATTTAAACGTACGTTTTAGCTGTCAAAATACAGATGTTAACATCTATCCATATAAGGTGGGCGGCTAAGGTTTGGATGATATTATTTCAATATTCATAGTATTATTAATTTAAATGTTTAAAGTATGAAGAAGAGAATCTTTACTCTTATGACGGCGGCTCTGCTCATGGCAGGTCCTGCTTTCAATGCTGCCTATGCTGGTGTTGTGACTCCGGTTGCTTACTCAAGCGTTGCTGGAAATACAAAGTTGGCCAATGGCATGAAGTTTTATCTAAAAGCCGGATGGACTACATCTGGTGTTGCATTTGCAACCGTTAAAGAGGTTACATTGTCGGATAACAAAACAAAAGTTTGGACTATTGCCGGTGAAACAGAAGCTGATATTGCAAAAGCTGCTGTGTTTGAAGTTGCAGACTTTCAGAAGGTAGGCCAGAAATATACCTTTACACTGAAAGTGGATGGAAAACCTATCTATTTGGGAACTGGCGGTACTGTTTCGGCTAATGTTGATGCAAAAACGATTACGTCTACTATGATCGTTGCAAGCGACAAGTTGGCAGAGCTGGCTAAAATCACTCCGGTATTAGACGGTGACGATGTCACTGAAAACGAGCTTTCAGCTTACACTACAAGCGAAGAGTATTCTGCTGAAGACCTGAACGACTACAACTTGAATGGTTTCACTTTTACATTTGAAGCTAAAGAAGGTACGGAATTGGAAGGTAACACTTTTGCCAATCCGATGTATGCAGTGAATGTCGGTTCCGATTTGTATTTCGTTGACGTAAACGGTAGCGATGCCAAAGCATTGAAAGCTTTAAAGGAAAAGACTTCTGTAACTTTGTCCGATTTGGAGAATAGCAAACTGAAAGTATTGGCTCTGAACAGTGATAGCAAATATGGCACGTCAGGTGAAAAGAAGACTGCTTATAAGATTCTGACTATTGCCGGCGACAAGATCGGTGATGACAAGAACAACGATGCCAAGTTTACAGTAACCGAGTTCGACCAATTGGCTAACGAAGGTGAATTTGAAATCAAGGCAACTGTTAGTGGTACTTCATACCAGATCGGTGCTATCCGTTTCACTACTTCTGATACGAAGACGTATGTAACTACAGTAGATGAAGCTGACAAAGCTAAGATCGCTAAAGCAACTCTTGGTACAAATTCTTACCTGGATGCTTCTGTTCTGTTGAAGGAAGATGCCATGAATGTAGTGAACATCTACTTCACAAGCAACGAGAAGAGCTGGAATGATGAAGAGGGTGCACAGAGAGAATACCACAAATATTTGGTAGCGGATGGTTCTTCTGCAGGTTTGGTTGCATTGGCTCAGAACCATGTAGATTTCACTTCTCCTCTGGCACAGTGGATCGTTTCTGACTTCGATGGCAAATATACATTTACATTGACAAACCGCGAAACGGGTAAGACTTTAGGTCTGCGTTTGGCAGAAGACGGTAAAGAAGGTGGTTATGAAGTGGTAGGTACTGTAACAGGCGGTTATACTGCAATTTCTACGGGCGTGACAAGTTCAACTCCTATTTCCGGTACTTCCGTGAAATTCAATACGATCCCGACTACTCAATATGACAGCTACCGCCTGTTTACGGAAGAAGAGATGGAAGCGGGTATCGCTTTGGTGTTCTCTGGAAAGAATGCCGTCATCGGTGAAAGAGACTACTATGCTTCTATCGCAAACGGCAAGGTCGTTCCGTCAAGAAAAGAAAGTGAAATCGCATTGTTCTATCCGGAAAGAGTAAAAGCGGCTGCTGATCCTAATAAGGGTAAGGAAAACTATGTATTGGACATCAATGAATATGCTTATTTGAATGAAGATGGCGAAGTGGCTACAGGAAAAGATACGTTGATCGTTCCGACTTATCGTCTGGCTACTGCTGAAGATAAATATTGGGGTGCTAACGCTTCAGGTTCAGATGATGCTAAATATGCTTTAGCAGATGCTGCTGTTACAGCTGCTACTGAATGGGCATTTGTCATGACTGCCAACGGTGAATATTCTTTGGCCGAAGTGAAACGTGGAACGAATGGTTCCGCTCAATATTCTGACGTTACCGCATCAAAGGTATGGGGTGTGAAAGGTGTGAATACATCTACTATCGGTTTCAACACGTACAATCATTATAATAATGGCGTAGTAGTTGATGAAGGATTTGCTAACCTGACAATCCTGGTTAACGACAACTCCGACAAATCTCACTTGGTTGCTGAATCTCGCCATGCTTCATTCGACAACAAACTGGGATCTATTGCTATGCAGTTGAACGCTAATGGCATCAATGAAGGTATCTTGAACAGTGAAGGCATGGTCTTCTGGCTGGATACTGTTGGAAATGAAACTCCTGCATTCTATATCTCAAGAGGTGTTGAAGGTCAGAATGAACGTCTGTTCATGTATAATGCGACAGACTCGATGAAGATCTTTGACGAAGGTGAAGCTCAGGAATACTTCAATGAAGCTTATGTTCTTGAAGGAACTTATGATGAAAGTGGCGCAACACCGACTGGCGATGCGAAAGTGATCTTCCGTCCGGCAGTATTGGTTGACAATGATACGTTGACAACGACTGTAGGTGACAAGCTTGTTTCTGTAGTGGCTAAAGATGCCGATATCACGAAAGATCAGGTTGATGGTTTGAAGGCATTCCAGTTCGGCATCTGCTTGGCTGACGAAGATGTAGAAGGTGAATATATTGTTTACAACGGTTCTAAATATGTTTATGCATTGAATGGCAAATTAGGTTTGACTTCCGATCCTCAGAAGGCTATGGTCTTCACTCTCGGCGACGAAACCCCGACAGCCAACGAAGGTGTCGAAGTATCCGAAGTCAAAGTAATTGCCGGTGAAGGCAACGTGACGATTGCTGGTGCTCAGGGCAAGAAGGTTGTTATCAGCAACATCTTGGGTCAGGTAGTGGCTAACACGGTTATTGCTTCCGACAATGCTACGATCGCTGCTCCGGCAGGTGTTGTTGTTGTAGCTGTCGAAGGTGAAGCTGCTGTTAAGGCTATCGTTAAGTAATTGATACTAAAATAATCCCTTACCGGGGGATTCATCCCCCGGTAAAAGAAAGACATTTTTTATAATCAAATAATCTAAATAATACCACGCGGTGTCCATCCGCTTTTTGGCGGAAGGTCCAATTACCCCGTGAGGGAGAACAAGTGGTAGTATTAATACTAAAGTAATGAAATTAAAAGTTCTACTGTAAGTACCTTTGAGAAAAGGGGAAGCAGACAAAAAAGGCTCCGGGAGAAATCCTTCCGGGGCTTTCTTTTTTCCCATCTCCATCTGCCGGGAAATTTATTTCTCTATTACCCGGAGATAAATTCCCAGGCAAGGAAAATATATTTATCTTGGCTCTTATTTTATAATACCTGTATAACATGAGAAATACAAAAAGAATCACAAGAAACAGGATGGAAAGAAGAAGCCATCGAGTTGTTATCCCTTATCCTCGGCCTCTGTGAGAAGCGGCAGGCGAATGACGCCTTATCCAAGCGAGACTATGCCGCCCTGCGCAAGGCAGGCAAAAGGTTCGAGGAAATCACCGGTCTCGGATTGATATTCGGGTTCGAACGCATAGAGGTCAATGCCTCCTATGACCTGATCCGTCTCTGGAAAGCCATCCGCAACTTGCCGGAATTCGGGCATGCCGGTTCAGGCATACACCGCCTCTTTGCCCAGATGATGAAAGTATTCAGGCTGAATAAGATCTCGCGTTCTTCCGCCCACAATTACTACAACCGCAAGGAAGACGAATGACGGAGGAAAAGACAACGGGAGGAAAAATATTTTCTCCCGTTGTCTTACCGTAAAGTAACGGCTTTTTGCCGATGGCATCTCTATATGCCTTGAAAATCAATCAGCATTGTATTCCTTTCGTTACTTTTCGCTCATTGACAAGGCTGAAGCAATAGCGTATCTTTGTCCATTATTAATCAAATAAAAAAATCAGTCATGAACAAGGAACACAAAGTCTCGTTGTTTCCCTCTCTTTACAAGTACGAAAGTGAAGAAACCACCCTCGAAGAAATTATCATCCTGATTCGCCGTCGCCGTTGGGTCCGTGAAATCACCGCCTATCGCCATGCCGTCGCCGAAGGACGTAAGGAAGAGGCTGTCCGGTTGAAGAGGTTCCTGCCAGGTTTCACCCCGTCAGGGGTTTTCCGGGGCGGGCATCGTGACGACCAGGTGGCGGCCTATTCGATGGTCGTCGGACTGGATTTCGACCATGTGGAAAATCTTGCGGTGCTGATCGCCCTCTTCCGGTCGATGCCGACCACGCTCGCCCTCTTCGTCAGTCCCGGTGGCGAAGGGCTGAAAGTCTTCGTCCGCGTGGATAGCGGGGCGGAACACCACCGCCGCGCCTTCGAGGTCGTCACTCTCCGCTATGAAGAGGTTGCCGGGATGGCGAGCGACCGCAAATGCCGTAACATAGGCCGTTGCTGCTACGTGAGCGATGATCCGGAGGCATACTATAATCCCGACGCCGAAGTCTTCCATGTGGCTGTCGAGATGCCCCAGGCGGCTTCCGGCGGAAACCGGGGTATGACGGATGCCGGGTCGTTCGTCTCCTGGTGGGCCGCCCGCAACCCGCTGGTCGAAGGGAGCCGTAACCAGACGGTCTACAACCTCGGTTGCGAGGCGAACCGCCGGGGTTTTCCGGAGGCGGAAATCGCTCGTTTGTGTGTCTCGCTGATGCAAGCTCCTTCGTTTTCGGCACAAGAGATCGGTCAGGCGTTACATTCTGCCTATCAGTCTCATACGGGAGAATACGGGACGAAAGTCTTTGCTAACGGACAAATTGCGGACAGAACGGCACCCCATGCATCTGAAATCCCGAACCCCTCCGAAAAGGACCTGGAAAAGGAAGGGGAGGAGCTTCGGAAGCAGACGCCCTGCCTTCCGGACGACCTCTTGGAGAAGCTGCCGCCAGTCATCCGCGAAGCGGTCCGTTACTATGCCGACGTACGCGAGCGCGACATGGGCGTGCTCGCCGCCTGTACCGTCCTGAGCGCCTGCCTGCCCGGTGTGCACGGCTATTACCGTCGCAAATGGCTGACCCCGCATCTCTATACGGTCGAGGTGGCTCCGGCAGCCAACGGGAAGGGTTGTGTCGATGAGATGCGCCATCTGGCCGACCATTACGCCACGCTTATCAAGACCGAGAGCGAACGTGAGGTACAGGAGTACCAGCAGGCGCTCGATGACTGGGAGGCCAAGAAGGCGGAGCTTCGGGGCAAGCATAAGTCCATGTCGGTGAAGGATGCCCCGAAGCCGGCCTACGTCCGCTACCTGGTCGTGTCGGGCCAGGTGACGAAGGCGAAGCTGCTCGTCCACCTGCGCGACAACGGTGAGGCAGGCCTGCTGATCGTGGACAGCGAGATCGACACGCTGATTACGGCGACTAAGCAGGACTACGGGCAGTTTGACGACCTCCTCCGCAAGGCGTTCCACCACGAACCTGTGTCGTCGTCGCGCAAAGGCGACAATGAGATGATCCTCGTCGACCGTCCCACCGTCGCCCTCCTGCTGGCGGGTACGCCGGGACAGTTCTCCCGTCTGATACCTGATGCCGAAAACGGGTTGATGAGCCGCCTGCTGCTCTACACCTGCCGTTCGCGTGCCGTCTGGCAGGACGTGTCGCCCGAAGGGGGTGGAGCCGACTTTGTGAAGCATATCGCTTCGCTCTCGGAGCAGGTGAGGGGGATGGCCGTGCGTCTGCGGAAACGCAACTTGCAGGTCGGTCTGAGCCTTGCGCAGTGGTCGAAGCTGAACCGTTGTTTTGCGGATTTGCTGCGCGAGTCGGACCTGTTCGGAGGCGAGGAGTTTCTTTCGGTGGTGAAACGCTACGGGTTGATGACCTACCGCATTTGCATGCTTTTCACCGCCCTCGAGGTGGCGGCCGAGGACGACTATATCCCCGGCCTTCGTGTCTGTTCGGACAGCCATTTCGCGGCAGCCCTGGCGATCACCTTGTGCTGCCTCGAGCACAGCCGCCTCCTGATGACGCAGCTACGCGCCCCGCAGGATCAGCCTGAACTGACGTTACCCCTCAAATTCCGCTCCGTCTACGACGCCCTCCCTTCTTCCTTCACCCTGTCCGAAGTCTACCGCCTCGCTGCCCTCGAAGGGATAGGCGAACGCACGGCACGCCGCTTTATCGCGAAGCTTATTCCGGTGTATATCAAGAAGATGACACCTGGACAGTATCAGAAAAACACTCCTCCCGGAAAATAAATATATCGGGTGTCCGTTGTGTCCGTAGTTGTCCGTTCTCCCTTTTCCCTTCCTCCCCTATGGAGCATGTCGGGATGCTTTATAGGGGAAAATTGTTTTCTCTATAGGGCAGAAGAAGATAGGGTGTAATAAGCAGGAAGAACACCTTTACCGGGGGATTTATCCCCTGGCAAAAGAGAGATCCTCCTTCTTTTTCCTCATCTTTCCTCTTCACTCCCTCTCCTGACCAGTTGTTCCCCGTGGCGGAGCAGGTGTGTCGTATCTTTGTTATGTGATTAAGAGTTAGAGGTTTAATTTAAAAAAGCAAAGAAACGTATGCCAGCAAAGTACAAGTTAGTGTTGCGTAAGGATATGCGCAAGGGAGCAGAGGCGGATGCCAAGTTATATTATGCGAATGCGAAAGCGGCGGGGACGGTCGGTATCCAGGAGTTATGCGACTTGATCGCCGAAGGTTCCACTGCCTCGGCGGGGGATGTGAAGCTGATTCTGGACGAGTTGATCCGGGTCATGCGGCGCAGTCTCGGCAAAGGGGAAGTGGTGCAGGTCGGCGAATTGGGAAATTTCCAGTTGCAGTTCGGCAGTACCGGCACGCTGACCGAGAAGGAGTTCAACAGTGCCCTGATCAAAAGCAAACGTATCCTGTTCCGTCCGGGCAAGCAGTTGCGGGATGCGATCAGCAACTACACCTTCGAAAAGATCGTTCCCGAAACTCCGTCCACTCCTTCGGGCGGGGGCGAGGAAGAGAGACCGGGAGAGCTTTGATTAGTTGAGAGTTGAGAGTTGAAAGTTGAAAGTTGAGAGTTGAGCTTCGCGTTTGTATAAATAACTTTCACCTCTTCACGGTTCTCCGAGGTGCCCCACGATGTAGTCCCGTTGGCGGGGAGTGAGGTATTTTAGTCCGGGGTGCCATCCGGCCTCTTCCAGGTCGTGCATCAGTTTGTCGCTGACGCGGATCCATTTTAGCAGTTGGCCGGTGGCGCTCTTTTGGGAGATGTTCGGGAAGTAGAGTTGGGCGAGTTCGCCCCATCCGTAGACCCTGTTCTGATTGAAGGAGTTTTCCATGATTGTACAGTGTGTTTCTTGATGCGGCGAACCGCTTGGTTTATAACCGCTAAGATAATAAATATTTGCCTGTTGAACAAGCAAATGCCTTGATAAATTTCTCTCTTGCGGGGGATTAATAGATTGGCTCTCTCTTGCCGGGGGATTCATCCCCCGGATAAAAAGGAAAATGATTAAAAAGAAAAAAGATTAGGAAAGATGGATAAGAAGATATTTTACCTCCGTAGGTGTCGGGCTGCCGCCGAAGAGGCGGGACGTGCGTTCGATATGAACCCGCGTGTCATTCTGGCTCAGGGAGCGCTTGAAAGCGGGTGGGGGACCTCCTGCTTGGCGACGGAGCATAACAACTATTTCGGTATAATGGGTTATGGGGCGTCTAACGCCTGGTGGCATGGCGAACGGGTGGAGCTGGAGACGGCCGGCGGGATGGTCCATTATTTCCGGCATTACACATCGCCCCGGATGTCTTTCTTCGATTTCGCCCGCCTGATCCATACCGGCTACCACCGTGCCTGGAGCTTTAGCCGCATCCCCGAAGCCTATGCTAAAGAGATCGCTTACAGTCCCTACATAAGCGAACTGAACGGGGATAACCGCGAACGCTACCGCCACAGCATCATCGCTCTTGAGGAGGAGATCGGGAGGATGATGGATTGGGATGAGGGGATGGTGGCATGAAGATATAAATGATGCATCCCCCGGAATGAAAGAAGTAATGAATCATCAAATCATCAGTTATGAATAAATTAAGAAAAATCCTTGCATTTATCAGAGCCTTGTTGGGCTTTTTGTTGAACTTTAAAAAGAAGCGTCCGGATGGAAAGGAAGAGGAAAACGAGCCGGTTCCACCCGCGTCTGGCGGGCAGGAAATGTTTCCGGCGATTGTGCAACCCGCATTGCCTTCGCTTGTACCTGATGGTATTGGGCCTGCTGGCTTTGTGGGAGGGCCGTTCGGAGGTCGTGTTGGGGTGTTTGGGAGCCCTGTTGACACTCTCGGGGTACGGGGATACGGAGAGAGACATGACGGGAAGCGGAAACAAAAACAGCAACTCCCCGTCGTTGCCGGCTGGGGGTTGCTGATGTATGCTGCGGTCTCCTGTTTCTGTTAGCGTGAGGGAGGAGGATTAGAAACGTCTTTTCTTACGAGCGTCGCGTGCGGCGGCAGTCCGTTTCCACGGGCGGTCGCTGTCGCGTTCGTCTTTGCGGAAGGTGCGGTCCGAACGGTCTCCACCCCGGCGTCCACTGTCTTTGGAACCCCGTTTGCCTTTGTAGCCGTCATCGCTGCGCCGTCCGCCGTAACTGCGTTTGCCACCGCGTCCGCCTTCTTCTTTTTTGCCCTGTGCAGGTTCGACGGAGATGCGCCGTCCGTCCACTTCGAACCCGTTCATGCTGTCCATCACGCGCTGGGCTTCACCCTCTTCCACTTCGAAGAAAGAGAAGTTTTCGCGCAGGTCGATCTTGCCGATGCGCACCTTGCCCGGCACACATTTGTTGACCAGTTCGATCAGTTGGTTCGGATAGAGGCCGTCGGCCTTGCCGAAGTTGAGGAAGAAACGCGAATAGCCCTCTTCGGCCGCATGTGCACGGCGTTCGCCCCGTTCGCTGCGAGAGGAACGTTCGTCTACCTGCTGGATCTCGTCGGCGTCCTTGTAGTAATCGATCATACGGTTGAATTCGAGCGAAACGACACGTTTGATGATGTCTTCCTTGTCCAGCCATTCCAACTTGCGGTAGATTTGGGGCATCAGGGAGGCGATCTCCTCCTCGTTCACCTTCACCTTTTCGATCTGGTCGACGAGGTTGAAAAGCTGCTTTTCGCAGATAGCATGTCCGGTAGGCATTTCGCCTTTCTCGAATTTCTTGTTGATGATCCTTTCGATCTCGCGGATTTTGCCTTTCTCCTTCACGTGGCAGATGGAGATGGAGATACCCGTCTTTCCCGCACGGCCCGTACGGCCACGGCGGTGCGTGTAGGATTCCACTTCATCGGGCAGGCCGTAGTTGATCACGTGTGTCAGGTCGTCTACGTCCAGTCCGC